>Ga0138256_10007545_pt1 | contig 11460 bp, 13 predicted proteins | sample KNB2016incub_MG_FD_105486 | JGI IMG/M metagenome (GOLD analysis project Ga0138256, IMG submission 105486) | Active sludge microbial communities from wastewater in Klosterneuburg, Austria - KNB2014incub_MG | ecosystem: Engineered > WWTP > Activated sludge > Unclassified | place: Austria...
ATCACCGCATCGACCGTCGACTGCCAGATCGCGTCCGCTGCGATTCATCACCGCTGCCGACTGCTGACACTCGACCATGACTTCGAGCACATCGCACGGGTCAGCGCGCTCCGGCTCGCATGATCACGGCTCGCGGAGCGCCCCTCCCCCGCGGGCCCGATGCTCGACATTGCGATGGTCATGGTCGGCAAGAAGAAGACCACCTGGGCGAGCGCTTCGCCGGCGGACCTGAAGGGCGACTGCCGCGGGGCGACTCACTTCGTCCGAGGTGCCACCGTCGGCGCCTTCGCGCTTCAGAGCGCCGCCCGAGGGCAAGCACGCGCCACCGCCGAGCTCTTCGGCGCCGGAGTGACCGGAAACCACGCGCGACAGCGGCAGGTCCGCAGCGTGGACGGCACCCTCGACGCCTGCCGCCAGGCTTCGCCCGACGCGAGCTGCTGAAGTGAGCTTCGCCGGTGCTATCCTCGGTGCCATGGTGCGTCGGTCCATCGCGGTCGCGGCCGCGCTCGGGGTGTGCGGCTGCCTCGAGCTCGAGAGCGCGAGCGAGCCGGGCACCGGCGGCAGCGCGGGCGCCGCTGCGGCCACGAGCACGGGCGGCGGGGCTGGCGCCGACGGCGGCGCATCCGGCGGTGGTGCCGGAGGCAGCGGCGCATCCGGCGGCAGCGGCTTCTGCGCCACTCAGACCGGCGTCGCGCTCTGCAAGGACTTCGACGACGGGAAGCCGCTCGGTTTCGGTTTCACCGGAGTCGACCTCGCCTCGCCGAGCACGCTCGAGCTGGATCCGTTCTCCGCGCTCTCGCCGCCGCAGGCGATGAAGAGCACCGTCCTCGAGGGGACGCCCGACGCCGACTCGTACGCTTACGCCTACTTCGACCCGCCCGACCAGAAGGCGAAGCTCGTGACGCTGAGCTTCGACATCCTGGTGGACATCACCGGCATCGCGCAGAGCGCCGACGTGGCGACCATCACGGTCGACCCGAACGGCAAGCGCCACAGCATGGCCTTCGAGCTCTATGCGCAAGGCGCGCGCATCGAGCTCGCGTACCCGGGCCCGACCGGCGGTACCGACTACAAGGAGGCGGGCCTCACAGCCTTCCCCATCAAGGACAAGTGGTCGCGCGTATCGATCCACATGAACCGCACCTCTCCGCCCAGCGTCTCGGTGTCGGTGGACGGGGCGAGCGCCGGCTCCATGCCCCTCGAACCCGGTTTCGTGAACGACGGGCTCCGAACCCGGGTTGGCTTGTCGTTCGCTCCGGGCCTCAAGAAGGGTCTCTCGGTGCGGTACGACAACGTCGTGGTCGAAGTGAAGTGAATCGTCACCCGGTGCCGGTCGACGCATAGCTGAAGGCAGCGGACCTGTTCGTGTTCAAGCCCTGATCAGGGTCGCCACAGGTCGGCCAGCAACGCGGGCTGCTAGCGATCTTTGCCGACCGCGCCCAGGCGCGCCTGCCACAGGCCCGCGCCCGACCGCAGCCTGAGCAGCGACCACGCTTCCGGGTCGCCCAGGAACTGACCGTCGGCCGAGTGCACCACGCCGGCTTGGCGATCGAAGGGGGCGCGCAGCGTGAGCGTGCGTCCGTCGCGCACGCGGTGCAGCCGCGCCTGGTGGCTTGCTGCCGTGGTCTCGCTCGGCATCGGCAAGCGGGACGATGGGAAGAAGTTGATCCAGCTCGCCTGTCAGATGGGCGACCGCTGGTCGTGCGAGCTCGGGAAACCGGGCGTGCTGAAGTGAGCTTTGCCGCGAGGCGGGCGATGTAGACGGCGGCGGCGAGTCACCGGTGGAGGCGCGCTCAACGCGTGATCGGTAAGACGTCGGTCCATATCCGGCGGAGGGGGACGGCGCGGATCCGCGGAGCGAGGTCGTAGGTTTCCGCTCCCGCGTACAGCACTTCCAGCGAATCGAGACCCAGATCATCGAGGGCAGCCCGCATGGACGGCGTCACGGTGGGCGCATCTGTCAGCTTGACCTCGAAGCCCCGGCGACGGCGGCCGGCGACGACCAGCAGATCCAACTCCGCGCCCGCGTGCGTCCGCCAGAAGAAGCACTGGTCGTCACGTACGCCCAGACGCAGGATTACCTCTTGGATCGCGAAACCCTCCCACGACGCTCCGGCCTTGGGGTGTCCGTCCAGCTCGTCCTTCCCTTCGATGTCGAGCAAAGTGTGAAGCAACCCCGAGTCCTTCACGTAGACCTTCGGCGCTCGCACCTGCCGCTTCGAGATGTTTTCGAACCATGGTTTGAGCTGCCGTACGACGAGTGCTCCTTCGAGCTCGTCGAGGTAGCCCCGAACGGTGGTGTCGGCGACGCCCAGCGAGCGACCGAGCTCCGACCAATTCAAGGTCTGCCCGTGAAGGTGGGCGAGCATCGACCAGAAGCGACGAAGCGTAGCAGTCGGCGTGCGCACTCCGAGCTGGGGGAGGTCGCGCTCCAAGAAGGTGCGAACGAAGGTGGCACGCCATGCGGTGCTCGCGGTGTTCGTGCGCGCGAGAAAGGACCGCGGGAAGCCACCGCGAAGCCAGAGCTTACCCACCTCGCGTGACGGCACTTCGTTGAGCGAAAACCCGCCGAGATCGTAGAACGAAACTCGCCCTGCCAGCGTCTCGGAGCTTTGGCGAAAAAGCGGCGGTGACGCGCTGCCGAGAACCAAGAAGCGTGCGGGGGTTCGTGGTCGATCGGCGAGAACCCGCAGTACTTCGAACAGACCAGGCTGACGCTGCACCTCGTCGAGCACCACCAGGCCACGCAACGGCGCCAGCGCATGCGAAGGCTCTGCGAGCCGGCGCGCATCCGGCGCGTGCTCCAAGTCGAAGATCGTGGCAGAGCCGCCGGCGGCGCGAACGACTTGTCGTGCCAGGGTGGTCTTGCCGATCTGGCGCGGGCCAAGCAGCGCGACCACCGGATACTCGCGGAGCCGCGCCAGCACTCCTGCGACGTGAAAGCGGCGAATCACGCCTCGAACCTACCTTGAAAATTCGGTCTAAGGAACCGACATTTCAAGGTCCTCGGGGCGGGTGCGCGTGGCTTGCGCTCTGGTCCCGAGTGATCAGGGTCGCCACAGGTCGGCCAGCAACGCGGGCTGCTCGCGATCTTTGCCGACCGCGCCCAGGCGCGCCTGCCACAGGCCCGCGCCCGACCGCAGCCTGAGCAGCGACCACGCTGCCGGGTCGCCCAGGAACTGACCGTCGGCCGAGTGCACCACGCCGGCTTGGCGATCGAAGCGGGCGCGCAGCGTGAGCGTGCGTCCGTCGCGCACACGGTGCAGCCGCGCCTGGTGGCTTGCTGCGAGCAGCACGTTTCCCCCCGGGTGCCACTCCATGCTCCAGATGCGCGCCTCGTGACCGGGCAGCGTGCGCACGATCTGGCCGCGGGCCGTGTCGATCACGCGGATCAGCGCGTCGTCGCTGGCCACTGCCAGGCGCATACCGTCGGGGCTGAAGCGGAGCTGCCGGATGGCGCTCTCGGTCCGCAAGAGCTCGACCGTGCTTCCGCCGCGCCGCAGGCTCACGCCGCGCTGATGGTTGGGGAAGGCGAGGGCGCTGCCGTCCGGCGACAGCACGGGTGCGGCGTGCAGCGTCCTGCCGGCGACCCGATCGAGGAGCTTGCCCGAGCCCACGTCCCAGACGCCCACGTGCTGGCTGGCCGTGGTGATCAGCGTCGTGCCGTCGGCCGAGAACGACAGCGCCTCGACCCGGCTGAAAGGCGCGACCTGCTGGTGGTCGAGGGCGCGCAGCCGCTTCAGGCTCGCGGCGTCGTACAGCTCGACGCCGCCCGAGCCGCCGACGGCGATCACGGCGCCGCTCCACGCCACACCCGCCGCGAGCGTGACGCCCGTCCCGACGGTCTTCACGGTCTTCTTCTGGTCGCGATCCCAGAGCGAGAGCCGCCCGGCGTGGAGCATGGCCAGGCGGCGCGAGTCGGGGGCAAAGGCAAACTGCGCGGTCCAGTCGTCGCGGCTCGCGGCACCGACCCGGCCGACGGCGACGCCCCGGGTCACGTCCCAGATCGCCACCACCCCGTGGGCCACGCTGGCCGCCAAGAGCGCGCCGTCGGGTGACCACCCTGGGGGGCCAACCTCGCGCTGTTGCGCGGGGAAGCGTTGCACGATGGCACCGGTCGAGGCGTGCCACACGTCGACCCAGCCGGCCGCGGCCGTCGCGATGCGCTCGCCCTTCGGATCGAAGTGTGCCGCCGTCACGCTGCCCCAGGGCGAGCCCAGGCCACGCACCGGGGCGCCCGAGTCTGCGTTCCACAGGCGAACCTGGGCGTCGTCGTTGCCGGTGGCCACCAGCGTGCCGTCGGGGCTCACGCCCATTGACTCGAGGATCCCCACCGGGAACCTGCGCAGTGTCTTTCCACTCGCGGCGTCGATCACCACCACGTTCGTGCCCGAGCCCACGAACAAGCGCCGGCCGTCGCGACTGAAGTGTGGCTTGCCCGCCGACGTCACCTGCGCCAAACGCTTCAGCTCCGCACCGGAAACGGGATCAGCAAGCGCGACGCCGTCTTCGGTGGTGACCGCCAGCCGACCGTCGGGCGACAGCGCGCCGCCCTTCACCCGCCCCGGGATCCGGGCGCGCACCCGGAGCTTCTTCGCGTCCCACAGGTGAAAGCTACCGTCGAGGCCGCCGGTGAGCAGCGTCTGGTCGTCGTCCGAGAGCGTGACGCTCAGCAGCTGACGCCCTTCTTCGTTCGGTGTTCCGGCCACGGCCAGCAGCTTGCCGGTTGCGGCGTCGTACGCCGTCACTTCGGTCTTCGGACCCACCACGAACACGCGCTTGCCGTCCGAGCTCACGGCCACGTCGAACGCGGGGTGCTCGATCACCCGCTTGGGAACGAAGCGCTCCAGATCCCAGACGATGACCTGGGAGTCACGCGCTACCGAGACCAGTGTCTTGCCGTCGGCGCTCCACGCGACGCGCTTCAGCGCCTCGTGGTGTCCGGTCAGCTGCGCCATCAGACCCCCGTCCAAGCTCCACAGGCACACGGTGTGATCGAAGCCCCCCGTTGCCAGCAGGCGTCCGCTCGGATGAAACGCCACGGACCAGACCTGCGTCACGTGTCCGGTCTGCGGGACCAGCACCGGATCGGGTGGTGGCGCCGGCGGGGGCGCCTCTTCCGGTGCCGAGCTGGGTCTGGCGCGCGCGACGATGGAGCGGCGCGGCAGATCGGGGGGCAGGCCCTGCATGCACGCGGTCGCCAGCAAGAGCGCCAGGGCCGGCCAGAGCTTCACGCCGCTCATACGACGCCGGCGGCGGGGGCCTTCCCGGGGTCACAGACGCCCGCGGAACGGGGCGCTCCAAGTCGCGCGTCATCCGCGATGCGCTCGCGCTCCTCGCCGAGCGAGAGCGGCGCCGTGCTCGTTGACGCGGGTCCGCTGATCGCGCTGCTGGATCGAAGCGGCCCTCATCACGATGCCTGCAAGAAGGTGTTCACCGCGGCAAAGGAGCCTTTGCTGACTGTCTGGCCTGCGTTCACAGATTGCTGGTCACGGAGTGAATCGGGCGCCGAACCGGTGCTTGGCTGCCGCCCCCGGGCGACTTCACTTGCTCACTCGCCAAATGCCTTCGTCGTTCGCCCAGAACACGTCTTCGTCGTCCACTGCGATGCCCACCCCGCCCGGCTGAAACACCTTCTGGTCAGTCCCGTCTTTGGCGACACGACTCACACCGATGTCGCTGGCCGCGTAGACATGCTGCGCGTCCACGGCGATGCACCGCCAAGGGCCATCCGGAAGGATCTGGACCTTGGGTCCACCTGCTTTCGGCACACGCCAAACCGCGTGGGTGTATTCGGTCCAGAAGAGGCTTTCCCCATCGACGGCCACGCACCATGCCGTCCCCGAAGCGGCCGCGAGTAAGACCGCGTCGCCGCCCTGCTTGGGCGCTCGCGCGGTTGGCCAGTACACATGGGTCTCGTCGACCGCTATCCCTGGATACGCTGCAGCAGCTGCGACCTTCACGCCCGGCGAAGGCGACGCCTTCAGGTAGCGCAGGATCCCCTGGTGGGTGTCCGCGTAGAGCGCCACATCGTCCATTGCGAGCCCCCAAGGTTGGCGGAGCCCATTCGCGACAACCACCGCCGTGCCACCGCCCTTCGCGAGGCGGAGCAGCTGGCCGCTCGTCGGGGTGCTGCCCCCATTGACCCAGTGGACGTCCTCCACATCGACCGCGATCTGCAGCGGGGTATCCTGCCCCTTTACCAGCGTCTGCACTTCGCCGCCGCAGCGCGGGACTCGGCTCACGGTTCCGTGAGCCGGTTCAGAGAAGTAGACGTGGGTTTCGTCCAGCGCCAAGTACTGAGCTGCCGTGTCGATGTAACTGGTCGTCGTCGTCTTGGCTACGAGCACCGGCTCCTCGACGACCGGGCAGGACGTTCCGAGGGCTCCCGCGACCCCGGCGCCCCCGTCGAGCCCGCCCGCACCGCCACTCCCAGACGCCGGCAAATCCGTCTGCCCGCAGCCGCAGCACGCGGCTGTGGCGGCTGCGATCACGAGCCGCCCCAACAACGTCACCCGGCCGGACCCTGGCATGAAAAAGCCGTCGGCAAGACGAACCGCCATCACCCACCAATCCGAAGTGTACGCGCACGGTCGGTTCCGGTCCAGTCCACGGCCCCAGCGAGAGCTCGATGCCGCCGGCGAATCGGTGGGCACCACGCTCGTCGGATTGTCGGCGTCGTGGTCGGCTCGTCGTCCGCTTCGGTGTGCCCGGCAGGACCACGCGGGCCGTTGGCCCCTACGTGATTCGCGAGGCCGACGACTGCAACGAGCGATGTTTCTTGGACCGCAAGAACTACCGCGTGGTGCTCGGCGCAGATCTGGTTCGACTCGTCAGCGGCAAGTCAGCGGCCCTGAAGACAGAAAGCGCCGAGGGGCGCGGCTCGGACTGAATTCCATGCAGCAGGGCCCGCCGGATCCGCCGTTGGTCCGGGTCACAGACGCGCGAGGAACGCCCGAGAAAAGGCGTATGCGTCACCCGGCCAGCGCGCAGAGACATAGTGCCCGTCTTCGACCACGAAGCATGGGGCATCGTCGTCCCGCGTGCCGCGCCTTCCCAAGGTCACGGGACCGCGCTCGAACTGCGCCGCTGGATCCGCCAGCGCCGTCCGTACCTCGGCCTCGACGGTCTCCGGATAGGTGCGGTAGTAGCGGCCCAGTTTCCAGAAGGTCAGCGCGTACGCCAGGTGCTCCATGTACGCAGGCAGACAGGTGGTGCGAGCGTGGCGCAGCACGCTCTGTCCGGACGCCGGGTCCCTGGCGCGGGCCAGGACCAGCACGCCGTGGCAGATGGCAGCCACTGGCACTCCGCGCTTCCACAGCTCAGCGGTCTGCCGAGCCAGGGTCTCGGAGCCGAGGTACTGCCGCATGCCGGGCGCGTGGCCGCCCGGCAGAAGCAGCGCGTCGAACTCGTCGAGGCGCAGGCCGCTCCAGCGCTCGGGTGCGCGAAACGCGGACGTGCCCTCGAGCTCACGGTAGAAGCGGATCGGCTCGGCCGAGGCTCCGAGCTGGCCGAACACTACACCGTCGACCAAGAGCGGGTCGCATCGGGGCTCGGCGCCGTTTTCGGTGGCGAAGACCACGCGGTGGCCCGCTTCGACCAACAGCTTCCACGGCACCGCCACCTCCGTGACGTCGAAGTCGCGATCGGGCAGCGGGCAAAGGACCGATTTCGTGCTCACTTCGGGACGGCTCCGCGGCCAGTATGCCTCGAGTGCGTGGGCGGGCGCCGCCCCGACCTGCTGGCCCCTCGTCCCCCGACGCCCGCTGACCTAACTTGTTCCGCGGTGAGACCGCGTCTGTCGCTTGCTCTGGCCCTCGCGCTCGCGGGGTGCAGCTCCGTGGCCCCGGTGCCGCGTTACCCGTTCGTCGAAGACCGGGACCTCGAGCTTCGATACGAGACCCTGACCCTGGCGGTCGAGGCCGACGGCAGCGTGCGCGTCGCCGCCTTGTTCTACTTCGTGCCCCACGCACCCGCACGCGATCGGCTGCTCACATTTCCCATCGGGCCCCCGCGCCGCGGAGCCCAGGGCTTCACCGCCCAGCTGCTCGACGCCGAGCTCGGGCACGTCCGCGTGGCGTTGGGCGAGCCCGGCGCCTTGCCGATGGGTGAGGTGGTCGAGTCGTGGGACATCTGGCTGGGCGCGGCGGGTCAGGGGCCCAACCAGAGCCGGCTCTTGGTGCGCTACGCCCAGCCCGGCAGCGGCGATTTCGGCTACGTGCTGAAGAGCGGTGCGTACTGGCGTGGTCCCATCCGCAAGCTGGTGCTGGTGGTCGAAGATCCGCACCAGCGCGTGGCGGCCATCGAGGTCGAGGGCCACCGCGTGGACCCAGCGAAGCGTCGCCGGATCGTGCTCGAGCTCGACGCGCTGGAACCGAATCGCGGAGTGAAGCTGGAGCTGAAGTGAGCACGGCTGGGCCATCCGCACCGGCGGTGGTGCGCTGGTCCAACGTCGCAGGCGGAGCCAAGCGCGCGCGAAGTGTCAGGGCCGGAGGGCGGGCCCAGCGCCGGCCTCGACAGGCAGCTCTGCGGCGAAGATGCGGATGCGGTCGGCGACGGCGTGCAGCGTCTTTCCGAGCTCGAGGTAGCCGCGCAGGACCATCAGGCTCCAAATCAGCGTGTATCCGCCGGCGAGCAGCATCCCGCGGTCTTGGTCCGACCCGTGCTGGGTCATGGCGGCGATGCCAGCGACCGACGCCGGCATGGCGAACGGCAGGCGCCGTTTCATCGTGAGCGTCAGCTCGCCCTCGTCGCGTCGAGCGGTGAGCACTGCGAAGCACCAGTTCTTGGCGTCGTCTTGCAACAACCAGGTTTGATTTCCGAGCGGAACGAAGCCGGTGAGCCAGTGGTCCGGAATCAACTCGGGTGCAACGACCGACAGCCGGCGCGTCGCGCTCGGCAGGGGGACGCCGACGCCCGCGGCGATCTTCGGATCCAGATGCCCCCGCAAGAAGTGCTCGACGAGCCACACGCTCACGAGGAGAACCACGATGGCGAGGGGAGCGTATTCAACGAGCGGATGCATGCCGAACGATGCTAGCCGACAGCGCCACTCGGCGCGAAGCAGACGCGCTCACGGCCCGCACGTGACCCGCATCGGACCGGTGCTGGTGCAGAATGCGGGGCCGCCCGCGCAGGGCGGGGTGAAGGGGCAGGTGCAGGCGTCGGTGCTGGCGCAGACCGACTGCAAGCAGTGCACGCTCGAGTCCGCACCGGTGGCGCAGACCGTCCCGCCCGGGCACTGGCTGCAGTCCGTGACGGCCAGGCAGTGATCCAGGCTCACGCACTTGGACCAGCAGCCCCCCGCCACGCTCGGGAGCTGGCCTTTGGGGCAGGTTGGCGCGGGCGTGGGGCAGGTGGCGCCGGTGCACGCCTCGCCGTTGAACGCGCAGGGCACCGGGAGGTTCGCGTATTGTGCCAGCCAAGCGACCAGGTCGTCGGCTTTCGGCGCGGTGTTCTTCGCCGACTGGTCACCCCCGCGCCCGAGGATGACGGGCGTATAGCGCGCGGTCGCCTCGTCGAAGAGATAGCCGATGCTGGTGACGTCACCCGCGTCGGCGCAAGACATCTGCCGCAAGAGCACCCCGCCGGCGGTGCTCGGAACCCAAGCGAACTGCTCGAGCACCACGTTCGGCAGAATGGACCCGATCTTCAGCGGGGCTGGCCCGTAACGGGCGCGGATCTCGGTCTCGGTCGCCGGGTACACCACGGCGGGCGGCATCCCCCCCGCATCGTTGGCGAAGAAGTCGTAGCTCCACACGCTGCCGTCGACCGTGATGAAGATGCCCTTCAGCTTCTTCCCCCAGGCGTAGTTCTCGAACGACACCTCGAACAGGATGTTCTGCCCGGGCGGCGGAGGCGCATCGGGTGGCGCGACGTCCACGCCGCTGTCTTGAGGCACGCCGCCCGAGCCGGCGGTGCTGCCCACGCCGGCGCTGCCGCCCACGCCGCCCACGCCGGCGCTGCCGCCCGCCCCGCTGTCGCTCTCGGACTTCCCCCCGCACGAGGCGAGCAAACCGATTGCGCCGCCCACCGCCCAAGCCCACGCCCACTTCATGCACGACCTCCGCGCGCCGGAACGTAGCACTGCCAGCCGTGGGTGCACCTCCGTCGGTTCCTCGGGCTGCTTTCGCACCTTGCACCCAAGGATGGCCACACCCGTCAGGGCGCTTCGTCGTAGAACTCACGGCACGGGGAAGGCGTAGTGGTGCAGGTTCAGCACCGGAAGCCGCCTTCGGGATAGCAGTCCGAACAGAGCGGCATCGACAGTCAGGACGACGGGGCGGCGCCAGCGCCCGAGGCCCGCAAGCGCCGTGTCGGCCAGTCCGAACTCGCAGAATTCCGGATCCCGAACAACGTCTCGAGAACGACGCCACCGCTCCCTGGCTGCAACGATGAAAGCAGAAAGCACCTCCCAGTAGCGACGCCGCAGGGAGGCCGGAATGCCGTGCGTCTGGTCCGTCACCTGTGTCAGGACGTGCGGCGTCGTGACCAGTCGCGTGCTCTCGGACACTGCCGTGCGCAATAGGTCCACATGGTTGATTGTGAACTGCCGCGTCATCTTCCACTCGAAGACCGCGGACGGCTCGACGCTGTCCATCAAGTACAACGGGAGGACGTTCGCATCCAGCAGCAACCCGGCCTGCTGCCGCCGGATGGTCGCGATGAAATCAGGGCTCGTCATCCCGTCGGACGAAGTACCATGGCGCGCGCCTGGCCGCTGTCCGCGCGGACCGTGATGACGCGTAGAACGCGCTCCGGTTCTGGGGCCCTGCGTACGATGGATTTGAACACCGGATGCTCCGGACGCTCCACCCCTGGTTCGAGGTAGCTCAGCGTGATCTGCCATTCCCCAGCGTCGCCCTCGGGCGGCACCACTTCCTCGACCCGAATGCCGTCGGGGCTGCGACCGCCGAGAAACCCTGGCAGCGCACGCACTGCGCTCTGCACGGCATCTTCGACGCGAATCATGACGCCCGTACGATAGCATGATGGTCATCCGGAGGCCCCCGAATCTCAACGCCGGCGACACGCTCGCGCACCCCGACGGCGGGCACGCAAGCTCCGTCACCGAGCCGCAGGCGGCGACGCCTCGCCGCCGGCGCGCGGCGCGGGCTCGCCGCTCAGCATGAGCCTGAAGACCCGCTCCGCGGTCGACCGCTCGAACACCTGCTGCCCCCGGGCCTCGGCCCAGATCGTGAGCACGCGCCGCCCGCGCTGGTCTGTGACCACGCGCTCGTCGGTGGCGTTGCGCTCTCGCACCGCTCGAGCTGCGTCCACGGTGGGGAGCCACTCCGTGCGCACCGCGCCGAGCATGTCCGGGTGCACGAAGCTCACGTCCACCACGTTCGGACCCGCCGTGCGCTCTCGAAGGATCCGGAGCCCCGCGCTCGGCATCCGCAGTCGCACCCAAGCCGGCGACCAGGTTGGATCGTGCGCGGCGAGCGCGGACCGCGCGGG
>Ga0138256_10007546_pt1 | contig 11460 bp, 1 predicted proteins | sample KNB2016incub_MG_FD_105486 | JGI IMG/M metagenome (GOLD analysis project Ga0138256, IMG submission 105486) | Active sludge microbial communities from wastewater in Klosterneuburg, Austria - KNB2014incub_MG | ecosystem: Engineered > WWTP > Activated sludge > Unclassified | place: Austria...
GGAGTAGATCAATCAGGATGCATTGGATCTTCATTTAATTTAAGTTCACTTGCTTCGGGAGGAACTCCGGCATATACTTATCTGTGGGACAATGGTCTTGGTAATGGTCAAAATAAAACAGTTACTCCTAATACAACGACAACCTATACAGTTACTGCTACTGATGTAAATGGCTGCTCTGCAACTGATCAAGTTAAGGTGGTCCTTTATCCTAATCCGAGTGTTACGATCAATAAATCTGATGCGAAATGCGGATTGGCTAATGGATCAGCAACGGCCAATGCTTCAGGAGGTACAACGCCATATACTTATATTTGGTCTAATGGTGGGACAGGTCAAACAATTAGTAACTTAACAACAGGAAATTATATAGTAACTGTTACAGATGCAAAAGGGTGTAAAGGAACAGCAACAACTACAATTAACAATACTACTGGTCCTTCTGTAAATGCAGGAGCTGATTTATCAGGATGTATTGGCAGTTTGTTCAATTTAAATTCAGTGGCATCAGGTGGAACACAACCCTATACATATGCTTGGGATAATGGTCTTGGTGCAGGTCAGAATAAATCAGTGGCACCTAACGCGACAACAACATATACAGTGACAGTAACAGATGCCAATGGATGTACTGCAACTGATCAAGTAAAAGTAATTATCTATCCTAATCCAAGTGTAACCATTAATAAAACAGATGCCAAATGTGGATTAGCAAATGGGTTTGCAATTGCCAATGTAACTGGGGGCGCATCACCTTATACTTTTATTTGGTCTAATGGTGCCTCAACTCAGACCCTTAGTAACCTTACAGCAGGGAATTATACGGTAACAGTAACCGATTCAAAAGGGTGTACGGGAACTGCAACCACAAGCATTAATAATACCAATGGTCCATCGATAAATGCAGGAGCTGATCAATCAGGATGTATTGGCAGTACATTTAATTTAAATTCAGTTGCAACTGGAGGAACGCCTACCTATGCATATACATGGGATAATGGGCTTGGCAATGGACAAAATAAAACTGTATCGCCTAATGTAACAACAACCTATTCAGTCACAGTAACTGATGCAAATGGATGTACAGCAAAAGATCAGGTTAAGATTATAATTTATCCTAATCCAAGTGTGAGTATTAATAAAACAGATGCCAAATGTGGATTAGCCAATGGTTCTGCAACAGCTAATCCTGTTAATGGTACTTCACCATATTCATATCTTTGGTCTAACGGTGCTACAATCCAAACTATCAATAATTTAACATCAGGTAATTATTTTGTTACGGTTACGGATTCAAAAGGATGTACAGCGACTGCAACTACTTCAATCAGTAACATTAATGGTCCATCTGTAAATGCAGGAATCGATCAAACAGGATGTCTTGGATCAACCTTTGATTTAAATTCAATTGCAACTGGAGGAACTCCAGCCTATTCATATGCTTGGAATAATGGATTAGGTAGTGGCCCAAACAAAACAGTAACACCTATCGCTTCTACAACCTATACAGTTACCGTTACCGATGCAAATGGTTGTACGGCCACAGATCAAGTTAAAATTATTCTCAACCCAACTCCAAGTGTATCCATTAATAAAACGGATTCAAAATGTAATCTTGCAAATGGGTCAGCCACAGCTTCTGCAACTGGAGGAACAGCACCGTATACTTATGCTTGGACAAATGGAGCTAGTACCCAAACCATTAATAATTTAACTGCTGGTAATTATGTAGTTACAGTAACAGATTCAAAAGGATGTATTGGAACTGCAACCACGAACATTGGCAATACAAATGGTCCATCAGTTAATGCAGGCGTCGATCAATCAGGATGTTTGGGTTCCTCATTCAATTTAAACGCTATAGCTACAGGAGGAACACCAACTTATACCTATGAATGGAATAATGGACTTGGCAATGGCCCAAATAAATCAGTAACACCAATTGCATCTACTACTTATACTGTTACTGTTACGGATGTCAATGGTTGTACGGCTACAGATCAAATCAAAATTATTATCTATCCGAATCCAAGTGTTACAATAAATAAAACAGATGCAAAATGCGGACTTGCTAATGGCTCCGCAATAGCCAATGCAACTGGAGGAACAGCTTCATATACATATATATGGTCCAATGGTTCAACAACTCAAATGATTAGTAATTTAACTTCAGGAACTTATAATGTTACTGTTACAGATTCTAAGGGTTGTACTGCTACAGCAATGAGTACGATTAATAAAATAAATGGTCCATCAGTAGATGCTGGAATCGATCAGGAAATTTGCAGTGGCAGCAATGCAACAATAAGTGCAATTGCAACTGGAGGAACCGCGAATTACAGTTATATGTGGGATATTGGTTTGGGATCAGGTCAATCGAAATTAGTTAGCCCAACCACTACAACGACATATACAGTCACAGTAACAGATGCTAATTCTTGCACTGCAACAGATAAAGTTAAAATTAGTGTTATAGATTGTAGTCCAAAAATTACCCACGAAAAAAATCTAGTTTCTGTAACAAATATTGGGTTAAATACTTACACTGTAGTATACAGTATTTTGGTTAAAAATACAGGATATCAAGGTGCGTATGACCTTAAGGATAATGCTTTGTTTGATGATGATATAGCTACAACGAGTGCATCATTTACAACAAACGCACCAGGTAATTTTGGAGGATCTTTAAATGGAAATGGACCATGGACATTAGCGGATGATCAAGTCATTACTGCCAATGCAAGTCATTTATATACATTGATTTTTAATGTGAAAATTGATTTAAGTTTAAGTTCATCTGGAAACAATATTTATTATCAATGCGGAAAGGCATTAAATAATAAACCATCAGCTAATGAAGCATTGTTTAATGAATCTCAATTAGATTATAATAATGATGGAAGAGTTGATGAACGGGATACAGCATGCGCTGATCTACCATATATTGTACATGAAAAAATTCTGGTTAATCAAGTACAGACAGGAAGTCGAAGTTTTGAAGTAACATACAATATCATTGTAAAGAATTTGGGAGGAGCGAGTGATAAATATACACTAACTGATCGTCCGGAATTTGATAATGATATTATTATTACTAGTGCCAATTATTCTAGCAATGCAATGGGCAATGGCGCTAATCCTGGTCCATTAAATTTGGTTGGCTTAGGTCCATGGACATTGGCAAATAATCAGGTAATTTCGGGAGGAGGAGTGCAAACATATACCTTACGAGTTAATGTTTCGATTAATCTTGAAGATGGTGTTGGTGATAACAAATACAGTCGTTGTGGAAAACAAAACACAACATACCCAATACCAGGAGAAGGTTTATTTAATGAATCAAGATTGGATATTAAGAGTGATGGAAGTATTGACCAACGTGATACAGCATGTGGAGATGTTCCTTATATCGTTCATCAAAAATCATTATTTGGTGGCGTTACCGAACTTGGAAATGGAAATTATCGTGTGGAATATAAAATTGATGTACGCAATATTGGAGGTAAAAGGGGGACTTATGATTTAGATGATGCACCAGCTTTTGATGACGATATCATTATATTAAATGCAAGTTATTCTTTTGCTTCAACGGTATTTGGTGTATTTTATAATACATTAAATGGTAGTGGACCATGGGCTTTAGCTCGCAACCAAAATATAGATGTTGGTGATAATCAGTTTTATGTTATTTCTATAAACGTGAAATTGGATTTGTCCAATCAAGGTCCGGGAAATCATAATTTAAGTGATTGTGGAGACAGATTGGGAATACCATCTGCCGGTGAAGCCTTATTTAATAAATCTTTGTTATCTTACAACAACATATTGGTTGAATGTGATACCGCATGTACTTCAATTCCTGTCTGCAGTATGATTTCAGGAAGAGTGTTCTTTGATGTTAATGCCAACGGTATATTTGATTATAATGAAAATGGAATCAATGGTTTAGAAGTGTATCTTGTAGATGCAACGACTGGAAAAATAATCAGCAAAGTATTGACTGCCGTTAATCCAGCTACGCCTTCTGATGATGGTTTTTATATGTTCTCCTGTATAAAACCAGGCACGTATTATATCCAATTTGAACGACCTGGATTTTTAGCATCTTCAGTAGTATTTCAGGGTGGAAATACGGATAAGGATTCCGATATTGGTCATGAAAATGGAATCAATACAACAAGAATATTCGTCTTAGCAGGCGGCGAAAAGTATTTAAATGTTGGCGCTGGATTCCAAAACAAAGCAACTGTTGGAGATTATATTTGGTTAGATAGAAATTATAACGGACTGCAAGATGCTGGCGAAGAACCAGTTGCTGGTGTCCAAATTAAAGCCTACTGTAAAACTACTGGAAACATGGTGAGCGAAGCTGTTTCAGCAAATGACGGACATTATATGTTGGACGGAATTGGTCAAGGTGATTATTATGTAAAATTCATACCTCCATCTAATTTAAGTTTTACCTATGCACACAGTGGAGTAGATCCGGTTGATAATGATGTGGATGGATCAAATGGTTATGGGACAACAAGAGTCTATAGAATCAAAACTGGAGATGCTATGCCAACCATTGATGCTGGTTTGGTTTATCAAGTGTTGCCTCTAGAATGGTTAGGTTTCGATGGTCAATGGAATGGAAAATACACAGAATTAAATTGGCAAACTGGAGTTGAAATTAATAATGACCATTTTGAAATTGAAAGACGTCACGAAACTGAATCCGGGTTCAAAATGATTGGACAATTAAAATCCAATCCGAATACTGAAGTTTCACAACAAAATTATAATTATAACGATGTAAACGTAAATCAATCAGGAATCTATTACTATAGGTTGAAGCAGATAGATAAAGATGGAAAATACACATACAGTAAAATAATTTCTATCCGAATCCATCAAAAATCAGAAATGGATATAACTATTTATCCAAATCCAGCGGATGACTTTTTGAAAGTTAATATAACAATAGGTGATGAAACAGATTTAGAAGTGCGAGTATTTGATCAATCTGGAAAAAATGTATTAACCAATCCATTTGGTGGTTATAGAAAAGCTGGAAATTATAAAGAAATAATAAATACTAGTTATTTACCTTCCGGTCAATATAATATACAAATCATTTCTAAAAATTCAATCTTAAATAAAACATTTACAGTTAATCGAAATTAATCCAATGAATATAATCAAAAGGCTTGTCTTGTAATTCAGGGCAAGCCTTTTTTATTGAAAGAAAAGCCTGATTAATATCCATTAATCGTATGATATCTAGTTTTGATTTTATTCGAACAGGTAAATAAAGTTTAATGTTTCAAGGTAAGTTTTAAATCTCCAAATCAATAGATATGTTTTAAATTTAATATTATTGGTTTATAAATAGGAAAATGTAAGACTAATAACCTAACCTCTTATATCTAAAGAGAATATAGTATCCTTGAAAATTGATATTATGAAAGTTTAAATATTTTAATTTATATTTGTAAAATCAATTGACTTAAATGAAACAGTTTCTTTTGCTTTTTTTATTGGTATGTAATGATGCAAATAGCCAAATACAATTTAATTCATCAAGACCAAATCCTATAGATAGCCCTATTGAAAACGGTTTGTCAATGGGCGTAGCAGATATTAATGGTGATTTGTTTGATGATATTATTGCTTTCGATCAGGGTAAAGATTTATGGATTGGATATCAGACAGGCTCCAAAAAATGGATTTGGAAAAGTTTAGGTAGAGTACTTACCCAACCGAGTTGGTCTTTATGTGTTGGTGACATGGATCGAAATGGTTTAAATGATATTATTATAGGCGGAGACTATGAGGGCATCATCATCTTTTATCAAGAAAATTCGGGTTTTACAAAAAGCATCATTCCTGAATCTAAATTTTTTACTCAGGGAAGTACGCTTTCTGATTTAAATAATGATGGGTACCTTGATATTGTCGTTTGTGATGATAATGCAAAACCAAGGATATATAAAAATCTAATGAACAGGGTGTTTGTAAGGGATACCAGTCTAATTGATTTTTCAATTAATCCTGTATTAGGTGAAGCTGGTAACTATAGTGTTGCCATTATCGATATAGACGGTGATAATGATCAGGATGTTTATTTATCGAAATGCAGAGGAATAACAACTGATCCTAAGGACCTAAGGCGCGTTAACAGGTTGTATATAAATCAAGATGGAAATTTTATTGAGAATGCCAAGGAATATAATTTGGATGATGGAAGTCAAAGTTGGACAACAGATTTTGGGGATATAGATAATGATGGTGATCTGGATGCAATAATATTAAATCATGGATCTTCAAGTTTTTTGATGGAAAGTATTGATAACAAAAAATTTGTAAATATCAATGGTTCATCAGGTTTTGATATCGGTGGAACACCTATACAAGCACTATTTAGAGATTTTGATAATGATCGTGATCTAGATATTTTGATATCAGGATCTGAAGCGATTATTTTCGAAAATTTGGGGAATAATAAATTTATAAAAAAGAATCAATTATTTGGTGAAATTGGTTTTGCATCATTTGCAGTTGGAGATCTTAATAGTGATGGATTTCTTGATATTTATTCAGCTTATCCTGAATTGTTGAATGACCCAAGAGTTACTTCAAATACATTGTGGTTAAATAATCAAAATCAAAATCATTATATTGATTTAGTGCTCAAAGGAGAACAATCTAATCCAAATGCCATTGGGGCAAAAGCATGGATATTTGTTAAAGATAAACTACAAATGCGACAATTATCTGCAGGAGAAAGTTATGGTATTCAGAATTCACACAGCTTACACTTTGGTTTGTCCAATGACACTTTGATTGATAGTTTGATCATCCAATGGCCTAATGGAAAAAGAAGTTCGTTTCAGAGTCTTAATGCTGATCATAGATATCTGGTTACAGAAAACAATTGTATAAAACTTCAAAATAAAATTTCAATTATTGGAACAACTCAATTTTGCAATGGTGATTCTGTGATACTATCAAGTGAGCCTAATTTAAAAAATGTAGTTTGGAATGACAACAATACTGATTCGATCAGAACCTTTAAAAGTGATCAGTTTTTATTTTATAAAGCTAATAATGATGATGGTTGCCCTGTGGTCAGTGAAAGTGTGTTAATAGAAGTAAATCCCATAGAACACCCAAAATTGAATATTAGTGGTGAAAAGGCATTGTGTGGAAATCAGCAAATTGAGTTAAACATTGATGGATTTAAAAAACTAATATGGTCTACATTGGATACAAGTCCAAATTTAATTTTAATTAACAGTGGTTTATATTTTGCTAAAGTTTCTGGATTATGTCAATCTTTTTATACGGATACACTTGATTTTAAGCAATTATCAAATCCTATTAAACCTCAATTTTCAGAAATCAAATTGAGTAAACCGGATAAAGTGAATTTAACTGCAAATGGAGATAATCTAAGATGGTATATTAACAAAGATGACATTAGTCCGTTTTATAGAGGTAATGCATTCGTAACAGATTCGATACATCATGATACCACTTTTTGGGTAGAATCCAATTCCATCCATGTTTTCAAATCGATCCATGGAGGTGAATTATATCCTAAATTTCAAGATATCGAAAAATATCATCCTGAAGATATTAATGCAAAAATTTCATTTGATGTTTTTGAACCGTGTATTTTAAATTCCATAACTGTTTTTTCAGATATTAAAGGATTAAGGGAATTTCAATTAATAAATGACCAAGGAAAAGTAATAGATTCTGTTCAAATTAATATTACCAGTTATGAAAGCCAAATTCCATTATTTTTTAATTTGATCAAGGGTAGTTATTCTATTTCTACAAATCCAATGATCAATCATATTAATCTTGGAACCGAAAGTCCAAAACTAGTTAGCAGTAATAAAGAAGTGTTTTATCCATACAATATTTCAAAATATCTAAGAATTAGTGGATCTTCAAGAGGTATTAATGCTTATGATTATTTTTTTAATTGGGAAATACGAGAACCGGATTTAATCTGTTCTAGCGAGCGAATAGAAGCTAAAATTTCATTTGTTACACAGGCCTCAGAATTAAATAAAAATGATCTGATTTATATTTATCCAAACCCTTCAAAATCTGATGTGTTATCTATACATTCTCCATTGACTACACCCGGAAAAATGACAGTTTATAATTTAGATGGTAAATTAATCATCACAACAAAAATTGATCATAACAATAACAATATCGATGTATCCAATATCCAAGCTGGAATCTATAATATCAAAATCGTTCAAGGTAGAAAGTCATGGTTCGTAAAATGGATCAAATTTTAAAACAAATTGAAATCGATTTTAAGTAATTCATGATATGATAGTGAATCAATAATTTGGAAGTATTATTGGATGCAATCTTAAAATTATTGATAAGAATTTATTTTAATATTGAATAGGTTTTAAGCTTTAAATTTATCAAATTTAATCCGCTGGTATATTAATTTTAGATAGCTATAGGAACAAGTAAATAGGTATACCGAAATAAAGACCCAATTAATATTCAATTGAAATTATGAATTAATAGAGAATGACCCAAATTCCGGGTTTAATCTTCCACAAGTGTAAAAGTATCTTTTGATCCCTTTTTTATAGGGGTTTAGCCCTAAAGTATTGTCTTAGTTGTGTAAATAGCTGCCATTGGAATTGGGTAGATTGCTTTGCTATTTGTGAAAATGGAAGCTATTGTACTGATTATGAATTAATTAACGCATGATTTATGGATTGCAAAATAGATCATTCGTTGGCTTTTATAAAACTTAAGTTCAATATGCATATGTCCCATCTAAATGTCTCCAAATGTTTTAGAATGTTTAAGAATCGAAAAGACATTCTTGTATTTATTTTTCTAAACATGTGGTTATTTGGTTTTTCACAAAATCTGGATAAAGTACTTCCAAGTCCAAATGAGAAAAAATTAATTTCTGAAATCTCTCTGGAAAGAATCGTTTTTAAACCAGAAGGCATAGTGGATATTAACCCAAGTGAAGCTAAATTGGCGTTATTAGGTACATGCCCGTGTGCAAATAATATTATTATTAACGGAGATTTTGAAGTCAATGTAAGTGGATGGAATTTTTTTAATGGTAATTTTTATCGTAACACGGCTTTTCCTCAATGTGCTACCCTTGGTCATGGTGAATTTGCATATAACGGTATCCCACCAGCCTATGGAGGTTTCAATCAAACTATTACGACTATTTCTGGGGGTTCTTCTTTTACATTTAAAACTTATGGTGGTGTGCATGTTAATACTTTTGATGCCACTGTGGGTTTATTATTTTATGATGTTAATAATGTTTTTATTAGTCAATTAACTCAACAGGTAGATGCTATTTTACCAAATATGGCATTGTATACAATAAATGGAATAGTCCCAACAAATGCCACAAAAGTTGTTATTCAAGGGCTAACAAACGGAAACTTTTTAAAAGTGGATGAAATGTGCTTACAAGTAACAGCTTGTAATCCAGATAATGCCAATGCTCCTCCTTTTTGTACGCCAACTCCCGCAGCTTGTACGGGTAATACCTTTAAATGGTCACAAATCATAGATGCAATAAATGGTAACCCTTCAGCAGTAAGATTATTTTGTGGGGGAACGCTATCCTATTTAATTCCGGGTCCCTATCCACCGGCATTCAGTGGACCTGTTTCTGTTGCAATTCCGGATGCTGTTGGCTGGGATGGATACATAGGAAGGGATGTTGTTACTCAACCCAACGAAAGATGGAGGTTGGTTTTTAAGAAAAGTGGTTCAGTGGTATATTCATCAAATTATACAAATGATGTTCCTGATTTTAAAAGTCAAGCCTATTGGAGAGGTTCATTAGGAACCGGATTTTTACCTAATGGTGCAGATCAAATATTTATCGAACACTGGTCAGTGGGTAATGATGCTTCTTGTGCAAATGGCCCTAATTCAGTAGTGCCATCAAGTGTTTGTATTTCTTATTCTTTATGCAGTATGACCTCTGCATTGTTGAATGCATCCAACGGTACATCCACAACGCTATGCAATGGTACTTCAGTTACATTAACTGCTTCTTCTGTAAATGGGGCCTTACCTATAAGCTATTTATGGAGTAATGGGTTGGGTACAGGGTCAACTAAAACTGTATCACCTTCAATAACAACAACTTATACGATTACAGCTACGGATGCAAATAATTGCACAGCAACTGCTTCTCATACTGTAACAGTAAATCCAAAACCTGTCGTAACCATCACGGGAAACCAAATTATTTGTAATGGGTCTAATACAACTTTTACAGCGAATCCATCTGGCGGAACGACACCGTATAGTTACTTATGGAGTAATGGTTCAACATCGGCTGCCATTGCAATCAGTACAGCCGGTACTTATACGGTAACCGTAACCGACACTAAAGGCTGTACAGCTACTGCCAGCAGGGCTTTAACTGTTAATGCTAAGCCAGTCGTTAAGATTGATGGAAATAATATCATTTGCACTGGTGGATCTACTGTATTTACCGCGAGTCCAAGTAATGGAACAGCACCCTACACATATTTATGGAGCAATTCAGCCACTACTCAAAGTATTACTATAACTACAGCAGGAAATTATATTGTTACTGTTACTGATGCAAATGGTTGTACTGGAACTTCGTCACGAACATTAACTGTAAATTCAAAACCAACAGTTACTATATCCGGAAATAATAATCCTTGTGCAGGGCAGCCCACTACATTTACTGCTAACCCTTCAGGAGGTACAGCGCCTTACACTTATTTATGGAGTACCGGAGCAACTACCCAAATGATTACTGTAAGTACTTTAGGTACATATACAGTAACAGTTACAGATTTTAACGGATGTACTGGGAGTGCTTCAGTGACATTAACTCAAAAACCAAAACCTTTAGCTAAAATTGACGGTCTAACAAATGTTTGTCAGGGCAGTACTGTTACATTTACAGCATATGCTTCTTCAGGAACACCACCATACACTTATTTGTGGAATACTGGAGCTACAACAGATTTTATTGTAATTGGCACGGCTGGAACTTATACAGTTACGGTAACAGATATAAATGGATGTATGGGTACAGCTTCTCGTACTTTTACTGTGAACCCAATACCGACTACTACAGTTTCAGGTACCAATATTATTTGTAGTGGAAGCAGTACGGTGTTTACTGCAAATCCAAGTGGTGGAACTCCCGGTTATACGTATTTATGGAGTAATTCAGCAATAACTCAAAGCATAACAGTTTCAACAACTGGAACCTATTTTGTAACAGTTACTGATACTAAAGGATGTACAGCAACAGCCAGCAGGGCATTGACGGTGAACCCTTCACCATCAGTCATAATCAATGGAACTACTACATTTTGTGAAGGCAACACGAGTCAACTAACCTCCGCGGTTAGTGGTGGTACACCCGGATATACCTATTTGTGGAGTACAGGTTCA
>Ga0138256_10007548_pt1 | contig 11457 bp, 12 predicted proteins | sample KNB2016incub_MG_FD_105486 | JGI IMG/M metagenome (GOLD analysis project Ga0138256, IMG submission 105486) | Active sludge microbial communities from wastewater in Klosterneuburg, Austria - KNB2014incub_MG | ecosystem: Engineered > WWTP > Activated sludge > Unclassified | place: Austria...
CTCCGTGTCTCCCCTCCTCCGTGCGAAACTGCTCTCCCACTCCAAAATAAAAATGCCCGCCATAAGGATGGCAGGCATTAAAAAAACGAAAACCTTAAATGCTATGCTATAAAGACGTTTATACTTTTGATGGTTACTTATCGATCCGTTAAATCTTTTTTCGCAATTTAACCGGGAGTGTTTTTATCTCTCCATCCCGCATGATCTTGACCTGAAGGACTTGTCCAACCCTGGATTCATCGCGGACACCCACCAATTGATCAAAGGTGTTGATATCCTTACCATCGACTTGCAGAATGATATCATCGGGGATCAACCCTCCGTAATCAGCTATACTGCCTTCCTGGACACTTTTGATCAACAAACCTTTTTTACTGGGCAGATTTTGTTCTTTAGCCAAGGTCTCATCGATTTCATGGATTTCAATTCCCAGGCTTCCTACGCGTTCTACACTTCCATTGGTTTTAATTTCCATGACAACTTTTTGCATCAGGTTGACCGGAATTGCGAAGGAATAACCGGCAAAACTGCCATCCGGTGAATAAATAGCGGTGTTGATACCGACCAATTTTCCATTGACATCTACCAAGGCACCTCCCGAATTACCCGGATTGACTGCGGCATCAGTTTGGATAAATTCTTCAATCGGTTTTGAATCCTGAATCAGATTGAGTTTGTTACGACCTTTGGCGCTGACTATACCGGCGGTCACTGTAAAATCAAGGTTAAATGGATTGCCGACTGCTAATACCCATTCTCCTACCTTCAAGGCATCGCTATTGCCGATCTCCACCGGGGTAAGGTTGGTGGCGTCAATTTTGAGTATGGCCAGGTCAGTACTTGGGTCAACACCAATTTTAGTGGCAACGAATTTGCGGTCATCATAGGTTTTTATATTGATTTCATCTGCATTATTGATCACGTGATTATTGGTCACAATCAATCCATCTGCAGTTAGAATGACCCCGCTGCCTTTTCCTTCCCTGGGGCCCAGGTCAAATTGAAAACCCCTGAATAATTTTTCGATATCAAATAAGTCATCCATACTTCGGGGGGACTGCCTTCTGCTGTTATCCTGCCTTCTCTGGTTAGCCATAGGGTCAGATTTGGTCTCAATATAAACCACTGATTTTTTAGCTTTTTCAGAAGCCACGGTAAAATCAAAAGGCACTCCGGCAGCAATTGCATGGGCACCGTTTGAGCTGACGGGCTGCAAAACCATATTTTGTTTATAAGCCTGAGTATGCGGTTGGATGACTAAAAAGCCACCCAGGGCAAAAACCCCTCCGATCAGGGCTGCAAGGATTAAATTTATTCTTGATTGCATAGTTTTGTTTTTTAAGGATACAAAATTAACATAGGAAGGTAAGGATTTGATTCAGATTGAAAATCGTTTAACATTAGTTTAACCGGCAATCCTAATGATATCCCATTTAATCGGTTATAAATCGCAATTTCTCTTTAGAATATCAGTAATCTGGGTTACTAGTTACCCTGCCCTTGCTTAGTTTTACCCCTGAATAAACAGATAGAACATGTCGAGAAAAAGCAAACTTGAGCGATTTGCTGAAATGAATGGTTTTGAAAATGTATATCAGTGTACTGACCCTGAAAGTAAAGAAGTCCGTGACTCGAATCATAACCTGATTTCCCTGCAGGGTCAATGGAACGAAAGGGTTTTTAAAAACAAAAATCCCCTCGTCATTGAGTTGGCCTGCGGGAAAGGGGAATATACCATAGGCCTTGCCGGCTATCAACCGGAAAAAAACTTTATCGGCATAGATATTAAAGGCAACCGCATGCATCGGGGGGCTAAAAAAGGATTACAGTTAAACCTCCGGAATGCTGCTTTTCTGCGAATCCGGATCGAGTGGTTGAACAATCATTTCGGACCAGGAGAACTCGATTCAATCTGGATCACGTTTCCGGATCCTTTTCTTAAACACAGCAAATCCAATCGCCGGCTGACCTCTCCGTATTTTCAGGAAAGTTACCGTCACTTGCTTAAACCCAATGGACTGGTCCACCTTAAAACAGATAGCAAAGAGCTATATCAATTTACCTTAAAGACTTTGGAAGCAGATCGGGGAATAAAAATCCATACCAATTCAAATGATATTGACGGAGATGGCCTGACCGAAGGTATTTTGGCCATCCAGACTTATTATGAAAGTAAACACCGGGCTATGGGCAAAAAAATTTTATACCTTTCGTGGGAATTCAAGAACAGATCCTGTTAACCCCTAAGCCTGGTGATCAGACGCAGGTTTATAAAGGCAAAAGAAGCCATGACAACCATCATCAGTACGGCAAGAAGATTCTTGTTTGAAATGTTTTCGATCAGGAATGGATGCACGAGATAACCCAGTACAGCCATTGGTATAATGATCATCGCCTTTAAGGCATTGGAAAACTTTATATCGGTTTTAGTCCTTAAGGTGAATAGAGCATTCATGCCCAATACCAAAGCCCATAACAATATAAATGCGATCAGCATTGACAAATTTACGAATTACGATTTACGAATTACGAATTACGAATAAATTACGAATTACGATTTACGATTTACGATTTTGAAATTCGTAATTCTTCACCCGAAGCTTCGGGTCGTATTTCGTCATTCTAAATTCGTAATTCTAATTTTATCCTTCCCGCTTATACTGGCAACACTTATCCAGTTTGTTATATGCTTCATCCGTTGCTTTTATTTTATCGGTATCATAGCCAATAGCGGCTATCCGGTGGTGGATTTCATCTAGGGTGATGTTATCAGGATTAAAGGTGACGGTGAGCATATGGGTTTCTCTGTCCCAATTTACTTTTTTTACGCCCTTGACCCGCAATGATGTCTCTATTTTTTTCTTGCACATCGTACAGGCCCCATTGACCTTAAAAGTGGTCGTCTCATCGCCAGTGTTCATGGCCTGGGATTTTAATGGACTCAGGGCTAATAACCCGGCTAATAATAAGAACAAGCTAAAAGATTTTTTCATATTGGAAGAATGTGATACAAAGTTAACAACCCTGCCTATTTAAAGTTTGATTCCGGAAGGAGGTGGCTGTTAATTATTTTAACTCCCGGTGGGCCTGGAGTCTTGAGTGTCAAGCAATGATCCCGGTTGTAGGAGAATTGGTTTATTTTTACACGATGATCAGCGAAGCGACTATTGATTCTTGTATCGAAGAATTGGCCAGGGGAAATGAAGACTGGTTGGCCCATCTTGCGGAGGATCAGCCTGTATTGTCTTCTTATCTGATTGCTGAAGACCATGAGGCTTTTTCCGAAAACGAGACCCAATATCTCTATTACCTGGCAGTAATGTGCTGGATGAGTTTTGACCGCACCTATCCTGATCTGGCAGAAGTGGATGCGGAAGCCCTGGCTTTTCGGGAAGAGACCAACTGGAACCGTGTGGACTCACTCCGGCCGACCAATCTTAAAAATATAATAGACCGGATATTAACGGACTACAAAGAACCCGAAATGCTTTATTATATCGAGGATGCTTTACAAATTGATGATGAAGATCCTGAACATCCAGTCACCAAATCAGGGCAGATTCCACTTTTTATTACGATTCTGAGTATTATCGATGTCCTGATAGAAGCATCTGAAAACCCGGCAGCGTTAGATTAAGGTCATTCCTTTTTCCTTTCAATTGTCAGGGGGTGGCAAATTCCATTCATAAACCCGGCATTTGGATAATTAATTATAAATCTGCTTATCTTTCAGTCCTGAAAATTATGTCGCTGAAATTAAAACCTTATCTATTCATTTTTGTGGGAATGGTGTTGGGCAACAAAACACTGGCTCAGGACATCCATTTTACGATGTTTGATATGTCCCCTCTGACGCTCAACCCCGCTTTTATAGGTGATTTTAGCGGTACATTTCGGGTCACCGGCATCTACAGGATACAATGGCCTACCATTGCCAAATATCAGACGCCTGCTTTTGGAATCGATGCACCTTTATTCCGGGGCATAGGAAAAAACGATTGGATCAGCCTGGGTTTAGCAGCGTTTCAGGATAAGGCCGGTGATGAATTTGGCCTTAAAAAAACAGGTGGATGGATTGGTGGGTCCTATCATTTGTCCTTGAAAAAAGATGGCTCTACTTTATTATCACTGGGTGTGCAAAGTGGCGGTACTGCCAGAAGCCTGGATGGTACCCCTCGATTTCAGGATCCTTCAGATCCGGCCTTTCCCGGAAGTAGCGCAGGTGGTGGAGACAACAAAAAGACCAGCACAGATCTCAATGCAGGACTCTTATTCCGTACCGCTTTAAATAAGGCAAAAACGTCAGCGCTCAATATTGGCCTATCACTATACCATTTGTCCCAACCCAACAGCGCGTTAGGAGGTGGGGGTACAGGTGCGGGTCAGACACCCGGGAATGACAAACAAAATATGCTGATCAATGCCCATGCCCAGATGGTTCTTCCCCGGGGAGATTTGTTGACTTTTATACCTGGTGTTGTCGTTCATCTGGCCGGAGGTAATTTTGAAACCGCTGCTCAATTAAAAGGAGAACTTTTGGTCAATCGAGAAAAAGACTTTGCAGTGATGGGCGGATTGGGTTACCGTGTAGGCGATGCCGCCTTTGCGCTATTCGGAGCGCGTCTCAAAGATCTGAGGGTCGGATTGGCTTATGATTTTAATATTTCCGGTGCCACGGCCAGTACCAGTGGGATCGGGGGTTACGAATTGGGGGTAAGTTATATTGCCAAAATCTATAAAAAGCCCGTGGTCAAACCGGTAATTTTCTGTCCAAGATTTTAATCCGGCTCCCTTTCAATCAGCATAATCATTTATCCAACGTATTCATTCTATCGGATGAATACGTAAATTCGTCTAAAACCATCTGTAGTTTATAGTCTTATAACCATATTTGAAGCCTTTACCATTCGAAGTTATGTCCATCCTTACTCTGCAAGCCATCAGCAAAACTTTTCAGGCCTATAAAGCGGTCGATCAGGTCAGTTTTTCTGTACCCCGGGGTTGTATTTATGGAATGCTGGGGCCCAATGGCGCCGGCAAGACCACAACCATCCGCATGATCACCGGGATCACCCATCCGGATTCCGGGGAGATTTTTCTCAATGGTCAAAAGGTTAACGCCACCATTCCTGAAGGCATTGGCTATATGCCGGAAGAACGGGGATTGTATAAAAAAATGAAAGTCTGGGATCATCTGATGTACCTCGCCCAACTTAAAGGACTTTCTGAAGCAGCTGCCAAGGCGGAGTTAAAAATGTGGATCGAACGCCTGGATATGAAATCCTGGTATACCAAAAAAGTGGAAGAACTATCTAAAGGGATGACCCAAAAGGCTCAGTTCATCGCTTCTGTAATCCACAAACCCGAATTGCTGATCCTGGATGAACCATTCTCCGGCCTAGATCCAATCAGCACTAATATGATCAAAGATGAAATAACGCAGCTCAGCAAATCGGGGACGACGATTATTTTTTCCACCCACCGCATGGAACAGGTCGAAGAAATCTGTGAACGGATGGTCTTGATCAACAAAGGCAAAAATGTACTTGAAGGTAATGTGGAAGAAATCCGCAAAGCCAATCGCCAGCATATGTTTGAACTGATCAGCGAATCCGATTTACCCGCTCATTTTCCCGGACCATTTAATGAAATTTCCCGTGCTGGCAAAAAAGTAAAATTCAGTCCGGAAAAGGAAATCAACGCCTCAGATTTACTTCGTCACTTTTTGAATGAAAATATCCACGTCAGTTCGTTCCAGGAACAATTTCCAAGCATCAGCGACATATTTATCAAAACTGTAGAAAACTCCAATAAAGCATGAACAAACTCTGGTTGATCATCAAAAGGGAATATACCACCCGGGTATTTAAAAAATCATTTATACTGCTCACTTTACTGGTGCCACTGGGTATCATCGCTTTTAGTATCATCATCGGGATTATCATGAGCAGAAATACTGTGCAGGATATCAAAGTTGCCATATCCGATCCACAGATGATGTTTTCGGACACTACAGAAATCAAGGGTGCAGGTATACAATATGTGCATACCACCAAAACTTTTGCCGAACTCAAACCGGAGATGGAAGCCGGTACCTATTCCGCTGTATTGGAAATTACTCCACCGGAAAACCTGCAACAACGGGAGTTTAGGCTCAAAATCAACACGGATGAACGACTCGATATCAATACCAGTGAAACTATCAAACGCACCATCTCTCAACTTTACCGCAATTACAAAATCAAACAACTCAACCTCAACACCACCGAAATCAACAATCTTAATGTAGACATAGACCTTGACCGTCAATCCGTCTTTAAACAGGATAAAAAACAATCCAATGCCTCCAATGTTGTTGGGGCTATACTGGGAGGGATTATGGGCGTACTCATGTATATTTTCGTTTTGGGACAAGGTATGATGGTGATGCGCAGTGTGATGGAAGAAAAAATGACCCGCATCGTTGAAGTAATCCTGTCCTCCGTCAAACCCATCCAACTCATGATGGGTAAAATTATAGGTGTAGGAGCTGTAGGTCTTACCCAGTTGATCATCTGGATCATATTCATCCCGTTGGCCGGCATTGTCACCAGTCTGATGTTTGGTAAAAATGTCTTTAAATCCAATATGTCCAGTGTCAATGTCGACCAGGCTATGCAACAAGCCGGGGAAATGGGTTTTGAAAATATTATTATGGAGTTGGGCCTGATTAATTGGTGGTTTATCATTCCTGTTTTTCTCTTGTTTTTTATATTTGGATATTTCCTTTATGCTTCTTTATGTGCAGCTATTGGGAGCGCCGTTGGAGATGATCAATCGGAAGGACAACAATTACTCCTCCCGGTCACCCTGCTCATTGTGATGGGACTCTATATAGCCATGGCAGCCATCAGGGCGCCTTATAGCAACCTTGCCGTAATATCATCCTTTATCCCGTTTTTTGCACCTATGGTCATGCCCACACGGCTGGCATTTGATCCACCCTTGTGGCAAACATTGACTTCTCTGGCCATCATGGCAGTCTCGAGTTATTTCTTTGCTTTAGTGGCTGCTAAGATTTACCGGACGGGAATCTTGATGTATGGGAAAAAAGCGAGTTTTAAGGAGATAGCGAAGTGGGTTTTTTACAAATAAGAGCGCTTAGCCCATTCCATTCGTTTTCTGTGACCATAACTTAGCAGGACACCAGAAATTTGGACTAAAAGAAAGGTAGGCAATAAATAACCATTTTCAAAGCCCATTTTAATCAGCCGGTTTTAGTTCCATAGAAAACACAGCATCAGATTAAATTCAGTGGGGTATTTATTGTGATTTCGTTTAACCATTTAAATGGTTCACGGCATCTGCTTTACCTATGACTATTTGCAATTAATTGAATTTCAACATAGTGTGTTTAGTAAGCACAAGTTGAAATTTTGATTCAATTGGAAGTATTCCATAATTTTTACAACGCTTAATCCTGATGATCCCGGGAGCAATATGAATTTTGAACATATTAAAACCGCCTATTTTCTTTTCTCAAAAAGGATGAGTAAATTTCTGAAATAGCGTTTTTTAAACCATTTTACACCATGGAAAAATTATCCTTGTTATCCGGTTACCAGGTCGATCCCGGAGTATGGGATGAGATGTTTGAGCCCAAAGGTATCCGCAATGGGTATAAAAAACTGGTTTCAGCCATCGAAAGCCTGTCCAATGAAGAATTGGGCCATAAAGTTGAACTGGCGAAAAAGCTATTTATGAGCCAGGGCATTACTTTTACGGTTTACAGTAGTGGAGAAGGAATAGAGAAAATATTTCCATTTGATATTATTCCCCGGCTGATCCAGGCCGAAGAATGGAAAATAATTGAGGCGGGGATCAAACAGCGGATCAAGGCGCTTAATATCTTCCTGAATGATATTTACCACAACCAGTTTATCGTCAAAGACGGCATCATACCCCTGCGACTTATTTATTCCTGTTCGGGATTTGTCCGGGCTATGGTCAATGTAAAAGTGCCCCATGAGATCTATACCCATATCTCGGGGATAGATTTGATCCGCGATGAAGAAGGCCATTTTTTTGTGCTAGAAGATAATTTGCGAACGCCGTCCGGTGTATCATATATGCTCGAAAACCGGAGCATTACCTATAGGATATTTCCTGACCTGTTACCGAAAAACAAGGTTCGATCTATTAAAGACTACCCCGATCTTTTATTAAACAATCTTGTATCTCTGGCCAATCGTCAGACCAGCAATCCTACCGTAGTGCTTCTGACCCCCGGAATCTTTAACTCCGCTTATTTTGAGCATACTACACTCGCGCGATTGATGGGTATTGAATTGGTTGAAGGCAAGGATTTGGTGGTAGACGATCATAAGGTCTATATGAAAACGACCAATGGTCTCAAGCAGGTCGATGTGATATATCGGAGGGTGGATGATGAGTTTATTGATCCCCTGATGTTCAGAAGGGATACTTTGCTGGGTGTGCCTGGATTGTATGGGGCGTATCGTATGGGTCAGGTGGCGGTCGTCAATGCTATTGGAAATGGCGTGGCAGATGATAAGGCAATTTATTCTTATGTACCCAATATGATCAAATATTATCTCAATGAGGATCCTATCCTTAAAAACGTCCCCACATACCCCATGGAAGTGGCGGAATACCGGGAAATGGTATTTAAGAATATGGCCAATATGGTGATAAAAAAAACCAATGAGTCCGGAGGATATGGAATGTTGATTGGCAACTCAGCCACGGAAGAACAAATGCAGGATTTCAAAAACGCAATTATCGCAGATCCCAGGAGTTTTATAGCGCAACCGATTATTAACTTGTCATCCGTACCGTGTTATATTAACGGTACTTTGCAGGCACGGCGGGTGGATCTCAGGCCTTACGCCCTGTACGGTCCCCAGGGTATAGATATCGTGCCAGGTGGATTGACCCGTGTTGCCCTTCGGGAAGGATCTCTCGTAGTCAACTCTTCTCAGGGGGGTGGGAGCAAGGATACCTGGGTAATCAATGAATAATATCACTCAAAAAACATTAAATCAAGGTTTCCATGCATTTTATTTATTCAGAAAATATTAAAATTACAACACCGAAGTATGTTAAGCAGGGTAGCTGATTCTATGTTCTGGATGGCTCGATATATCGAACGCACCAATGGAATGATGCGTTTGTTGAGGACGAGTTATATATCCTCCCAGGATGAGGTAAAAGACTTTAGCTGGCGTCCTATCTTAAACCACTACAGTGACCATCCCGGTACCAAAGCGTTTGAATACAATTCATCTACCGAAGTACTGGATCACCTCCTGCTGGATAAAGAAAATGCTGCATCCGTATTGAATAATATCACCAAAGCAAGAGAAAATGCCAGGGCGGTTCAGGATCATATCACCAAAGAAGTTTGGCAATGTCTCAATGAGTTTTATCACCTGATCCGAAATGAAACCACACATTATCAGGTTCGCCATGGAGATACCTTGTCCGCGCTCGATACCCTGATTACCCAGGGTTGGTTATATCACGGCATTGTCGATATAACTATGGCACGGGGAGACGGTTTTGCATTTTTATCCCTGGGAAAATTTATTGAGCGGGTCAATATCTCTACCAACAGCCTCATGATCAAACTGGCCGAATTAGATTACAAACTGGATCAACGAATCGAAATCCCCGCATTGAGATATCTTTTGTATTCGTTATCGGGATATGAATTGTACCTCAAAACTCACCGTGAAAACCTAAAAGCCGATCTTGTCATTCAACAGATCCTTTATAGTCCAAATTTTCCACATTCCATTTCTTATGGCCTTACCCGGATTTCGCGATACCTCCAAAAACTACAGCCGGAGAGTCTTCCGGAAGGCTATCAACAATTGGATTTTTTGACGGGCAAACTGATCAATCAACTTAAATATACTTCTATCGATATTTATAAAGGAAACAGTCTGCAACTTTTATTGGAAGAAATACGCAAAGGATTATTTGATATTACTGCAGCATTAAATCAAAATTATTTTGGAAACTCTTAATTGGAAGACGGAAAGTCGGAAAGTCCGGAAGTCGGAAAGTCCGGATGTCCGAAAGTCCGAAAGTCCGAAAGACCGAAAGACTACCTCTACCTTAACCTCAACCTCAACCTCTGATGCCCAAATTTAACCTAAAACACATCACCCGCTACTCCTACCCTTCTCCTATCCGCGAGAGCGCCAATCAGATCATGTTATTCCCGTTCGACGATGAGTTTCAGGAAGTAAAAAAACATGAACTCCTGATTACCAGTCAGCCGGATGTCGAGGTATTCAATGACTATTTTGGAAACAAAGTCGGAATATTTTCTATTGCAAAACCCATCAACGAACTGCTCATACAATCCAAAATTGAAATCATAGTCAATCCGGTGAATTTACCAGCAGATACGGTTTCAGCGAGGCAACAATGGGATGAATTAAAACTATTAAAAAATCAGTTTCCTTTTATCGATTTTTTATGGCAGGATCGCTTTGAGATGGAACACGAGCTGTTGGAGGTCACCGATTTAATAAACAATATGACTAACACCCCTTTTGAAGTAGCTCAAAAGATGTCCACTTTTGTATTTGAAAGTTTTGAATATAAAAAAGGGATCACAGATGTCGAAACAGAAGTCAACGAGATCTGGAAAATGAAAGCAGGGGTGTGTCAGGATTTTGCACATATCTTATTGGCTATGTTGAGGATCATTGGTATTCCGGCACGTTATGTAAGCGGATATATATGCCCTAAAAATCATGAACTCCGTGGTGAAGGCGCCACCCATGCCTGGGTAGAGGCTTACCTGCCTTCCGATGGCTGGATTGGCCTGGATCCCACCAATAATTGCGTGGCCAGTGACCGGCATATCCGCCTCGCCGTTGGTCGAAATTTTGGCGATTGTACTCCCGTAAAAGGCACTTATAAAGGCTCCACAGAACATACCCTGGAAGTATCGGTAACCATTGAAAACGATATTCTCAAAACCGAAGAAGAGCATGTAGCACCTGTTTTTTCCTATCAAATCCATCGCCCCGGGCCCCAGGACAATTCCTACCGGATGTTCATGGAAATGCAGCAACAACAGCAGCAACAGCAATAATAAGATTACGTCCGCTTTTGTTTTATAGCCATTAATTTGGCTCACCCAAGCCATCGGGTTGTAAATCTCATATCTTTGCAGCGTTATTTAATTTACCCGGTTATACTGAAACCCTGATCCGCTAATCTTAAATAATCCAATCTGCTAATACCATTTAAATTATAAATACCCAATATGGAAAAAAGAAATTTTTTAAAGAGCATAGGAGCTCTAGGATTGTTTTCAATTGTGAATAAACCTTCGCTTAAGGCTATGTCGGCTGATCCGGGCTTTAATACGATCGAACCTCTGCTGCCGCTGGCGGACCAATATACCCTCCCTCCGCTGGGTTATAGTTTCGACGC
>Ga0138256_10007549_pt1 | contig 11457 bp, 9 predicted proteins | sample KNB2016incub_MG_FD_105486 | JGI IMG/M metagenome (GOLD analysis project Ga0138256, IMG submission 105486) | Active sludge microbial communities from wastewater in Klosterneuburg, Austria - KNB2014incub_MG | ecosystem: Engineered > WWTP > Activated sludge > Unclassified | place: Austria...
GACGGCTCTTGGAGATGTCATGCCGCCCATTGATCCTGACGAAGATCCGCGGTTGAAGCTGGCAGACTGGATGAGTTCCCCGGACAATCCATTCTTCGCAAAGGCACTCGTCAACCGCTACTGGAAACACTTCTTTCGACGTGGCCTGATCGAACCGGAAGACGATATTCGCGACACGAATCCTCCGTCTAATCCTGAACTGTTGGCCGCTCTGGAACAGCATTTTCTGGCGAGTGGATTTGATCTGAAGGAATTGGTGCGCGTCATCACGCGTTCGAACGCGTATCAACTCAGTTCTGTGCCGAACAGCTACAACATTGCCGATCAGCAGAACTATTCTCGATACTATCCTCGCCGCCTGCAGGCGGAAGTCATGCTGGATGCGATCGACGATCTGACGGGCGCTCGAACGGATTTTCCAAACTTGCCCGCTGGCACCCGAGCGATCGCATTGCCAGACAACAGCTACAACAACTCATCGCCTTTTTTGAAGGTCTTTGGTCGTCCGGAGAACGAAAGTGTGTGCGAGTGCGAACGTGTTCAGTCCTCGAGTCTGGCTCAAAGTCTGCATCTGATGAACGCGGCTGACATTAAGTCCAAGCTGGCGACAGGCAACGGTCGGGCAAACGGCTTGGCAAAATCAGACAAACCAGCGGAAGAAAGAGTTCGTGAACTCTACATGGTCGCATTCGTTCGTGAACCACGCGCTGACGAATTGAAAGTGGCAACCGAATACCTCGGCGAGCCTCGCACAGACGCAGCAGGTAATCCCGTGGATCCTCAAAAAGCAAACTTCGAAAACTTCCAGGATTTGATCTGGGCGTTGATCAATACGAAAGAGTTTCTGTTTAATCACTAATTTGTTGCGAGGCCGCAGCCTCGGAACACACGGCCTTGGAAGCTCCTGCCTCCCAAGTACAAACACGGCGGCAGGAGCCTCCGGAGCAGTGCGTTCCAGGGCTGGAGCCTTGGAACGAGTGTGAACCATACAATTGTACGAAATATTCCTATGCGTCGAATCTTCCTCCTAATAATCGTGTTGGCATGCCTGCCTCCCGAACTCCGTGCCCAATCCGTCTGTCTTCCTCTGCCACGTCTACTCACCACAATGCCAATGGGCGGCACGGTCGGCACTCAGATTGAAGTGACAATCTCCTGTCAAAACGTCGAAGACCCCGATGAGTTGCTCTTTACGCATCCGGGGATCACGGCGACGCAGAAACTCGATGCGAACGGACAGCCGGAAGCGAACAAGTACATCGTCACGATTGCCGCCGATTGTCCGCCGGGAATTCACGAAGCTCGAATCATGTCGAGGCTCGGGATTTCCTCGTCGCGAGTCTTCTGTGTGGATACGTTGCCAGAAGTTGTGCGAACAACTCCGAATACATCACTGGCGACTGCGATGGAGCTGAAAGTCAACTCCATCTGCAACGCCGTGATGACAACCAAAGCCGTCGATCATTATTGGTTCGATGCCATTAAGGGACATCGATACATCGTTAATTGCGCGGCGCGGGGAATAGACTCAAAGCTGGACGCTGTGTTGATCATTGGGGATTCTGCCGGTCGTGACCTGGTGGTCGAACGGCGGGGCGGTACGCTGGACTTCACGGCCACCGAAGACGGCAGACACACGATCAAAGTCCACGAACTGACATTCAAAGGCGGAGGTGAATACTTCTACCGATTGTCGCTGCAGGAGATCGCTGCCGATGCCCCCATTCCGCAGTTTGCATCGACAGAAACAGTGAACTCTTTCTCGTGGCCGCCTGCTGGCCTCGCTCTGAACGCCGAATCGCAGGAAGTCGAACCAAACAACGCACAGGATCAGGCTCAGAAGATCACGCTGCCATGTGACATCTCGGGCAGTTTCTTTCCGGCGGCGGACGTCGATCGGTTCGAATTCACCGCGACCAAGGGCGATGTCTGGTGGGTCGAAGTCGCGTCCGAGCGTCTGGGACGACCCACTGACCCTTCTGTCATTGTGCAACGCGTTAGCGGCGAAGGAGCGGAACAAAAACTAACCGACGTCGCTGAATTCTCTGACATCGCGCCGCCGATCAAGCCATCCAGCAATGGCTATGCGTACGACGGACCGCCGTATGACGGCGGTTCGGCGGACATCATCGGCAAGCTGGAAATCAAGGAAGACGGCGTCCATCGTCTGCAACTCACAGATCTGTTCGGCGGCACACGCAACGATCCTCGAAACGTCTATCGTCTGATTATTCGCAAGGCTGCTCCGGACTTTGCTGTCGCGGCATGGGGCCTGCACATGGAACTTCGCAACGGCGACCGCAACGCGCTGTCCAAGCCGCTGGCGCTGCGAGGCGGAATCACGGTGGCCCTCGAAGTCGTCGCCGTGCGTCGTGATGGCTTCGATGGCGATATTGAACTGGTGATGGAAGGTCTTCCTGAAGGCGTGACGGCTCAGGGGCTGAAGATCCCCAAGGGCAAGACTCGCGGCAGCATGCTCGTCACTGCCGATCAAAATGCTCCAAGGGCACTCGCCAACGCAAAATTTTATGCAAAATCGACTCTGAATGACTCGGAAGCGATTCGCCCTGTCCACGTGGCGACCCATGCGTGGCCGATCGTGGATTCATGGAGCGAAGTGCCACGACCGCGCTTGGTCACCGGACTGCCGGTTTCAGTGTCGGGCTCTGAGTTCTCTCCAATTTCGATCGCGGCGAGCGAAAAAAAAATCTGGGAAGTTACAGCTGGCGAAAAGCTGACAATTCCTCTCGTGCAGACTCGTCGGTCAGAATTCTCCGGCACCGTTCTGCAGCTGAAAACATCTGGCGAAGGCTTTGAAGGAAATCCTCGGTTTGATTTATCGCTGACTGCGGACACATCCGAAGCCGTGCTGGACACTGCGGCTCTAAAGACACCGCCGGGTGACTACCTGATCGCGTTTTATGGCAGTGTCGTGGCAAAATATCGATATAATCCAGAGGCAGTTACTGTTGCGGAGGCGTCTCACAAGAAAGCTGTGGAAGACGCCACAGTTGCGGCAGCTGAGGTTCAGCGCCTGACAGAAGAGACGGCTGCTGCAGCGTCAGAAAAGAAAGCCGAAGCCGACGCAGCCCTTGCGGAAGCGGCAGCGAAGAAACAAACAGCGGATGCAGCAGTGACGGCTGCGGCGGCGAAACTCAAAGCGGCCACTGACACGGCAACGCCCAAAGATACAGCGGATATTGTATTGTCAGAACCCATTGCGATTAAGGTCAAGTAGGTCATTACTTGTTCCAGGGCTCCAGCCGTGGAACGCACTGCATGGAGGCTCCTGCCTCCTGTGGAAACCAGGTGAGGGAGGCAGGAGCCTCCGGGACAGTGTGTTCCGAGGCTGGAGCCTCGGAACACGGAGAAAAATCATGAGCGATCCATTTTATGCATCATCTGTCGTGCGATGTCCAGGACCGTACGCATTCGGTTCCGCCGGTCGCCGAGGCTTCATTCGCATGGGACTGGCCGGGTTTGCGAGCCTGAGTTTGCCGGGACTGCTACGACGGCGGTCCGCGAGTGCCCAGGACGCTACGTCTTCAGAAAAGCCAAAAGACGAAAAAACAGCGGTCATCATGGTATGGAAACCAGGTGGATGTTCGCACATCGACACCTATGATCCCAAGCCGGATTCTGGCAGCGCATATCGCGGCCCGTTCGCGACGATCGACACGAAGGTTCCCGGTTTGCAATTCACGGAACTACTTCCGATGCAGGCGGCGATTGCGGACAAATTCACCGTCCTGCGTTCGATGCGTCAGACGGCGGGCGGGCATCCGGCGGGATCTATGCAAATGCTGTCCGGTGATCCAGATACCCGCGACAAACCAAAGCCAAAATTTCCTGACTGGATGACGGTCACCAATTATCTGCGATCGCTGGAAGGCGAACGGAAAAATCCGCTGCCACGTTACGTCGGCATCAAACCCCCTTTGGAATACAACGGCCCGGCGTATGTGGGTGATGCGTATTCGCCCTTCACCGTCAACGGAGACCCGAATCTCCCGAATTTCTCGGTGCCGAACATTGGTCTGTCAGATCAAAGCGAAATCAGTCGACTTGATCGACGTTCGTCGCTCAGGCAGAACCTTGACACACTCGAACGAGCATTCGATCGTCAGGGAGAACTCGGAGCACTGGACCAGTTCGAAGAGCAGGCGATGACACTGCTGACCAATCCGGCAACGCGGGACGCCTTTGATCTGACGAAAGAAGATGATCGCACCCGCGATCGCTACGGTCGTAACTCCTGGGGTCAGCAACTTCTCATGGCGCGGCGACTGGTGGAAGCTGGTGTCGAAGTCCTCACGACCAGTCTGAATGGCCCGTTGTGCGGTCGCGTGCAGAACTGGGATGACCATGCGGTCAATCATCACGTCTTTGACGCTCTTCGCTTCCGAGCCCAGGCGTATGATCAGGCCGTTTCGGCGTTGATCGAGGATATTTACCAGCGCGGTCTCGATAAACGAGTGCTTGTCGTCGTGACCGGCGAATTCGGTCGCACACCAAAGATCGAGCATTCTCCCAGCACCGGCGAAGGCAACGCCAGCGCTCCCGCAGGCACGATTCAGCCGGGCCGTGATCACTGGCCTCGCGCGTTCTCCAACATCTGGGCCGGTGGTGGGATCCAAACGGGACAAGTTATCGGCGCGACTGACAAACGCGGCGAGGACTCCATCGAACGCATCTGCAGTGCTGGTGATTTTCTCGCAACAATCTATCATCACCTTGGTATCGATGCTGCCCATACCCTGATCCGGGACTTCAACGGACGTCCGACACCAATCGTGGATCACGGCAGGCCGATTTCTGAGTTGATAGGATAGACTTAAGCGGGATGGTTGCGTGCTTGAACACAGGACTCGAATCCGAGGTCATGAACGAACACGCCGTGATCATGCGACGGAGTTGACTCAGGATTACGTCGAAGCCATCGCGGAACTGCAGCAGCAGACCGGTGAGTGCCGCGTGCGGGATCTTGCAAAACGATTTGCCGTGAGTCATGTGACAGTCAATCGAGCCGTCGCCAGAATGAAACGCGATGGCTATGTGGACACTGAGCCGTACGCGCCGGTCACGCTGACTGAGAACGGGAAGGCACTCGCCGAATTCTCTCAACGCCGCCATCAGATTGTTTTCGATTTTCTGAGGACTCTGGGAGTCAGTGAACGCACGGCATCGATCGACAGCGAGGGGATCGAACATCATGTCAGTGACGAAACTTTGAAATTAATGGAAGAATTTGGAAGAGCCAAAGATCTCCCAGAGTAAGCACCCATGCACAATTTAAATGGCGTAATTGCAGGATTCACAATCAGGGGAGTGACGTCTCCGGTCGCCGCAAACCCGGCGAGCGGAGCGGCGTAAGCCCTCCGAGTCAAATGCGGGCAACTTCGGTGGGCTGACACCCACCGCTCGCCAAGTTATGCCTCAGGACTTACGCATGGGTGCTTAGAACAAATTGTCGCAAGTGTTATTTCCAGCCAGTATTGTCAAAGAAGGCGGATCTCTCTTATGTTACATTTTCGCATTATCGCCGCCGTGTTTTTTAGCTTCTTCATTGATGCGGCATCAGCAACGGAAGACGATCGTAACGCAACTCATCGAGTCGGAGTCATCGCGGGCAATGGGAAAGATATCCCTGTCCCTTCGAATGGCCCGGCCAGCGTTACAGCGATCTCACAGCCTTTTGGAGTCTGCATCGGCCCGGACAAGGCGCTCTACGTCTGCGAAGTCGGCTCGCACGTCGTTCGACGAATTGACCTGCAGTCGAGCGAAATGACGACAGTGGCTGGCAGCGGACACAAGGGTTATGCTGGCGATGGTGGAGCCGCGACAGACGCCAAACTGAACGAGCCCTATGAAGTGCGATTCGACAGCGGCGGCAATATGATCTTTGTCGAAATGCAGAATCATATTGTCCGAAAAGTGGACTCAAAGACCGGCATCATCTCAACCGTGGCAGGCAACGGCATCGCTGGCTTTGCGGGAGACGGTGGGCCCGCGGTTGCGGCACAACTGAATCAACCGCATTCGATTGTGCTCGACAACGATGACCGAATTTACATCTGTGATATTCGCAATCATCGAATTCGAATGGTTGATCCGGCCACGGGAATGATTTCAACCTTTGCCGGCACCGGCGAACGCTCCGCGACTCCCGATGGATCCTCAATTTCCGGCACGCCTCTCAATGGACCTCGGGCGCTCGATTTTGACGGCGATCACTCGCTGTTTCTGGCGTTGCGGGAAGGGAACGCGATTTATCGAATTGATCTGCAGAAGCATTCGCTGCATCATCTTGCTGGCACCGGCAAGAGTGGCTATTCCGGCGATGGCGGACCGGGAAAGAAAGCTCAGCTGGCAGGCCCGAAGGGTGTTAGTCTGTCTCGAACCGGTGACCTGTACTTTGCTGACACCGAAAGTCACACCGTGCGAGTTCTGCGAAAAGCGTCCGGAATCGTTGAAACTGTGATCGGCGACGGCGCGGTTGGTGACGGACCGGATGGTGATCCCAAAAAATGCCGTCTCAATCGCCCCCATGGCGTTTTCGTGTCCACAGACGACTGGTTGTATGTTGGCGACACCAATAACCATCGCGTGCGAAGGATGAAGATCGCACCATAGCAGTGCCTCAGGAAAAAGGGAGAACCTACTCGACTGACCGTTGCGTTGCCGCCCACTCCGCCAGTTGCTCGCGGTTGATTTTGACGTTGTGACGAGTATCCACCGGCAGGCTGCGGTGGAACAGGATTCGAGTGATTCCAGAGGTCAGGAGATTTTCGGATCCAAGTTCCAGCAGTTCGGCGCTAAGTTGGCTGCGATCGGCATCCGTTGTTGGAAACCGTCCGGTTTCCGGTTCCGCCACGATCACCGGAACTTGCCGCCCTTTCGTACCAAGACCGACCAGCGCGGATCGATAGATGTCGGGATGGTTGTTAAAAATAGCTTCGCAGCAGACGGAATGCATCGGTCCGGCGGTGGTGGTCACGATGTGCGCCTTGCGGCCGCAAAACCAGAGCCGTCCGGACTCGTCAAAGTAACCGACGTCGCCCATACGATGCCAGAATGTGTCGCTGTCCTGGATCTTTGCCATCTCAGTGGCGTCTGGTCGGTGGAAATATTCACGAGTCGCCACCGGGCCGCTGACGATGATCTCTCCGATCTCTCCGTTCGGGAGACAGACGGTTTGCCCGATGTCCCGGAACGGCTGGTCGCTGGTTTCGATAATTCGGACACGCATTTGATCAAACACACGCCCGACGCAGGTGCCCTTGCCCTGAGCTGTCAGTGCGGCGGTTTCCTGCAGCACTTCGCGGGCTGAAATCGAGGAGACTGGCAAACATTCTGTCGCGCCGTACGGAGTGAAGAATTCGGCCGACGGACACAGAGCCTTGGTCATGCGACTGAGGACATGGTTGGGAACCGGCGCGCCGGCGGACAGGATCCGCCGCAGTCCCGGCAATGTGATGCGTTGTTCTTCGCAGAAGCGTCCGACGCGGTTCCATAACGCGGGCGAACCATAGGCCTGCGTGACATTCTGGGAGCGAATCGCTTCGATAATTCGCTCGGGATTCACCTGTGCGGGGCGGGTCGGGTCCATGTCCGGAATAACTGACGTCACCTGCATCGCGAGATTGAACAGCGAGAACAGGGGGAATCCTGGCAGGTCAATTTCTCCCGGCTGAATCTGGTATTGATCACGAATAAGATCCACCTGCGCGTCAAACATCCCGTGTTCGTAATGAACGCCCTTTGGAGGCCCGGTGCTGCCGGAAGTGAAGATAATCGCCGCCGAATCCGTCTTCTGCGTTTGCGGGAAGGGGATCGTCAGCTTTCTTCCGAACTCGACGAGTTCCCGGTAAGACGGACACCCAAAGCGACGCTTGCGGGGACCGACGATCATGTTGAAGCGGGAGTTTCGGAAACGCCACGGCATCAATCGACGAATCAATTGTACTGGCGAAATGGCCACGAAACCATCGGGATCAACGACATCCACGCATCGGAGGACGCTGCGTTTTCCCATCCCGGGATCGATCAGAGTGCAGCAGGCTCCTGATCGCATGATTCCGAACGTTAGCGCGATGAATTCGATCGACGGTCGCACCATCAGCACCAGCCGATGTCCGGTTCGGACGCCCAGACTCATCAGACCGCGTGCGATTGCATCGACTTCGTCATCGAGTTCCCGAAATGTGACATGAGTCCATGCGACTCGGCCTGCGGCGTCTCGTGATTCCGGAAACACGACCGCTCGCTGGCCGGGAACCAGCGCGGCGGAATGGCGAAGCCGGTCGGCAATGTTGAGACGGTATTCAGTCATGCGGAAAAATCGGCAACTGGTTTAATGGGAGACACTAAGTATTGCTCGCTGAAATGGTGGCAAATTGTACAGATCAGGCAAGGATGACCGAAGAAACCTACATGTCAAACCAGGCGAACTTTTTTGCGATTATCGACTTGGTGTGGCACAGTGCAACCGCACGGCAAGTATTGCCGGAAACCGGGTTTGTCGGTGGCAGTTTAGGCGCGCTGGTGACGATGAAAGGTTAGCTGAAACTGTTGCTCTTCACGGCTTGTCATTAACAACACGGACTGTCGCAGCGTTTGCTGTTACAGCCTTCTGTCGATATCTCGCGTATTTCCAGGCGGTCTCCTTTCCCAGCAAGGTTTATCGCCCTGGACAGCCCGGCGTGACGCGGAAGTGGTCGGCAGAGTTGGAGTGTTGATCAGTCGAAACAGAGCGGATGGTGTTATGGAGTCAGGCTGAATCGGAACGGAGGCCGTTCAAAACTCTTCAGCGACACGCATGCAATTGCTTTGCGCGTTGCACTCTGAGGAGTTACGAAACCGTTTTCTTATTTTCCGAATCTGCCTGTCTATGCCCAAAAGAGGTGCCTCCCACATGCCGTGTATTCGCAGCGCTAAATCACCCCGTAACAGTAATCTGCTCGCGATCATTGCCTTCGCAGTCAGCCTCGGAGCCATCTGTTGCAGCTTTGACCCCGTACCCGCCGGCGACGACATCCGAGTCGCTCGAGTGAATCAGTCCAGTACACGAATTGAACACGCATCAGACGTTCCTTATCCGCCCGGTTATCACTCCAATCCTTCCGATTCACTGAAAAGCGTTCCTACTGCCGTCACCTCGCAGGACTCATCAAATTCAGCGGTGCGGAACAACGGAGATGCGATCAAGTTCTCCATGCTTCTGCTAAAAGACGGCGGACGCTTCATTGAAAATGTGCATTCATACCGCGTGCTGTTTGACAAACGAGAACGCATCAGCGGCGACATCGGCGATACACAGACACTGGAATTAAAAGTCCGTCATGCCCCCGCTTTCAGCGTGTACATGAAGTGGAAGAACGGCGACAAGGGACGGCAGTTACTCTACAACGAAGCATATGAAGACAAGCAGATGGTCGTGAAGCTGGGAGGCCTGAAAGGCCGCATCCTGCCCGCGCTGAAGTTGGACCCATTCGGTTCCGAAGCGCACGCAGAAGCACGTTATCCGGTGACAGAAGCGGGCCTGGCCGGAATGATCCGCCAGATCGTGATCCAGCGTGAACTGGACCTCAACCTTGCCCAGGGTGTCGTCTGTACGCGCCTGGAAAATCAGGTCTTCGACGAGCGAGAATGCTACTGCTTCAGATACGACTACAGTTCAACAGACGCCAGTGCCCTGTATCGAAAAAGTTTCGTATACATGGATACCCGCTACCATTTGCCACTGAAGGTGACGAACTATACCTGGAGCAGCAACGGCGAAGGACTGACTCCGGAACAACTCGACGAAATGACACTGATTGAAGACTACTCGTTCCGGGAACTGGATATGGGGACACCGCTGGCTGAGCGTGACTTCAGCCGGGAAAACCCCTCGTATCGCATGTAGTGCTCTGTCGCTCATGCAGTGGATGAGTGGCCGGGGCTGGAGAGAGATAGCTCGAAACTCCGGGGCTTCCTTCGCTCTGCTTAGTCCAGCCCCGGCCACCCGATCCGTCAAGGCAATAGTGACAAACCTGATTGACACTCGAAGTCGCGATCTCAAAGGTCGCGACTTTTTTATTTGGCAACCGAAGCCATGGCGTCAAGTTCTTCAGGCTTCAGCCTCACCGACAGGATCCACGGCGGCGCATCAACAGTCCAGTGCCCGTAGGTTGTCAGCACGAACGTGTTGTCCGGCAGTCGCTCGACACCGGGATAGGCACAATCCCAGGCATTGTGATTGTCCTTCAGCCGGACAAGATACTGCCCTGGAGCGGTATCCTTCAGGTCTTCATACGTGCCGATCCACGCAACCCAGTCGCCCGCATACGGCGACGTTTTCTTCTTCGGCGGACCACAGCGGAAGGAGATCAGCAGGCGACCGTCGGTTGTGTACTTGCCGACATGGCGGTCTCCGTTGAGCGAATCCGGCAGCGGCTTTGGCTCTGTCCAGGTCTTGCCTTCGTCGTCAGAAAAGATAATCTGCGAGTTTGATCGGCGACTGTTCTCCCGCAGCAGCACAGCTAACTGACTTCCGTCCGGCGATCGAATCAGGCCCGGTTCGCAGAGATGCAGATCGCTGGACGCATGAATGACTTGCGGTGGCCCCCACGTCATGCCACCATCGACGGAATGTGTCTGAAACAACGTCATCACCATTGGCTTTTCCTGCTTCGCACCCGCACGAATGAATCGACCGTCATCGTGAAACAACGCCAGATAATGCCCCGGCCCCGTTTTCAGAGGCTCGACGGATGACATTGCCACGATGCCGCCATAGTCGCCGATTGGCTGAAGTTCGGACCAGTTGGCTCCGTCGTCTTCACTGTGAGCCATCCGAATCGGATAGAGTCCGGAAAACATGATCACGTGTTTGCCACCAGCAGCATCGACCGTTCGAAAAAGTGTGGGAGTCTCTTTGGACGTGGCCCAACTGGCAGGAGTCGGCAGCCGTTCGCTCCAGGTTAGTCCCGCGTCGGTCGAACGCTTGTAAAGAATCGGTCCCTTGCCGTGCCCCTCCGGATAGACACACAGCATTGTGGTGTTGTCTTCCAGAAGCAATGTCGTCGGATGCCCCAAATAGTGCTTCGGATCGCGATCGACTTCGACCTGGCGGGTTGTGTCGTTGGTCAGGTCGAGATGAATCAGTTCTCCGGCCAGAATAGTCTGACCGAATAGCAGGAACAGCAAGGCGGCAGATCGTGGCACGGGTTGACTCCAAAGAGGATAGAGAATTCCAAAGTGTACCAGACCCGGTTCAGACATCAAAACTCTCACGGCGCGATCTTTCGTGCGTCACAATTCACCCTCCTTCGAACGGCGTCTTAGGATCGCTCGATCAATAAGTGTCCGATCAGCCGGACTTGGCGTCCTGTTTCCAGGCCCAACGGGACGACTCTATGTCAGCCCAGGGCAACGCCCTGGGAAATCTTCCACGCGATGATTTCCAGCCCCAAC
>Ga0138256_10007552_pt1 | contig 11456 bp, 7 predicted proteins | sample KNB2016incub_MG_FD_105486 | JGI IMG/M metagenome (GOLD analysis project Ga0138256, IMG submission 105486) | Active sludge microbial communities from wastewater in Klosterneuburg, Austria - KNB2014incub_MG | ecosystem: Engineered > WWTP > Activated sludge > Unclassified | place: Austria...
GGCCTCGGCGAGGAAGACGCCTACCACCAGCTGCGCAAGCTGGCGATGGACCGCGGCACCAAGCTGGTGGAGATCGCGCAGCGCGTCATCGACGCCGACGAACTGCTGCGCCCGCCACCCAGCGCATGATGGTGCTGCGGCGCACCATATTCGCGCGCCGGCCCGGTCGTCCACGGCGGATCGGTCCGCGAGACTGCGCTGCAACGGTGCGGCCGGAACCGAATCTGCTGCCTGGAGCGCAGTTTCAACCTGGCACGCGGCGTGCATATATCGCTTCCAAGATCGTCGCCGCAATGGCGCGGCGGCGATCGCTGAACGGACAAAGGCGTCCGACCCAGGCCCCGCGGCGTTGCGGGGTCGAGGTCGAGACGCCTTTTCTGCTTTTCCAGCTTCGGGAGCCACTCATGTCTGATCGTGACCCTTCTTCCCTGCACGCCACCGCGTCGGCCAGCGGCCAGTCCGCCGGTCTCATGAGCGCACCGCGGCGCCAGTTCATCACCGGCACCGCCGCGGCGGCCGTGGCCTCGGGGCTGCACAGCGGCGTGTGGGCGCAGGGCTCCGACGCGCCCGAGAAGGAGGAAGTGCGCATCGGCTTCATCCCGCTCACCGACTGCGCCAGCGTGGTGATGGCCTCGGTGCTGAAGTTCGACGAGAAATACGGCATCAAGATCATCCCCACCAAGGAAGCCAGCTGGGCCGGCGTGCGCGACAAGCTCGTCAATGGCGAGCTCGACATGGCGCACGTGCTGTACGGCCTGGTCTACGGCGTGCATCTGGGCATCAGCGGGCCGAAGAAGGACATGGCCGTGCTGATGAACCTGAACCACAACGGCCAGGCCTTGACGCTGAGCAGGAAGCTGGCCGACAAGGGTGCCGTCGACGTGGCCTCGCTGGCCAAGGTGATGGCCACCGAGAAGCGCGAATACACCTTCGCGCAGACCTTTCCGACCGGCACGCACGCCATGTGGCTGTACTACTGGCTGGCCTCGGGCGGCATCAACCCGATGAAGGACGCCAAGGTCATCACCGTGCCGCCGCCACAGATGGTGGCCAATATGCGCGTGGGCAACATGGACGGCTTCTGCGTCGGCGAGCCCTGGAACCACCGCGCCATCATCGACGGCATCGGCATCACCGCGGCCACCACGCAGGAGGTATGGAAGGACCATCCCGAGAAGGTGCTGGGCACCACGGGCGACTTCGTCAGGAAGTACCCCAACACGGCGCGCGCCGTGACCATGGCGGTGCTGGAGGCCGGACGCTGGATCGACGCCAGCCTGTCGAACAAGAACAAGATGGCCGAGACGATTGCCGACAAGAGCTACGTCAATACCAGCGTCGACGCCATCAACCAGCGCATCCTGGGCCGCTACCAGAATGGCCTGGGCAAGACCTGGGACGACCCCAACCACATGAAATTCTTCAACGACGGGGCGGTGAATTTCCCGTACCTGTCCGACGGCATGTGGTTCCTGACCCAGCACAAGCGCTGGGGGTTGATCAAGTCGCACCCGGACTACCTGGCGGTGGCGCGGCAGATCAACCAGATCGACCTCTACAAACAGGCAGCGGCGCAGCTGAAAGTGAGCGTGCCCAAGGACCCGATGCGCTCCAGCAAGCTCATCGACGGCGTGGTCTGGGACGGCAAGGACCCGGCCAAATACGCCGACGGCTTCAAGATCAACGCCGCGGCGTCGGCCTGAGGAAGCACCGCCATGGTCAGTGCAGTCCTTGCTTCTTCGCACGAAGTGTCCAAGTCCCCCGCCGACGCCAAGCCCGCAAGCGCGGCCGCAGCGCCGTCTGCCGCCGCAGTGGCTGCAGTGGCCGCAGCACCCGCCGCGCCTCGGCCGGCGCGCGAGCCCTACGACTGGCGTGGCCTGCTGGGGCGGGTCGTGCCGCCGCTGGTGGGCATGGCGCTGCTGGTCGGGATCTGGGGCCTGGCGACCCAATCCGGCGGCGAATTTCCCACGCCTCGCGCCACCTTCGACGCTGCCGTCGAGCTGTTTGCCGACCCGTTCTACAGCAACGGCCCCAACGACCAGGGCATCGGCTGGAACATCCTCTTCTCGCTGCAGCGCGTGGGCGTGGGCTTCGGGCTGGCGGCGCTGGTGGGCATCCCGCTGGGCTTCGTCATCGGCCGCTTCGCGACCATGAACCGCATGGTCTCGCCCCTCATCAGCCTGCTCAAGCCGGTGTCGCCGCTGGCCTGGCTGCCGATCGGACTGCTGGTCTTCAAGGCGGCCAACCCGGCGGCCATCTGGACCATCTTCATCTGCAGCATCTGGCCGATGGTCATCAATACCGCGGTCGGCGTGCAGCGTGTGCCCGAGGACTACCTCAACGTCGCGCGTGTGCTCAAGCTCAGCGAATGGCGCATCGCCACGCGCATCCTGCTGCCCAGCGTGATGCCCTACATGCTGACCGGCGTGCGGCTGTCGGTGGGCACGGCCTGGCTGGTGATCGTGGCCGCCGAGATGCTGACCGGCGGCGTGGGCATCGGCTTCTGGGTCTGGGACGAGTGGAACAACCTCAACGTGGCCCACATCATCGTCGCCATCTTCGTCATCGGCATCGTCGGGCTGCTGCTCGAGTGGGCCTTGATGGCGGTGGCGCGGCGCTTCGACTACAGCTGAAGCGGGAAACGCCATGCGAATGAACGGCAAACCCATGCTGCAGGTCAACGACGTGGGCATGACCTTCCCTACCAGGAAGGGTCCCTTCGTCGCGCTGCGCGACATCTCGCTGAATGTCGAGCAAGGGGAGTTCGTCACCCTGATCGGCCACTCGGGCTGCGGCAAGTCGACGCTGCTCAACCTGGTCGCGGGTCTGACCTCGCCCAGCAGCGGCGTGCTGCTGCTGGACGACCGCGAACTCCAAGGCCCGGGGCCGGACCGCGGCGTGGTGTTCCAGAACCATTCGCTGCTGCCCTGGCTGAGCTGCCACGGCAACGTGCACCTGGCGGTGGAACGCGTCTTCGGCGACACCGAGAGCCAGGCCCGCCTCGACGAGCGCACGCGGGCGGCGCTGCACCTGGTGGGCATGGGCCACGCCGCGGCCAAGCGCCCGCACGAGATCAGCGGCGGCATGAAGCAGCGCGTGGGCATCGCCCGCGCGCTGGCCATGGAACCCAAGATGCTGCTCATGGACGAGCCCTTCGGAGCGCTGGACGCGCTGACGCGGGCGCGGCTGCAGGACGAGCTGCTGAAGATCGTCGCCAGCACCGGAACCACGGTGATGATGGTGACGCACGACGTCGACGAAGCCGTGCTGCTGAGCGACCGCATCGTGATGCTGACCAATGGCCCCGCGGCCACCATCGGCGAGGTGCTGCGCGTGGACCTGCCGCGACCGCGCGACCGCGTGGCCCTGGCCGAGGACCGTGCCTATGTGCAAGTCCGCAAGCAAGTGATCGACTTCCTCTACATGCGCCACAGCCATGTGGAGAAGGTCGCCTGATGAGCGCACTGAATGAGCGCACTGAGCGCCAGGAGCACGGAATGAAAACGATGAAACTCGTGATGGTGGGCAACGGCATGGCCGGCGTGCGCACGCTGGAAGAGCTGCTGAAGATCGCGCCCGGGCTCTACGACATCACGGTCTTCGGCGCCGAGCCGCACCCCAACTACAACCGCATCCTGCTCAGCCCGGTGCTGGCGGGAGAGCAGACGCTGGACGAGATCGTCCTCAACCCGCTCAGCTGGTATGCGGAGCAGGGCATCACCTTGCACGCCGGCCGCAAGGTGGTGCAGATCGACCGCGTCAAGCGCCTGGTGCGGGCCGACGACGGCAGCGAAGCCGCGTACGACCGGCTGCTGCTGGCCACCGGGTCGCACCCCTTCATCCTGCCGGTGCCGGGGCGCGACCTGCCGGGTGTCATCGCCTACCGCGATATCGCCGATACCCAGGCCATGATCGACGCCGCCACCCGCTACCGGCATGCGGTGGTCATCGGCGGCGGCCTGCTCGGCCTGGAAGCCGCCAACGGGCTGATGCGGCGCGGCATGCAGGTGACCGTGGTGCATATCCAGCCCTGGCTGATGGAGCGCCAGCTCGACGACGTGGCCGGCAGATTGCTGCAGAAGAGCCTGGAAGACCGGGGTCTGAAATTCCTCATCGGCGCGCAGACGCAGGCGCTGCTGGCCGGCGCGAACGGCCGCGTCGCGGCGGTGCAGTTCAAGGACGGCACGGAGGTGCCGGCCGACCTGGTGGTGATGGCCGCCGGCATCCGCCCCAATACCGACCTGGCCGAAGCCTGCGGCCTGCACTGCGCGCGCGGCGTGGTCGTCAACGACACCCTGCAGACCATCACCGACCCGCGCATCTATGCCGTGGGCGAATGCGCAGCGCACCGCGGAATCGCCTACGGTCTGGTGGCGCCGCTGTTCGAGCAGGGCAAGGTCTGCGCCACGCACCTGGGGCAGTTCGGCATCGGCCGTTATACCGGCAGCCAGACCAGTACCAAGCTGAAGGTCACCGGCATCGACCTCTTCAGCGCCGGCCAGTTCATGGGCGGCGCGGGCACCGAGGAGATCGTGCTCAGCGACCCCGCCGGCGGCGTCTACAAGAAGCTGGTCCTCCGCGACGACAAGCTGGTCGGCGCCGTGATGTACGGCGACACGGTCGACGGCAGCTGGTATTTCAAGCTGCTGCGCGAAGGCCGCAAGGTGGCCGATATCCGCGACCACCTGATGTTCGGCGAGTCCAATATCGGCGATGCCGGCCACCTGGGCCAGAACAAGGCGCTGGCCATGGCCGACAGCGACGAGGTCTGCGGCTGCAACGGCGTCACCAAGGGGGCCATCTGCAAGGCCATCAAGGAGCGCGGCCTGTTCACGCTGGACGAGGTGCGCAAGCACACCAAGGCCAGCGCGAGCTGCGGTTCCTGCACCGGTCTGGTGGAGCAGCTGCTGATGTTCACCGCCGGCGGCGACTACAGCGCTTCGCCGAAGAGGAAGGCCCTGTGCGGCTGCACCGAGCTTGGGCACCAGGCCGTGCGCGACGCCATCCGCGAACACCACCTGCTCACCGTTGACAGCGTCTACCGCTGGCTCGACTGGCGCACGCCCAACGGCTGCGCCACCTGCCGCCCGGCCGTCAACTACTACCTCATCAGCACCTGGCCGAAGGAGGCGCAGGACGACCCGCAGAGCCGCTTCATCAACGAACGCAGCCACGCCAATATCCAGAAGGACGGCAGCTACAGCGTGATCCCGCGCATGTGGGGCGGCGAGACCAGCGCCGAGGAATTGCGGCGCATCGCCGATGTGGTGGACAAATACCAGATCCCCACCGTCAAGGTGACCGGCGGCCAGCGCCTGGACATGCTGGGCGTGAAGAAGGAAGACCTGCCCGCGGTGTGGCACGACCTGGGCATGCCCAGCGGCCACGCCTATGCCAAGGCGCTGCGCACGGTGAAGACCTGCGTCGGCAGCGAGTGGTGCCGCTTTGGCACCCAGGACAGCACGCAGATGGGCAAGGACCTGGAGCGCGCGCTGTGGCGCATGTACGCGCCGCACAAGGTCAAGCTGGCGGTCAGTGGCTGCCCGCGCAATTGCGCCGAGGCCGGCATCAAGGACGTGGGCGTGATCGGCGTCGATTCCGGCTGGGAGATCGTGATCGCCGGCAACGGCGGCATCAAGACCGAGGTGGCGCAATTCCTGGCCAAGGTGAAAACGGCCGACGAGGTGCTGGAGTACAGCGGCGCCTTCCTGCAGCTGTACCGGCTGGAGGGCTGGTACCTGGAACGCACGGTGCACTACGTGCATCGCGTCGGGCTGGACCACGTGAAGCGGCGCATCGTCGAAGACGCCGCCGGCCGCCAGGCCTTGTGGGAGCAGCTGCAGTTTGCGCTGGACGGCGAGCCCGACCCGTGGTTCGACTTCGAGCGCGCGCAGGTGGACCTGCGCCAGTTCCAGCCGGTGGCGCCGGCCGCGGCAGGGGCTGTGGCGGCTGCCCCGGCGTCCGCTCACGACAAGGCACTGGCATGAAGCGCTGGACCCCCATCTGCGGCGTGGCCGAGATTCCCCTGCTCGGCGCCCGTCGCGTGCAGCGCGAGCGTGGCCTGCCGGTGGCGCTGTTCCGCACGGCCGAAGATCACGTGCACGCCTTGCTCGACCGCTGCCCGCACCGCGGCGGCCCGCTCAGCCAGGGCATCGTCTTCGGCACCGCGGTGGCCTGCCCGCTGCACAACTGGACGATCGAATTCGCCGACGGCCAGGCGCGGGCCCCGGACCAGGGCTGCACGCCGGTCTTCGCCTGCAAGGTCGAGGCCGGCCAGGTGTTCCTGGACGCCGATGAACTGGCGACGTTGGCGCTGGACCTGGCGGCCCCGCTGGCCGGCCCCTGCCGGCACGCCACGGCCTGAGACCGGGATCCGAATGGCCGAGACACGCTCCACCTGTCCCTATTGCGGTGTCGGCTGTGGCGTCGTCATCGAGCACGATGGGCCACGGATCACCGGCGTGCGCGGCGACCCCGAGCACCCGGCCAATTTCGGCCGCCTGTGCACCAAGGGCTCGACGCTGCACCTGACGGCGGCGCCGCATGTCACGGCGCAGGTGCGCGCGCTGCAGCCGCTGCGCCGGGCGGCACGCGGTGCGCCATTCCAAACCGTGGGCTGGGACGCGGCGCTCGACGAAGTGGCCGACCGCTTTGCATCCATCGTCGGTGCGCACGGCCCCGACGCCGTCGGCCTGTACCTGTCAGGCCAGTTGCTCACCGAGGACTACTACGCCTTCAACAAGCTCGGCAAGGGCTTGATCGGCACCAACAACGTCGACACCAACTCGCGCCTGTGCATGAGCAGCGCGGTGACCGGCCACAAGGCCGCCTTCGGCAGCGACCTCGTGCCTGCCTGCTACGACGACCTGGCGCTGGCGCAGACCGTCTTCATCACAGGCGCCAATATGGCCTGGGCGCACCCGGTGCTGTACCGGCGGTTGGAAGAGGCGCGGCGCGCCAACCCGGCGCTGAAGCTCATCGTCGCCGACCCGCGGCGCACCGAAACCGCCGCCGAGGCCGACCTGCACCTGCAATTGCTACCCGGCACCGATGTCGTGCTGCACCATGCCCTGCTGCACGTGATGCTGTGGGAGCAGCTTACCGATGCGACCTGGATCGCCGCCCACACCACCGGCTTTGCCGCGTTGCGCGACCGCGTGCGTGAATTCACCCCGGCGCATGCGGCCAAGGTCTGCGGCCTGCAGGCCGACGATATCGTGCAGGCCGCGCGCTGGTTCGCCAACGTGGCTGATGACGGACGCCGCGCGCCGACGCTGTCGCTGTGGTGCCAGGGCCTCAACCAGAGCAGCAGCGGCACGGACAAGATCACCTCGCTCATCAACCTGCACCTGGCCTGCGGCCAGATCGGCCGCCCCGGCGCCGGGCCGCTGTCGCTGACCGGCCAGCCCAATGCGATGGGCGGGCGCGAGGTCGGCGGGCTGGCCACCATGCTGTCGGCGCACCGCGACCTGGCCGACCCGGCGCAGCGCGCCGAAGTGGCGGCGCTGTGGGGCGTGAACGAGGTGCCGGCCGCGCCGGGCAAGACCGCGGTGGAGATGTTCCGCGCCGCTGCCGAGGGCAAGATCCGCGCGCTGTGGATAACCTGCACCAACCCCGCGCATTCGATGCCCGAACAGGCGCTGGTGCGGCGGGCGCTGGCGCGCTGCGAATTCGTCGTGCTGCAGGACGCCTACGCCACCACCGCCACGGCGGACTTCGCCGACCTGCTGCTGCCGGCCAGCAGCTGGGGCGAGAAGGAAGGCACCGTCACCAACAGCGAACGCCGCATCAGCCGCGTGCGCGCCGCGGTGCCGCCGCCGGGCCAGGCGCGCGCCGACTGGCAGATCGCAGCCAGCGTCGCGCGGCGGCTGGAAGCGCGGCTGCCTTCGCGCCGCACGGTACAGACCAGCGGGCAGACGATGTTCGGCTGGACCTGCGCCGAAGAAGTGTGGAACGAGCACCGCGAAAGCACGCGCGGGCGCGACCTGGACATCACCGGCCTGAGCTGGGCCGCGCTGGAGCAACCCCGGCAATGGCCCTTCCCCGAGGGCGCGGCGCAAGGCCAGGCACGCCTGTTCAGCGACGGCCGCTTCGCCACCGCCGACGGCCGCGCCCGCTTTCACGCCCCGGCCTGGAAGCCCACGGCCGAGCAGCGCGACGCGTCTTACCCTGTGTCGCTGCTCACCGGACGCCTGCGCGACCAATGGCATGGCATGAGCCGCAGCGGCACATTGGGGCGGCTGTTCGGCCACGCGCCGGGGCCGGTGCTGGAAATGCACCCGCAGGACTTGCAGCGCCGCCAATGGCGCGACGGCGACCTGGTGCAGGTGCGCTCGCGCCGTGGCAGCGCCCTGCTGCCGGTGCAGGGCAGCGAGAGCGTGGCGCCAGCGCAGGCCTTCGTGGCCATGCACTGGGGCCCGGAATTCCTGGGCGGCGCCGGCCTGTCGGGCGTCAATGCACTGATGCCTTCGGCCTGCTGCCCGCAGTCGCTGCAGCCCGAGCTGAAGCACGCCGCGGTGCGCGTGCAGCGCGCCGAACTGCCGTGGCAGCTGGCGGCCGCGGCCTGGCTGCCGGCGGGCGAGGCGCTGGCGCTGCGCGAGCGGCTGCGGCGCTGGGGCCAGGGGCTGGACTTCTTCAACTGCGTGCCCTTCGGCCGCGAACCCGGTGCCCGGCTGGGCATCTGCCTGCGCGCCGCCGCGGCCACCCCGCAGCGGGTGCAGGCTTGGCAGGGCGTGGTCGCGGATCTGGGGCTGGACCACGCCGCCACGCTGCGCTACGACGACCCCCGCAATGGCCGCGGCCGGCGCGTCAAGCTGGCCGAGGACGGCACGCTGCAAGCTTTTCTGCTCGCCGGCGATACGGCCGCGGCCCGCTGGATGCTGGAGTGGCTGCAGCAGCAGCGCCCCGCCGCGGCCTGGGGACGTGCGCTGCTCGCTGCCGGCGCGAAGCCGCCGCAGGCCGGGCCGGCGCGCAGCGTGCAGGTCTGCGCCTGCAACGACGTCGACGAAGACGCCATCGTGCAGGCTTTGCGCCACTGCGAGGGCAACGCCGAGGACCGGCTGAGCGGCCTGCAGGCGCAGCTTCGCTGCGGTACCTCCTGCGGGTCCTGCCTGCCTGCCGTGAAGGCCTTGCTGCGGCGCCAGCCGGCAGCCGTGGCGGCGCCGTGAAGCCGCCGCGCGCCTTGCCCGGGTCACCGGTCGTCACGCTCGTCGGCGCCGGCCCCGGCGACCCGGATCTGCTCACCCTCAAAGCCGTGAAGGCCTTGCGCCGCGCCACCGTGGCGCTGGTCGACGACCTCGTGGACCGCAGTGTCCTGCGCCACCTGCGCCCCACCGCCCGCGTGGTGCCTGTCGGCAAGCGGGGCGGGTGCCGGAGCACGCCGCAGGACTTCATCCACCGGCTGATGATCGCCGAGGCCCGGCGCGGCGAGCGTGTCGTGCGTGTGAAGGGTGGCGACCCTTTCGTCTTCGGCCGCGGCGGCGAGGAGGTCGATGTCTTGCGCGCGGCCGGCATCGGCGTGGAGATCGTGCCCGGCATCACCGCCGGCATCGCGGTGCCGGCCGCCGCCGGCATTGCGGTGACCGACCGCCGCCATGCTCCCGGCGTGGCCTTCGTCACCGGCCATGTGCGTGAAGGCGGCAACGCGCCGGATTGGGCTGCGTTGGCCCGCTGCGGCCTCACGCTCGTGGTCTACATGGGCGTGGCGCATTGCGCCGCCATCACCGCGGCGCTGGTCGAAGGCGGTCTCGACGCGCAGACGCCCGCGGCGGTGATCCAGCACGGCTGCACGGCGCAGCAGCGCCGCCACGTCACGACGCTGGGCGAACTGGCGGTCGAGGTCGAGCGGCTCGGTATGGGCTCGCCGGCCATCCTCGTCGTCGGCGACGTGGTGCAGGGCGCGGCATCGCTGACCGGGGCGGTGGCCGGCCCACTGACCGGAACATGCGCCCCGGGGTCCGTGGTGGCGGCTGCCACGGCATGAGTCTGCGGCCGTCATGCCGCGCCGCGAGCTGAACCGCGGCGATTCAGCTTGATCTGGGACAAGTGCAGTTATTGAGAATCATTCTCTTTTGACTGTATGATCCAAGGCATCCCCAGTCGTGCCCTTGCCTCATGTCGATCGCCGACAGCGCCGCCCCCCAGCCACCGGCCGCCTCCACCCTCGACGCCCTGCCCATCGGCCGGCCAGCGGTGGTGCAGGCCGTCACGCCCCCGGCCGTGGCGCCCGAATGGGGTCCCTGGCTCGACGAGATCGGCTTCTTCCCCGGTGAACGCGTGATGGTCATGGCACGCGGCCTGCCCGGCGCCGATCCGCTGGTGGTGCGCGTCGGCAACTCCACCTTCGCCCTGCGCCGCGCCGAAGCCGCGTGCGTGCGTCTGGAGCCTGCCAGCGCGTGAAACCCGCCGTCATCCACGTGCACCGCGGCGGCCCGGTGGTGGCGCTGGTGGGCAACCCGAATTGCGGCAAGACGGCGCTGTTCAACCTGCTCACCGGCAGCCGGCAGAAGGTGGCCAACTACGCCGGCGTCACGGTCGAGCGCAAGGAAGGCCGGCTCGTCACGCCGGCCGGCCGCGAGTTGCGGCTGCTCGACCTGCCCGGCGCCTACAGCCTGCATCCGCGTTCGCCCGACGAACGCGTGACGGCCGACGTGCTGTTCGGCCGCGCCCTGGGTGAGAAGCGGCCCGACCTGGTGATCTGCGTCGTCGACGCCACCAACCTGCGGCGCAACCTGCGCCTGGTGCTGGCGGTGCGCCGGCTCGGCCTGCCCTGCGTGGTGGCGCTCAACATGGCCGACCTGGCGGCGCGCCGCGGCTTGGCCGTGGACGCTCAGGCGCTGTCGCGCGAACTCGGCCTGCCGGTGGTGGGCACCGTGGGCGTACAGGCCGACGGCGCGCACGCCCTGCGCGAACTGCTGGACCAGCCCGCGATCTGGCAGCGCCAGGGCGCCCTGCCGCTGGGCGCGTGCGCCGTCGAAGCGCCCGAGACCCCGCCGTTGCTGCCCGACCATGAGGAGGTGCACCTCATCCTGCAGCGCCTGGGCCTGGCCGAACTGCTGCCGCAGACCGGCAGCGACCGCATCGACCGCGTGGTGCTGCACCCGCTGCTGGGGCCGCTGCTGCTGGCGCTGCTGCTGTTCGTCGTCTTCCAGGCCGTGTTCGTGGGCGCCGAGCAGCCCATGGCCTGGATCGAAGCCGGCACCGTGGCCCTGGGCGAGGCCGTGAGCGGCCTTCTGGCGCCGGGCTGGCTGCGCAGCCTGCTCGTCGACGGCGTGATCGCCGGCGCGGGCGGCGTGCTGGTCTTCCTGCCGCAGATCGTGATCCTGTTCTTCTTTATTCTGTGGCTGGAAGAAAGCGGCTACCTGCCGCGCGCGGCCTTCCTGCTCGACCGGCTGATGGGCGGCGTGGGCCTGTCGGGGCGTTCGTTCATTCCGCTGCTGTCCAGCTTTGCCTGCGCC
>Ga0138256_10007554_pt1 | contig 11456 bp, 10 predicted proteins | sample KNB2016incub_MG_FD_105486 | JGI IMG/M metagenome (GOLD analysis project Ga0138256, IMG submission 105486) | Active sludge microbial communities from wastewater in Klosterneuburg, Austria - KNB2014incub_MG | ecosystem: Engineered > WWTP > Activated sludge > Unclassified | place: Austria...
ATTCAATTCTCGGGGATGGTATGAGCCTGATGACACTGAAATAGAATCCGGTGATTATGTATATGTTCCTAAGGCAGTTGAGCCGACATTTGGTCAGACTATAACTGTGATAGCGCAGATAGCGGGTATAATACTCGGAGTGCTGACGACATATATATTGATAAGTCAGAATAAATAAAAAATGAATTTAGAAATTATTTTAATTTTATTAAATATAAAATAAGTTTGGAAGATAATAATGTAACAAGTCAAAAAACAAAACGAGAACTTAGTATAATCGATTATCTGAATATATTTCTTAATAATAGAAAAAAGATAATTTTAAGTGTTTCAATAGTTGCAGTTATATCTACTATACTATTCTTTTTTGTTATTGATCCGGTTTTTTTATCTACCGGAGTAATAAAAACAACATCAAAGGGTTCCATGCTCAGTGGTTTGTTAGGTTCTTCAGGTTTACCTGATCTTGGAGAATTTGGTGACATTGCATCCGGCGGCGGAGGAGCCGCACAGGAATTGGCTCTATATGAAAATATATTGATTAGTCGAAAATGTTTAGAAGAAGTCATATTAAAATTTGATGTTATGGAAAAAGAGAATATTAAAAATATGTTCGATGCTTTGAAATATTTCAGAGAGAATATAATGGAGATTAGTAAAGACAAAGCCTCCGGTACTTTATCTATAGGAGTTTATGACACTGACCCTCAAATAGCAAAAGATATTGCAGATTTTTTAATATTTCAGCTTAACAAAATAAATGTAGAATTAAATGTACAGGATGCCAGAAATAACAGGGTCTTTATAGAAAGCAGATTTGAAATTGCAAACAGTGAGTTGAAAAAAGTAGAAGACAGTTTGCAAATGTTTCAGAATGAATTTGGGCTGGCACCTGAAATACAAGTTCAGGCGGCAATAAAAGGTCAGATTGAATTAGAAGTTCAAATTAAATCGGAGGAAGTAAAACTTGAATTATTGAAAAAAATTCTTACTCCAGACCAACCTGAGGTAAAAGCTCAGGAGCAAAAGATCTTTGAATTGAATAAACAGTTAAATATGATCAATACTGCTGATTATCAGATTAATAAATTAAGTCTTAAGAATAGTCCTGAAATTGTCATGAATTATCTAAGATTAAAGAGAGATGTAGAGATTCAAAATAAAATCATGACAACTTTGATCCCTATGCTCGAACAATCAAAAATAGCTGAAAATAAAGAAACTCCCACAATATTAATATTAGATCCTCCTCAAATTCCGGACAGAAAATCTAAACCTAAAAGATTAACCTCGGTATTCATACTTTCAACTCTTACTTTTATAATCTCCTACTCCTATTTCTTTTTAAAAAATTATATTTCATATAAAAAAGAGATTGATAGAAAAGCTTAAGAGCAATTATTTACTGAATATTCCATTTAAAATAGAATATTTAATTTTGCCAATTCCAATTTTAGCTACGCTCGGCCATTGGATTGTTGTTTCTTTTTATATCTTTTGTATATTTATACTTTTCATCTCAAATTATTTCGTCAATGGAATTGATAAATTAAAAGTACCGTATCTATTGTCCTGGATATTTATTCTTGTATGGGGATTATATATAGTTCAGAAGTCACCTGTCCCTAAAGATGGAATGTATTATTATATCGGGACCATATTAATACCTTTTGCAATTTTTCTTATAATTATAAATTTAAATGTTAATAAAATTTTTTTAACAAAATTTTTTGACCTGTTTATTTTTTCGGGAGTGATCTTATCTGTTATTTCAATTGTAATATTTGTTGAAAGCGGTTTTGATATAAAACAAAGAATATCATCTGTTTGGCAGGATAATAATATATTATCTTTGTATCTCCTTTTTTTGTTTCTTATAAATTTATCTTTTCTTGTTAATAGAGTTAAGGGTGAAAAAATGATTCTTTATATATTAACGCTCTTAACACTGCTATTAGGAATAGTTCTAACACAAACTAGAGGTGTATTTGTATCAATGATTTTTGCTTTGGTTATTTATTTGATCAAAAGACCAAAAGTAGTAATTCCCATAGCAGTAATTGCTTCAATATTAGGGATTTTATTCTTTGACGTTTTTAAGGACAGGTTTTTATCAATCAGGTATTTTGGAAGTGACGAATCATCTCTCGGAAGACTCCAGGCATGGTTGTCAACTTTAATATTGCTGAAAGAAAATTTATTTTTTGGCTATGGTTTTAACTCTTATATTTATATGAGAGATCAGGTTTTTTCGTTTTATTTTGTTGAAGTTCAGCATTCACATAACACATATTTAAGATCAATGTTGGAAATAGGTCTTATTGGTTTTATTGTATATTTTTCTATAATATTCAGAGCAGCAAAGTTTGTTTTTTTTGGAAAAGATATAAAACTGGAAGGGTACAAGAAATTTATTGATGCCATGAAACTATCTTTTTTAGCCTGTATTCCTGCTTTTATGTTTGAACCTTACCTGAGTTTATATGGGGTATCTACTATAGTTATCTGGATATTTATTTCTATTTCATTCAAACTAAAGTTCATGAATGAAGATATTCAGGAAAGTGTTATTTAGATTCAGTTGACTATAAGTAGTTAATAATTTCACTTTTTATTTAATATAATTTGAGTAAAACTTACAAGTCGATATCTATTATATTTCTGATCACAATAGGAATAAAAATTATTGATATAGTAAAGAATCTGATAATTGCATCAAAACTAGGAGTATCAAATGATGCAGATGTTTTCTCAGCTTTGATTTCTGTTCCAGACAGTTTATTGGTTTTAGTAGGAATTGATTCTTTGAGAGGAGTTGTAAACAGTGAATATTCGACACAGTTTTCGAATAAGAATTATGATGATGTAAATAATTCTTTTAATAATTTATATAAAATAGTTTTTTTCTTCAGTGTTCCTCTTTTTATTCTGGTCTTTGTCTTTAATAATGAATTGATTTCAGTAATGTTTCCCGGATTTACAGGATTAAAGAAATCATTGGCTCTACAGATCTCTGTTTACATACTCCCTGTTTTTTTGTTTAAAGGACTTACAGGTCTCTTACAGTCAGTATATAACTCTGCTAAAAAATTTTACTATCCGGTCATTTTATCTGTACTGATAAGTATATGTATGATTATATCTGTATTTCTACCATATATAAATGATAACCTGATATTTAATCTGTCAATTGCATATCTGATAAGTAATATTTTGATAGTAATTTTTATGGCTTTAAATTTTAAGAATCTGGGCGTTTCTATCGATTTTTCTTTTCCGAAAATGGACGATCTGACTAAAAAAATAATCAAGAGTTGCGGATCCATTGCTGTGCTAGTACTATTCAATCAGTTGTTTTTATCTTCCAGAATGTTTTTTGCATCATATTATGGTGAAGGTGCGATATCGTCTTTAAATTATTCTTCTGCAATTTCTTCTTTTATTCCTACATTGGCATTTAATTCAATTTTCAGTGTATTATTATCTAATATGTCTTCTTTAGATTTGAATAAAGATTTTGTTGAGATTAAAAAGCTTTATCTGGGTACGATCGAAGTGATTTTATTCTTCTTTATCCCAATCGCAGCATTATTTGTTATTTTTGATTTTGAGATAATTAAACTATTCTATTTCAGAGGAAATTTTACGGTTGACGCTGTTGAAAAAGTGAGTATTCCTTTTGTATGGGATGCAATATCGATCATTTCCTGGATTATGTATATAATACCAACAGCTTTTTTCTTAGCAATAAAAAAGTACAGAATTTTGGCAATCTATGGCACAATATCTTATATCTGTGGAGTAGCATTTAATTATTATTTTTCCGATTTACTGGGTTATTACGGAGTAGCAGTTGCAAGTGTAGCAACTACATCACTATACGCAATATTTCTTTTGTATCAGAGCAAAAAAATTCTTATGAATCTTCATGAATTTAAGATGAAAATACTTAAACTCATGTTTTGTGGATTGATTTCATCTTTAATTGTTTACATAATAAAAATCAAATTTCTGGATATTTTTATAATGGACAGTTCATTATTTATGTTGCTATCAGGATCTGTATTTTTTGCTTTGATATTTATATTTACTGCTTCTTTGTTAAAGGTTAATTATTTAAAGAATATTAAAAATTATATCAAATTCTAATTCAGCAATTTTAATACTAATTATCAGGATTTAAAATTATTCTTCAGCATTATTATTTATTTTAATTGATCATAAACATTTTATTACCGGGGAGTGCAAGATATCCAATTGGAGGATTCAAAATTATTTTTGAATATGCTAACGGGCTATCTGTAAAAGGTCATAAAGTAAATATTATTCTTCCGCTGAATATTAATGAAATGGATGATTCTTTAACGGTCCGTATAAAATGGAAATATATCTATTATAGAGATAAAATTTTAAAAAAATTTAAAGCAGATTCCTGGTTTAAATTTGACTCAAATATAAATGTTCATTGGGTTCAGTCTCTTGATCAGAAATTTATTCCCGAAGGTGACATACTTGTTGCAACTTCATGGCATACTGCACAAATAGCTAATGAGTATTCACAGAATAAAGGTAAGAAAGTTTATTTTATACAGAGTTTTGAGACCTGGCATGGAAGTTATGAAGATGTAATTGCAACATGGAAAATGCCTTTCAAAAAGATTGTTATAGCAAATTGGCTGCTTGAGATAGCCCGAAAAAATAATGAAGAAGCTAAATTAATATATAATGGTTTTGATTTTAATTCTTTTGGAATTGATGTGTTACCGCAACAAAGAGATCCACTTTCGATTGGTATGCTATATCATGAAATGGAAATTAAAGGATCAAGATTCGGTTTGGAAGCTTTTGAAAAATTAAAAACAGAATATCCTGAACTTGAAGTGAATTTATTCGGTGTTCCGGAAAAATCAAAACATATACCCGAATGGATCAATTATTTCCAAAATCCGGATCAGAACTTATTAAGAAAGATTTACAACAATTCATCGATATTTGTAAATCCCAGTAAGGTTGAAGGCTTTGCACTAACTCCAGCGGAAGCAATGATCTGTGGTTGTGCAGTTGTTGTAAGTGATATAGCCGGGCACAGAGATTATTCATTCAATGAAAAAACTGCATTATTGTTTACTTCTGAAAATGTAGATTCATTGATTGAAAAACTCAGAATTTTATTAAATGATAATGATAAGCGAATAAATCTGGCTAAAAAAGGAAATGAATATATAAATAAATTTCAATGGCAAGATTCTATAGATAAATTTGAAAAGTTAATTTTAGAAATTTAAAGTGAAATTATTTTGATATCGGTTGTTATTCCAAATTACAATGGACTCGTGCATTTGAAAACCTGCTTTGATTCATTAAGAAGGCAATCTATTCAGAATTTTGAAATTATTCTGGTTGATAATAATTCGGCTGATAATTCTGTTGGATTTACAAGAGAGAAATACCCGGAGGTGATTGTAATAACTTTAGATAAGAACTATGGTTTCTCTAAGACTGTAAATGAAGGAATCAAGTATTCACTTAAAGACCCGAATAACAAATTTATAGTTTTACTAAATAATGATGTAGAATGTAAAGAAGATTTTTTGGAAGAACTGGTTAAAGGATTTTCCGGTAATGAGGCCGGAGCTGTTGCATGTAAAATGTTGAGATTTGATGACCGCAAAGTTATTGATAATACCGGTTTATTCATGGATGTAAGAAGTTTACCAATATTAAGAGGTCAACATGAAGTTGATACCGGGCAATATGACAAACCGGAATATATTTTTGGAGTATGTGCCGGTGCGGGAATTTATAAAAGGGAAGTCTTTGAGACAATCGGTTTTTTTGATGAGGACTTTTTTGCGTATCATGAAGATATGGATTTTAATTTGAGAATGCAGTTGAATGGATATAAGAGTTTTTATAATCCAAATTCCGTTTGTTATCATAAAGGATCTGCAACATCGGGAAATAATTCCAATTTTAAAATTTATTTAAGTGAGAAAAATATTTATCTTCTCAGATTAAAAAATTATCCGATAAAAGCATTGATAAGTAATTCTATTTATTTCGGATATTTTGGATTAAGAAGATTTGCAAGTTATTTAAAACATGGTTCTTTTTCAAATGTTTGGAATGGATTTAAAGGCTTTGCCAAAGGAGTATTTATGTCAAAAAAAATGCTTATAAAAAGAAAAGAAATTAAAAAATATCAAAATGTATCATTTTATGATATTAAGTTTTTACCTGAGTAAATTAAACAATTTATAACTGAAATATTAAACTTTTGTTATAAGCTTTATTGTATATAAGAATTTTTAAAAATTTTCACAAAAACAATTTCCTTTATTTTCATTAAAAATTTCCGGATCAGATATAATTTGGAAAATTACGGATTTTAAAAGATTTCTTTTTTATTTTGTATACTATTAAGTAATTCTTTATTATATAAATCAAGAAAAAATTATTGAATAAATTTAAAATAATTAAAGATTCTGATCAACTCAGTACAATTCCAGTTATCATTGTTCCATATATTTGTTTATTAATTACAATTTCTATTTATCTGGATAACTTTTTGTAAAACCAAAATCTCTTCGGAATTACACTAATGAAAAAGCACATATGTTTATTAAAACTAAGGCTGAATCCAGATTTGAATATTATTAACAGAGTTATTAATAAAAACTAATATCTACAAAAATGAATCCAAAAGACATATTAATTGAGTTAAATAAAAAATATAATTTCTCATCTTCCATAATTAGTAATGTAGATACACATATTTATTCAAATGATGATATGTATATCGATGGTGAAGAGAAACATTATTACGGCGTTGGTTTTTCATGCTTGGATATAATCAGGTCAGCTCTGATGTCATCTGATGTTTCAAAAAAAAGCATAAATTCCGTTTTGATATTTCCATGTGGTTATGGAAGAGAATTGAGATTTATTAAAGAATATTTTCTTCAGGCAAAGATTACAGGTGGTGAGATATCAGAGGAAAAAACAAAATTTGTAAGTGAACATTTTATAATTAATACTTTCCAATCGAAAAGAAATTTTCAGAAAATTGAACTTGATAAGAAGTTTGATCTGATCTGGTGCGGTTCACTTTTTACTCACATAAGTGCTAAGAATTTCAAGAAATTATTACGGTTTTTTGTTGAACATCTTAATGATAATGGGTTGCTGATGTTTACAACTTGCGGCAGATATGTTAAAGAAAGATTTGATTCTTTCAAATATGGATTAAGGTTTTTGCCACGGATATATGTAAAAGCTAAATATTCAATTCTCGGATTTGGTTATACAAGTTATTTAAAACAATACAGATATGGCGTTTCATTATCAAATCCTTCCTGGGTCCTTAAACAAATTGAAAAATATGAGGACATTCGAATGACAGGATTTTTAGAAAAAAAATGGGACTCTCATTAGGATGTTGCAATTTGTCAGAAAAAAAACATATCTAATTAAAAATTGTTTTAAATTCACAATACCCGATAAGTAATTTTTTTACAAATATATATATATATCATTGGATCTGTCTATAATTATTGTAAGCTATAACACACACTCTCATCTCAGAAATTGTTTGAACTCTGTCAGTAAAAATTTGAAAGATTTAAAGTATGAAATAATTGTTGTAGATAACAATTCAACAGACAGAGAAATAGAGAGCTTTCCGGTAGAGTATCCTTCGGTTAAATTTTTCCTCAGAGAAAATAATGATGGTTTTGGCAATGGTTGTAATTACGGAGCGAAGACAGCAAACGGAAAGTATTTGTTGTTTCTCAATCCGGATATAAAACTTATAGATAATTCCGTAAAGAAGCTTTATGAATATTTGAAAAATCACTCGGATTGTGGCATTGTATCAGGATTGATGGTTGATGACAAAGGAGATGTTCTATATGGTTTCAATGAGTATCCTTCTTTTTCCTGGGAAATATATCAGTTTTTAGGATATGGTTATGAACGAAAGATCAAAAAGCTGATCAATAAAAAGGAAATAAGGGAAAATCATAATTTTGAAACAGACTGGTTTCACGGAGCGATTTTTATGATCAGTAAAAGTGATTTTGAAAAATTAGGGGGATTCAATGAAAGATATTTTATGTATTATGAAGATGTTGAGATCTGTTATAAAGTTAAAATGGATATCAGGAAAAAAATTGTATGCATTCCTTCGGTCAGAGTTTTTCATCATACTCAGTCATCTTTGGCATCTGAGAGTAATGATAATATTTTTATATTCCATATGCACAGAAGCAAAATAATATTCTTCAGGAATTATTTTTTTCTCAAGCGATTTATTCTTCTTGCATTCGGTGTATTATATGCTTTATCAAGAATTATTTTACTGCCTTTCTGGAAAAAATATAAGAAAAGAGAGAAGGAAAAATTTATTCAGCTTACAAGAGTTTTGAAATTATATTTAAACCCTGCTTATGTTGGTAATAGTAAATATGAATATATAAATCGATAAAATGAAAAAAGTATTATTAACGGTAAATAATAACAGACTCAGCGGAATAGAAAAATACACTTTGCTTTTAGCGCAGTATCTGGATAAAGATAAATATAAAGTTGAAATTGGAATCCCAACTTTTGGTTCATTTTGTAATATTCTTGAAGAAAAGAATATTGATTATTTTATTTTTGATAATAAAGTTAACGGAAGATATACTTTAAGCGGTATAAGATTTCTGTTCAAGAAGATATTTAAAGAAAAATACGATATAATTCATGCTCAGGCAGGAATTGCTCCTTGCGTGATAGGTAAACTGATTGGTACTAAACTTTTAGTGGAACACAAGCATGGTCTTGATTTTACAGCAGAACAGATAAATGAACTAAGTATATTTCGGGTATACTATGAAAAATTAAAAAAATATTTTGTAGAACAGGCAATAACTGTCTGTCAGGCTGATAAAAGCACTTTATTAGAAAAGTTTGGATACAAGGATTCCAAGGTAAAGGTAATATATAATGGTATTGAAAATTTACCTTTTACACCTATCAATTTAGAAAACAAAAAAACTATAATTGGAACTGTCGGAAGATTAACTTATCAGAAGGGGCAGGAATATTTTATAGAAATGGCTAAAATTCTGAAAGATAAAGGATTCGATTATGAATATCATATTTATGGAGATGGTGAAAAAATAGATGACTATAAAAAACAGATCAAAAGCTTAAATTTAGAAAGTGATGTTTTCTTAAAAGGTTATTCAAATAATGTTCCCGGTGTTCTTAATACTTTTGATCTTTTTGTCCTGCCTTCAAGATACGAAGGGATACCATATGTTATACTTGAAGCTATGAAAGAATCAGTTCCTATAATTTGCACTAGTGTAGGCGGAATAAGTGAAGTAATAAAAAATAATTACAATGGTATTCTTGTAAAAAAGGAGGATGCAATTGAACTTGCTGATAAGGTAATAGAATTATCTAATTCAAAAGAACTTAAGGACACAATCACAAGCAATGCCAAGAAGGATTTTGATAAAAATTATACCATAGAGAAAACAATAAATAACATTGAAACAATTTATTCAGAGGGTAAATAAATTTGCAGAAATAAATTATTAAATAATGATCCCGAATATTTTTCATTTTTGTTACGGCTTATCAGAGGATTTTGGAGGGAAACCATATTCACTGGTGCACTATCTTGCAGTTAAATCTGCATTTGAAGTTAATAAGCCGGATGAAATATTTTTTTATTACTCTTACGAGCCTGAAGGGGAATGGTGGGAAAAGACAAAAGAACTTGTTACTCTAGTTAAAATAACTGCTCCTGAAGAAATCTTCGGGAATAAACTTTATCATGTAGCTCATAAAGCCGATATTATCCGACTTCAATATCTTATAAAGACAGGCGGTATATATATGGATCTGGATACAATTTCAAAAAAACCCTTTACACCTCTGTTAAATAATAAATTTGTGATTGGCAGGCAGGGAAAATGGAGATTAAAAGGGCTTTGCAATGCAGTGATGATGTCAGAAAAAAATTCTGAATTTGCCCGTATCTGGATGGAAGAATACAAAAGTTTCCGTTCAAAAGGGAAAGACAAGTACTGGGCAGAACATTCAGTATCGGTTCCATTAAAACTGGCTAAAAAATATCCGGATCTACTTCATATCGAAAAATATAACAGTTTTCATTTTCCATTATATTATTCATCAAGCCTGAAAGATCTTTTTGAAAAATCAAAGGATTACCCTCAAGCGTATTGTCATCATTTATGGGAAGGCGGCTCATGGGATAAATATCTTAAAGATCTGACTCAGGATTATATTTTAAATACCGATACAACTTACAATCTTATTGCAAGGAAATATTTCTGAAATTTCTAATTATTTCAAATGAAAATTCAAATAGATATTATTTGAGCTATTAAGATCTGGTCATAGTTTAATTTAGATCTAAATATATCTTAAATAGATGAGATTGCAGATTCGGTAAATGATTCCTAATATTGTCCATATAATTTCAGATCTTGGTCCGGGTGGAGCTCAGGTTCTATTATTTGATATCTTGAATAATCTGGATCAACAAGGTGATTTGAATTTCTCTGTAATTACAATAAATTCTGGTGAATATATTGAGCAATTTGAAAGATCAGGTATAAAAGTTTATAATATCAAAGAAAAAGGACTATTAAATCCAAAGATATACTTTAAGCTGAAAAAGTTGATTTCAGAAATAGATCCTGAAATTGTTCATACACATTTGCATAAGGCAGATTTTTATGGGAGAATTGCAGCAAAGAACTGTAAAATACCTGTCATTATTTCGACATGTCATAATTATTCAACTTCACACAATAGTGCGAATGAAAATAAGATAACTTTTATAGATCGTATAGATGATCTGGTCATAAAATATTCAGAAAGCTATATTGTAGCCATTTCAAAGGTAGTTCAGAAATATTTAATTAATCGAAATAAATCACATGAAAATATTATAAAAGTAATTTATAATGGTGTGAACATTCAAAAATTAAAAAATGTACTAAACGCAGATGAGAGGATTGTTTTCAGAAAATCATTAAATATTAACGAAGATGATTATGTCTTAGCGATTATAGGAAGACTTGAAAAACAAAAAGGTCATTTGTTCTTTTTGGAATCTATCAGGGAAATGTTAATTGATAAAATTAAAATTAAACTACTTATAGTCGGCGATGGTAATCTCAGAAATGAGATACAAAAATTTATTTCCGAAAATAATTTAGAAGGACAGGTTTGTTTACATAAATTTGAAAAAAATATAGAACCGTTTATTGAAATTAGTGATCTTATCTGTGTTCCTTCTTTGTGGGAAGGATTCGGTATTGTTATACTCGAAGGAATGATAAAGAGTAAGATAGTACTAGCATCTGATGTGTGAGGAATTCCTGAAATAATTACAAACGGATATAACGGATTCCTTTATGAAACGAAGAATA
>Ga0138256_10007558_pt1 | contig 11453 bp, 12 predicted proteins | sample KNB2016incub_MG_FD_105486 | JGI IMG/M metagenome (GOLD analysis project Ga0138256, IMG submission 105486) | Active sludge microbial communities from wastewater in Klosterneuburg, Austria - KNB2014incub_MG | ecosystem: Engineered > WWTP > Activated sludge > Unclassified | place: Austria...
ACGCTCGTCGATTTGGTGCGGCTCATGTTGCCCCGCGGATGGTTCCCACCCGTGGTGCCGGGTACGAAGTTCGTGACGCTTGGCGGGATGGTGGCCAGTGACGTGCACGGCAAGAATCACCATCGCGAAGGGTGTTTCGGCGCCCACGTGCGTGCGCTTCGCGTGCGGCTTGCCGACGATCGGATTGTGGAGTGTTCCCGCGAGTCAGACGCCGACTTGTTCGACGGCGTCGTTGGCGGGATGGGTCTGCTTGGGCACATCCTGGAGGTGGAGTTCGCCATGCACCGCATTCCATCGCGGTGGATCTGGATGGAGCGCGAGCGTGTTCCCGATATCCAGGCCTTTCTCGAAAGTATTGCGACCGCGGCTCCGCAATGGCCCATGACGATGGGCTGGATCGACTGCGTGAAACGCGGCAAGGGCATGGGCCGCGGGCTGTTGATGGCCGGCCGATGGGCCACGGCTGAGGAAGCTCCTGCAGAGCCTCCTGGTTCGCCCCTTGAAATCACCATGCCGGTGGAACTGCCCAACTGGGCACTTAATCGCACCACCACCGGCCTCTTTAATGCCGGCATCTTCTGGGGCCACGTCCGCAATCGTGCCTCTGGCACAATGGCGCCCGATCGATTCTTCTTCCCGCTGGACGCCATCCTCGAATGGAATCGCGCGTACGGCCCACGTGGATTCACGCAGTATCAGTGCGTGGTGCCGCGCGCGGCCGGACCAGCGGCGGTGCGCGAGTTCATGGAACGGCTGACGACACTTGGGGCGGCGTCGCCGCTGTGCGTCATCAAGGACTGCGGGCCGGAAGGCCGCGGGGTGCTGTCGTTTCCCATGGAAGGGACGTCGATTGCGGTGGATATGCCGGTGTCCGCTGACATTCAGCGCGTGGTGAATGGCCTGAACGAGTTCATCATCTCGGTAGGGGGGCGCGTGTATCTGACGAAGGACCGCTTCACGACGGCCGAACACTTCCGGGCGATGGAGCCGCGCCTGCCGCGGTTCCAGGCACTCAGGGCCAAATGGGATCCCGCCGGGCGGTTGCGCAGCGCGCAGTCGCGCAGGCTGTTTGGAGACAAGGCATGAAGGCAGTGGTATTTGGCGGCACGGCGGGCATTGGCCGCGCGGTAGCCCAGAGACTGGCCGCACGTGGTGATGCCGTGTTCCTGCTGGGCCGCGACGAGTCGAGCCTCGTACGCAGTGCGGCGGACCTCACGGCGCGGCATCCACAGCAGGCACGCGTCCAGTGGGCGCTGTGCGACATGGAGTCCCCTTCCGGATTCGCCGCGGCACTCGACGCCGCCGACGTCGCGCTCGGCAACTTCGACGCGGTCATCATCACCGCCGCGATGTTTGCGACGCAGGCCGAGCTGGAAGCCGACGTGGAGCTCACGCGGCGGTTGACGACGGTGAATTTCGCCAACACGGTGACGTTCTGCGAACACGTCAGGAAACGGCTGCTCACACGCGGCGGAGGATGGCTGACCGTGGTGTCTTCGGTGGCCGGCGACCGCGGGCGCAAGCCGGTGGCGATCTATGGCGCCAGCAAAGCCGGTGTGTCCACGTACCTCGAGGCGTTGGATCACAAGTTCCGTGAGGCTGGCCTCTGGGTGTTGTGCGTGAAGCCCGGTTTTGTGAAGACCGCGATGACGGCCAACCTCAAGGCGCCGCCATTTGCGGGCGAGCCGGACGGCGTCGCGCGCGACATTGTCACGGCGATGGACCGCAAGCGCCCGCTCATTTACACTCCGGGTATCTGGCGACTGGTGATGCTTGTCATCAAGCACCTGCCGCGATTCGTGATGCGTAAGATAGGGTTCTGACGCTGGTCGGGGTCTCGGGGTCCTGGGGTCCGGGAGTCCTAGGGTCCTAGGATGGCAATTATGGTGATGGCACGTGTTCAACGGCGTCGCGATAACGCTGCACTCTGCATGGCCCTTGCTGTGACGATTTCCTGCGGAGCCCCTCCAACCGCGCCACAGAATCCCGCTCCTGTGGGCGTGCCCGGGACGCTCACCTGGTCCGGCCAGGTGCTTGCCCAGCATGATCAGCTGCCGGTGGCTGGCGCCGTGATTGAGGCCAGTCAGGCCGAGCCTCAGTTCGTGGTCAGTGGCCTGGACGGCCGATTCACGATCGGGAACTTTTCAAAAGGCGTGGTGCTCTTTTCCGTCACCGCGCCTGGTTACCTGAACTATCGGTCGAGGATCGACCTGACGGGAAAGCCGGCCGAGCTGCCGATCCAGTTGATTCCGGCGTCCGCGCCGTTCGACCTCAAGTTCTACCGCGACTTTGCCCGAGCGGCTCAAGACGGCGTGGTGATTGAAACCAGGCGTTGGACAGTGAATCCGTCGTTCTACTTCCAAACGGTCACAGTCGATACCGGACAACCCGTGGCCACCGGCACCCTTGACGCCATTGAAAGTCTCTTCCGGGCGGCGGTACCGGAACTCTCAGCTGGGCAACTCAAAGTTGCGGGCGTTCAACGCGGCTTGGAGAACCCAATTCCACAGTCCGGGCGTGTTTCGGTGCGGTTCTACTCGGGTTTGATCGAAGGGATTCCCGGACGTGGGGGCGATGCGACTGTTGGCGGAAACTCCGGCACTATGCGTATTCGGTACGGGGCCGACCTCGACGTCGGCGCCTTGAACCAATCGAGGAAATGCGAGTCCTACGCCACGGCCGTGGCCGATCACGAAATCATGCACATCATGGGCTACTACCACACCGACGCTAGCCACCTCGACTTCGCATCGGGCCCTGGGTGTCCGGGTGCCGGACACCCTGACCGCGTCAAGTACCACGCGTCGGTCATGTACGCGCGGCCGCCCGGGAACAGAGATCTGGACAATGACGCACCGAACTTCGCGCACCTGCTTTTTACGCCGGACGCTATCCAGAAGAGGGTGTCGTGTGACCTTGAGAGTTTTTTTGGAGGGCGCAAATGAGAATGATCGGTGCGTACCTGATCGTGGCCTTGATGATCCTGCCGGGCTACGCCCCGCCTACGGCGCCAGGGTCTCAGGGCACAGGCACTGTCCTTCTTGCTGTCACTGACGCCAAGGGTCGACCGGTGCCTGGCCTGTCCCCGCGCGACGTCAGTGTGCGAGTGGACGGCGTTGAGCGGCAGGTCATGAGTGTCAGGCAGTCCACTGAGGCGCCCGCGATCGTCATCATCGTCGACGGCTACACGGAGTTTGCCACGCTGCAGATGCGCCGCGCGTTGCGCAGCGTGCTTGACGTGATTCGTGCGTCGTCACCTGATGCGCAGGTGGCCTTCATGATGTCCGAGGGGCCCACACCGCCCACGTTGAAACACGTGAACAAGGACGCGGCCGCGCTCGATCGCGAGGCCGCAGCGTTTCTGCGCGGAGGCGCGTCAGCGCCCATGCTTGAGTGCGTGATGGTTGCCGCACGTGCCCTCGGAGAAGCGCCGAGCCGGAGGCGGTTGATCTTTCTGCTGACGAGCCAGCGCGACAGTTTGCCCGCCACCGACACCGCCGAAGTCGTCGGCGAGGTTGTGCGCCGTTCCGGCGCGTCGCTGTGGGCGCTGCAATCGACATTGCCCGCCCTCCAGTCTGGAGCGGTTGAAAATGAGAGGGTCATGAAGACCGTCACGCGCGCGAGCGGAGGGAGGCGCGAACAGCGTCTGACCTGGCTCATCGAAGAGCACGCGGTGGCCATGACTCGCCAGATGCTCTCGCAGTACGAAGTAACCTTCGACTTGCCCGCCACACTCGGTCCCGGCCACCTTCGAGTGGGCGTAACTGGGGGCCGTATCGAGGTCTTTGCGCCGGGGTGGGTGACTCGCCAGGGCCGCTGACGTCCTACCTGAAGCGCAAATAGCGCGAGCCAAGGCGATCGAAGGCCGCGCGATCAGCTCCAACAATATCCGCATCGATCGCCTCGGCTGTGACGACGAGCCACGCGTCGTTTTCACCCATGCGTTTTGCCGAACTCCGCTGGAGCTTCGCGCATTTCCTGGCATGGGCGGTGTGCAGCCCTTGAATCGAAAAACGCTGGAGGGTGGCAAACGTCAGTTCTTCGTTAACCGCGCCTTCCAGTAGTTCAGCGACGGTCACGACCGAGACAGCCAGCGGGCGGCGGGCTAATGACGGCAGGAACCGCCGTGCGGGACCCATCTCTCGTCTGGCTGTCTCTCGTTCGAGATCAACGAGGAACGATGTGTCGAGCAGTACGGGACGGTTCACGATGGCTTTTGCGCCAATCCCAGTCCCTTGCCCTCTGCGGTGTCGACCCACTCAACGAGGTCCTGGCCCGTCTCAATCGGGCCAGCCCGATCAATCAGGGCGCGGATTAAATCTGATTTGGGCACCTTCTGCTGCCGGGCCCAGCGGTTCAGCCTCGCGGCGCGCGTTTTGTCGAGCTTGACGGTGATGGTCGGCATGGTAATACCAAGATATTACCACGCAGGGGGACGGGTGTCGATCTGTGGAAAACTCGCCCCCGAAAACGACCTCTGAGGTAGTTTATTTTTTCCCTCTGAAAAAATTAGACTACCTCAGAGGTCGTTTTCGCACCCGGAGTTTTCCACAGATCGACACCCGTCCCCTTGATGCCTGAAAGCATACGATTTAGAATAATTCGTATGCGTACCACATTGGATTTGCCCGACCATTTGATTGAGACCGCGCGCGAGGCGCTTGGCTTCAAGTCCAAGACGGATACGGTGGTGTTCGCCCTGCGCGAAGTCGTACGCCGAGGCCGGACCGAGGATCTGAAAGCCCTGCTTGGCAACGTCAGGTTTGAGTTCGATCCCCTGGCCCTGCGAAAGCGCGACCGGCGCCGGGCGTGATCGTCGTAGACACCTCTGTCTGGGTTGAAGCCGTTCGGCGGCCCAAAGGAGGCACCAACGTCACGCTCAAAGAATTGCTCGACGCAGACGAAGTGGCGCTCGCGCTGCCCGTTCGCCTTGAGCTGATGGCCGGGATTGCCCGAAAAGACCGTCGTGCGTTTGGGCGGGCACTTTCGGGTTTGCCTGTGCTCATGCCCACCGAAGAGATCTGGCGGCTGATTGAATCCTGGGTGGCGCCGGCGGCAGACAAGGGCGAGCGTTTTGGTGTCACAGATCTGCTCATTGCCGGTCTGGCGCACGAGGCCGGCGCACTGGTGTGGTCGCTCGATGCTGACTTCGATCGGCTCGAGGACCTGGGGTTCGTTCGCGGTTACGGATCCACATAGGGGGACGGGTGTCGATCTGTGGAAAACTCCTTGGCGGTTCAATCACGATCGCCAGGAGTTTTCCACAGATCGACACCCGTCCCCCTACCGTTGAACACGAATCCGGCCCAGTAGTAGGGATGGGCCCATGCCGGCTGCTCGATCATTCGCAACTTCGCGGTTCGCAGCGCTTCCGATGCTCCGCGATCAAGACCGCGATAAAACGTCGTCATCAGGCTGGCCGTTGAGCGGTCGTTGACCTGCCACAAGCTCGAGACCACGCCGGATGCTCCGGCCAGCAAAAACGCGCGCGTCAGGCCGAGCGTGCCCTCGGCGGTGACGTAGCGTCCCAATGCCGTGTCGCATGCGGATAGCACCACCAGCTCCGCCGTCAGGCGAAGCCGCGCCACTTCCTCTGCTTCCAGGAAGCCCTCTCCGCCCGGTGTGATCGATCCCAGCGCGAGGCCGCTCGATCCTGGCGGTGGCCGCACAAGCGCGTGAGTCGCAAAATGCAGGTGCCGCGCCTGCGCCACCTCCGGAAGCCGCACGGCGGATTCCGTTGCGGCCTCACCGACGAGCAGTTGAGTGTCCTCGGCCGGGAAGACCGCTGCGACGGCCTGCGCTTCGCTCTCAGCGTGCGCCAGCGCTGCCACTCCAGGCGCCGGCGTTGATCGTGCGAAGGCCACCAGTGCCTTCTCGGTGCGCCCGTTCCCGGCCGGACGATGAGCGCCGAGCGCGGCGGCAACACTCATTGAGGGCGCGTACGTGATCGAGCGCGTGCGAATCAGATAGGGCAGCGCCGGGAATGTAGCGGCCGGGCGATCGATGAGGATCTCGAAGGGCACGGTATGCAGCGCGCCGTCCGGGACGATCATCAGTCGTGTCTTGCCGCGAATCGCGGCAGCGGCCGGGGCCACCAGCGCGCGGTACGAATCGAGGGAGGCGTTCACGAACCGGCCGAGTCCACGAAGGCCGGGCTGAGCAAGCGCATCGCGCAGCGCGGTCGTTGAGGCATGAAGCGCGGTTCGTCCCGGCAACCGAAACGCTCGCGTGGATTCGCGCGTGACGACAAAAAGCAGAGAAGAGTCGGCGCCCATCAGGTACTCGAGCACGGCTGTTCGGTTGTCCAGTGTTGAGCGAATTGCGGATGCCGACAGCGTCGCTGCCTGCTCGCCCACACCGACGCCGCCTGGGGACTGGCTCAACGTGTCGAGCAACGCGCGCGCGTGCGCGCGTTCGCTCACGTCGAATGCGCGGTCAGTGTCGCCCACACTGACGAGCACGTCGGCGTGAATGCCGTACGCCGCGCTTCGCACGGCCATGTAGTTGGCGCGCTGGGCCGCGTTCGCGATGGTGGCGCGTGAGCTCTCGATGTGGCCGGTGGCGGCAGCAGCGTACGCAAGCGCCTCGTTGAAGCGGCCCTGCCTGCGCCCGATGCGTGCGAGGCCGGCCAGGGCTTCGGCCTGCAGCATCGGGTTGCCGATCTCGGCGCCAAGAGCCAGCGCACGCGTCCACATCGCTCCGGCGTTACCGAGATCCTTGAGCGCATAGGCCGCCTGGCCGGCCTGTAGGCGAATCTCCGCCTCCATGCGCGGGAATCCCTCGACGGGAACCAGTTTTAATGCCGCCTGGAAGCGGGCCAGCGCCTCGGCCGGCTGGGCGAGTGACAGCGAGATGCGCCCGGTCTCGCGCAGGATGTATGCCTCCTGTACCGGCACCCCGATCTGCTTCGCCCGAGCCGCCGCCATGGTCAACTGTTCTTGCGCTTTCGGAAATTCGCCTTTCCCCGACCATGCTTCAGCCAGGTGGATGCGGGTGTGAATCTCGCCGCCGATCGGTCCGGCCACCTGATGTTTCTCGAGCGCCTCGGTCGCCACGCGCAGCGCCTCGTCATAGTCGCCAAGGTCGATGAGCACTTCGGAGTTGTTGTGAAGCGCGGTGGCTTCACCAGCTTGGTCACCGGCCGCACGAAACAGCTCCACCGCCCGCCGGTTGGATTCGAGCGCGCGCTGCGGCTCGCCGGATGCTCTCCACGCCAGCCCGTCATTCGCGTGTGTCTGCGCCTGGCCACGCGCGTTGTTGAGCCCCTCCCAGATCGCACGTGACTGGGCGTAGAGGCCTCTCGCTTCCGAAATGCGCCCAAGGGTGAGAACGATGGAACCCATTTGGTTCAGTGCGGCCGCAGACCCGGCGGCGTCCCCGGCGGTTTCATAGCCCGCGCCGGCCTGTGAAAACCACTTCTGGCTTTCCGCCAGCTCGCCGCGTCCCGCAACGAGCGCCCCCAGTTCCAGCGCGATTCGCGCACCGAGCCGCTTGTCGTCGCCAATCAGCGGCAGGGCCCGCAGATACAGCCCTTCAGCCCGGAGCCGGCTCTCGCCGAAGTCCGAGCGCGCCAGAGCGTCGGCTTGGCGAACCAGCTCTTGAACGTCGGCAGGAGCCTGGGCGCCCAGCGTCACCGCCGCCACAAAAGCGAAAATGCTGACTCTCAGGGCCATGAGTGAGGAAGCAGCCCGAAGCATACGCCGGGCCCCGCCTCCCGCGATACACTTCGGCGGCCCGTAACGAAAAGCTGATGAGCCGCACCGACCAGGATCTCGCTCGTGCTTATGTCCAGGGAGAAGCGGATGCGGTCAGGACAATTGACGCCTGGATTGGCGCATCCCTCTGGTCCTTTCGCCGGCGGTTGGCGGCGGCTTGTGAAGACACTGCCCAGGATGCGCGGGTGGAGCTACTCAAGCGTCTTGGCGTCGGCGAGTTTCGAGGTGATGCCGGCCTCAAGACCTACGTCTGGCGGGTGACGACGCACGCAGCGATTGCACGAATTCGACGAGACACGGTGCGTCGCGTGGAGCCGCTCGACCAGTATGCAGACGTCTCCACGAGCGAACCGACACCGCTTGACCATCTGCTGAAAACAGATTCCGACTCGGTCGTGCAGCGGGTGCTCGACGAGTGTGGTGCGCCGTGTCGCGAACTCTGGGGCTTGTTGCTGGAAGGCCGGTCCTACGCGGAAATCAGCGCGGACTCCGGCGTGTCGGAAGGCGCCTTGCGTGTGCGGGTGCTCCGGTGCCGGCAGGCGGCGGTCCGCGCCAGAGAACGCCTCACTTCGACTCCCGCTGAAACGAATCCACCAGTCGAGCGCCTGTCATGATGGAGCAGGATCCGTTGTCGATCACACACGAGGAGGCCATGCGCGACGCTCAGGCGATCCTGGGCCGGCACCTGCCGCCTGAACACATCACCGCGTGCGCGGAGGGTTCACTCGACCCGGCGATTGCGTCGGCCACGTACCGCCACTTGGCGGGCTGTGCCGATTGCGCCGAATTCGTCCGTCTTTCCGCCGAGGGGCAGGCCCGGGTGATGGCCACGAGTGTCGTATCGCCAGCGCTCCGAAAATCATCGGGTTGGGTACGGGCCGCCATGCTCACAGGCGGTCTGGGGATCGCAGCCGGATGGCTCGCGGCTGTCTTCTGGTTCGATCCATCGGGGTTCGATGCGCGTCTGAACGAGACGGAAGCCCGCATTGCCGACTTGCAGGCAGGTGCCGCGACGCTTGAGCAACGCGTGCGTGAGGCCTCACGCCCACGCGTGAATGTCCGCGCTGTCGATTTGTTTCCAGACTCGTTCACGCGCCGTTCCGTGCAGCCCGGCGTGCCCGCCGTGGTGGTGCCGGCAGCCGACGGCGACGTCCTTCTCGTGCTCAACTCGCAGTTGCCTGAGAGCGCCGAGCCGATTCGTGCCGCGCTCGCCGATGACAAGGGCCAGGTGGTGTGGGAGTCTGACGCGCTTGTGCGATTGGGCCACGGTGAGTTCACGCTGCAGTTCCCGGGGCGCTTCCTGACTCAAGGCACCTTCGAACTGCGCCTGCTTCGGCCTGGCGCCGCGGCCCCGGCCGAAACCTACCGATTCCGCATCCAGCGCTAAAAGCCAAAACCCGCGGGCAGCGGAGCCCCGGCTGTAACGTTCGGCGGGCTCGTGCGCCTTTGATAGGCAACGGAGAACCCTGTATGACGAAACGGCTTGGCATCGGCGTGATCATCGCGTGTGTTGCAGCGGCAAACCTGGCGGCTGCGCCGCAGAATACCGCCGCCCAGAACCCGGGCGAGGGCATTTGGCGTAACTACGATTTTGTGCCCGGCTCCACGGTGTGGACAGCCACCGACTTCTCGGCCGAACCGGTCGGGCGTTTTCCGGGCAAACAAATCACGTTCGTTCGCGGCAACCTGCAGATTGTCGAGTTCAACGGAGAAAAGGCGCTGGAAGTGTCTGGTGCCAGCACGTTCAAGCTGCCATTGCCCAGAGTCCTGCCGCGCGGGTTCACCCTCGAATTCATGGTGCACTTTCCGGCCGCCAACTTCATCACCACGGTTGGGTTCAGCCCCATCACCGCCTTCGCGGCGTATCCCAACGACTACGTGCAGATCTACAGCCGGCCGGGAATTTACCGCAAAGGGCGTGAAGTCTCCACCCTGAACATGCCGAAGATCACGGACCAGTGGATGCCGGTGAAACTGCAGGTGGACGATACCTACGCCATTCTCTATGTCGGGTCCGAACGCGCCGCGCAGGTACCGACGGTGAACTTCGCGCGCAGCAACGCGATCGAAATCCGCGCCAACGGCAACCAGCGCCTGAAAACCTATCTCAAAGACTTCGTCGTCGCGGTCGGCGTCAACAAGATGTACGACACGTTGATCAAGACGGGCTCGTTCACCACTCGCGGCATTCTCTTTGATACCGGAAGTGATCGGATCCGTCCCGAGTCCACGCCGACGCTCACCGAGATGCTGGCGACGCTCAAGGAACACGCCAGCCTGAAGATTCTGATCGAAGGTCACACAGACAACGTGGGCGACGATGCCAGCAATCAGACGTTGTCGGAACGACGGGCACGAGCGGTGGTCGCGCACCTGACTCAGGCGGGCGTAGCGGCCGACAGGCTTTCGGCTGAAGGCAAAGGAGAGACCGTTCCGTCAGCCGACAATGCAACGGCTGAGGGCCGCCAGCAGAACCGGCGCGTGGTGATCAAGGTGGTGAAATGACTGCCCGCACGCTGGTGATTGTCGTTGCCGTGTTTGCGATGTGGGCGCCCGTTGAGCAACGTCCGAACGACCCGAAGGGGCTGCAGTGTGGTGCGGCCTACGTGCCTGGCTGGGCGCTCGCCGAGCATGTGCCGTTCACCGAGAATCAGGTGAAGGCCTGCGACGGCGCGATCGCGGCGGCGGTCAGCGAAGCCGAACTGCGCGGTGTGCTGACGCTGATTGGCGCCGCCATCACAGGGAACTGGGATGCGTACCACGGCGCGGCAACCTTCCTGCCGAAGCCAGGCGAGGCGACCCGCCGGTTCACCCGCGAGGAGATCGCGTCTCAGCAGGCACAGATCGTGGTGAATCGAGGCTTACTGCGGATCCTGGAGCGGCTGGCGCAGCTGTTAACAAGGCTGCCGACCGACGACAGCCTCACCGCCGGGCAGAAGGCGGTAATCACCGAACGCACGAGGAAGCCGGGGCCCAAGGCCTGCGTGGCCGTGGACAAGTGGGTGTGGGCGGGCAGAGTTGATGGCGTCGCGTATCAGGTGGTTGTTCCCGATCCCGTACTCGCCGAGGGACTCAAGAGTGTGCCACCCAAGTTCACAGCAACGGTCACTTCGTTTGACTATGAGACGGGCCCCCAGGGCTGCGTCAGTTTTTAGGTCGCCTCAGCTACTTCCGCCCGATCTCGGCCAGCACTGTGGTCAGGTATCGCGGGTCGGCGGTCGCGTCAGGCGTCAGGCCCGGTTTGAGCGCTCCCATCTCCACCGCGAAGTCGATGTTCCGCTGCATGAAGCCGTCACCCAGGCCGCCATTCACGTCCCACACTTTCTGCGCGAGGTAGGCCGTGGCGGCGGCGGCGGCGCGGTCGGGTGCCAACCCGAGGCGGTTCTCGATCTCCCTGGCGAGGACCGCAGGATCCTGAATCGCCCGGGCCGCCAGTACCCACGCGCGAATGATGTCTGTCGCAGTCTCAGGGTGCCGGTCGAGAAACGAGCGCGGCGCCACGACGACGGCTCCGGCCAGTCCGGGGAAGTCGGTGCCGAACACCGACAGGAGGTTGAACCGGGCCTTGTCGTAACGCTGCACCTCGAGCAACGCCATGAGGTCGAGTATGGCGCCACCGGTCCGCTGTGACAGGAGTGCGGCCAGGCGGTTGTCGGCGCCGGCGATGACGACGGGCTCAACTTCTGTTCCGGGGCACTGCGTCGCGATGTAGCGCCTGAAGGCCAGTGTCTGTGCTGA
>Ga0138256_10007559_pt1 | contig 11452 bp, 13 predicted proteins | sample KNB2016incub_MG_FD_105486 | JGI IMG/M metagenome (GOLD analysis project Ga0138256, IMG submission 105486) | Active sludge microbial communities from wastewater in Klosterneuburg, Austria - KNB2014incub_MG | ecosystem: Engineered > WWTP > Activated sludge > Unclassified | place: Austria...
CTTCAGACTGACTAAGTAATTTGAAAAAAGATTTTAAATCAGAGCCACCACTTTTTGTGTACTCCAGTAAAACTTTAACTTCTTCTGGTAAATCTTCAGAATATTCTTTTACAGCTTCTTGTTTTGCTTCGTCTATCCAAAACTGCTTATTAGCTTTAATAATATTCTTTAAGTCTTCAGGAGTTTTTATTGGAGCATCATCCTCATATGGATTTAAGATACCGTCTTTTATTAAGAAATCAAACCCATCTGAAGAAGTTTTTGGAGTTTCTTGATTTACCTGTTTTACAGGCGCTTCAACTACCTCTTCTTTTTGCTCTTCTGCTGATTGCTTCAAAATATCGCCAACTAAATCAGAGGCTGAAAAGTTTTCGCTAGGTATTTTTATGATATTCTCATTAAAAGGCTTAGCTTCTTGTTCCTCTTTTTTTGGTTCTGGTGTAATTACATTTGTAGAGCTTGCACCGCCGTCAAATAACGATTCGGCCACGTTGTCAGCTATAGAAGAGATAAAGGTCTCTTGAATTTGTTCAGACATAAATATTGCTTGGTTTTACAGTTATATAATAATGATTTTTAACGTATTTACCAAATTTTAAACATATAAAATTTATGTTTTTATCACTTTTTTGGCATAATATCACTAAGTCGATTTTTTCCTTCCCTTAGCATTCTGTATAGCGATCGCTAAATCGTTCTTTTGGTTTTCTTTTTGTAACTTAAGTTCTTTCTCTTTTAGTTCTATTTCCTTTTTTAATTGTTTGTTCTTTAATATGAGTTCTTTGTCCTTTAATTGTTGGTCTTTTTGAGATTTTATCATATTCATGGACATTTCACGCTCTTTCATAGCCATGGTATCACTGTGTTTACCAAGATCTGCGTTTAATTTTGAAACTTCCAGCACATCTGGGGTGTTATTTGAGTTAACATCTGTGTCATCTGCAAATCCAAGAGCCCTAACTTCGGACACATAACGCTCATTCATCCTATCTAGTTCATTTTCAGATGCTTGGAACTCTCTATCACGCTCTTCTTTCTGCATTTGAGCCTGAATTTGCTTATCGAGCAGTTCTTGCTCTGATTGAAGCTTTCTTTCTTCCTGTTCTTGCATTTTATTAACACTTGTTTTAAGTGTTTCAAGGATTTCACTAACTGAACCAGATTGTACAATTTTAGCTAGATCAAATATTGTAGCTCCGCTAGTGTTGTTTTGTATAGCTAACTGCTGAAGTTTATCAACTATTGCTTTTTGGTCTGGTTTTGCGGTACAATAGATCTTTAAATCTGAAAGAAGTATCTTTGTACCTTCTATTTCGAAGAATACATTCTCCTCTTCCCTGTTTATGTAAGTTTTCTTTATTGTTTCCTTATTCGCATTTATATACTGAGCTGCATTTAAGATCATTTCTTTAACACGAGGCATTAAGTAATTGCTGTGTTCTATAAAATACATCTCAGTTTGAGCGTATGAGTTGTTTACAGATTGTTCTACACCTGTTGCAGATTCTGAACTTGTAATATCTCCAAGTCGTTGTCTACTAATGCCAACCGCAGAATAACATTCATTCTTAAAATACTCAGATAGTTCAACTCTTGATCTTATTTGGTTAGTTTTTTCTAAATTAACGACGCTAGTTTGTCCGAAGTTAACTGGAACGTCAGTGTTTGTTATTGAACTATCAATAGGAAGAATACCAAAGTTTTTCATTACTTGAAAAGCTTTAGTAAAATTATATTTACCCCATGACCCATCAAGTGAATTTCGTGGAATCATGTTTTGATCAAGCAGTACGACATTTCCAACCTCATCAACTAGTAAATCAAAAAGTTGGTTGTTTACCATGTTATATCCAACTTGGAATGGTTTCATTCTACCTACTAACGAAAGCTTCTTAGTGTTACGATTGTAGCCAAGAAAACCTTCTACTGGAAGTTTTGCACCATACAGTGAATTATCCCCTTTAAATTGAAAAGGTAATGGTTTTACATCAAGATATATAGGTTTTAAATTATCACTGGTACCAGCCCAAGAGTTTATAAAATTTAAACCTATTTTTGTACCTTGCCATATTTCATTAACCCAAGTCCACTCTACATGCTGTCCGTATACTAGTGTTTCTTTGCTTGGCTTTTTATTTAATGTTTTATCGTAAAGTGGTTGTAATGTAATAACAAAATCTTCACTTACTAAATCTTCAAACAAGTTTCCGTTTTCATCAATTTGTGTAAGTCTTCCTATTCTCTTTTGAGATCTCCAGTAAACTTCTGTAACTACAACATAGTCCCTGGCGTACGAATTATCATCCTCTTTTAACCACTCTAGTAAAGGTTTATTTTTGCCAAGGTCGGAAAGGGATTGCATAGCAACAGCTTGGTTCCAATGTATGGAACTTATTTGGTCTGATGGTTTCTTTGTGTTATCATACCAGTCCGTAGGCATAGCATCAGAAGGCATTATCTTCCCAATGTTAGCTCTAGATCCTGCTATTTCTTGTAGCATGTTTATTTGACTTTCAGTCATCTTATGACCGAATTTGTCAATACAATCTGCAATTGTCAAAAGATGTATTCTTCCAACATGATTTGATTCTGATACATAGGCTACATCTGGAGATTTGTGATAAAAGGTATTTAATGGGTTCCAGAGTTCAACTTCATAATCGTCGTCTAGTAATCTAACATGCCAAAATTCTTCGTTGGCTATTAGCTTATCTTTAAATCCTTGTGTTTCCAGCTCATATAATCTAAATCTTTCTTCTGCTTCGTTTAACTCATGTACAGCCCACTGCTCTGCTACTGATCGATAAGATTTCTGAAAGTATTGTTGTATTTGTGGTAAATTGGGGATTTCAGCCATGGCTTGTTGACCCTCTTCTGATTCCACTTCTATACCTTGTTCTGCTAGTTTTAATGCTATAGTTTTCTGAGTTTTTTGTAACAGGTACTCAGTTACCATTTCTTTTTTCTTATCCAGCATTTCGTTTATTGCATACTGGTCTATAGCTTTTACTGCAACCTTAGTGTTTCTTTTAGAAAATTCACCAAGTAAAACTTGAATTACATTTGGAATTATAGGGTAAAATCTTATTTCATATGGCGACTCGTTCTCTTTAGTGAGAAGATCAATCATATTAGAATAATCATTATCTGTACTTGGAATATAATCGCTTTTGTCTATAACTCCTTCTGCTAGATTATAATTCTTTAATAATCTTTTATGCTTATCTCTTAGCTGCATTATACCAAGATGTTCCCACCAGTCCAAGTTCTCCTGTCTCCAAGTTTCATCTTTTTTACTTCTTGGAATCATTTGAATTGGTTGTTGCAGTACTCCGTATTTATTCCAAGAGCCTGTTTTACCACTCATCAAATCTTTTGCTGAAAGTACAATACTCATCTTAACGTTTTAAATGGGGTTGATGTTTTTGAAAATCGCGTAAATGGCGACCGCATTAAATTTTTATTTATCTCTTGGTTTTCTCTTATGTAATCAAGTTCTTCTTCTTCGTCTTGTTTTTGTTTAAAACTATAGTGGGTCGAATGGGACTGAGCTGCCATTAAACCGTAACCAAATGCTTTTAATCGGTCTGTGTTTAATCCTTTGGTCCACTCTCTCATTTCTGTTAAAAGCATTAAATCTTTAACATAATTTACTCCACGTACAATTTTAATAAGTTCTCCAGTTTTACTGTCATAAATCTTACTAAACTCTTCTTTTAAGTAATCTATGATTGTTTGCAGTAGTCTGTTTGCTACTGCTTGAGTACCAGTCATCCCATAAATTGCATGTACTCGTACGTTTAAATCCATATCGTGCAAAACAGCTAAATCTTTTTTACTGATTAAGTGTTTTTGTTTTTTCTTACTCATCATGTAACGTATAAAAGTATCTACGTCATTTTCGACCAGTGCACTCGCATTATAAAATTCTATTAACTTACACATTGTTTCATGTGTTAGATCTGGATCATCATACCTTCCAGTGTAACATGCAACAACTCTTTCTGGCTCTATGAATCCGCCTTTTTCCACACTTCTTTTTATTATGTAACAAGAAGCAAGTGAACTTGAATATTCAGTCTTTAAGTCTCTAACTGGGTCAACTCCTGCGAAATATAACCCCCACGGTGTACCAGATTCTGGAAAGTCGTAAATGACTACAGCGCCCTCTTTATGAGAATCTGCTACTACTGGAAAATCAAACACTGGCCTTGCTCTACTATGTAAAGTGTGTTTAACTTTACCATCAACATCATGGTATAAATCTACAACAGTACCGTATAAATTATCTGCTTTTATTTTCAGTATTTCTTTTTCTATTAGGTGAAGTGGGAATCTTGATTCACTTCTTACAGCAAAAGCCTCAGAGGGTGAAAAAGGATGCTGTGAAATATATAGTCTATACTGTTCTGGACTTTTTTTCTTAGCGTCTTCTCTTAAAGCATCACAAATAGCTTTCGCTTTTGGTATGTCTGAGTTTCCATCTTCATCTATACATTCTGCATGATTCCAGTACTCGGGTACAAAGAAACCACACGTACTACCTTTTGAATCTGAATCCCATATATTTTCTACAGCTCTAAAACCATTAATTTCACATTTGTAAAACATGTCCTTTAATGGTTCACAATCTTTTAACTCACCGACAGAACCAGAGTACATGATCAAACCTGTACTAATGTGACCTAGTTTTACAGCTGGTAAGAGATATTCATGTGTTTTACCTAATCCTGGATTTACCCCAGCCTCTTCACCGTAAACAAAAGAGTTTGCACCACCGACACCCTTTGCAGGATCGTCTTTTGTTGTAAATCCTTTTAGGATATTAAAACTTCCTTTCCAAGTCTTTTTACCGTTTTCAGATAGCTCAACTCTTTGCCACCAATCCAGTGTTTTGTCTGGTGAAAAGTTACGGTACCATCCTGTGTTTCTATTTATATGGTTTCTATACTGAGTTATAAAGTTCCAAGTGGACTCTACATAGTCATTTTTAAAAGCAAATATTTTATTAGTTTGCCTTTTTCCAAACCATGTATTAAGTAGCAGAATAGCACCATGCTTAAACGAATACCCTTTCTGCCTTGATTTAAGTACTAATGAGTGTTTTCCTTCTAGTAAACATAACGCCACATAAATGAAAAAATGATAGTCAGAATCCCATACATCAGGAAACTGTTCTATCTTTTTAATCCTTTCATAAATTGGACAGTAGTTTAGATAAAAATAGTAAGGGCCAGGTACAAAGTACTCCAGCCCATCACTTGGATGTATATAGATAACCCCTCCATAAATGTCGCACTTATGTTTTTCAAAATCCCAAAATTTTATATAATCTCTTGAGTTTTTTACAGAAGCGCTATAGTATTGGTTTTTTGAAAAGAACTCGGCTTTTTCCCTCCATTCTATTGTCCTTCTTAAATTATATTCTCCAGGCGTTTTAAATTGATTTAAAACAAACTTATGTAAGTCATCTTTTGTTTCAAATTCTCTAAAAGACCATTCTTTGTCTTCTATGTTATATACTGGTAAAGATTTATACATAATTTTTATAGTTCGTCATAGCCTAAATTTGCACTTCCCCTAACTTTTAACTCTTCTTCAACTTCTTGTTCAAGTGCTCTAAATTCCTGACTTATTTTACCTATACTTTTTAAAGCTGATTGAAAGCTTACAGAGTTACTATCTTTACCGTCTGTTATAATAGCTCTTTCTAAATAGTTCCCAAGCGTATTTAAGCCCACCTTAGCTTGCCTCAGTAATTTCCTAGTAGGTGTCTCATATAATTTAGAAAGCTTGTCTAGAGCCTTGCAAAGTGGGTCGTCGTCGACTGTATAATCTCCTGGGTAATCTTCAAGTAAAGTTTGTTCCCTGTCCATTGGATTTAAATTACCATATGGACCAAGAGGATCTGTCATATAATGTATAAAACAAAGTGGTGGTATTGGGTCCTCGTAGGTATCAACAATTTCTTTAAGTTCAGGTATCAGAAGGCAATTTTCATTAATTGTAATTTTGCCCTCGTTGATGTCGAAAATTTTTATATTCATGAATTAAAAGTCTCTAAATGGTGTTCTAATATGTTTCTTGCTTCTTGTTGAAGTTTTGGTACTTCATAGATAATTGTTTCATCATCTTTTACATGGTAAATTTCCATTTTACCAACTTTCAATTTTGGATTATGTGCTTTTAGTAAGTTCATGTAAATATTCAATTGTAATGCGTATTGGTTAAAGTTACAATTCATCAAGTGATTAAGTGGAAAGTTAAGCATTTCATATCCAGTCCTCCAGTTTTTATAGGATTCTTTCTTAATCTCCTTAGATGTTTTATAGTCTTTTATATTTATTTTTCCATCTACAATTTCTATTAAGTCAGCTTGTCCACTTACTTTGAATTTGTGTGAGTAAACTATTAACTCTGGATAAATTGCTGGCTCTAATTTTAAAGGTATTGCTAGTTTTATACCATCTACTAATGGAGAGGGTATGACTTTATATTCTTTACCATCGATTTCAAAACTGCCTCTTTCCAAGTATTCACTTTCCATTTTTGCGTGATAGGCTAATCCTTTTTCTATAGCTTTTCTTCCTTCTTCTTTCCACGCAGCCTGAACCTCTTCAACCGTTTTCTTATTTTTCTTAGCAAAATTTTGGGCTATTAAGTCCCAATCTTTTTTTGGTTCATACTTTTTTATTAGTTGCGTAACAGAGGTGTAACGTTCACCTTCATCACTTACATAAAAGTGACCATCATCTATATACTTCATTTGTTTGGTTTAACTATAAAGCCGACACTGTGTGGTTTGTCTTCTTTTATTAATGCTTTATCAAGTTCTTCTTTAGAGTGGTTTACCAGATAAAACTTATTTGAATATTTATCATAAATTGTACACCTTGTTTTTAACACTGTATCCCTCATAGTTATAGCTGGTGAATAAAGTGTTATACCTTCCTTATAAAAAGTAGTGGGAACTAAGTATGAACCAATGTATGAATCTGTGTATTGTTTTACGTATTTTTTCCCTTCTTTTATAAAATTACCATCCTCACCTTTTACTTTGGTTAGTTTGCGTTTATACTTTTCAGCAATAACGTCAATCTCAATGTAGTCCTCATTCTTCTCCCTGATTGAGTTTCTTTTTAAGAATTTCTTCATCTTGTTCAGACATTATTTTTAGCCATTTACTTAAAGGACACTCTGTTGAAAGTGATCGTAATTTTATACTCAAGGAACAACCACATCCGTTTATTTGTTTACCATTTACTTCTTCTGATAGGTGGTAATTGCAGCAAGGTTGTGTTCCTGGTATCGTACATCCTGTTCCTGTAGTATCGTATAAATTACAACTTTTGCATACTTCTAATCTAGCGTTGAACACTTGTTCAACATGTTCTTTTTTTATAAGATTATTCTTCAGTCCCTCCCAAATCTGTCTGCGATTGTGAAATATTTCTGGGATTTTGTTTATTAAACTCATTAAATTTTTGTTTTTCCTGCTTCAGGTTATATATTCTTTTTTCTATATTTTGAAGCTTTTCATAAAGTTCATAATAGTATGACTTTATTATTTCATATTTTGACAACTCGGCCCTTTTCAAGGCTTCTGGAATAGCATATTTTAACTTATAATCTTTTATCTTAAAAGATCCAAGTTTATTTATGAAGATTTCATGGTTTTCCATATTTTCCATGGACCTCTTTACACCATATCTCCAAAAATACACCATTATCTCCCTCACCAGCTCCTCAGACACACCGTGTTTTTTTGCTATGCGAGTGTAGAGTTCTTGAGGTTGCGTTATCATTTTATATTCACTGCTTTTAGGTCCAGTAAAATTACCTTATCTACACCTACAGCAATTTCTGGATTTATTCTCCAGTCTTTACCTTCTTTTAAGGCTACTTTAGTTGTCTTTAGTTTACTCATACAGTTCCTAACAGATTGCTCCGTTTTAAAAATCCCTTCTTCAACAACCTCTTTAAAGAAGCTTTTCTTAAAGCCTTTTAGGGCCAGTAAAGCTGCACAGCTAAGTTCAGCGTCGCTTAAACCTAAATCTTTAAAGAAGGTATATAGTAGAAGTTGAAGTTTAACCATCTTAAACTGAGATTCAACTTTCACCCGCTTTTGTATCTGTATTGCCATTGGCCTGTGTTTGGTTTTTAAGTTCTTGTATTTCAATTCTTAATGCGTATATGTCACGTACTAAAGCTAATTTTTCACGTTCTATATATAGCTTTTCTACTTCTTTGTCAATTACTTGGTTTACTTCTTCCATACTACAATATACTAAAAATTTTTATATTTACCAAATTTTTTTTATTTATTATTTAACTCTAATAAGTTTACTTTAGTGCAATGTGGTCTTCACGTTCCAATATTTCTTCTATTGGTTTAAGTACTATAACGTAAGCTTCATCCTCGTTCTTAATTATGGAAATTACTATACCAACTTCCTTATCTAAGTCACAGGTTTCTAAAGCTTTCATTAAATCTCTGGCTGTCATTCGGTACAGATTAACTTTATGATAGTGTTATTTTTTATATAAGAGTATTCAAAACACGCGTTGAGGTTATTTAAGTTAAAAAACGGACTTTTTAGTAGTTCAGTTTTTACCAATTCATTAAATTTTTCCCTATTTACACGTTTCGTTTTTTCTACCATTAGTAAGCCAGTTCGCTTAGATTTTTTATTCTTTTGTAGCCTACATTATATCTTCTGTTGTGTGGAGCATCGAATAAAAAAGTACATATACCAGCATTATTCAACTCTACAAAGTTTTCGTAACGATCATCTACAAACCAATCTATTCCACTTTTTTTAGCGATTTCTACCTTTGAAGCTCCAAAAGGAATAGAGTAAACTGGCATCGTTGGAAACCCGTTTTTATCTAGCCATTCTTCTGTCCACTCTTGGGGAATGCTTCTTGAAGTTATATAACAATGAGGCTCAAAATGGATATCGTTTGGACTAGTTTTGACCGGTATAGATAACCAAAAGTCTTTATTGTCTTTTAAAGTTTCGATTTTATCCTTTATTTTACGATCAAAATTCCAGGTTTCTGGTACTTCTTGTCCGTGATGTTTGGTCCAATGTCCAACCCAGTCGGCTAGTACTTCATCAATGTCAAGTCCTATCTTAGGAGCCCTTAAGTAGCTGTGTTGTCTATCGTCGCCTTGTGGGTATATCTTGTAGTACTCTGTTAAAAAGGCTGCGTTACACATTATATGAGCTGAGTGTAATGCTAGTGATTCTCGGTCATAGTCCTCCCCCCTCTTAATTGCCTGTAAATGTCGTTCTAATGATGCCAAAACGCTTGACCAAGACATACCTTTTTCCCAATTTCTAACCCCACTATATTTATTAATCTCTTTGTTTTTTAAGATACGACAGCGCTCGTTCAAGACCTTCCACATTGTCTCCCAAGAATCCAAGGCCGTTGTTGCATTTACTACATAAGATTCCTCTAAATTTCCCAGTGGAATGGTCATGGTCAATGTGCAAAAACTTTCTTGAGCCGCAGATTTTACAACCTTCATCACACAGTTGCTTGTAAGATTCTTCTGTGAGATCATACTTTCGCAGTGTCCAATTCCATTTTTGCTTACTATCTCTTTTTCTTTTAACTGGATTCTTTCTTCTAATAGAATCCAACTCTCTTTTTCGCTCTGGATATTTTTCTCCCCATAATTTTGCGTTTCTTTTTTGTCGTTCATGATATTCAGGATTATTTTTCCTGAGTTGTTTTTCGTAACAACTGCGACACATTGATTTGCAATAGAAATTTCTAATCTGTTTGCATTCGATGCAAAGAATATCTTTTCCCATATATTTAAATATTTTATTGTATATTTATCAGCACCATAAGTAAGTACCTTTGCGTACTGCTCTTGTGCGTAAGATGGCACTAAATCATGTCTAATTTTTCCTTCGTTAAATCTTAATCCTTTGTCCATATTGGTTTTGAAATTCTTGTTCCATGTGCTGTGTGCTCATGTGTGCAAACTATATCATGATTATCCCACAGAGAGTATTCTTTTCCAGAGTCTATACATATCCACGCGTCTGGAAATGGCCCTAAATTATCAGGATCGTACCTGAATTTGTATTTTTCTATTAATTCTCTTTTATAGATGGTACATCCAGACAAGATATGAGATTTTTTCTGTATTCCTTTTAATGTAAAATCATGAAACCCGTCGTAATAAAGACCGCCTATAATTCCCCAGTTTTCATCTTTTAGTTTTTCGATAGCCTCTTTAAATAGGGAAAGAAAGTTTTTCGGTGGTATAACATCTGATTCAATAATTAAAAAGTAGTCTTTATCACTTTTTAAAAATTCATCTCTTAGTAAATTTACTGATTCAGTTACATTTCTTTGAAACAATGTTTCTTTAGGATCTGGACTTACGTCTAGTTTTGTAACTGTTTCGTTTGGTAGAAGCTCTTTAAGTCTTTTAAAATATTTATCTCCTTTTGTGTTATCGACAACTGATAAGTAGTTGTCTCCTTTTATCTTTAAGAGATTACCAAAGAACTTTTCATCACAGTAATCTTTACATTCATTTGTATAAACTGCAATAAAATACTTATTCTTTGATCCCATAAAAATATAAATCGCATGCCTTTGAGTTATATTCAAAGTAGGTTTCCTTAAAACCTTTTAGAAAAGGTTCGACATCTTCTTTATTAAGGTTCATATAGTAATCTTCAAACTGCACATGTGAATATGGTGAAGCCCAATCTAAAGATCTAGACGTCCCGTGTTCTGGACGTCCTTTTGAAGCACAAGTAAAAAGGAAAATTCCACCTGATTTAGTAAGTTCAACACAATTTTCTATAGTTTGTTTCCAAAATTTATCGTGCTCAAAAGCTTCAGTGGATATAACAACATCAAATTGTTTACCTGGTTTATACTCGTGGCCTTTTGAAACCACATCTACATTTTTACCTGGTCCAATATCAACACCAGTGTAAGTATAGTTTGTAAATAGGTATCTATTATTTCCGTTTATATCTAAGCTTCCAACATCTAAAACATCCACTGAGTCGAATAAAGTTGGATATTTATTCTTTACGCTTATACAAAAATCTGCTTGTTCTTTATGTGCCATTAAATGTTTAATAATTTACAAATGTATCTAAATGTGTTTATATCTTTACATTCTCCTGAATATTGTGGGGTCAACTCGTTTCTCAAGGCAGTTTGATGTAGTAGCATCCAATTTTGGTCATTATAGTTTAGGATAACAGGGTTTCCTACTTTAGGGATTTTCTGAAATTTATACCAATGTGTATCGTTTATATAGTCTTCTAATAAAACCCATCCCTCAGCTTCTATTTGTTCTTTAGTTAGATAGGGAACTCTTATGGGAATAGGATTTGTCCCTTCAATAGCTCCATAAACTTCCATTAAATCACCTTCCCCATCTCTACCAACCCAAGTATCTTTA
>Ga0138256_10007561_pt1 | contig 11450 bp, 9 predicted proteins | sample KNB2016incub_MG_FD_105486 | JGI IMG/M metagenome (GOLD analysis project Ga0138256, IMG submission 105486) | Active sludge microbial communities from wastewater in Klosterneuburg, Austria - KNB2014incub_MG | ecosystem: Engineered > WWTP > Activated sludge > Unclassified | place: Austria...
CCGCTTCACGATTCATTTCTTCAGCTAACGACTGCAGCCCGTAGTCGGACTGCGCGATCGAGGTGGAACTGAAGGTATTGGTCTCGATGATATCCGCACCGGCCTGCAAGTAATCGCGATGAATATCGGCGACCAGCCCAGGTTGGGTCAGGGTCAGAATGTCGTTGTTACCCTTGAGATCACGCTCCGTAGCGGCCAGACGCTCGCCGCGGAACTGCTGCTCGCTCAGCTTGAGACGCTGGATCATCGTCCCCATCGCGCCGTCCAGCACCAGAATCCGCTCACCGAGCGCGGACAACAGCTGCTCGCGTCGGTTGCGGATGGTTTGGTCGTTGGATTCATTCATGCGCGTACTCCAACCGCTGCGGCGCGCACCCCAATTGCGTGACAGATCGCATAAGTCAACTCCGCTCTGTTCAAAGTGTAAAAGTGAAATTCGGTCACGCCGTGTTGGCGCAGGCGCGATACCTGCTCGATAGCGACGTTGGCGGCGATGAGTTGCCGCGTCTCTGCATCATCGTCGAGGCCGACAAATCGATCCTGCAGCCAATTGGGGATAGACGCGCCGCACATCGCAGCAAAGCGCAGCACCTGCGGAAAGCGCGTGATTGGCAGGATCCCTGGCACGATGCTGGCAGTAACGCCCGCGGCCGCCGCGCGGTCGCGGAAGCGCAGATAGGCATCGGTATCGTAGAAGAACTGCGTGATCGCCCGGGTCGCGCCCGCGTCGAGTTTGCGTCTGAGATTTGCGAAATCCGCATCGCTCGAGGACGCTTCCGGGTGGGTTTCGGGATAGGCGGCGACGGAGATATCGAAGTCGGCGACTGAGCGTAGGCCCGCGACGAGATCCGCCGCATAGGCAAATCCACCCGGATGCGGTTGGTAGCCCTTGGCAGCTTTCGGCGGATCCCCTCGCAGCGCGACGATGTGGCGGATGCCATCGGCCCAGTATTCGCGGGCGATGTCGAGTATTTCCTCGCGCGACGCACCGATGCAGGTGAGGTGCGGCGCGCCGGTCAAGTGCGTCTCTCGCTGCACGCGCGTCACAACGTTATGCGTACGCGCACGCGTGGAACCGTCCGCCCCGTAGGTCACCGACACGAAACGAGGCGCCAATGGCGCCAGCCGCCGGACTGATCGCCAGAGCGTGTCTTCCATTGCGGCATCCACCGGCGGAAAGAACTCGAACGAAACCTGGATAGGTTGTGTGCTGTCAGACATGAAGTGCGATCTCGGTAGGCTCTGGTTTGTTCTTACTAACTCGCGATCACGCAACGCGACTGGCGCCAGTTCGGCGCGTCGCGCTCGCAACCAACAAATGCTGTCCATCCGCTTCGATGGGCTGCAGTTGATCGCAGAAGTAGCCCTGCTCCGACAAGAGGCGGCGCAAGCGCATCAGCGGATGCTCCTGCACACTGCCCCGATCGAGCGCATCGTAGGGGACGAAAATCCACGCACGTGCTTGCGGCAATAGCGTGGGTGCGTAGGCGCGCAGCAATTCGTCAAGTCCGGCGTCGCGATCGCGACCGCCGCGCGAATCAGTGGCGGGAAACCCAGCGCTGCGATCGAGCACGACTGCGTCAAATTGCGCGCTCGCGGCCAACGAGCGGGTCGTGGCCACGACCGCATTGTCGACTCCAACCCGCCGCAGCGACGCACGTAGCGTTCGCGCACTGGCAATGTCTTGCGTCAACACATGCAGTTCCGTCGCGATCGCAGCAACGGCATGGACAACGGCCAGACTGCGCGAATCCACCAGACAGCAGCGCAACGCCGCAGCAGCTGCCGAGCTGGCCGCCGGTCGTTCTCGCGACAGTTGCTGGGTAGTTGCTTGCAGAACTTGAATCAGAGTGCGCTCGATGCGGCTCGTCGCTAACAACTCGGGCTCGAGTCGTGCAACGCGATTCGAAGGGTGCGAGATCACTCGTGCGGCGGCTGCCTGATCCGCCAAAAGCACCGAGTCGCGTTCCCCCAGTTGCCCCAGCACGAGCGCGACCCAGGCTGCGATGGCCGCATCGTTGGTCACGCGATACTCGACGTGCCGACCGCGTCGACGTTTGGTCAGCAAACCCGCCGCACACAACGACTTGAGATGGTGGCTGATGAACGGATCGCTCTGCCCCAAGATAGCGGCAAGATCGCCGACATTCGTCCCATTTCTAGCGCAGATCGCAAGAATTCGTATTCGTGACGGGTCGGCGACGGCTTGCGCCCACTGCGCGAGAGATTCAGGGGATGTCATTCGTTTAAAGCATTGCTTAATTATTGAATCTTGTGAGCTTAGCAGGTTGTTGACGCAAAGCGAAGGAACGCCGAATCCTGCGCGTGGCTTAAGTCAAATATGCGCGCGAGAATCAACTCCCTGGCCCAGCAAATTGGGCGTTCTGCCCATCGTCTGATCGTTGCTGTCGTCGAGCGTCACGTCGACTACGAACAGCAGTTGTGCAGCTTCGTCAAAGAGGCTCTCGCGGCCGGATGCCGCGGGGCAGATAGTCTATCCGGCGCGGTCAAATGAATTGTCTTCAAACGGTAGTGGCTCGGCGGGCGCCACGCGCCAATCCATATTCGTCAGTCCGCGGGCCTTTTGAGCAGCTTGCGCTGGTCGAATCATTTCCGGAACAGTCGATGAGAACTCGCGTCCAGTCGAAGCTCCGGGGCTGGGTCAGGTCCGCCATCCTACTCGGGCATCGGCAGCACGCCCAAAATCAACAGTGAAATTTTTTGGCCCGCCGCGGCCACCTGCCTGGCGATGCACCTTCGGACTGCCTCCGAGCGCGCGCCTGGTACGACCAAGCGTAACTCTCGCAGACAACGGACACGTCGTCGTTCGCGCATATCCTTCGTTCGTTCGGCAGGTTGCGCCGATGGGAGATCTCCACGGTGTAGCGCGTTACGGGAAAGGCTGCAAACGATATTGGCCGACCCTGCGCCCGCTCGTGGCCGATAGCGATCCGACCCGTACCGGAGAACTGTTGGCGACTGCGCTGGTTGAGCGCTGCGCGACTCCTGGAACGGATTGCTAGTTGTGAGGCTGGCGAACGTTCTTCCCTGCTGAAGATCCTCGCCTACCACTACCTGGCATTGAGTATCGATAGTCGCCGCGACGATCGATGACTCGCAAAATCCCGACTTGTAATCCCGTGCGAGCGCTACTGCTCGCGCATGAATCGCTGTGGTCAAGGCAAAGGCGGCGCCGAGAGGATCTTCAATAGCCCCGCGAAAGCCGCGCCTATTGGCTTCCTGTCCCCGGCCGGCTCGCGGGGCACCACGTCCGTGAATTGATGCAGGACCTGCGCGGCCGAGACTCGCAGGTCACCTCGGCCGGGCCCCGAGCGAAGTCAGCTCTTTGCGGGCAGCTTCTCCGCAGCTTCGAACTGTTGGCGCGACAGTTCCGACTTCTTGTGCGCCGGCGTGCGTGCCGCGAGAACCGCGGCAATGATGAGGCCGAGCGCAAACAGACTCATCTCGAGCGCGAACTCCTGCGGCCGTTCCCAGAACTCCGTGAACAGATGCCAGCGGCCGCCGATTTCAACCGCATTCCAAGCGATGATCGCGGTTGGAATACCGTAGCGAATCGCCGTGGTGACTTTCCAGAACTTCATCAACCGCTGGAACAGATAGGCGGCCCAGATCACCGACAGAAAGAACACGCCGTACGTGACCGGGTGATGATCGCCCAGGATGTTCTCGTCGTAAATGAACAGCAGTACCAAGTAGAAGAACCAGGTGACATAGACCGTTTCGAGCGCCGTGATGGCCGCAAAGTTGCGCTGATGCCCGGGCGTGGGCTTGCCGGTCTTCAAACCAGCGTTTCGCTGAAACCACAGAAAGAAGTTGCACTTGGTTTCTTTGTTCAACAGGAAATAGACCAGTGTCGCGCCCAGCACACCGATCGAGGACATCATGACGAGGTACTCGGCTTTGGTAGCAATTTGGCCAGCGACCGCACTATCCATCAGATCGGGCACACCGAGAAACTTGGCCGACCACACAAACGCGAACTCGACCCAGCCAGTCCAGAGAAACGTGCCAGCCCAAAAGCCGTACCAGGTAGCAGACACCTCGTTGTTGTTGCGCATGCCGATGAAGAGCAAGACAGCACCGAACAAGCCCAGTGCAAATGCGGACTGATAGATATAGTTCGGGCCAGGCCAGACATTTTCCATGACGATCATGACCGTATGCCCGAGCGCTTGCACCACGAACACGATGATGAATGCGAGCAGCCCGACCCAGGGCGGGCGGTACAGCATGCTCATCAATCTGTTCTGCGGCGGCGAGATAGTTTGAGTCGTCATCGTTTTCTCCTATGCTGGAGAGTGTAGGCGCCGCGCACAAGTTGCGGTGTCAACAGCAAGTTAACGAAACGAAAATCCATGCAAACCGAGTCACACAAGCTGCTGCTGATAGACGACGACATCGAGCTCGCCGCGATGCTGCAGGAATTTCTGGAGTTGCAGGGATTCGAGGTTGCTACCGCACAGAGCGGCGAAATCGGCTTGCAGCAGTTAGACGAGCAACAGCCTGATCTCGTGGTCCTCGATGTGATGCTGCCAGGCCTGAGCGGCTTCGAAACGCTGCAAACGATCCGCGAGCGTCACGACGTGCCGGTCATTATGTTGACCGCGCGAGGCGAAGAGCCTGAACGGATTCTGGGACTCATGCGCGGCGCCGACGACTATCTCGCCAAGCCCTGCAGCCCGCTCGAGCTGGCGCTGCGCATCCGGACGATCCTGAAGCGTGTGCGGCCCAGTCCCGTCGACGCCGATGAAGCGGTGCTGCTTAGTATCGGCCCGGTTCGGCTCGACACCCGGCGCCGGGAGGCTTTTGCAGGGTCAACGCTGCTGCCACTAACAGCCGCCGAGATGCGCGTGCTGGAACAGCTCATGCGCCATTCCGGCGAGGTTCTCTCGCGCGCGCGCCTCACGCAACTGGCGCTGGAGCGACCGCTCGAGGCATACGATCGCAGCATTGACACGTTGATCAGCAAATTGCGCGGCAAGTTGAAGGCAGCGGGTGTCACAGACGATTGCATCAGTGGGGTTCGCGGCCAGGGCTACGTCATGGATAAGCGGAGCTGAGGGCGTGCAGCTCCCATCGACACGACTCTATTGGCGCATGGCGCTGTACATCGGTACGGCCTTGCTGGCCTTTGTCATTCTGTCTTTGGCGAGCGTTTACTTCGTCGCCGCGAACGAACTCGAAACGTACACAGCAACCAAACATAGCGGCCTGGGCCGCGAGGCGGCACGCGTTCTTCGTGCGGGCGGCCGCCCAGCGCTCGAGCGCTGGTTGCGCGACGATGCAGTCATCCCGAGCGACGTCACCGTCTACATCCTGGACTCGGCGAGCCGCGACATTCGCGGCCAGCCCGTACCGCGACTGTACGCGGATTTCATCCGCCGCTCGGTCGTGGGTGTCAACGCGCAAGACTCCGGCAACTACCAACCGGTGCGTCTTGCACCGCAGTTGGTCGACTCTGACGGCACACGCTATACGTTTCTCGTGCTGCCAAAGCGGATCGGCGTGCTCGGGAATGCACTGACGACGCTCGGCCTGCTGGCGGCGGCCATGCTCGTGATCGCGACCGTGGCCTGGTGGATCGCGCGCGGCGTAGGCCGACCACTTGGCGCCCTGCAGCGCGTTGTTCGCAACCTCGCCTCCGGACAGATCGACGCGCGCGTACCGGCTGCGCTCACGGCACGGCGCGACGAGCTCGGCGACCTGGCGGCCGACATCAACCGCATGGCGTCACAGATATCGAGCCTGCTCACCAGTCAATCGCGATTGATGAGCGATCTATCGCATGAACTGCGTTCGCCGCTCGCACGCCTGCAAGCGGCGGTGGGACTTGCGGCGGAACGAGCCACTATCGAGGCGGTGACCGTCGCGCGTATCGAAGCGGAGATTCGCCGGATCGATCAGGTCATTCGCGACCTTCTCACCTATTCCCGGCTCGACTCGAATTCCGCGCCGTTGCAACAGCGGATCGTGCGCCTCGGGGAACTGCTGACGACCTTGGCGCGCGACGAAGAGCTGGAAGCCGCTGCACGGCACTGCCGCATCACGCTCGAGCCGGCTGATGCGGCAACGGTGATCGGTGATCCCGAGCTATTGCGCAGCGGCTTCGAGAACATTCTGCGCAATGCGATTCGGCACACGATGCCCAACACTGAGGTGGCGATCGTGATTGCGCGACGCGATGAGCGCTGCGAAGTCTCGATTTCCGATCGCGGCGCCGGTGTACCCAGTGGATTTCTCACTGCCATGTTCGACCCTTACGTGCGCGCCCCCGGCGCGAATCCCGGCACCGGCACGGGCCTCGGTCTCGCGATCGCGCGCCGGATCTTTCAGGCGCATCGAGGCGATATCGCGGCGCAGTTGCGCGACGGCGGTGGACTCACGGTGCGTGTTTGGCTACCCGCGGCTGAATTGCGCTGAACCTGCGAACACGAAGCGTCAGGCGCGAAGCGCCGCGGTTCAGTTGATCGCGTCGGAGCCCGGCGCCATCTCGGCACTCGCGAACAACCGCTCGACTTCGATCGAATCGAATCGATAGGGCCGATGACAGAACTCGCAGGTCACGGTGACAGCGCCCTCCTCCGCGAGCACGGCCCTGACCTCGGATTCGCCGAGGCCGCGCAGCAGCGCCGCCACCCGCTCGGGACTGCAGCGACATTCGAAGGAGACTGGCTGGGCGGCAAACAAGCGCGTGTCTTCATCGGCCATTGCAGCACGTGCCACGATGCCAGCTGACCGATCGAGCAGGATGTCGCCCGGCATCAAATGCACGGCCGCGCGTAGCCGTTCCCACAACGCCTCGAGAGCCGGCGGATCGATATCGAAGGGCTCGCCACCCGCCAGAGGCAACCTTTGCACGAGTGCGCCCGCGACCACCTGCTCGGTTGCTGTCAGGCGCACGATGCTCGGAATCTGCTCGGAACGCTCGAAATACTCCTCGAGCGATTCGGCTAACGACTGACCGGCCAGTGGCACGACGCCCTGATAGCGCGACACGCGATCCGCAGCTTCGACCGTCACCGTTACGTTGCCCGCCCCAACGAGCTCACGAAACTCCGCAGCGTCCGTTACGCCCTCGAACTGCGCCATGCCGCGCACGCCGAAATCGTGACTGCACTGCGCGACCAGCAACGGGATCTGGCCGTTGCCCTGCAATTGCAGCGTGAGGGTGCCTTCAAACTTGAGCGTTGCCGCCAACAGCACACTCGCAACGACTGCCTCGCCGAGCAAATTCTTGACCGGTGCGGGGTAGCTCGAATGTTGAAGCAGCGCCGCCCAGGTCGATTCGAGTCTTGCGGTTTGTCCTCTGACGGGTCGTTCGTCGAGGAGAAAGCGGTGCACGCGGTCGGACGCGCTCATCACCCCACAAGCTTCTTTTTCAGGAGTTCGTTGAGTTGCGCCGGATTGGCCTTGCCGCCCGTCGCTTTCATGACCTGACCCACGAAATAGCCAAACAGCTTGTCCTTGCCACCACGATAGTCTGCCAACTGCGCGGGACTCCTGGCCATCACTTCATCGATCGCGCGCTCGATCGCGCCCGTATCGGTGATTTGCCGCAGGCCCTGCGCGTCGATGATCGCATCCGCCTCGCGCCCGCTCGCCCACATTTCCTCGAATACGTCCTTGGCGATCTTGCCGGAGATGGTGTCGTCGGCAATGCGCCGCAACAATCCCGCCAGGGCCAGCGCGCTGATCTTGCTGGCCCCAATTTCCAGATTGTTAGCATTGAGAGCGGCCGCCAGAGCGCCGGAGACCCAATTAGCGGTCAATTTGGCATGCTCGGTCGACGGCCCGGCGGCCGTGAAGCTCGCTGCAGTCTGCTCGAAATAGTCGGCCAGATCGCGACTGGCAGTCAACACGCCAGCGTCGTATTCCGACAATCCGTAGTCGCGACAAAATCGAGCTGCCTTTACGTCTGGCAACTCGGGCAGACTCTTGCGTACGCTCTCGATAAACGCCTCGTCTATCTCGAGTGGAAGCAAATCGGGATCCGGGAAATAGCGGTAATCGTTCGCTTCTTCTTTCGAGCGCATCGATCGCGTCTCACCCTTATCGGGATCGAAAAGGCGCGTCTCCTGAACGACCTTGCCGCCTGACTCCAGCAGGTCGATCTGCCGACCCACTTCGTAGTTGATCGCTTTCTCGACGTAGCGGAACGAATTGATATTCTTGATCTCGGCACGGGTACCGAACTCGCTGGCGCCGCGCTTGCGCACCGAGACGTTGGCATCACAGCGAAACGAGCCTTCCTGCATATTGCCGTCGCAAATTTCAAGATAGCGCACCAGTGTGTGCACCTTCTTGAGATAGGCGACGGCTTCCTTGGCCGATCGCATGTCGGGCTCGGAGACGATTTCCACGAGCGGCGTGCCGGCCCGATTGAGATCGATGCCGGTCAATTTGCCCAGCCCTTCGTGCAGCGACTTACCGGCATCTTCTTCGAGATGGGCGCGCGTAATTCCGATCCGCTTGTGCTCGCCATCTTCGAGCACGACATCGAGCCGCCCTTTGCCAACGATCGGCAACTCGAACTGACTGATCTGATAACCCTTCGGCAAATCAGGGTAGAAATAGTTCTTGCGGGCAAACACTGACCGAGGCGCAATCTCAGCATCGACGGCGAGGCCGAACTTCACGGCCATACGGACCGCTTCGCCGTTCAGGACCGGCAGCACGCCCGGGTAGCCGAGATCGACCAGGTTCGCGTGCGAATTGGGGCTCGCTCCATAGGCGGTCGCCGAGCCGGAAAAGATTTTCGAGCGTGTCGCGAGCTGCGCATGAATCTCGAGCCCGATGACCGTTTCCCACTCGTTAGTGCTCGCGTCACTGGCCATGAACGATATCCCTCAACTCGCCCATCCAGCCGGCACGCGACGATGCCAGTCGGTGGCAAGCTGATATTGATGCGCGACGTTCAAGAGCCTTGCCTCGCTAAAATGCCCGCCGATGAGCTGTAACCCGACGGGCAGCTCGTCCGCAAACCCACAGGGGATCGACAGCGCCGGCAGACCCGCCATGTTGGCGCCGATCGTGTAGATATCGTTGAGGTACATCGTGATCGGATCTGATGTCTTGGCGCCGAGCGCAAACGCGGGTGTCGGCGTGGTCGGGCCAACCAATACATCGATCTCGGCAAAGGCACGTGCGAAATCCCGGGCGATCAGCTGACGCACGCGCTGTGCCTTGAGGTAATACGCATCGTAGTAGCCCGCGGAAAGTACATAGGTTCCGGTCATGATGCGCCGCTTGACCTCCGCACCAAAGCCCTCGCCGCGGGAGCGTTTGTACAGGTCTTCGAGATTCACCGCATCCTTGCAGCGATAGCCGAAGCGCACGCCGTCAAAGCGCGCCAGATTCGACGATGCTTCCGCCGGAGCTACCACGTAGTAGGTAGGAACCGAGAGCGGTAGAGCCGGGAGATCGACGTCGACCAGGGTCGCCCCAAGTTTCTCGTACACGGCCAGCGCATCACGCACTGCGCGCTCGACCGCAGGCTCGAGGCCGGCGTCGAAGAACTCGCGGATCACGCCGAAGCGCAAGCCCTCGACGGACTCAGCCAACGTTGCGGTGTAATCGGGTACGGGCAAGTCAACGCTGGTGGAATCGCGCGGATCAAAGCCCGCGATCACGTTGAGCACGAGCGCTGCATCCTCGGCAGTCGCCGCAATGACGCCGCCTTGGTCGAGGCTCGAGGCGAACGCGATCATGCCGTACCGCGACACACGGCCGTAGGTCGGCTTGATACCCGTCACGCCGCACAGCGCCGCCGGCTGACGGATCGAACCGCCCGTATCGGTGGCCGTGGCCACCGGCACCAGACGCGCCGCAACAGCTGCCGCCGACCCGCCCGACGAGCCACCTGGCACAAGCGCTGGATTCCAGGGATTCTTGACCGGACCAAAATAGCTGGTCTCATTGGACGATCCCATCGCGAACTCGTCCATGTTCGTCTTGCCGAGCATGATCATGCCGGCAGCGCGCAATTTCGCGACGACAGTGGCATCGTACGGCGACACGAAGTTCTCGAGCATGCGCGAGCCGCAAGTGGTGCGCACACCGGCCGTGCAAAAGATGTCCTTGTGCAGCACCGGCAGACCGGTGAGCGGCTTGGCGTTGCCAGCGGCAATCTGCCCGTCCGCCACGGCAGCAGCTGCCATCGCCGAATCGGCTGTGATAGAGATCACGGAATTGAGCTTGGACTGGCTCGCTTCGATGCGCTGCAGAAGCGCCCGCGTGAGTTCGACTGATGAGAAGTTTTTGGCTCGCAGCCCCTGGGCGAGCTCGGCAAGCGTCTTGGTAAGCATCGGTCGCGCTACTCGATGACTTTCGGCACGAGGTAGAGGCCCGCCTCCACCTGCGGCGCGTTGCGCTGATACAGCTCGTGACTATCGCTTTCGACCACCTCGTCAGGCCGAAGCCGCTGTGAGAGGCCCGGGAGCGGGTGCGCCATGGGCGAAGCGTCCGCGGTGTCGATCGCCTCGAGCTGGCTAACCAGATCGACGATCCGCGACAGGCTTTCTTGGTAGACCTGCAATTCAGACGGGCTGAAACTGAGGCGGGCAAGGTGCGCGATAGACTGGATCTGGGCTCGGTCGAGGCTCATACGAAAGTTGCGAAAAGTGTGCGCGAAATCATACACGTTGCCTTGTGGAGTGTCCTGTAGATTGTTAAATTGACAGAACATTTCGCGCTGGATGGCGCGTCTCGGTCGCCAATCAATGTTCAAACGTTTACGGGGCCTGTTCTCGACCGATCTGTCGATCGATCTGGGAACGGCCAATACGCTTATCTATGTCCGCGACAAGGGCATCGTCCTCAATGAACCGTCCGTGGTGGCGGTGCAGGACGAACCCAGTCGCGGCGGCAAGATCATCGTCGCAGTAGGCGCCGAGGCCAAGAACATGCTGGGGCGCACCCCTGGGCACATCACGGCGGTACGACCCATGAAGGATGGCGTCATCGCCGACTTCACGTACACCGAGAAAATGCTGCAGTTCTTCATCGGCAAGGTGCATGGCAACCGAGTGCTCAAGCCATCACCGCGTGTGCTGGTGTGTGTACCGATTGGCTCGACTCAGGTCGAGCGACGCGCGATCAAAGAGTCCGCCGAAGGCGCGGGTGCGCGCAGCGTCGGAATCGTTAGTGAGCCGATGGCGGCGGCAGTGGGTGCCGGCCTGCCCGTGCACGAACCACGCGGCTCGATGGTCCTCGATATCGGCGGCGGCACCTCCGAAGTCGCGGTGCTGTCATTGAACGGCATCGTGTATGCGGCCTCGGCACGCATAGGCGGCGATCGTTTCGACGAAGCGATCATGAATTACGTGCGTCGCAACTACGGCATCCTGATTGGCGAGGCCACAGCCGAACGCATCAAGATAGAAATCGGTTCGGCCTACCCCGGCCAGCAGGTGCGCGAGCTGTCAGTCAAG
>Ga0138256_10007562_pt1 | contig 11450 bp, 5 predicted proteins | sample KNB2016incub_MG_FD_105486 | JGI IMG/M metagenome (GOLD analysis project Ga0138256, IMG submission 105486) | Active sludge microbial communities from wastewater in Klosterneuburg, Austria - KNB2014incub_MG | ecosystem: Engineered > WWTP > Activated sludge > Unclassified | place: Austria...
ACCATTTCGGAAATTATTTTCCATTGCTGCATTTCAGCAGTTCGGTCGAAGAAAAAATATTTGCTGAATAGCGGTTACCTTTAAATACTCTGGGGTATTAATGGTAGGTTAAAGCTTTCCCCCCTTGAATATCCCGGTCTTGATCGCAGCAGGGCCGGGGTTTTATAAGGTATACGTATGGTAAAATTAACCGAAAAATATTTTGAGTAAGCCTGCATTTCAAATTTTGATAAGGATCTTCATCTAAATATTCAGTAAATCACCTTTCCACTTGTTAATTATTATATATAAAGTTAATCGTCATGAAACACATTAAATTATTGCTGATTTTATTTCTCAGCTTCAGCTACATCATGGATTTAAAGGCTCAGGGTTCATGGACACGGAAAGCAAATTTTATTGGAGGGCCAAGAACGCGTGCAGTAAAATTTTCCATTGCGAATCAAATATATTATGGCACAGGAAATGTAGTTGGCGGAAATGCGGAAAGTAGCGATTTTTACAAATATGATATTTCAACCGATTCCTGGACACAAGTGGCATCACTTCCAAAGGGCATGCAGGCAGGGGTTGGTTTCTCTATTGGAACCAAAGGCTATGCAGGAATGGGTTGGTTGTCAGGAAATGCTTTCGTAGATTTTTATGAATATGATCCATCCTCAAACACCTGGATCACGAGGGCATCATGGCCAGGTCCGCTTACAAATGATGCGAACAGTTTTGTCGTAAATGGAAAAGCTTATGTTGGAGGTGGTGATGGTCCGTATGGCAATCCTACAATTTCTAATTTTTATCAATTCGATCCACTGCTAAATTCATGGTCACAAAAAGCTGATATCCCAACTCCAGGGCGTCGTTCTTCCGGAACTTTTTCAATAGGGAATTTTGGCTATATGGGAGTGGGTAGTAATGATGACTTGGGTGTTAGTTTGAGTGATTATTATAAGTATGATCCATTAAATAATAGTTGGTCCGCAATAGCCGATTTTCCTTTTGCTTCTACCAGTTCACGTAATTGTGCATTTACTATTAATGGATATGGTTATTCAACAAATTACTTAAACTTAGGTCAGATTTATAAATATGATCCTGTAGCAAATACCTGGTCGCAAATAATTTCTCCTTCATATATTAATTTTATTGCTGACATGGCTGAAGTTGTAAATGAGAAAGCCTACTTTGTGAGAGGAGCAAGTAATGAATTTTGGGAATGGGACCCAAACGGAATTGCAAATTGCATGGTAGCATTTTATCCTTTTACCGGAAATGCTGCGGACAGCAGTGGGCTGAGTAATAACGGTGTTGTTAATGGTGCCAGCTTGACAACGGATAGATTTGGAAATGCTAACAGCGCATATTATTTCAACGGCCTTGGCGATTATATCAATGCCGGAGATGTCAGCTACCTTGATGGATTGTCCGAAGCCACCTGGAGTTGGTGGATGAGTACCACAGATCCTCAGCCACGCCCTTCTGCCAATGATTATATCTCAGTGATCAGAAAGGATTCCTCCTGGATCCCATTGCAATTTGCAAACGATGGGTATGATTACTGGAGATCGATATTGTTTACTGGTGGACTGGGTTCAGCCAATCTTGTTTGGGGTTCTGGAGCGTCAAATGTAATTCCTTATAACGGTGACTGGAATATGTATGCAGTTGTGAAAACACCAACAGAGTTTAAATACTACAAGAATGGTGTCTTCCAGCAATCGATTGCCTATACAGGGCAACTGGAGAACAGGGACGCGCCATTGTTATTTGGAAGAGCTTATACTCATAATTCCTTGGAGTCATATAACGGCAAACTTGATGAAATCAGGATTTATTCCTGTGCGCTTTCTGATTCCGAAATAATTGGTTTGTATTCTGAGTGCGGTGTTCCGATTGTCTTCAATTTACAAGACAGTATTTCTTCATGTGGTAGTTCCGCAACTCTCGATGCTGGTTCCGGATTCGATACGTATACCTGGAATACCGGTTCAACTTCCCAAATAATTTCCGCAGAGCAGTCGGGTTGGAATGTTTGTACTGTGAGTATTGGTGCCTGCACAGCAAAGGATAGTACTTTCCTGGATTTGAAAAATGTTGATATTCTAAACAATGATACTTCAATTTGTTCCGGTAGCAGTGTTACACTCTCAGCTATTGCTTCAGGTTTCGAAACAGAGGCGCCTTGCGAATTAACCCATTTGCCTTTAAATCTTCAACAGGGCTTAGCGGCCTGGTATCCTTTCTGCGGGAATGCGATTGATGCAAGTGTAACGGAAAATCATGCAACAGTTTTTGGACCGACATTATCGAACGACCGATATGGGAATTCACAATCAGCTTATCAATTTGATGGAATGATGAGTAGGATTTCTGCACCCAATAATCCGTCTATTAATATCTATGGTAGCCAGCAAGCTTCAACAATTTCGTTCTGGTTTAAAATCGAAAATACTGATAGCACTTACAATCTGATTCACAGGGGCTATGTTTCACAAGACGCAAGTTTAGGAAACAATTATTTAGCTGTGGAATACCATGGTGTAAACCAGATACACTCCCATAGGTTAATATTTACACTTTATAACTTTAGTACGTTAAATGATGTTTATTCTCTGCCGAATTTGATTCAAGCCAATACTTGGTATAACGTTACCATTATTCGGGATCAAAATTCTTCTATTTTTCTCAATGGATTGGATGTTTCGGAAACTGTAATTAATAGCGGCTGGTCTACTGATTATAATTCTTCTGTTAGTTTGACCGGTTTAAATTTCGGATCACAAAGTGGTAGAAGCTCAGCATCCAATTTTTATTATTTATTCCCACTGAAAGGTGCATTGGATAATGTGATGCTCTACAACCGGGCACTATCAATTTCAGAAATAGCTCAGTTGTATAACGAGAGAGTTTTAAGTTATCTCTGGTCAACAGGTGAAACCACATCAAGCATTCAGGTAACGCCATCCTTGACTTCAGTTTATACAATTACTGCTACCGACGGTTTAAGTTCATGTACAGCAAATGTGACTGTGACTGTCAATGATGCAACAAGTTCTGTTACTCAGGAAAATTCATGTACCCCGTATACATGGAATGGGCAGTCTTATACACAGACCGGCACTTACAGCTTTCAAACTACGAATAGTGCAGGTTGTGATAGTATAGCAACATTGAATCTGACAATCAGACAACCTTCGGCTTCTTCAGAAACTGTATTAGCATGCAATAGTTACATGTGGAATGGCCAGACATACAATCAATCCGGAAGCTATACATATTCAACAACAAATATTGAAGGTTGTGATAGCATCGCAACAATACATCTAACGATCAACTCTTCAAGTACTAATCCTTCATCGATTGGAATAAGTACGAATAATGTATCTGCGGGAACACCTGTATTATTAACGGTGATTGGAGGAGCTCTTGGAACAGGAGCAGATTGGAAGTGGTATACTGGGTCCTGTGGAGGAGTTCCCGCTGGATCCGGCTCTGCTTTAACTGTCGCACCTCAGGCTTCAACTACTTATTTTGTTCGTGCAGAAGGTACGTGTAATATTACTGCTTGCATCTCTGTTACTGTTACGGTTATTCCGCTTTCTAATTGTCAGCCACCAACATCTATTCTTAGTACTGCAGGAATGTCTGTGTGTGCAAACAGCATGACAACTTTGTCGGTGGTTGGTGGTTTATTACCATCAGGCAGTAGATGGCGTTGGTATAAAAGCGGATGTGGTATAGGAACTTCAGTCGGAACTGGATCGAGTCTTACAGTGAATATTAGCTGCACCACGACCTACTATGTACGGGGTGAAGGCGGCAGCTGCGGACCTACCGGATGTGCTTCAATTACCCTTCAGGTACTTCCGAGACCTTCATTACCCGGATCAATTGCAGGGCAAACCTTTGGGTTATGTAATGCAAGCGGCAAAATATATACGGTTGCTTCAGTGAGTGGAGCAAGTTCCTATCAATGGTCTGTAAGTTCTGGCATTACGATTCTATCTGGCCAAGGGACTAACGCAATTGTTGTATCTTTTTCAAGCAGTTGTTCCAACGCAGGGACAATTAGTGTTCGCGCCATCAATGCATGTGGTTCATCGCCTTCACGGTGTTTATATGTTTCTACATTACCATCCGCACCCTCAGGAATAACAGGATCCTCCAGTGTTTGCCGGAATCAAACGTATTCATATAGCTGCAGTACGGTTGTGGGTGCAACTTATTATTTCTGGTCTGTCCCACAGGGTGCGACAATCCTTACAGGTCAGGGAACTACTTCAATTAGTTTACAAATGAGTAATCGTTCCGGCCAAGTGAGTGTGAAAGCAAGAAACTCTTGTGGCTATAGTTCTTCGAGATCTAAAACACTTTCTATTTCTTGCAGGGAAATAGTCGAACTACCAATTACCAATGATCAGGTGGCTGTTTACCCGAACCCCTCATCGAGCAGTGTAAATTTGAAATATAGAATGTCGGAACAAGGCAAAGTTTTGATAAATGTGTTAGACCTTACGGGAAGGGTATTGTTTCAAATTACAACGGTGAATGAAAAGGAAGGTGACTACACTCTGGAACTACCATTTCGTGAAAATGGACTGGCACCGGGAATTTACATGTTGCACTTGATTCGAAATGAACAACAGGATGTGATTCGTGTTGCATTGAGTTATTGAGGATTCTTTTTTTAATTTCAATCAATATTGATAATGAGTTAAAATTAAATATAGTTTTACTCTCCAGCTGGAATATTTTCTTGCATTTAAAATTAATGATATGAAACGAACAATTGTATTACTTTGGTCTGTTGTTATTATTTCTAATTTCTTATTTGCTCAGAACACCTGGAATCAAAAAGCTGATTATGCAGGAGGCGTTCGCACTGGTTCTGCTGGCTTTTCTATTGGTAACAAGGGATATCTTGGGGTAGGGATCGATGATTTCCAATTCTATCATCAGGATTTTTGGGAATGGGATCAAAGCCTGAATGTTTGGACTCAAAAGGCTGATTTTATTGGTATAGGAAGAACTTTTGGTGTAGCATTTTCAATAGGCAACAAAGGATATTTTGGAATGGGTTATACTGCTTTCGGTTGCGGTTGTATGAACGATTTTTATGAGTATGATCCAACGTTAAATACATGGGTTCAAAAAGCTGACTATCCTGGAACGGGAAGACAAGGAGCAGTTGGATTTTCTATCGGGGCAAAAGGGTACATTGGAATGGGTCGGGAATCAAATACTAATATTTTAAAGAAGGATTTTTATGAGTGGGACCAAGCGACTAATATTTGGACTCAAAAAACAGATTTTATCGGAACACCAAGATTTGGAGCTACCGGTTTTTCAATAGGAACGACAGGGTACGTAGGTTTAGGAAATGATGGAGCGAGCACCACAAATCTTACTCAGGATTTTTATAAATGGGACCAGACAACTGATAGTTGGAATGCAATAGCTGATTTTCCCGGGCCCGTTCGTTACTATGCAGCCTCTTTTGTAATTGGATCAAATGCGTATGTTGGGACCGGATTTATTGCAACTCCACCATATCGAGTTGTTGATCTTTACGAATGGGATTCACAAAATAATTCATGGTCAGCACGGGCTGATTTCGGAGGTTTGCCAAGAGGTCAGGCGGTAGGCTTTTCTGTAGGTAATAGAGGATATATTGGAGCAGGGGATATTAGTGGTACATCTGCAGATTTTTGGGAGTATACTCCTCAAATTTCCTCAACAAATTGTCAGGGAAGTCAGATAACAGCTTCATTGGCAAATGGGCTTGCGGCCTGGTATCCATTTTGTGGCAATCCAAATGATGAGAGTGGGAATGGAAATGATGGAATAGTTCATGGAGCAAGCCTTACTTCAGATAGATTCGGGAATACAAATAGCGCGTATCAATTTAATGGAATATCCGACAGTATCAGGGTAGCAGATGCTCCGGAATTAAATATCAGAACTGGTCAATCTTTCAGTATAGCATTGTGGCTGAAGCAGGATACGTTGAATAGTGCGAAATACTTTTTTTCAAAGTATAGTGGATCAATGGGGCAGGGCCCGTCTTATGCATTTGGGACCCAGGATGTTCCTAACCCTGCAGGCGGCTATGCATATTTTGAATCTCCGGGTGGTTCAAATGAAACAAGAGGGAGCAGATTTATCGCAGATGCAAATTGGCATCATTTTGTTTGTGTTTTTAATTCAGGTTTGAATATAACCATGTATTTAGATGGTGATACCGATGTGGTGTCAAGTATTTCCTTTTCAGACAGCATTGTAAATGCTTTAGACATTTCTATAGGAACAGGTGGATACCAAACGTCGCAGCAATTCTTTAAAGGGAAGTTGGATGATATAGGATTATGGAATCGGGCATTGTCCGTGCAGGAAGTTCAACAACTTTATAATCTAGGTTTATGTTTTCAAACAATTACTGTAACTGATACCCTTATTATAAATGCAAACATTACCGGATTCAACCCGGTCACCTATCAAAATTCTATCAAAGTCTACCCGAATCCATCCAACGATCACATTACAATTGATTGTGGTAGTAACTACAGTACAATGAATGGGTATACTATTCGAATTGATAATACTCTTGGTCAAACGGTTTATTCAACCTCGTTAAATCAACAAACATATAGTGTGGATTTAAACACCTGGACTGGCAACGGCGTTTACCTGATTTACTTGTTAAATGCACAGGGCATAGTAGTGGATGTAAGGAAAATTGTAATTCAATAATGCTTGTAACATAACAAATGTTGTATCCAGATGGGATAAAGGTTAACGTTAGCCTTTTAAGAGAATTTTATGTCCTAAAGTTGATGCCGTATATAAAATCAACTGCTCTCAATCGGTGGTGAGTGTATAGGTATTCACTCTATGAATAGCAGAAGCAAAGGTTGGGGATTGGAAAATGAAATTTATTTTATATCATTCTTGTGAAATAGTTCTTTGCCTTTCACTTTTTTCTCACCCATCTAAGTTATTTTCTCATCCCTCTGAATTATTTTTCTCACCCCTCTAAGTTTTTTTTTCTCACCCCATTAGGTTCGCTTTTCTCCATTCTATCCGCATGTCCCATTCCACAAATATTTTATTTTTCATTGAAAAAAATAAAACCAAATAAGCTGGCTTTTATAGTATGAATTTTTGATTCGGAATTGAAAGATTCTTATGCTACTGAAAATTTAAACCACCATAGAGATTCAAGATTAGGTTGTAAGCTGTATGCTGCTGAATTGAATAAAATGATTATATTTCTAAGGTCTTTGTCTTAATAACGGGCCAAGTCCGCTGACGCACAGGCTTTCGTTAAAGACTTGGCCCAGCGGGGAGATAATGGTAATACCTGGCAAACTCTCAACAACGGACTAACTTCACTTTATGTAACTTCCATTGAATTCAAAGGAACAGATATTTATCTCGGCACTGACGATGGTTTGTTTTTGTCAACTAATGGTGGAAACAACTGGACTTTTCTTGCTCTACCTTTTATTGCCATATCAGACATACTTGTAAATGGCAATGATATTTTTGTAGGGACCACGACAAATGGAGTATTTCTATCTCAGAATGGCGGGCCGTTTGATACAATCAATACAGGACTAACCAATCTCTGGACGAATAATCTCACAATGAAAGGAAGCGATCTGTTTGTATCAACTCGGGGAGGGGTTTTCAGATCGGTGAACTACGGTTCTTCATGGACAATGATTTCAGGAGGAGCCTTCAGTATTTCTTATTCCATAGAAATTGCTAACGACTCTAGCACTTTATTTGTAACCGCAGATCCGGGAGTATGGAAATCAGAAAATAATGGAGCGCTCTGGACTCAGATCTCAAATGGAATTACAATGCCTTATGGAAACTGTATGAGTATTAACGGAGACACTCTCTTTTATGGTTCATTCACCGGCCTCTTTAGATCATATGATAGAGGAAACACTTGGACTTCTGTAGGATTGAACGTAGGTGGTTTTAAATATATGAAAAAGAAAGGAGATGTGATATTAGCTGCTACACCTGCAATCGTTGGAATATTTATTTCAAAAGATGGCGGAAGCAACTGGAGATACACTTTAAATAATCTGCCTTTTGACACTTACTTTTCAGGTACAATTGCAGACTCAGCAATAATTATAGGATCTGCTAATCATGGCGTTTATCGTTCATTAGATACAGGGGCTACCTGGCAGCAGGTAAATAATGGAATTACCAGTATGTGGATTCCAGGGATGACTAACATCGGACCTAACATTATTGCAGGAACTACTAACGGTGTTTTTTATTCAAACAATAATGGGTTGAGTTGGGTCCCCCGAAATAATGGAATTGCTTCTCCACAAATGATTGGAGAGGAAATTGCATGTAATTCGAAATTCTTTATTTCTTCTTTCACCGGAATATATTCATCAAATGACTTTGGATTAAGTTGGGATTCTATAAGTTTTCCACTTCCTTTAACTATGATTTCTACCAGCGAAAACAGAGTAATGGCTTCATGTCAATGTGGACCGGGTATCAGTCGATACGTATCTGATGACGAAGGTGTGACATGGATGCCGGCCGTTGGTGATCTGCCTTTAATTGCAACAACAACAGCAATAAAAGATTCGACATTATTCTTGGGTACTCAAACAGATGGTGTTCATTATTCAACTGATGATGGACTGCATTGGAGTCCGATTAATGTCGGTTTGCAAAATCTGGATATTTTTACATTAGAAGTGCTCGATAATTATTTATATGCCTCAACACATGGTGGTCTATATCGATTGAATCTGGATTCCATGATAACTAACACAAAAGAGATAGCTGCATCAACTTTTTTAGAAGTATATCCAAATCCAACGTCAGGCAATGTCACGATTAATGTTAACAATGGCAATGCTATTAATTCGATCAGGATTTTTGATCTTCCCGGAAGATTGGTTTATTCAAATGAGAATATTTCTGAAGAAAATAAAACGCTTCGTCTCAAATTGAATTCCGGATTGTATATAATTAATTATAAGGATAGGAATGGATCAATATCAAGGAAGATCATAGTTGATTAATTAATGGGTGTAACAAATGGCGAAAAAAAACAAATTGCGTTGAATAATATTTTACCAAACATTGAAATTTGGAGTTCTGACAAAGAAAGTGAGTATTTTTCTAAAGGACTTGAATGTGGAAATTGGGTATACACTTCGGATTTACTAAGGCTTCCTGCTGGGCTGCGTCTGCTGGCACTCAGGCTTTCGCAATAACTTGTCCCATCATTATCTTAGTCTTTATAAAGGGCCAAGTCTGCTGGCACACAGGCTTTCGTTAAAGACTTGGCCCAGCGGGAGCACCGGCTGGCATTTAAGACTTGACCCAGCAGGAAAATTACAACCCTAATTGATTTTAGTGATTTTTAAAATTTCCTTGCTTGTGTCTGTTTCTAATGATAAAAAATATACTCCTGACAATAAAAGGCTCAAATTTAATACTTGGCTTTCTGTGCAATCAAAAATAGATCGAATCAAGGATCCTTTGGAGTCAAAGATTTTTAAATTATATCTGAAATCGAGTTTTGAATTCTTTTCTATGGTCACATATTCTGAGAAGACTGAAGGATAGACTTTGAATTTTATATTATCGATTACAACTTCTTCTATTGTATACCGTAAGCAGTTTTCTTCTGTTTCCCATAGACAATCAGCAGTTCTAAAGAATGTAGGTTCCGAAATTACTTGGATAGGAGATATCATGACCTGTAACGAACTTGTTTGTTGTGCTGTCGGGTATTTGTAGAATGAAAAGTTTCTATTTAGGCAGTTTGACTCACCCAGCGTATCGATATCAAAAAAACCATAATCAGCTGGTTTAAATATACCAGGAGCCATAGCTGCAAGAATCTTTATGCTATCCTCAAGTTCGAATGCATTTATGCTTGCAGCAAATGCCGGAGGGATTAATCCTTGTTCCAGATATTTTCTTGTCCATAATAACTCTCCATCTTTAGAAATGCAAAATATTAATGCGGATTCTGTGTAATTGGAAGAGCTACTGGAAGTTATTCCCATTACCAGAGTATTTCCACTTTTTAATAGTTTTGACTGAACGTAGTGTTCGTAGCCATGGCCAGTATAACGATAATTCCATTTTGTATTGCCGTTGATATCGATTTTGGCAATAAAAATATCCCCCTGCGTATTCGGATATGTATAATAATCTCCAATCAAGATAAATGAACTGTCTTTATCTGAATATTCAATTTTATAAAGTGATAATCCAATTGGAAATTCGTCTCTCGATTTCTTGATATTTCCTGATGTATCAATTCTGACAAGTGTGAATTTATTTAATTCATTCTGCATTCCCAGGATAAGTTCGGAATTGTAAATATTTATAGTCCTATAAAAATTATTGAGAGGGTTTAGAAAATTAGCATTATATACAGTTGAATTGATCACTGTTCCAGCACTGTCGACATTAAGACAAAATAATTGTTGATTAGTTGTATCATTATAGAAAATAGCGGTATTCATGGCACCCCAGCATTGTATATTTCCATTTTTTAGTTCTGTGCAATAATTTGACACCAGCCCGTAATTATCGTATGAAAAATAAGACTTTTCCCACATTTTATTTCCGGAACTATCCAGTTTTAATAGAAAGCAATGGTCCGATGTATATGAAGAAAATGCGGTGGTTGTACCAGTTACAATAAGTCCCTTATCTTTTGTGTTACAAAGGTTGTAAAAAAAGTAATGATTTGTAGTTTGGTTGAGGTAGAAGTCTTTTGACCACTCAATATGATTGAAATTTGAAATTTTGGTTATGTTAAACCCAATTTTTACCATTCCATTACATATATGGAAACCCAAAATAATTGAAGAGTCACTTGTAATTATTTTTTCACAAACATATGAGTGAGAACGATTACGGAATATAAAAGGAGATTCAGCCTGACAATCAATTAAGTTGCCGGTTAAGAGGATAGAAATCGAAAAATAACAAGTAATTGAAGTGCATAAATATTTGGCAAGGCGAAATAAAATCCCTTCTTTAACTGAAATTTTGTACCTCATTTTTCTTTGATCTTGAAAAATTATTTATGTTTTGTGAATGATGAGGTAATTAGAAGCAGTTAATATACTAAAAATTGAGAAAGTCTAGATTTGATTATGCTTACGCTTTCGATACAGGAGTACTAGGAGTTCTAAAAACCCTGAAAAACACTCAAGTTGGCTATTTTATGCAATAATGAGTTCGGAATTTGGCCAGAAGGCGCTACTGAAAATGAGTGTGGGTGTGAAGTTTGAGTGTGGTATCCACGCTTGAGCTTGACACCCACAGTTTTTTAGAGGGAAGGGAAGAGCAGTTTGAGTTTGGGTGTGAGCGCGGCGGGAATTCACACTCACACTCACACTCACACTCACACTCACACCCACACTCACACCCACACTGATTTC
>Ga0138256_10007564_pt1 | contig 11448 bp, 7 predicted proteins | sample KNB2016incub_MG_FD_105486 | JGI IMG/M metagenome (GOLD analysis project Ga0138256, IMG submission 105486) | Active sludge microbial communities from wastewater in Klosterneuburg, Austria - KNB2014incub_MG | ecosystem: Engineered > WWTP > Activated sludge > Unclassified | place: Austria...
CAGCATCTTCCACATGGCACGCACACCGGCCGCGTCAAGATCAGGGAACACCGGGTCGCTGAAGCGCGCATCATCAGCGTAGCAAACGCCCATGGCGGCCCAATCACGTTGAGCGAAGGCGGTGTAGAAGCGATCGAGGGCGGTCAAGCTCAAAGATGCCTTTCGTTTTGCGCGATCGGCACATCGTTGATGCTCGCATAACGTTTGCGCATGTACCCGAGCTCATCGAACTCCCAGTTCTCGTTGCCATAGCTGCGGAACCAGTTGCCGTCCGCATCGTGCCACTCATATTCGAAACGCACGGCGATACGGTTATCGCCATGCGCCCAGTAGTCCTTCTTCAATTTGTAGTCGAGTTCCTTCGCCCACTTGCGCTGTAGGAAGGCGATGATCTCCGCACGCCCGGTGATGAACTCTGAGCGGTTGCGCCACTCGCTGTCCTCGGTGTAGGCTTTGGCAACGCGTTCCGGGTCCTTGCTGTTCCACGCATCCTCGGCCATTTGGATCTTCTGGCGCGCGGTGGCCTCGGTGAAAGGGGGAATAGGTTGGCGGGGTTCCATGGTGTGAAGATGGAGACAGGTCTGTCAATGATCAGCTGCACGTCCGCCCTTGCGCACCGCCATCACGGCCGCGAAAACCTGGAACAACGCGGCCAACAGGTACATGAAGGGCAGCCCCTTCTTACCAGCGAGGATGAACTCACCCATTACAGTCAAGGACAGCGCGGCTTCGATCGCGAAGAAGGTACCGTCGAACCACGGCCACTTGCGCACGAGCTGAGTATGGAACGCTGCCACCAGCAGGAACAGGATGCCCGCCGCAGCGAACAGTGACCACGTCGCGTGACCGTGCTCATACCGTTCATAGGCGTGCAGAACAATGAGGAGTCCGGAGAAAAAGTGGCCGAAGCGCTTGAGCCGCGCTTTGCGCTTCGCCTTTTGTGCCGGGTCCATGCGCCAATGATAACAGCCCAGCGCATACTTCAGAAGGCTTGGGTGGTATCACAAATTGCGATACCACCTGCCAATGCTGGGGTTGCGGATATGGGAACCAGACGGATGTGGAAAACTGCCCCACGCTCCTCACCCCACACGCAGGTAGTTTCGCGACCCTGCTCCAATGAAGTTCTCACACCTCCACGTCCACACCCAGTTCAGTCTGCTCGACGGCGCCGCAAGCATTCCGGCACTTTACAAAAAGGCCGTCGCCGATGGGCAGCCTGCCATTGCCATCACCGATCACGGCAACATGTTCGGTGCGTTCAAATTCGTGGCCGAGGCCGGCAAACACAAGAACGAGGACGGCACCTTGAAGGTGAAGCCGATCGTGGGCTGCGAGTTCTATGTTGTTGAAGATCGCACCAAGAAGACCTTCACCCGCGAGGACCGCGACCAGCGTTACCACCAATTGATGCTGGCGAAGAACGCGACCGGCTACACCAATCTCAGCAAGCTCTGCTCGCTAGGCTATATCGAGGGCTTCTACAGCAAGTATCCGCGCATCGACAAAGACTTGATCGTGCAGTACCACGAAGGTTTGATCGCCACTACCTGTTGCCTCGGTGCCAGCGTGCCGCGCATCATCCTCAAGAAGGGCGAAGCTGCCGGTGAAGCCGAGTTCAAGTGGTGGCTTGACCTCTTCGGCGATGACTACTACATCGAACTGCAACGCCACGGCATTCCCGAGCAGGACCAGGTGAACGCGCTGCTCGTGAAATGGGGAGCCAAGTACAACGTGCCGATCATCGCCAGCAACGACAGCCACTACGTGGACCAGTCGGACAGCAACGCGCACGACATCCTGCTCTGCGTAAACACCGGCGAGAAGCAGAGCACGCCTAAAGCCGACGACAGCGATGACGAGGTGAGCCAGAAGGGCAAGCGCTTCGCCTTCTACAACGACGAATTCTTCTTCAAGACGCAGGCCCAGATGGCCGCGACTTTCCACGATCTGCCCGAGGCCTTGGACAACACCAACCGTATCGTGGAAAAGGTGGATCTGCTGAAGCTGAAGAAGGACATCCTGCTCCCCAACTACCAGATCCCCGAGGGCTTCGCGGACCAGGACGAGTACCTGCGGCACCTCACGTACGAAGGCGCGATCAGACGCTACATCGCAGATGGCGAGTCAAGCATCGATTCCCTCGACCCCAAGATCAAGGAGCGCATAGACTTCGAACTGTTCACCATCAAGACGATGGGCTTCAGCGGCTACTTCCTCATCACGCAGGACTTCATCAACCACGGACGAAGCATCGGCGTGTTGATCGGTCCGGGCCGTGGTAGCGCCGCGGGCAGCGCGGTAGCCTATTGCACCGGCATCACCAACATCGATCCGATCAAGTACGATCTGCTGTTCGAGCGCTTCCTGAACCCGGATCGCAAGAGCATGCCCGATATCGACACGGACTTCGACGACGAAGGCCGCCAGAAGGTGATCGACTATGTGGTGGAGAAGTACGGCAGGAACCAGGTGGCGCAGATCGTCACGTACGGCGGCATGGCTGCGAAGAGCAGTATCCGCGACGTGTCGCGTGTGCTCGACCTACCGCTCAACGAAGCCGATCGGTTGGCAAAGCTCATCCCCGAGCGTCCTGGTATTGAATTGCAACGCGTGTTGCACGCGCCCTTCGAAGGCGAAGGCAGTTTGAAGCAAAAAGAGAACCTCAACAGCGACGAGATCGAACTCATCAAGCAACTGCGGAAGATCGCCGAGGGCGAAGACCTGCACGCCGATGTGTTGCGCGAAGCCGAGAAGCTGGAAGGATCCGTGCGCGGAACCGGTGTGCACGCGGCAGGCATCATCATCGCACCAAAGGACCTTACCGAGATCCTTCCTGTGTGCACCAGCAAGGAATCGACGTTGCTCCTCACACAGTACGACGGCAAAGTGGTGGAGGACGCCGGCGTCATCAAGATGGACTTCCTCGGGCTGAAGACGCTCACCATCATCCGCGACGCACTGCGGCTCATCGACCGGAACCACGGCATCCAGATCGACATCGACGGTATCCCGCTCGATGATCCGAAGACCTTCGAGCTCTACCAGCGCGCGCAAACGAACGGCACGTTCCAGTTCGAAAGCGTGGGCATGCAGAAGTACCTGCGCGAGTTGAAGGCGGACAGGTTCGGTGACCTCATCGCCATGAACGCGTTGTTCCGTCCGGGTCCGCTGGAATACATCCCCAGCTTCATCCGGCGCAAGCACGGACAGGAGAAGATCAGCTACGACCTCCCTGAGATGGAGGAACTGCTGAAAGAGACGTACGGCATCACCGTATACCAGGAGCAGGTGATGTTGCTCAGCCAGAAGCTCGCGGGCTTCAGCAAGGGCGATGCGGATGTGCTGCGCAAGGCGATGGGCAAGAAGGACCGCGCCACGCTGGACAAGATGAAGGGAAAGTTCCTGGAAGGCACCAGCGCCAAGGGACTTGATACCAAGGTGTGCGAGAAGGTGTGGAAGGATTGGGAGGCATTCGCGCAGTACGCCTTCAACAAGAGCCACAGCACTTGCTACGCTTTCGTGGCCTACCAGACGGCTTGGTTGAAAGCGAACTATCCGGGCGAGTACATGTCGTCGGTGCTCACGCACTCGCAAGGCACCATCGACAAGATCACCTTCTTCATGGAGGAATGCCGCCGCATGGGCATACACGTGCTGGGCCCTGATGTGAACGAAAGCGGTTTGCAGTTCGGCGTGAACAAGGCCGGCCAGATCCGTTTCGGGTTGGGCGCGGTGAAGGGTGTTGGGGAAGCCGCCGTGCAAGCCATAGTGGATGCACGCACGGAAGGCGGTCCTTTTGTAAGTGTATACGACCTGATGCGCCGGGTGAACCTGCGTTCGGCCAACCGCAAGGCCTTGGAGAGTTTGGCTTACGCTGGTGCATTCGATGGCTTCGCGAAAACGCACCGCGCACAGTTCTTCCACAGCGCGGGCGAAGGCAAGCCCGCCTTCATTGAAACGCTCACGCGCTACGGCCAACAGCACCAGGACGGCGAGGACAGCAGTCAGGTGAGCATGTTCGACACAGGGGCGGAAGGTGCTGGGATCCCGGAACCAACCCTACCGAACATCGATGCGTGGAGCGCGCTGGAGAAGCTCCACTACGAGAAAGAAGTGATCGGCTTCTACCTCAGTGGCCATCCGCTGGACGATCATCGCTTGGAGATCAACCATCTCTGCAATACAACCCTGCCACAGCTGCAGGACCTGAAGCCATTGGCCGGTCGTGAGATCTGCTTCGCGGGTATCGTCACCAAGGCCGAACACCGTATTGCTAAGAGCGGCAAACCGTTCGGCACGCTGAGCATGGAAGACCACGCAGGATCCCACGACTTCATGCTCTTCAGTGAGGACTACCTGAAACACAAGCTCTACCTCAGCCAAGGCACCACCTTGTTGGTGAAGGGCCGCGCCGCGGAACGCACGTGGGGGCGCGATGAGGGCCAAATGGAGTTCAAGATCACCAGCATGGACCTGTTGAGCGATGTGCGGGAAAAGTACTTCACCAAGCTCAACCTGCGCATTGAGGCCGAACGCGTAAGCGACGACCTGACACGCGAACTGGCAGACCTGCTGAAGGAGCACCCCGGCAAATGCAAAGTGAACCTGAGCCTGTACAGCACGGCCGAGAACCTCACCGTGGACCTGCCTGCCAAAGCCGCCACGATCGGCGTGAGCGAGGAATTGATGAACCGTTTGTCGGCCATGGCCGACGTTGATGCAAGGCTTGGCTGACCAACTGTCAGCCGATTTGGTCCCGGCTTGGACATTGACAAGGGGCAGCAACCCCTGACCTTTGGGGCCGGTTGAAAAGTTGGGAGGCGAGGTTGAAACCCGAACGCTGCGCCTTGCATCTTGCAGCCCGATACACATCATCAAACACAACGCGCTGAAGCGCACCCTAGAACATGGCACTGGAATTCACAGACAGCAACTTCGAAGAACTCGCCCTCAAGAGCGACAAACCCGTAATGGTGGACTTCTGGGCGGAATGGTGCGGCCCTTGCCGCATGGTAGGCCCGGTGGTGCAAGAGCTCGCAACGGAATACGAAGGCAAGGCCGTGATCGGCAAACTGAACGTTGATACCAACCCGCAGGTTGCCATGAAGTATGGCATCCGCAGTATCCCCACCATCCTGTTCCTCAAGAACGGGGAAGTGGTGGACCGCAGCGTAGGTGCGGTACCCAAGGCCACGTTGGCCGGTAAGCTGCAAGGGCAGTTGGCCTGAGCCTGAAATCTCATAGAATGTGAACAGGCCCCGGCGAACGTCGGGGCTTGTTCGTTCTTTGTACCCCTCGCCCGCACCCGGGTGTGACAGCGCGCCAACGACGATGCCCATCGACAACAAGGAGATCCAGGCGCTGAGCCAACTCGAGTTCAAGGCCCGGCAGGTGGTGGAAGGGTTCCTTGCGGGGTTGCATAAAAGCCCGTTCCATGGCTTCAGCGTCGAGTTCGCCGAGCACCGCATCTATAACCCCGGCGAAAGCACGCGCCATATCGATTGGAAGCTGTATGCCCGCACGGACAAACTCTTCGTGAAGCGCTACGAGGAGGAAACCAACCTGCGCTGCCAGCTGGTTGTGGACGCGAGCAGCAGCATGTACTACCCACAATTGAAGCCTGAGGACACCGAGGGCCTTAACAAGATCCGTTTCGGCGTTTACGCCGCCGCTGCGCTGACACAACTGATGCGCAAACAGCGCGACGCTGTGGGTCTTACCATTTTCACCGATGAAGTGAAGGTGACCGAACAAGCGCGCAGCAATGCCGCGCACTTGCGGCACATTATGACGCACTTGGAGGACTTGCTCGGGAAGGAAGCCCCGGTACAAGGGCAGAAAACCTCCATTGTGGATGCCCTGCACGACATCGCGCATCGCGCTCCACGACGGTCGCTGGTGGTGATCCTCAGCGATATGATGGACAGCGGCATTGACCAAGCCGTCATGTTCGATGCGCTCCAGCACTTGCGTTTCAACAAGCACGACATCATCCTCTTCCATGTGGTGGACCGCAAGAAAGAGTTGGAGCTGCAGATGGAGGATCGCCCGTACACGTTCGTTGACCTCGAAAGTGGGGAAACCGTGAAGGCACATCCAGCGGAAGTCCGCGATGCCTACCGCACTGCAATGGCCGATCACTGGCACCAACTGAAACTGAAATGCGGCCAGTACCGCATTGATCTGGTGGAAGCCGACATCAACGCAGGCTTCTCTCCCATACTGTTGGAGTTCCTGTTGAAACGCGCACGCCTGTACTGAGAAAGTCGGGGCTTCAAAACTTGGTTTGCCAGTATGGGCTGTACGGCTACATTTGCCCCGCTTTTGGGGGAAACCCCGGGAGACAACGGTTCGGTAGTTCAGCTGGTTAGAATGCCGCCCTGTCACGGCGGAGGTCGCGGGTTCGAGTCCCGTCCGGACCGCTTGGAAAAGGCCATCTTCGGATGGCCTTTTCGCTTTTCATGTTCATGAGACCGTTCGCCCTCCTATCGAGTTGCTGCCTGCTTGTGTGCCATGCCTTGGCGCAGGACGCGTCGTTGGTGCCGAAACTCTTGGCGGACGTGAAGAACGCCACGAACGACACCGCACGCGCCGACGCCCTCGCGCGGATCTGTTTCAACCTGAGCCGCTCCGATCACGACAGCGCCCAACTCGTGGGCGAGCAGGCCTTGGCCTTGGCAACGAGGATCAACAACCAACGTGCATTGGGCGATGCCCACAACAACCTGGGCTGGCTGGCCACCGAACAGGGCCACATACGCAGGGCCGATTCACTGTTGAACATCGCCCTCGGCATCTTCCAGCGGATCGGCAAACCTGAATACACCTCCGTTGCGCTCAGCAACTTGGGGTGGTTGGCCGAGAAGAAGGGCGACAGCGTGGGCTCGTTGAAACGGTTCCAGGAGGCCCTTACGATGAGCGAGCAGGCGAAGGACACCGCGACTGCTTCCATTCTGCATTACTCGATCGGCATTGCCTACCGCAAGATCAAGGACTACCCGAAAGCACTGGAGCATTTGTTACGCTCGAAGGAATTCGAACGCACCCTGCACCGTAAGGGCAAAGAGGCGAATTGCTCGGTGGGTTTGGCCAATACCTATCGTGCATTGGGCGACACCGTGAGTGCCATGGCCGAGTTCGCGGCCGCTGCCGCGATGTACGCGTCGATCAACGACCACCAAGGTGCAGGTATCGTTGAAGAGAATCTTGGCGACCTTCTGCTGGAAACGGAACCTGCTGCTGCATTGCCGCATTTCCTGGTTGCCAAGGCACACTATGACACGCTGGCGAGCACGGTGGACAAAGCGTACGTGCTATTGCGGATAGGCACAGCACAATTACGGCTGAAGAACCTCAAGGAAGCTGAGACCAGTTTCACTGAAGGACTCAGCTATTCTGCGGGTGCTGGCGACCCGAATCTCGTGATGGAATACGAACGCTACTTAGCCGAACTGGCGAAAGAGCAAGGGGACAGCGAAGGCGTGTTCAAGCACTACGCGCGCTACGTAGCACTGAAGGACAGCTTGCAAGGCGCCGACACGCAGAACGAGCTGGCGCGGTTGCGTACCGAGTTCGAGACGGAGCGCACGGAAAAGGACAACACCATCCTGCGCGCGGAGAGCAAGGAAAAGAGCGAACGCCTGCGACGTAAGGACATCCAGTTGTACGGCAGTGTCCTGATCGGCGCTTTGGCATTGGTTGCGGCTTTGCTCTTCTTCCACAACCTGCGGCAAAAACAGAAGCACACCCAAGTGCTGGAGGGCCTCAACACCCGGCTCGCGAACAGCAACGCGGAAATCAGTGAGATCAATGGCCTCCTGGAGATGAAATTGTTGCGCAGCCAGATGAACCCGCACTTCATCTACAACTGCCTCAACAGTGCCGCGCGCATGACCCAGGCCGGGCAGAGCGTTGAAGCCCTCGTTTACCTACAAGGCTTCGCACGCCTGCTGCGCATGGTGCTCGATCACAGCGTGAACGACACAGTGGGCATTGCAGAAGAGATCGACTTCCTTCGGCAATATTTGAAATTGGAGGCCGTGCGACTGGAGGGTTTGCACTACGAGGTGGAGGCCGAACCTGCGCTCTTGGACGATGATGCCGAACTGCCTGCGCTCATCGTGCAACCTTTTGTGGAGAACGCGATCTGGCATGGGCTCGCGAACAAGGAAGGCCAGCGATCGCTCAAGGTGCGTTTCAGCAAATACGGCGATGGTCTCGTGTGTACCATCTCGGACACTGGTGTTGGACGAGCAGAGGCGGCTAACACAGCCATCAAGGATCCTTCGCACCGCTCGCTCGGTATGCAACTTACCAGCGAGCGCTTGCGCCTTTTGTCCCGCCGTATGAACGAAGCGGGTTCCATCGAAGTGGAGGACCTTCGGGATGGAGATGGTGGGAGCCGTGGCACACGCGTTACGTTGCGCCTGGCGGATATCGCTTGATCGCACGCCGTTCACTCAGCCGTTCGCCCGTCCCCTCGTTCAGGCCTTCCTGGTCGTTCGGATCGCACGAGCCTTGCAGCGATCAATCCGCCTACCCATGCTGCGCGCGCTCCTCCCGATCCCCTTCATGCTCCTTGGTCTTTACACCCTTGCCCAGAACATCGGCATCAACGCCAACGGCGCCACACCGGACCCTTCCGCGCTGCTGGACATTGATGCGAGCGCCGTGCTCGGAACGAAAAAGGGGCTGCTGATCCCGCGCATGACTTCCGCCGAGCGCATCGCCATTCCAACCCCCGCGACCGGTCTCTTGGTGTACGATACCACCACGCAGGGATTCTGGTACTTCAATGGAACGATCTGGGTAACGCTGAGCAATGGGGCTGCTGGGTGGGGGCTCACAGGGAATGCGGGCACGAACCCGGCGGTGAACTTCATCGGCACAACGGATGCGCAGCCCTTGCGCTTCCGGGTGGACAACGTGAACGCGGGGCGCATCGAGAGCACGACGGGAAACACGGCCTTCGGTCACCAGAGCGGCTCCTCGCTCACCACTGGTTCCGACAACACTTTCATCGGGGCGAACAGCGGCCTGGCCAATACCACAGGTTACGGTAACACCTTCACCGGATCGGGAAGCGGTCAGGCCAACAGCACGGGAGAAAGCAACACCTTCACCGGTGCTGCGAGCGGTTGGTCGAACACCATCGGCATCTACAACACCTTCACCGGGAACAGCAGTGGCTGGCAGAACACCGACGGCAGCTTCAATTCGTTCTTCGGCATGTGGAGCGGTGCCTCGAACAGTACCGGAGCAGCGAACACGTTCATTGGCACCGGGGCCGGTTTTTCGAATACCACAGGCGGCTATAACACCATGATCGGAGGCTCTGCCGGCTATTCGGGCACCACGGGGCAGCGCAATGTCTTTGTGGGCTGGGGCTCAGGCAGCGGATTCAGCAACGCCAGTGGCAACACGTTCGTGGGCACATCGAGCGGAGCGCTCAACAGCACGGGCACGGGCCATGTATTCGTTGGCGACAGCGCCGGAGCATCGAACACCACTGCGGCCAACAACACCTTCGTCGGTCGGGTGGCGGGCCGATCGAACACGACCGGCGCGAACAACACCTACCTCGGTGCACGGGCCGGACGTAACAATTCCAACGCCAGCGGCAACGTGATGATCGGCTACAACGCCGGGCTGGTGAACACCGCCGGCAACAACTCGTTCATCGGCACCTTAAGCGGCGAGGATAACTCCTCAGGGACCGACAACAGTTTCGTGGGATACACAGCAGGCACCAACAACACCACGGGCAGCAACAACACCTTCGTGGGAAAGGCGAGCGGTGCCAACAATTCAACAGCAACGGCAAACACCTATGTCGGTATGTCCAGCGGCGAGAGCGGCACCACGGGCCAGAACAACACACATCTGGGCACCTCGAGCGGACGGCAGAACGTGCTGGGTAGCAACAATACCATGCTCGGTACCGCAGCAGGCTACACGAACACAGCTTCCAACAACACGTTCGTCGGGCACATCAGCGGGTACTACAATACCACCGGCACCAGCAACACCTTCACGGGCCAAACGAGCGGTTACCTCAATACCATAGGCAACTTCAACACGTTCACGGGCTTCGGCAGCGGAGGCGCGAATGTGGATGGCAACAGCAACACCTTCCTCGGCCACACCGCCGGGAACGGCAATACATCGGCATCCGGCAACACCTTCATTGGCAAGAGCAGTGGTTTGACCAACACCACCGCGACAGGTCATGTGTTCGTGGGATTCGAAAGCGGATGGTCCAACACCTCCGGGTTCGGCAATTCGTTCCTGGGCTATCGAGCAGGGCGCGTCAATTCCACGGGCTACGCCAACACTTTTGTTGGCGACAGTGCGGGTGTCGCCAATACCACAGGATACCAGAACACCATACTGGGCCATAAGGCAGGCCGTTCCAACGCAACAGGCGATGAGAGCACGTTCATTGGCGCCACAGCCGGTGAACTCAGCACCGGTGGCTTCAACACCTTCGTGGGCAGCAAGGCAGGTCCGGTGAATACAACGGGGGGAGCGAACACCTTCATCGGCAGTTGGGCAGGGCTTGTGCACACCACAGGGCAGTACAACACCCTTATCGGTTTCTCGGCCGGCGGGAGCACCACCACCGGCAGCGATAACGTCTGTCTCGGCAACAACGCTGGTTCTGCAAATACCACGGGGATCCGCAACACATACCTCGGGGCGTACGCGTTCGGCCCGGCGGGCGCTACCAACGCCACCGCCATCGGCTACACGGCGCAGGTGACCGCGGACAATAGCCTGGTGCTGGGAGGCACGGGCGCCAATGCCGTACACGTTGGCATCGGTGTTACGGCCCCCACCGCTGAGTTGGAAGTGAACGGATTCACCAAGCTCGGTAGCAATGCACCGGCGATAAAAATGCTGAAGCTCACCGGTACCAGCGCGGCCACGCAGGGCGCTAACGTGGCGATCGCACACGGTTTACCCATTGCGAAGATCCTTGCCGTGGAAGTGCTGCTCGAATACGCGACGAATGCGTGGATACCGGACTCGTACATCAACCTGCCGGGCTACACGTACAGCGTGATCGCCAACACGACCAACATTGTGCTGATCAATCAGACGGCCAACAGCGGGAACATCCTGAGCAAGCCGGTTAAGATCCTGATCACCTACGAAGAATGATCGGCCGATGGGTTGATCGTCACTTTCCACCTGCACGCTGCAACATGCTCCGTCCGGAAGCAACGCGCACACCCGTCTTCGTTGTGCGCGGTGAGCGCCTCATCCACGTCCTCTATCTTGCTCCACGCATAGCAGCGCGCGGCATGATCAAGGCAGTGGCCATAGATGACGATCCGGCGAACAGGGACTACTTGCGCACCGTGCTTGCGGAGATCGCTCCGGATGTGGCCATCATCGGCGAAGCCGGCAACATCCATGACGGCATGACCGCCATCGCCGCGC
>Ga0138256_10007565_pt1 | contig 11446 bp, 9 predicted proteins | sample KNB2016incub_MG_FD_105486 | JGI IMG/M metagenome (GOLD analysis project Ga0138256, IMG submission 105486) | Active sludge microbial communities from wastewater in Klosterneuburg, Austria - KNB2014incub_MG | ecosystem: Engineered > WWTP > Activated sludge > Unclassified | place: Austria...
CTGGTGACCGGCGCTTCGGGCGGCATCGGCGGGTCGATCGCCAAGGCGCTCAGTGACGCCGGCGCCAAGGTCGCCCTGTCGGGCACACGCGTCGAAGCGCTCGAAAAGACCGCCGCCGAGATCGGCGGGTCCCCTGTCATCCTGCCCTGCAATCTTGCTGACCCGGCCGCAACGACAGCGCTGGTTGGTCAGGCCGAGGAAGCCCTCGGCGGCCTCGATATCCTGATTTCCAACGCCGGCCTCACCAAGGACGGGCTCCTGATGCGCATGAAGGAAGAGGACTGGGATACTGTCCTCAACGTCAACCTGGGCGCCTACTTCCGGCTCGCGAAGGCGGCCATGCGAGGCATGATGAAGCGCCGCCATGGCCGCATCATCGGAATTACCTCGGTCGTGGGCGTCACAGGCAATGCCGGCCAGACCAACTATGCCGCCTCCAAAGCTGGAATGATCGGGTTCTCCAAGTCGCTCGCCCAAGAGGTGGCCAGCCGGAACATTACGGTCAACTGCATCGCCCCCGGCTTCATCGCCACCCCGATGACGGACGTGCTGAAGGACGAGCAGAAAGAAGCGCTACTCAAGGGTATTCCAGCGGGAAGATTGGGAACGGGGGCTGACATAGGGGCAGCCGCGCTCTATCTCGCATCGGATGAATCCGCTTACGTAACGGGTCAAACCCTGCATGTTAACGGCGGGATGGCGATGATCTAGGCCCGGCTGCCAAGCCGGGCTATGGTCAAAGAAATTCAGGCGTGTTACCGCGCCGCAACGTGGTTTTTCAGGCCCGTCAGGGCCTTGATACTGGAAGGGATAAAGATGTCCGACGTTATCGAGCGCGTGAAGAAAATCGTGGTCGAGCGCCTGGAAGTTGACGCTGAGAAGGTCAACGAGAAGGCGAGCTTCATCGACGATCTTGGCGCCGACTCGCTCGACCTGGTCGAGCTGGTCATGGCGTTTGAAGAAGAGTTCGGCATCGAAATCCCGGACGACGTCCAGGAGCAGATCGGCACCGTAGGCGACGCTGTCCGCTTCATCAAGGAACGCGTCTAAGAAGCGCGCGCCTCGGCTCGGAGCCATATCATGCGGCGCGTCGTCATCACCGGCATGGGACTCGTAACGCCTCTGGCCAATGGCCGCGAGGCGTCGTGGGAACGTCTGATTGCCGGTCAGTCGGGACTGAAGAAAGTCGACCTGTTCGAAACGGGTGACCTGGCTTGCAAGATCGGGGGCCAGGTTCCGTGGGTGAGCGGGCGGGGCGGCGGCTCGGCCGACGATCCGGCTTCCTTCGATCCTGAGAAGACGATGTCGCCGAAGGAGCAGCGGCGCGTCGACGAGTTCATCCTGTACGCTATGGCGGCTGCCGACGAAGCTATCGCAGACTCCGGTTGGACGCCGCAGGACTACGAAGACAAGATCCGTACCGGCGTCCTGATCGGTTCAGGCATTGGCGGCCTCAAGGCTATCGCCGACACGGCGGTGGAGCTGCACGAGAAGGGACCGCGACGTGTGTCGCCATTCTTCATTCCAAGCGCGCTGATCAATCTCGCTTCGGGACAGGTCTCCATCAAGTACGGTTTCAAGGGGCCGAACCACGCCGTCGTGACGGCATGCGCCACGGGCGCGCACGCGATCGGCGACTCGATGCGCCTGATCCAGTGGGGCGACGCCGACGTGATGGTTGCGGGCGGGGCGGAAGCTTCGATCTGCCGCATCGGCTATGCCGGCTTCATTGCCTGCCGCGCGATGTCGACCAGCTTCAACGAGACGCCCGAGAAGGGGTCGCGGCCCTACGACAAGGATCGCGACGGCTTCGTGATGGGGGAAGGCGCCGGCATCGTCGTGCTTGAGGAATATGAGCACGCGAAGAAACGCGGCGCGAACATCTATGGCGAAGTCCTGGGCTACGGCCTGACGGGCGACGCCTTCCACATTACCTCGCCGGACGAAACTGGCGATGGCGGCGAGCGCGCCATGCGCACCGCCCTCCAACGTTCAGGTCTCGACGCGTCCGAGATCGATTACGTCAACGCCCACGGCACATCGACGCCGGCAGGCGACGAGATCGAAGTCCGCGCCGTCGCGCGTGTGCTTGGCAACGCCGCCGCTACCACACACCTGTCATCGACCAAGTCCGCCATCGGCCACCTGCTCGGCGCCGCCGGTTCGGTCGAAGCGATCTTCTGCGCCCTTGCCATTCGGGATGGCGTGATCCCGCCCACCCTGAACCTCGACAATCCGAGCTTCGAGTCGCCGATCAATCTCACCCCTCACAAGGCGGTGAAGAAGAAAGTCAGGGCCGCGCTTTCCAATTCGTTCGGGTTCGGCGGAACGAACGCCGCACTTGTGATCAAGGCGGCAGACTGATCCATACTTGCGGGCTAGAGTCGCGGGGCGTCTCGGGAGTTTGGCTTGGGCAAGCTTATCGGCATTCTGTTTTCGCTGGTGATTGTGGCCGCTGTCGCGGCGGGCGCCGGCTGGTTCTGGATCAACAGCAGTTTCACCGCTGATGGCCCGGCTACGACGGATGGCAAGCCGCGCGTCGTGATGATCGAACGTGGCTCGACCACGCAGGCCATCGCCACGAAACTCAAGGAAGCCGGCGCCATCGCCGACGATGGCCTGTTCCGGCTCGCCCTCCGCGTTCGCGAAATCCTTGGCGACAAGCCGGTTATGAAGGCCGGCGAGTACGAGATCGTCAGCGGCGCTTCGATGGAAGCGATCGTCAAGGAGCTGTCCGACGGCAAGGCGCTGCAATACGCCGTCATCGTTCCTGAAGGCCTCACCAGCCAGATGATCCTCAGCCTGCTGGTCGATCGCGAGTGGAAAGCCACCGGCGGCGCCCAACATACCTACAAACTTGCCGGCCCTGTCCCTGCCGTGCCCGCCGAGGGCGTGCTCCTCCCCGGCGATTACGCCGTCACGCGCGGCGACACGGTCGAGTCCGTCATCAACCGCATGATCAAGGCGCAGCAGGATCTGCTCGCCGAACTCTGGCCCAACCGCCAACCCGGCTTGCCCGTGAGGACGCCAGAAGAAGCCGTGAACCTCGCCTCTATCGTCGAAAACGAAACTGGTGTTCCGCATGAACGCCCGCAGGTCGCGTCCCTGTTCATCAACCGCCTCAACAAGCCGATGCGGCTGCAGAGCGATCCCACGATCGTCTATGGCATTACACGCGGCGTGCCGCTTGGACATGGCCTGCGCGTCAGCGAGATCGCGCAGAAGACCGAGTGGAACACCTATCAGATCGACGGCCTGCCCAAGACGCCGATTTGCAATCCTGGCCGCGAGTCGATAAAGGCCGTGCTCAATCCAGCCCAGACGAATTACATCTACTTCGTCGCCGACGGCTCAGGCGGTCATGCCTTCGCCGAGACGCTGGGCGAGCACAACGCCAATGTCTCGAAGTGGCGCGAGATCGAGAAACAGCGCGACGCGAAACAGCCGGCGGCTGTGCAGGGCGCCAAGCCGAAACCATGAGACATCGGAGCGGGGCATGATCCGTGGGATGACAGGTTTCGGCCGGGCGCAGGGCCAGGCGCCCTGGGGCGCCTGGGTGTGGGAAGCGCGCTCGGTCAACGGCAAGTCGGTTGACCTGCGCACCAACTTCCCGCCAGGCTGCGAAGCAGTGGACTTCGAAGCCCGTCGCCGCGTGAAGGAGCGTTTCTCGCGCGGCAGCTTCCAGCTCCAGCTCAAGATCGACTGGACGAAGGATGCTGGCGCCACAGCCGTTGACGCGCGCGAACTTGCGCGTCTCGCCCGCCTGTCGCGCCACTGGTCGCGGCCGGGCTCAGGCGTAAAGCCCGCGCGCTTCGACGGCTTGCTCAGCGCCACCGGCGTGACCAAGGGCGCGGCGCGCACCAGCAATGCAGTGGATGAGGTGACCGCGAAGGACCTGCTCGCCGGCCTTGATCAGGCGCTCGACATGCTCGCCGCCGCGCGGGCCCGGGAAGGCGAGGGTCTGATGGAGCTCTTCACCGCCATGCTAGCCCAGGTCGAACAGCTGGTTGCTCAATCCACCGAATTCGCCGCAAAACAGCCCGAACTCGTGCGCGATCGCTTCCGTGCTCGCCTCAACGACATTGCGAAGGACGCCGCCATTGATGCGGATCGCATTGCGCAGGAAGTGCTGGTCATGGCCACCCGCGCCGACGTGCGGGAGGAGCTCGACCGCCTGTCCGCCCACATAAGTTCCGCGCGTCAGATGCTGACCGCGGGCGAAGCCGCCGGCCGGAAGCTGGACTTTCTCTGTCAGGAGCTTAACCGGGAGGCCAATACGCTTTGCTCCAAATCGGCCAGTCTAGAGCTGACGAATGCGGGTTTGGCGCTAAAATCGCTAATCGACCAGTTCCGGGAGCAGGTTCAGAATGTCGAGTGATCGTCCCGACAGCACACCGCAGCAACGGGTGCGGCCGCGCCGGGGCGTCATGCTCGTGATTTCCAGCCCCTCGGGCGCCGGGAAGACGACGTTATCCCGCCGAATAATTACCGAAGTGCCTGGCGTCGAGCTCTCGATCTCGGCCACCACTCGCGAACCCCGCCCCAATGAGCGCGACGGGTCTGACTATCACTTCCGCTCCGTCGAACAGTTCCAGGACATGATCGAGCGCGACGAATTTCTTGAATGGGCGAAGGTATTCAAGAATTTCTACGGCACACCGCGCAGCGAAGTCGAATCCCGCCTGGTCGCCGGCATGGATGTCGTCTTCGACGTCGACTGGCAGGGCGCCCGCGCCCTCAAGACCATCCGCCCCGGCGACGTTGTCTCGATCTTCATCCTCCCGCCCTCGCTGGCGCAGCTGAAGCAGCGCCTTGAAGGACGTCCGGGCGCAGATCTCAAATCCGTGCAGTCGCGTCTTGATGGCGCCGGTCAGGACATCCTGCGCTGGGGCGAATACGACTACGCAATCGTCAACGACAATCTCGACACAGCTTTCAACGAGATCCGCTCCATCCTCATCACCGAACGCAACAAGCGCGTTCGCGCCTCGCTCGGCATCATGGTCGACAATCTCCTGAAGGACGCTCACGTCGCTACAAAGACGCAAAGCGGCAGCGCATCGGGCGGCAAGTCCTAGGGGCGGACGCCCGGATCGGCGTGGTGGAGATTTCAAACAGCGCGCAATCCATCGATCGTACGGGCGCAATCGCCCTGCGGGACGCTGTCGTTCCGGCCCAGAGAGAGGGCCGGGGACGTCCGGATGCCCCGCTGATTGGCTGCCGCTTCAAGGCGGCTCTAGCGCTCGTCAAAGAGAAACGCGATTCATCCATCGAAGCTGCGCGTCACCCCTCGCAATCGTTTGTCGCCAGCTGGATCACGGAGGCCTTTCACCTCTTGGATCCCCAAGGCCATCGGCGGAAAGGTCGGGCTGTTCATCGCCTGATCCTCTGCGCCGTGCTTGCCTATCTCAGCGACAAGGGACCTAGCGCTCTTCCTCGCATTGGCTTTATGGACGACAGTCTTCGAGAGGACCAAGCCGCTCGATCGCATCGCCCTTCGCGCCGTTGAAGATCGCGACTGCCTCCATGCGGGGGGCGACATGGGCAATATCTCACGCGTGGCAGGGCGGGGATGAGCGGGGGGCGCAATCGCCCCACCTGCTTTCGCGCTTGGGCGTTGAGCGTGTTGGCAGAGCTGGCTTGCGACGTCGTTTGGATTTAGCGGAACTACGGCGCTGGAGGGGCTGGTGCGGCGTAGCTCGCTATCGCGTAGCGCGCCAGGCCGTGGCTAGCTTGCGGAACTCTGTTTGTGTAAGCGTCTCCGCCCGGCGTGTCGGATCGATCCCAGCCGCATCCAGCGCCTCGACCGCCCCGGGCAAGGTTTTCAGCGCCGCGCGCAGCATCTTACGGCGCTGGCCGAACGCGGCGGCGGTGATGCTCTCCAGACCATCAAGATCGACGAAGGCCTCGCCGGAGGGCAAGGGATCGAGCACGACTACGGCGCTGTCCACCTTCGGCGGCGGACGGAAGGCGCCCGGGGGCAAAGTCAGCGCAATGCGCGGCCGCGATGCCGCGTGAGCCAGTACCGACAGCCGCCCATAGTGTTCCTCGTCTGGCGCGGCGCAAATCCGCAGCGCCACTTCCTTCTGGAACATCAGCACCATCGTACCGCGCCAGTCCCCGGCCTTGAGCCATTCCACCAACAGCGGCGTGCCGACATTGTAGGGCAGGTTGGCCACGATCATCGCAGGCAGTTCGCCGCCAACAGCCTTCACCGTCTCGGCGATGTTCACACGTCGCGCATCGCCATGGTGTACATGAAGCTGTCCGCTGCGCGCCTCGGGCCACAGCGCGAGCCCCTCCGCAAAACGGTCGTCCAGTTCGATCGCGATCAGCTTGCCAACGCTGCTGTCCAGCAACGCGCGCGTGAGGCCGCCCGGTCCCGGCCCGACTTCGATGACGGTCTTGCCCTCGACGGCGCCGCCGGCATTCGCGACGCGCTTCAGCAGCGACGGATCGAACAAGAAGTGCTGGCCAAGTGATTTCTTCGCCGCGCCCGGCGTCAGCGGCGTAGTCATTGCGCGGCGGCGCGCGCGTGCGCCATCTCGTCCGCCATCCTGATCGCCGCGATCAGGCTCTCGGCCTTCGCCACACCCGCAGCAGCCGCGTCATAAGCCACCCCGTGATCCGGCGATGTGCGGATGAATGGCAGGCCGAGCGTCACGTTGACGCCGCCCCACATGTCCAGTGTCTTCACCGGGATCAGTCCCTGGTCGTGATACATCGCGATCACGGCGTCGAACCGGCCCGCCCGCGCTTCGTGGAAGATCGTGTCGCCCGGCCGCGCATCCGAAATATCGATCGTCCGCGCGCGCAATTTCACGGCGGCTGGATTGATGATCTCGATCTCCTCGCGGCCGATCTCGCCGTCTTCGCCGGCATGCGGGTTGACGCCGCAAAGCCCGATGCGCGGCCGCGCCAGACCGAAATCGCGCTTCAGCGCCGCATCGATGATCAGCCCAATCTCGACTATCAGCTCGGTGGACAGCGACGGCACAACGCTCGCCAGCGGACGATGGATCGTCGCCAGCGCCACGCGCAGCCCGCCCCCTGCCAGCATCATCACCGGTCGCGGCGCCGCCCCGTCATCTGCCGCCAGCTCCGCCAGATATTCCGTATGCCCCGGATGCCTGAACCCGGCGCGGTAGAGTAGGGCCTTGGCGATTGGATTGGTGACCACCGCCGCCGCCTTTCCACCGCGCGTATGTTCCACGGCCAGACGAATGGACTCGATGACTACCGGCGCGCTCGCCGGATCCGGCTTGCCGGGCGATGCTGGTCCGCCCGGAATGGCCAGCACCGGCAACGCTTCCACAAACGCGCGGCCAGCCTCCGAAGGATTGTTGATCAGAGCGATGCGCCCGCCAGCCGCCGCCATCACTTCGCGCGGCGCGATCACATAGAATGCCCGTCCGCCCTGCGCTTTCACGGTGTCATACGCCTTGAAAGATATCAGCGGGCCGACCCCGGCCGGGTCGCCCATCGTCATCGCAAGCGGAAGAACAGGCGCGGCCATCGCCTAGCGCCGGATGATTGTCGCCTCGCGTTTGAGATCGCGCAGGTAACGTTCGGCGGTAAGGGTCAGCTCCTGGTTGAACAGGCGATCCTTGATCTCGTCGCGAGACGGCAGCTCCGCGCTGCCAGATTTCTTCGCGCAGACATAGAAGACCATCTTGCCCCCGTCCGGCGTGTCGATGATCCCCGTCGACTGACCGACATTGGTCGTCTCCAGCGGCGTGCGGTACGCCGGTGCAATCTGCTGCAGGCCAATCTCATTCATCGGCGTGCGGGTCAGGCCATCGACGCCGTTGACGGCCTTGGCCACGCCGGCGCAATCCGCGGCGTCCGTCTTCACCTTGAGCAGCTTGTCAGTCGCGCCTTCGCCGCGCGCGATTATCTGTTCGAGGTTGAGGATCATCGAGGCGTTGGGATCGTTCGGTTCACGTTTGCCGGCCACCGCGATGACATAGACCCCGCCATCGCTTTCAATCGGCGGCAGGATGGTCGGCACGGTCGGCGCGGTCAGCACGGCCTTCTCGATCTCCGGCGAGCGCATGTCGCCCGGCGACAGCCAGCTGAGGTCGCCGCCCGCCGCGGCGGACGGTGAAGCGGAAAACTGCTGCGCCAGCGTGGCAAAGTCCGCGCCCTGGTTGATGTTGGTGATCAGCGTTTCGGCCCGCGCTTTCGCATTCGTGCGCGACGCCTGGTCAGGCGCGTAGAGAAAAATCTCATAGAGCCGATACTGCGCTTTGCCGAGACCCGCCTCGACGCGATGCAGCATCTCGTCGATGCGAAGCTCCGAGACGCGCACCTGCTTGAAATAGCGACCGCGGATCAGCGCGTTCCAGGCGATCTTCGCCTTTTCCATGTCGCGGACCGAACCTTCGGATACGCCAGCTTGCGCGATGGCGGTGAGGAACTGTTCCTTGGTCAGCTTGTACTGCCGGGCGAGGTCGTTGATGCTTTCGTCGATCTCGGCATCTTCGATTCCACCTTCCTTGGATAGCTTCTTGAACTCGTGAAGCTGCACTTTCTCGTCGATCAGGTCTTCGACCGCCTGTTGTTGAATTTGCGCAAGGATCTGGTCGTCCGGCTGCTGCTCGAAGCGCAGCAGCATCCAGCGCATCCGGTTGCGGACATCCGATTGCGAAATGACCTCGTCGTTCACGGTGGCGACGATGCCGTCGATGGTCTGACCCCGGGCGGCAGCCTGCTGGGGGCCCGGGCCCTGCTGGGCCAGCGCCAGGCCGGCCGACGCCGCCACAACGGCCACTGCAATCGCGATAATTCGTTTCATCCAGACACCCTGAAGGCCCAACCCTGCGGTCAGCTAAAGGCAAAAACATGGCCGATATACCGGCGCGCGGGACCAAATGCGAGCCGCCTAGCGCAGCCGGGGCAATTCGCCCCGGAAACCCCAATTTGGGTGACTAGTCGGCGTCGACGTCGGAAACCCCGCCCAGACCGGTCAGAACGAACAGGAATCTGATTGATTCGGACGGTCCCAACGTCCTGTCGCGGGCGCCGGACCGCTCATAGGCGAGTTGGAAGAAGGAACATTCATCCCGATAGGCGATCCCGAGCGACAGGCGGATGTCCTGCCTCTGGGTGATGTTCCGGGTCTGCGTCATGATCGCGGACCAGTTGTCGGTCATCTTGAACTGGCCGGTCCAGACCAGGCCTTCGTCCTCGACCCCTGCGGCGTTCTCGGCAACCTTGAAATACCGGGCCGAGCCGTTGAACCGCCAGATGTTGGCCCCGGCGTCCACGTCCATCCGTTTGACCTCATACTCCTCGTCAACACGGAAGCGGGCGCCCACATTGATGATCTGGCCGAGATCCGCGCGAACGGACGCCACATAATCGGATTCTTCGCCAGCCAGATTGTTAAGATCGTTGAACGCCGGGTCCGAATCCTCGCGCCAGCGCTTGCCCACAAGCGTGCTCAGCTCGACGTCCTTGCCGATCTTCGCGGTTGCGCTGACGCCCACTGACGCGCGCGCCCCGCCTTCCCAGAGATCAAAATTGCTGACGGCGTTGGGGCGGAAAAGGTTCGTCTCGTCAGCCTCGAACACGAGCGAGTCTTCGTTCGGGATGCCGTCATCATTCGCATCCGGCGTGCCGTAGGCCACCATGGCGATCGGCTCGACGATAATATCCATGTTCTCGCCGCGATTGATCAGCGGATAGCTGATCTGCGCGCCAGCCACGCCGAGCACGCGCGAAACATCTCGCTCGCCGGCGGCGCTACCGTCGTCGATGCGGTAGAAGTCGCCGCGGCCAAGCCCGAATGGCTCAACCATGAAGCCGGGGCCAACAACGTATTGCGCCCGCCAGTCCGCGCTGGCCGTTGCACGGGCCGTGTCCATCGTCAATTGACCGGTGGGATACAGCGCGCTGACGTTTGGCAGCCGCGTTTGCGTGTCACGCAGCAGGCCGACCGCGCTGAAATCGGTCGCCAGCTGGCCGCCAGCAGGCCCGAAGTCGAAAACCTTTTCGGCGAACACGGACGGCACGACTTTGGGGATCTGCGCATCGTCTTCGCCCGAGCGCAGCCCCTGGAACAGGAACGTGCCTGCTTCAAAGTAGAAATCAGGCTGCTGGCCGGTGGCGTAGACCTGCGTCAACAGCTGGCGCGGTTGGCTCGCGAAAAGCCCGCGCAGGTCATCCTCGCCGTCGATGTCGTAACGCCGGTCGTACAGGTCGTCCGTCTGGCGCTCGACGCCGAAGCCCCATTTCCAGTCCTGGTTGATGTCGAAACGGCCGACTGCATAGAGGTGGCTGCGCCAGGTTTGGTCGCCGAACTTGTCGCCGTCCGAGTTGAAGTCCTGTTCATAAGTGAAGCTGCTCTCCGCCTGCACGAAACCTGAGAAGAAACGCTTGCGGAAGTCGACCTTCACCAGCGGATTGACGTTCGTCGACACCATCGGGCTGATTGTCACGTCTTCCGACGGCGAGATCACGAGATAGTAGGGCTGCTCGTAGAATGGGCCGATTTTCGACGAGATGCCGAGGTCGGGCGTCATCAGGCCGGAGCGTCGTTCCGAATTCGGATCGGGGTGGGCGAACCACGGCACATACAGCACCGGCACGCCGGCAACCTCCAGGACGGCGTCCTGGTAGGTGATCATCTGGTCTTCCTGGTCCAGCATCGCCCGGCGGGCGCGCAGGACCCAGGTGGGATCGCGATGCTGTTCGATGCAGATCGGACAGTTGGTGAAGACCACCTGCTCCATCGCGTTCTTTGTGGCGTCGGTGCGCACGGCCGACGACGCCGTCACCAGCGAGTTCCCGGACAGTCGCGCTGAGAAGCGGGTCGCGAAGCCATTGCGAAAATCTTCGTCCGCTTCGATCTCGTCCGCGAACTGCACCTGGCCGGTGCCGTCGGAAATCTGCACGTGGCCTTGCGCGCGCATCGTTTCACTGTTGCGATCGTAAACCACGCGGTCGGCCAGCAGCGTGCGATTGCCGATACGGATTTCGACGTTGCCCGATGCGGTTACAATGCTGGTGTCCTGGTCTTCCTCGATCGTGTCCGCCTGCAGGACGATGTCTTCGTCGCCTGCGGATGTGGATGATGGAGTCGGCGCGGGGGGCGCCACAGGCGTTTGCTGCGCATAGGCCGCGCTGCCCGCCGAAATGGCGACAGCGGCGACGGACGCGAGGCAGGTAAGCCGCAACACCATCACTCTCCCCTCGCGAACTGATTGCGAGCGACTCCCAGCGCCAAACCGATACGCAAAGGCCGGTAAGGCGTAAAGGCGGTCAGCGGTTTTCCCCAAGTCCGGCCTGTAGCGCGGCGCCAGAGCCACATCAAATGCGCTGTATTACCTGCAGGAAAGGCCAGTATTCAGCCGTCTTCGGCGTGGGCCAGCAACGTCAGAACCGCAAACAGGGCAAACAGGGGCGGGCACCATGCGGCGGCTTCCGGGCTCGTCGCGCCCGA
>Ga0138256_10007566_pt1 | contig 11445 bp, 7 predicted proteins | sample KNB2016incub_MG_FD_105486 | JGI IMG/M metagenome (GOLD analysis project Ga0138256, IMG submission 105486) | Active sludge microbial communities from wastewater in Klosterneuburg, Austria - KNB2014incub_MG | ecosystem: Engineered > WWTP > Activated sludge > Unclassified | place: Austria...
CTCGCGCGGAATGATCACGGTTCCTTGCGGCAGCGGAACCATCTCTTCCTGAATGACGGCCTCGATCTTTTGAGCGATCGAAACGATGAATTGTTCGGCGCGATTGCGGGCCTTCACCTTTGCATCGCGGGCGGCCTTTTCGAGCACGACCTCGACCGAATCCTCATCGATCCATCTTCGAACCTTTTCTAGAATATTGGAACCCAATTTACCTAATTCTCCTGTAGATCGACATACTTGCCATTAAGCCAGCCGTGAGTCGAATTTGGCCCGCCGACACGTTCGCGGCCTTGCTCAACTATATCAACTTGGTACCAATTGTCTTGTGTTGCGACGATCCGCACACGCGAATTCTTCGTTGCGAGCCCGACCGGATCGTTGTCCGTGTTCGGCGACGGACGAAGATACACATCGGTATTCGCGACAGCGATCTTAGGCGAGAAACGGTTCCGCACGGATTCGAGAATGCCGTTATTGCGAAAATACACTGCCGTGCCATAAAGAGCACCGGTGAATATCAGTGCAAACACGATAAATATCGCGAGGCGGCGCAGCGGACCTTTCCACGTTCGCCTTTTCACCGGCTTTGAGGCAACGGCAGGCATCAGCGGAACCTGCGAAACGACAGGCTCTCGTATCGGCTCATAAGCCGGATATTCGATGACCGCTTTTGACGGCGGAAATGCCGCCGGCGATGAAATAAGCTCCCTCGCGGACGAATGTGTGTTCTCTTTTAGGACGGCTTCGAAACTCGGCTGCTCCGGCACGAGCGGCGTGTAGCCGCGTGAAACATGTGGTTGCGGAAGATCCGCGGTCCGCTTTACGAGCGTCTCGGGATCCATATCCCCGACGATATTCAGCACCGGGCCGAGATCGAACCAGAATTCCTCGACCGATTGCGGCCGTCGGCTCGGGTCATCAGCTGTCGCCCGGTTCAGCACTTCCAATAGGCTGTCCGACCACTCTTCATCATTCGAACTTGCAGGAAGGCCTTCGATCGGCCCGCCGGTGTAAGGCCTTGGCGGTTCACGCGTAACTATCGTGTAAACGGTCTTCGCGAGTGAGTAAATATCCGCAGCCGGCGTAAGCCTTTCGGCAGTATCAGAAAAGTATGCGGGGCTGTGCTCGGGCGGAGCGTAAATGTTCGTGCCGACGCGTGTGATCGGCGAATCCGCGGCGGAGAATCTTGCGACTCCGAAGTCCGCGATCTTGAGCGTAACAAGGTCTTCGGTCAGGAGCAGATTTTGCGGCTTTATGTCGCGATGGATGATGCCTCGCGAATGTGCGTGTGCAAGGCCCGCACAAGCCTGCTCGACATACTTTAGAGCGGCGTCGATCCGCAGCGGCCGATGCCTGATCAAAGACTGGATATCTCCGCCTGCCAAGTATTCGAGTACAAGGTAATGAAAGACGACCCCGGCAAGGTCGCGTGCAGTTCCGTGTCCAAGACGGCTGATTATGTTCGGGTGTCGAACGCGGTCGAGGGCGACGGCTTCGTTCTGAAAATTCTCGACGAGCGTTCGTTCGAGGTCGACATCGACGTCTTCCTGGAGGAAAACATTAAGTGCCTTTACGACGACCGTGCTGTGGGGCGATTGCGGTGAGGCAAGCGTGTCGCGCGCCACGAAGATCTCGGCATAACTTCCCTGGCCGAGCCGTTTGCTTACGTCGTAGCGTCTATCAAGCCTGGAATTTGAAAGGGAAAGTTCTCTCATCTGAAGACACGCAACGAGGTTCTGGCAAGCGCTCCGCTTCTTCTTGCTAACTCCAACACCGTTTACGATATCACAGATAGAATGTTCGCCATTAATCGAAACAGACACAAATAGCCGCCCGCAGCCTTACTTTAAGCCGATCCGGCTCGTTTCAGGTGCGGGCGGGTCAAGAGGTCAGACCTTGAGTGATCCCTTAGTTATTCGTACGTCGGAATCCTGTCGTCTGCACATATTGGAAGAACGGAGTTGCCGGCGGCAAACGCGTCGGGTCGAGGAACGTGCTGTCGAACACCCAATTACGTCTCGGCGGGTCATAGACCATATCGCAGCACTTGAACGCACCGTTGTTATTTCGCGAGTTGAACAGGTTGATGAGCGAACCCGCATAGTTCAGGTTGTCGCCCGTCCAGTGTTCAAGGAACCGCTTGAAGTTGTGGACACCGCCATTGAGACGCGGCGACATACCGCCTTGATTCGGAGTTCCGTTTAGGCTTGCGATCGTATCTCCCGAGAGCATCGCGAATCGGATCGTCGTCTCAGATGCGCATCTTGGGCCGCACGTTGAACTGGCAAGATCATATGGGTAGCGGAAGCTCTCGCCGTCATTCCACGCATTCGAGAGGATCGTAACTGCATCCGCTGCGATAGACGACGGGATATGCAGTGCCGTATCGAATGGCAGATATTGGTAGTACGGTGTGTTGCCCGTGCTTGGAACAGTAACGACATCAGTCGCGTTATAGTTGCCCCAAACATAGACGCCGTTCTCAGAAGCAACCGTAAATCCGCGAGTATTTGATGAACTCGACGAATCGTATATCCCCGGCACGGTCGTGCCGTTGATCAAGCGAACCCCGCGGCGATAGTATTTGTGATCGTTGACCGAGGCAGCATCCGCATAGATCGTGTCATCACGATACCTTGCTGCCTCGCTGCCGTATGAGACATCAAGAACGCCGTTTCCGTACTGGCCAATGGGGTCGAGATCCTCGCCTTTCTGCAGAATGCCGTCGTTGCCGGGAGCCGCCCCGTAAACGTCTTCCATATCATACTTGCCGTTGAAATTCGCATCGCCGCGGCGGTCGGAAACATAGAGCACCCAGCCGTTCTCCTGCGGAACGTCGGCGGCCGTAAGTGAATGGCCCATCAAGTTCGAGAACGGAGTGCCGGTCGGAAAGCGTCCGTCAAAATCGCCTCGGAGGAAGCGTCTAAGATTTGCAACATCGATATCGACCATGCTCATTACGCCATTTCGTGCGACCTTCTTATAGTTGTCGTAATACGAATCGGAATAATAGGTCTTATTCTTCGTGTCGTTGTACAGGCCTTCGCGTGCATCGAACATCTCGATCGGGAACGGCACAATTGCTTTGTCCGTACCATTGATCAGCTTCATCTGGCCAAAGTTCTCATAGGCACTCGAAATAGCTCCTGCATCATCTGCCGTACAGCCGACAGTGCAGCCGGCTATGATCTTCGCGGCATCCGCACTCGTATATCGGAGTACGTAGTTCCAGCCGCCTGCGCCGTCATAGCTCAAGACGTTCGGCGAATTGTTCGGAATAGGATCGCCGGGAATCGCAAAACGCTGGAGCTTTACGATTGAACGGCTGTCTGGGTACATCGAAGGCGTCTGAGCGCTTGTTGCGGTGATATTGCCTGAAGGCGCAGTCGCGCTTCCGTTGTTCGCTTTCGAACCGCTGTAGCCCGCAATATTGATCGGCGACTGCTCGGTAACACCGAGGCTTAGGAATTCAGCCGTTACATCTCGCGTCATCAGAACGGCAGTTGAGCTATCGTACGAGACCGTTTCGACCTTCAGCCAAACCTGTCGCGATGTAGCGTCGCCTGTGAAAAGCCTTTCGCCGTTGACACGTGTGGTCTGATATCCGTCGGTCATCGGGAAATTCGCGTTCATATCGTAACCGCGTGAACGCCTGTCGAGAACTGTGTCCGCAGTATTCGGGTCGGCACTGCCGTCCCAATTTCCGTCGAGACGTACGCCGCAAGGTCCCGTTACGGCCGAACCGCCCGCCAAGGCGCATCCCGGAAGCTTTTCTTTCTTGTCGGCAAGGCTGATGCGAAGTCCGTTCTTATTCGAATATCGCTCACCTTTCGTGATCGCATCGTCCTTTGTCGAATCCGTAACGGCTTCGACCGTTCCGGCATTGTTCACAAGGTCGCCGCCTGTCGCATCCGGTTTTTCCTTACCGCGTTTGATCATCTCGATCAGATCGGCGTTGGGGTTGACCTTTAGCGGCAGTCGAAGTTCTGCAACTCGAGCCTGAAGGTTCCCGTCAAATATGGCACTCTGACTTGCCCAGTTCGAATTCTTATATCCCGGAGGCATATCGGGATTTGATGCAAATACGTTTGGGCCGCCGCCGGAATTCAGCACGCTTCCTTGTGTAGGCAGGAGCTGCTTGTTCACGCCGGACGCGTTCTTGATATAGGTTCTGTTGTTGTTCATGTCGCCCGTATCCCCGTTTCGCCAGGTCTGTGTAACGACCTCTTTGTGTGCAGTCACACGGGAATCGAAGTAAACACCTTCGCTGCCGGGCGAGATGAAGAAATTTCCGTTCGAATGGACGCGTCCGCCGAAACTGAACAGCGGCGGGCGGAAAAGCTCGAGGTCATCATCGTAAAAGATACCGAACTGGAAGATCGGAATACGATTGTTGAGGATGCTTCGCGTCAGCTGGACCTGGACACCTTGATTGTCGGTCGTTGTAGTTACAAGCTGCCAATTATCGCGCAATGCGATAAGACCGCTGTAAGGGCCGCCCGTAAGCACGACGTTTTCGCTGGTTGATGTCTGCACGACGTCCTGATCAAAGGTGAATCCAGTCAATCCGGGAGGCATTACATTCTTGATCTTTGTAAGGTCAGCAGCCGTAGGGCTCAACTTTGCTCCGAAGAGCTTGTTGAAGTTTCGCGTCATCGACTCGAGGCTTCCCTGCGCAGCGTAAAATGTGCGGGCTTCGGCTGTCTCATTTCCGACCGCGGCGGCTTCGGCCGCAGTACGAGTCATCGCCATTGCCGCAAAAACACTGACAAGTGCCAGTACAAAGAGAGCGATAACGATAGCCGAACCGCGTTCGCTTGCTCCGGTCGTTAACTCTGAGGAATTCGTCGTCTTTTCTCTTCCAGTTTCCATCGTTTTGTACCTACTTCAATGCTAATTGGCTTCGTAGCCAAGGTTGCGTGTACTAAAGGTCGCAGTTTGCGTCTCTTGGAACGGCTGTCCGTTCGTGTTGTTCTCTACCGAGCGGACATCGACCGTGAGCCTGATCTGCCTGACTGCGGCAAGGTTCGTCGGAATATCATCAGCCGTGCCCGCGACACCGTCGGGCCCGGCGATCGGATTATTCGTCACGGAGCCGTCGTCCATTATGTATTCGATCTGGAAATTCTGAACTCCATAGATCAGCGGTGCATCGACCCAATTCGTTGGAGGTGCAGCGCCTACCGGCACGATGTTCGCGTACTCGCGGCGGGTAAGCGTGCCGTCAGCCGTAACAAAATATGTGACCATTCGCACTTTTTGAATGCTCGCGGGAACCGTGATCATACGGAGCGTTCCGCCTGTACCGGCTTTGTTGATGCCGAGAACATCGCCATTCGAGAACTCGATCTTGTTTGCGCCGCTCTTCGCCGTTACGAGTCCAAGCGTAGATCCCGAACTTCCCGTTACCAGGTAAAGGTCGTTCACGTCGCACAGCGAATTGCTGCCCGACAGCGGTACGATCTCATCGATCGTTCCGCCGGATTTCGTTGTCGCGGCGTTTATCTTCAGAGGCTGTGAGATACCGCCGACTAGGTTGAAGTTCGAATCCTTGAAAAGGAACGTGACCTGGTCAGTTTTAACGTTTGCCGTCTGGTTATAGGTGTTAAGCGTTCTGTTATCGCCCGCGATGATCGGAGCAACCGTGTCGCGTGTCGTATCCGGATCGTTCGGAATGCCCAACAGCGTACCGATACGGTTGTCGGTCAGGATCACGGTATTCTTGAGCGGATATCCGAACCCGGCGTTATATGCATCTCGTCCGACCAGATTTAGAGCGATGCGTACATTCTTATTCAACCCCGTCTTTTCGCTTACGACGGAACGCGTCGCTTTTGCAACGGACATCACTCCGAAGATACTTCCCGTAACGATCGTGAACAGCGTGATCGAGATCAGAAGTTCGACGAGTGAAAAGCCGTTCTCATTCTGCGGCTTACTTACTATTGACGTCATAAAGCTATACTCCTGCGTCGGTTGCGATCGCATAATCGGTCAAGACGGTCTGCAAGGATTCTGTTCGGGGAACCGCTCCAACGAAATATCGAATATCGACCCGCACGTTGCGAAACCGAACGGGATTCACGCCCGGCGTCGGGCAGTTGTAGGACGGCGCATCGGGATCACATTCATCGACGATCGTGATCTGCCGCTGCATATTCGGCAGCGTCGCTCCATCATCGTCCGCAGTGCCAATGATCTCGTCGGGTCCGGCACCTTCATGCACATCCTGAAAACCGGAAACGAACACGCCTTGCGGAACGCCGCTGATCGGGTCGGGATTAGACCCGATATTGCCGACGGCCTTCCATCCAAGACGGTCAGGGTCGGTCTCCTTGACCGACATTATCGATTCCATTGTCGAAGCGGCGACCTGTTTTGCGACCATCTGCTGCTCTTGGGATCGCGCCTGGAGCACAGCACCGCCCATTCCAGACATGAGAGCAAGGATCCCGACCATCAAAATGACGATCGCGATCATTACATCGATATACGAAAACCCGGATTCATTCTTTGTATTCATATACGTGAACCTACTGTGTGCTGGCTACGAAATTCGTGCCGTCGTATTTCCAAAGTCGAAGGGCTCCGCTTCCGCCGAACAGCGTAATAGCGCGGATCTCCCCCTTGCTGCGTGCAACGCTGCTTGCCGGAGCGCTCGGCGGCCAGATGTAGATCGTGGTGCTCACCGGATTTCCGGCGGTGTCAACGACAGTTCCCTGGCTCTCGAATCGTGCGACCCAGACAGAGTGTCCTGAAACCGTCGTGCTGCCCTCCTGATGGCCGACGCTGTCCGTTGCAAATGAGATATTCCCGTAGTTAGGCGGATTCGGAGCGGTAACGCCCGATGGCGGTGCATCAACACGAATATCCTGAACATTGTCGAGCGGAATTCGTTTAATTAGGGTGTCAGGGTCTGTGTTATTCTCGTCGATCTGCAGAATGGCGTTATCCGTCAGATCGATCTCGACCCGCATCGTACGCCGCCGTGTCATCGCAAGCTGCGAGGTTTCACGGATCACGTCGATGATACGGAGAGCCTGGTCGTCCGACCGATAGACTTTGCGGTAGCTAACGATGTACGGAATAGAGATCGCACAAACGATCGCCAGCACAGATAACGTTACAAAAAGCTCCGTTATCGAGAATCCGAATTCGCCCGAGCGTCCGCCAGACCTTATTTGCTTGCGGCAATTCATATTGTTTAAAGAGTGTGTTTTCGTCGGGTACAACTCCCGTATGCTCCGACAGACACGTCGAAGACGAAACAGGGAGCACTATCAAGAAGAAATGTGGAAGGCCGGTAACATTCCAAAATTATTTTGCCATAGTTGAACATGTTTTTACAATAGATTTTCGGATTTTTCTTAATTTGGCGAAATTCGCTACTATTGATTCCACTCGTATCTGATGTGATGACAGAAGATAGCTCACAAAATACGCGGTCCGCGTCCATCGATTCCCTACTTCGCGGAGTTTTGGGGAAACTCGGCGATATGTTCGATGGATTCACCGGAAGACAGCGGAAGCCGTCTAGCAGCCTTTCGACAACGGAGGTCATCGAGAGGATCAAGAAGATACTTGATTCCGAGGCTCGCGACATTCGCGGGAAAGGAAAGGTCGTGCCCCATTCGATCATCTTGAAGATGCAGTGGGATAAATTCGCGACGGATGATAACGACACGATCAGTGCACTCGAGAATGAGCTTCTCATTGCTGCGATCGACCATATAAACGACCGTAGGTATTACACGACCGCACCGATGACCATCGAGGTAAAACCGGATTTCTTCACCGAAGGCATCAGATTTATCGCGTCTTTTGACCCGATGTCGGACGACGAAGAGGACGAGAAAGAGGTTCAGATCTCGATGCCGGCATTGGACGCGGCCGTTAAAGGTGATACTGCCATTCCCGACGAAGCTGCAGGCACAATTGCCGAAGCCGACGTGGATCGTGTCTATTTGTGCTCTGCCGCATTCGCTCTCGACGGCTTCGACAGCGAGATCAAGCTACGAGTTCCGGCACCAGGCAGGATAAGCATCGGGCGCACTGCCGAGAGCATGCTTAGCATCGACGACACGAGCATTTCGAAACATCACGCCACTTTGGCGATCTCTGTGGACGGCGAAATGTCGGTCGCGGACACAGGTTCTACAAATGGAACGAAAGTGAACGGTGAGAGGATCGCATACGGTGAGGCAGTTGCGGTCTTTGAAAATGATCTTGTAACTTTCGGAACCGTCGATGTGAAGTTTTCTCTCCGCCCGGAGAACTGCGAGCCGAGGTCAAGCGAGGAAGATCCGGACAAGGAGATGGATGAAGGATGAACGCCGTTTTGCTTCTTCTCATCGACTGGAAATTCCTGCGGCCCGAGTACATTTTCGGCGGCCAGGTGCTCGAGCGAACGCCCGCGGGTATTACGATACTTTATCTGTTCGGGCTTCTGCTTTTGCTGATCTTTATCGGCATCTTTTTCATTGAGACGATTCGGCGTCCAAGACTGACTGCCGAGAGGTCGGTGCCGCCTGCGGTCGCAAAACGGCTTACGATCAACATCGCAAACCGCAGCATTTTTGTCTGGCAGATTTTCTTCGTGATCGCGGCATTCGCTGTCTTCGGATTTCACGTTTATTGGACAAAATTTGCGGACGAGGAGAACGATCAATTTCAGGCACTTGCCTACAAGGATCTTCGACGACGGCGTACGAGTGCCGCCGATCTTCGCGGCTGGATCCTCGACCGTACTGGCAAACTCGACGCCTCGCTCGCCTACTACAAACTTTCGCAGGACGGCGACCTTGATCGTGCATATCCGCTGGATCGGGAGATGGCTCATCTCTTCGGTACCGAACGCGGCACTCCCGGCCTCGAACGTTCCTTATTCTCAAAGGCGTCCGGGCCCGCACCTGAAGCGTGGGACATTCTATTCAAATATCGCGAACCGGAACCGGTGAATAAGGACGTTCGCCTTACGATCGACAGGCAGCTGCAGCAGTTCGTTGCAAAGCAGCTCGAAGGAAAAAAGGGTGCGATCGTCGTCCTGAATCCGCAGACCGGCGACGTACTAGCAATGTATTCGAATCCGTCATACAGTCTCGATGACGTGAGAACTCTCGACGGCTACTTGCGACTCGAAGCCGACAAGCCGAACCAGCCGCTCCTAAGCCGTGCAACTCGCGAATTCTATCCGCCGGGCTCGACGTTCAAAACATTGACGATGGTCTCGGCATTTCGAGCCGGCAAGCAGGACGCTCTCTTCGCCGATCTGCCTTCAACCGCCGATCCGCCGTGCTATACGCCTTTCCGCGGTTCGCGTCCGATCTGCGATGCCGGCGGAAGCTGCGAAATATGCACTACGGACGTGCCGCTGCGGGAAGCGTTCAAGGTCTCGAGCAATCAGTATTTTGCTCAGCTCGCGAACTATCTCGGCCGCGAGCGAATGGCCGAGACCGCGCGCCAATTCGGCATTGCGACCGTCGATGAACCAAAGGACGCATTGATGCAGGGCTTCTTCCCACAGGTCTGGAACACAAGCTCCGAGCGCATCGCGAACTCCCTTAGTCCGCGGCAATCGACAATGGTAGTCGGCAAGAGCCTAACCCTGTATGACTTCGGACTAGAAGGAATGGGACAAGGACTTGCTTCACAGATGACGCCGTTTCAGATGGCACTCATTGCAGCAGGCGCCGGCAATCTGAAAGGGCAGCTTATAAAACCGAAGATCGAAGCCGACCTTCCGCCCCAGGCATTCTCTCAAGTTCTTTCTCCGCAGCAGGCCGCAATGGTCCGCGAAATTATGTCCACCGTTACGGAAGAACCGGGCGGCACAGGCGGCCGAGTTCGGGCAATGCTCGTCGGAACCGGAATTGCGGCGGGCGGCAAGACAGGGACCGCTGAGCAGGACGATGTGCCTGTCTATGACGAGAACGGACGACGAAAGTTCACGATAGTCAAAAGAACAGGTAAGAACGGCGAGGTCATCGAGGAGAAAAAATACATCACGCGTGATCGAACCGACGGCTGGTTCATCAGCATCGCTCCATTGGAGAATCCGCAGGTCGCTATCGCGGTCGTCGTCGAGGATATCGGGAGTCGTTTCGGCGGCGGGACTGCTGCTCCGATCGCCGCAGACGTGATCCTAAAGGCCCGTGAACTCGGCCTTTTGGGCGATCGATATACCGTAAAGCCAAAAGCGCCGAAACCCAAAGCTAAGAAGCGTTAAGAATTGTGTCAAACCGAACTTTCACCCATGTCTGTGCCCTGCTGATCGTTGTCTTTATGACGGCCATCGCCCACTACGCGATCAGCTATTCGGCGCTGATCCGCGGTTATGAGACAAGCTCGCTCGTTGCCTATCGGAACGTCGGGCTCATCCTGATACTTGCACTCTTGCCGATCATACTGCGAAAGTTCCTTTCCTATCGAGGTTCGTGGATCCCATATACGGCGTGCGTAATCTTGTTCTCTGTCGGGCTGACGGTGCAGTACCGCCTTTTTTCCGATCGCGAATATGTTGCCGATATTGACCCTGCGGTTCGTGCGAAGATCGAGGATTCCACGATGACGGATCGCGAGAGGTCGCGTGCGTTGCTCGATGCGAAATTCGCGGCGATCGCTCGCGAACGTGCGGCAACGTTACGAACCGCACAGCTTCATTTCGTAACGGAAAATTACTCTGCCGAAAAGAAACAGATGGTCGGACTTCCGCCCTCCGACCCGCATCCCGTCGATCTTTCGCAGGAAACGCCGCGGCCCGTTAAGGAATCGCTCTCCGGAACGCTTTTCTCCTCAAATACGTGGATCCCATTGTTCGCGATCTTCGCCTTTATCGGCGTGTTCTTTTTTGTTCGAAGGGATGATGTTCAACGGTTCATGCAAGGCAACGGCGTAGTTATCGTACTTCTTACGCTGGTGCCGCTCTTCTTTGCTGCGTTGACCTCACAGGCGGGTAAGTTCCTCGGGAATATGACTCCGTGGGAACCGGCGAAAGTTCCCTTTCTGATCGGATTTGCTGCGATCCTAGCCGTCCTATATCGAGATCTGGCACGTACCTATTGGGGGCTGCCAAGAGCCAAGGACGTTCTGCCGCTTGTCTTCATGGCAGTTGTCCCATTCTTGCCGTTCTTTGTACTCAAAGATTTCGGGCAGATGATGGTCTTCAGTGCGGTATATGCGACTCTCTACCTCATCGCCGTCCGACGTTTCTCGCAGCGTTTTGTGCTTGTCGGAACTGTGCTGCTCGCGGTGAGCATCTTGGTCGTCGGGGCGTTACCTCCATCGACGCAGGACAAGGTCCCGCTTCTCCCGACTGTTGCAGGTCCTGTACGCACCATTCTTCCGCACCGTATCCAGCAACGATTCCATCTATGGCTCGATGGGTTCGATCCGCCGTCGCCCGATACCGATTGGTGGAAGGACGACTATGACAGATACTACGCCGAC
>Ga0138256_10007568_pt1 | contig 11444 bp, 7 predicted proteins | sample KNB2016incub_MG_FD_105486 | JGI IMG/M metagenome (GOLD analysis project Ga0138256, IMG submission 105486) | Active sludge microbial communities from wastewater in Klosterneuburg, Austria - KNB2014incub_MG | ecosystem: Engineered > WWTP > Activated sludge > Unclassified | place: Austria...
AACAGATAAATATTCAGCAGGCCAACGCCAAACCCGATATAAATCACCAATGAAGAAATAATACTTTGCCGCCGGATGCTGCTCATTTGGTAAAGGTAAAGGACTGATTGGAATTGTCAGGTATCAGGTTCACTAACCTTTTTTAAGAGAAATATAGAAATTGGGGTTGTACTGTTCAATACCGATGCCGGGGGGTAACGTGATCTTTTTCCAGCCGGTCTCCGGATACAACCAGATACCGGGCTTCCCCATCAGCTGCAGGGGCATATTGAATCCCTTTACCACATTTGTCCACCTGTAGTTTAACTCCTGGCCATTTAACCGGTATTCCAGTTCAGGGATTTGTGTGGTACGGAGATACTGGTCAAATATTTTAGAAAGGTCTTTGCCGGAAACCCGGGACATATAGGCTTCCACTTCTTTTGAATCCACCGTTTTATGCCTGAATTCCTGGTTCAATCCCCGCATTATTTTCCTGAACAGGCTGTCATCATGTATCACCTGGCGGATGGTATGCAGCAGACTCGCGCCTTTATTATACATATCCCCGCTGCCTTCTTTGTTCACACCATAGGGCCCGATCAGCGGACGGTCATTGGCTATATTATTGCGGATTCCCTGCAGATAGGCATCGCCGGCAGCTTTGCCATAATAATATTCTGTAAACAATACTTCCGAGTACATGGTGAATCCTTCATGTACCCACATGTCGGCAATATCACAGGTGGTGATATTATTGGCAAACCACTCGTGGCCACTTTCGTGAATGATAATATAATCCCATTTCTTGCCCCAGCCACTGCCGGATAAATCCATGCCGAGATAGCCATCCATAAAATGATTGCCATAGGCCACGGCACTCTGGTGCTCCATGCCCAGGTGGGAGGATTGCACCAGTTTAAATCCGTCTTCATAAAAAGGGTAGGGACCAAACCAGTACTCAAATGCTTTCAGCATCCGCTTTACATCACGGCCAAACTGTTTGGCCGCTCTCGCGGAATCAACATCGAGGACCCAGTAATCAAGCGAGAGCGCCTGACCGGTTTCCCCGGTATACTGATCCGTGAGATGAACATATTTGCCAATGTAGGGAACGATATTATAACTGTTGATCGGATTCTTTACCTGCCAGGTCCAGCTGGTCATTCCGTTTTTACCTGCTTTTTTATTGAATAACCGGCCATTGCCGATTGCCGTTAAACTGTCTGGAACTGTAATAGAAAGCGATGCTCCATTATCTGGTTCATCTCCCTGGTAATCTTTACAAGGATACCACGCACTGGCACCCAATCCCTGGCAAGCCACCGTCATCCACGGGCGGCCCCGGTTATCTTTGGTCCAAATCCAGCCGCCTTCCCAGGGAGGATTAGTGGCTTCATGCGGCTTTCCGGAAAAAAAGAATTGTATTAATGATAAAGAAAAGAATTGTTTTTCCGGCCGGTTTTTATGAAACTTCCTTTTTCCGAAATCAATATAATATACATTTCCCTCCCGGTGGTATTGCGTAAGACGCTCATTCCCGGTTTTTATACTATCGATCTGCATGGGTTCCTGGAGATCGATTTGCATGATCTTGCCCGTACAATCTTCATTAACGGTGAAAGCGATTTCTACATTACCGGCAATTTTTTTTGTGGAATAAAATGGTGTGATCCGGATATCATAGCTGAGAACATCCCACCAGTCCCGGCCCGGGCCATTACTGCCCCGTAATGTATCCTGCCTGGTGAATATTTCCTTTTTATTGAGTGGTTGTGCGCCACTTAAAAAAGGTTGAAGTAAAAACAGAAGGCAGATCAAAAAGAGGTTTAGTCGGTACATTCTTTCGGGTTGAACGATTTTATAAGCGATACTTTGCTAATTTAGTCCGACTCTTATTAACTCATGTACCGTTTAACAAAATATTTTCCATTTTTACTGGCGATCTGCCTGCTTAGCTCCTGTTATAACAAGACAGGACAGGAAAAGAATATCTTCCACTACAACGAGTTTTCCGGTATTCCGACCCTGGACCCGGCCTTTGCCAAAAGCCAGGCAACGATGTGGCCAGCGCACCAGCTTTTCAATACCCTCGTGGAAATTGATGATAGTCTTCATATTGTTCCTTCCCTGGCTACCCGCTGGGATATTTCCGCCGACCGTACCGTATATACTTTTTACCTGCGGAATGATGTTTACTTCCATGATGACCCGGCATTTCCGGGTGGTAAGGGTCGAAAAATGAAGGCTGACGATATTGTGTACAGCCTGTCAAGGATCATGGATAAAAGAGTGGCCAGTCCGGGTGCCTGGATCTTCAGCCGGAAAACGGATACGTTGCAACCGTTCACCGCCCTGGATGATACCACTTTCCGGCTCACATTACTTTACCCATACAACCCTATCCTGGGCATTTTATCAATGCAGTACTGTTCTGTTGTTCCCCGGGAAGTCGTGGAATACTACGGGAATGATTTCCGCCGGCACCCGGTCGGCACCGGTCCGTTCAGGATGGTAGCCTGGGAAGAAGGGCAGGCCCTGGTACTGAAACGAAATGAAAAATATTTTGAAAAAGACAGTGCGGGAAATTCCTTGCCTTACCTGGATGGGGTGAAAGTGAGTTTTTATGACAGCAAGGCCACGGAATTCTTATTATTCCGGCAAAAGGACCTTGATTTTATTAATGATATTGAAGCATCGTTTAAAGATGAAGTCCTGACCAAGGCCGGTACCCTGCGAAAAGAGTGGGAGGGTAAGATCAGGCTGATAGCCAGTCCTTACCTGAATATTGAATACCTGGGTATTTTAATGGATACCAGCAATCCACTGCTTGCCGGCTCACCGTTACGGTTAAAAAAGATCAGGCAGGCCATCAACTATGGATTTGACCGGCGTAAGATGACCCTCTACCTGCGTAATTCATTGGGTACACCGGCAGAATCCGGGTTTGTGCCACTCGGGCTTCCCTCTTTCGATTCAACAGTTGTGAGGGGCTATTATTATGATCCGGTAAAAACCCGGCAATTACTGGCAGATGCCGGTTTCCCGGGTGGGAAAGGGTTGCCGGTCATAAAGCTGCTTACGATTGCGATCTATGCAGATATGGCCAATTTTATTGCCAAACAACTGGAAGAATCCGGGATACCGGTACAGGTGGAGGTCGTTCAGAAATCGCTGTTATTAGATATGACCTCCGGCTCCAGGGCCGCTTTTTTCCGGGGCAGCTGGATTGCCGATTATCCGGATGCGGAGAACTACCTCTCTGTTTTTTATTCAAAGAATCCTGCTCCTCCCAATTATACCCGTTATCATAATCCGGCTTTTGACTTGTTATTTGAAAAAGCAATTGCCGAGACCAATGATTCAATCCGCTACGAACTTTACCGCCAGGCCGATCAGCTTATGATCAATGACGCCCCGGTAGTGCCATTATGGTATGATAAAGCCGTCCGATTGGTACAAACAAGGGTCGCCGGTTTCCGTGCCAATGCCTTAAATCTGCTGGAACTACGTACCACTCGTTTAAACTAAGCAGTTGATCATCAATAACGTAGATGCATATACGTAGATTTACTAAGTAAATACTATTAATTTTTTATCGTAAAAGCTTGCATATTTTAAATGTGCCTATTACTTTTGACTCATCAGGAATATACGGAGTAAGTAAGCAACATGACTCCGTAAAGTTCACGGGAACATTTCCGGATTAATCCAGATCCTTCGAGCGACCAACGATCTCAACCCTTTGTAAAACGAAAACCCTACTCATGAAAATGCGACTTTTTGCCGCTCTGATTGCAATCGTATGTTTTGTAATCATTGCTCCCGTAAAATCTTCCGCACAATTAGCTCCCATCTTTAATTTCAATAGCTGGTCACTTGATTCAGGAACAGCCCTGACAAGCGGTGCTGTTTATCGGTTTGCCAATGTGGCACCAGGCGTAGATGCAAAAGTTAAAATCGCAGCTATTACTTCAGGAATAACGCTTCGTAATATCGACCGGACCGCTGATGGATATGGCGAGGCTTTTCAGCCGGAATACAGGATCAATGCCAATTCGAATGCCTATATCGAATTTGAGATACGTTTTGTAAACGCAGGAGGTAACACTATTTCTCCACGTTCCCTGGTGTCTGCAACAGGTCTGGATATTGACGGTAGTCCCAACGGCTCGAATTCGTTGAAAGAATATAACCGTATTGATATGGGTGGTGGTATCTATGAGTATAATAGTTATAATGCAGAAATTACGGTGGCACAGGCCGGATCCGCTATTACCGGCTCAAACTATACGGGAACCCTCTTCGGTGCGCTCGTGGATACCACAGCAAAAGAAGTGATGTTCTCAGTTACCAATACCAACGTGGGGCAAATGACTTTCCGGGTGGGGTCGAATAATATGACCAGTAATTCCAGCAACCGGTATGCCTCCCTCTATTACAAAAAATTCACTTACCAGCATTTTCCACTGGCTATATCAGGACTGATGTCTTTTGACGGGGTGGCTGTAAATAATAAAGTGAAATTGTCATGGGAACTTTCTGAAAATAAATACAGCAAAGTGGTATTGGAGAAAAGTAATACCTCTTCCAATTTCACAAAAGTATATGAAGCGAACAGTGGTTCATTTGCTCACTCAGGTTATACAGATGCCGATGTGCAGGGTAGCCAGCTTTTTTACCGTTTATGTGCCACTAACCTGGAAGGAAAAACAGAATACAGCAGTGTTATCGCTGTTAAAGTAAGTGGGTTGGTAAAGAATGAAATGAATGTTTATCCTTCACTTATTCAGACAGGTGCCACCGTGGCTGTAGACATCGCTGAAAAAACAGCAGGAGTAGTGCTGGTAACCGATTTGTCAGGAAGGATCGTAAAGCAACAGAAAGTAAATCTGCAGGCTGGTTCAAAAAGTATCGCGGTAGATGGCTTTGACAACTTTGCAAAGGGGAATTATATTGTGGCACTCAGGACGCCGGCAGTAGTCTATTCCAGGAAAGTAGTCGTACAATAAAATAAAGGGGTTTCATTTGAACAAGAAGGGCTGTATCGCGGATACAGCCCTTTCTTTTTTTAATCAACGGTCTTTTCTTAATTTTTCTTTAAACACTTTCCGGAACTTTTCCAGCTTGGGTTGTATTACCACCCGGCAATAGGGGTTTGAATTACCATTTAATTCAAAATACTGCTGATGATAATCTTCGGCCGGATAAAATACACTGAAAGGAGTGATTTCCGTTACGATCGGGCGGTCAAATGCCCCGCTTTTATCCAGCGCTGCTTTATAACTTTCTGCCTTTTCTTTTTGTTCAGGGCTGTGGTAAAAAATACCACTCCGGTACTGGGTACCCACATCAGCCCCCTGGCGGTTCAAAGTGGTGGGGTCATGTGTTTGCCAGAAGACTTCCAGTAATTCATCAAAACTGATTTTGGACGTGTCATACGTTATCTGCAGGCATTCGGCATGCCCGGTATTGCCATCACAGACTTCCTTATATGTAGGACTGATCGTTTCGCCTCCGGTGTAACCGGACACGGCACTGATCACCCCATCCAGTTCCTCAAAAATCGCTTCAGTACACCAGAAGCAGCCATTGGCAAAAGTAGCCACCGCAGCAGTGGCGGGTAAGGGCGCGGAGTTCATCATAGTTTGCTTTTCTTTTTTAGTTCCTGTTGTACCGGGTGCTTTTTGGGCACAGGCCATAAGGGTGACCAGTCCCGTCATCCAGACGGCCAGCATCGGCTTCAGGTTTATTCGCTGTTTCAAGTGGTTAAATTTCGTGAATTATTGAATAGGTTGAAGGAATACCTGTTAACTTACGGACCAATCATTAAAACAGATGCCGCATGCGGATTGTTCTAATTCTTTTAACATTTATCCTTTTTTCAGCCTGTAAAACAAAGAACATGACTCCTGAAAAAATCAGTACTGCTGCTTTCCGGCTCAAACCCGGCGAGGATCTCAGGTCCGGAATCGAGAAAATAGTCCGGGAAAAAGACATCCGCGCAGGCTGGGTGGCAACCTGCTCAGGCAGCCTGACTGATTATGCCATCCGCTTCGCTAATCAGCCCGATGCATCTGCCGGAAGTGGCCATTTCGAAATTGTAAGTCTTAGCGGTACAGTAAGTGTGAATGGCTCGCACCTGCACCTGAGTATCAGCGACAGCACCGGCCGTACCATTGGCGGACACCTGACCGCCGGTTGCAAGGTTTATACAACAGCCGAAATCGTTCTCATGTATACGGATAAATATTCGTTCACCCGTGAAAAGGACGGCTCCACCCCCTGGGAAGAACTCCAGGTCAGGGAGAACGACAGACCATAATCTTTTTTCGGTGAATGCTGTTGCCAACCTGTATTCAGCTAAAGACCTGCCTTTGCCGGCAGGCAGGTTATCGACTAACTACTATCGACTCACTAAAAAGGCTCTTTGAAACCAAAGAGCCTTTTTAGTTGCTAAAAATTCTAAGATAGTCTACCTGGGCTCCAGTGCATTATTGATCAGGAAAACCAGGTTTCCGCGGTGTGCTTTAGTTTCTTCATTGGTGGAAACTGCTCCAGCCAGCTGGATTTTCAGTTTCTTTAATGTGTTCAGTGCTGCGGCCCTTGCTACATCATCATATCCCGGACTTTTCGGATCAAGGATAAAGGCGGCTTGCTTAACAAAGGCTGTTTGCAGGTATTGACGGTACACATTTACATTGGTTCTCAGGTCAGCTTCAAAACAGGCTTTCACCAGATCATTCATCACATCGGCTACACTATACTGATTTCCGTACAGCCGGCTGTTGGTGATCCGTTGTACAGTTGCCGGATGCAGGATATGTGCAACGGCGGCTCCCTGCTGATTCAGCACCACCCCGGTAATCCGGTAATCATCACCGGTACTGCTTTGGTTAAAACCACGGCGCTGGGGTTGCAGATAAGGAAGTACCTGGTTGTCGGCATCAAAAGCATTCGGGGCAAAAACATATTTGCTGAGCAGTTCCATGGCTTTTTTCTGGGTGGCCAGCGGAACCGGTGTGTATGGCTTATTGCCGGAGCGCTGGTCAGGTGTGCTGCGATCTATATAGATCCCGCCGATATATCGGCTGGCTGCGGCAATCATACTGTTCCGTTGTCCCTGCAAAGCGCCATAGCGGGCCCGTAGTTCAGCGAAACTCTGGTTCGGCTTACTGTATTTCTGTACCAGCTTACCCATTACCGAATTCACCAGTTTTAACCTGTCTTCCGCATAGGCAATCGCATCACTGCTGAGGTCATTCACATTCACACGGGGGTCCATTGCTTTCCCTGGAGCACGCATATCATCTCCGTCATTTCCGAAAGCGAGTTGCGGTTCGGTACTGCGGCTGAGAATACGGCGTAACCCTGCTTCCTCTTCTGCGGCACTGAAAGGCGTATACCCATACTGAATGGCCCAGATATCATACGGTCCGGCAAGCGTGGTATAATAATCGCCCTGTTTGGATTTATCACTGGCAATATTAATAGCCGGATAATCCATCACCGATCCGATCAGTCCCTGCTTACGCGTAATCTCTTTGTTATTCAGCTCTGCTAAAGAGAGCATCTGGCTGGATTTCATATTATGATTAAGTCCGAGTGTATGACCCATTTCATGCATGATCAGGTAATAGAGAAACTGCTTATGCATTTCTTTGATCTCTGCCGGCCCTGCATCCGTAATATCAGCAACGGTCATTCCGGTCATCAGTTGTGTTTTCAGTTCCTGCGCCATGGTGCAATTGGCCACATGCTGATGGTCCATGCCTGGTATGTTGAAAACCGGTGCCGGTTGATTGGCCGGCGCCCCGCTGAATAATTCATCAATAATCGGGGTGTTACTGCCGCTGAACCATTCCACTGTAATATCAGCTCCCAGTATTTGTCCGGTTTTAGGGTTCACAAAACTGGGTCCGATGGCTCCATAAGAGGCCTGGGCCGAAGAAACCCAACGGATCACATTATAGCGGATATCGGCCGGATCCCAATCAGCATCATCCGGCATGATCTTCATTTGCACAGCGTTGCTGAAACCGGCTTTTTCAAAGGCTGCATTCCACTTCAGACCGGCTTCCACGATAGTCTGGCGGTATTCCAACGGTGTCGTATTTTCCACCCAGTATACAATTGGTTCAACCGGGTCACTGATGGCTGCGGAAGGATCTTTTTTCTCCAGGTGCCAGCGGTTGATCATATCCTTATAAGGCACAGGGCTGATGCTGGTCTGATCGGTAACCTGCTGCATAAAATAACCGACTCTCGGATCATCTGCCCGGGGTCTGAAATTATTGGAAGGCATTTCTATCAGGCTGTGCTGCATCCGTACACGTACATAACGCGGATCGGTAATATCGGGTCCTCCTGATACAAACGCACCTGGATTATCATAAGCCATGTCCACCACCACATCGGTATTGCCCGGGTAGGAACGAATCTGGTTGTATTTTGATTTTAAGGGGTTAAGTCCGCCCAGGGAGAAACTCATGCCCATGGGCATCCCGGGTATATTGGCCGGACGCACAGCATCCATTTTTTCGCTGATAAAAAATCCATCCGCCTGGATCAAATATCCGGCTAAATCTTCACCGGTTGATTTCTCAGCCAGGAATACAGCTTCCGGTTTGTCTATATTTTTTGTCTTGCTGACCGGATTATTTTCATCGTAATAAAAAGAGGTGTTTACCCGCGAAAATTCAAGTTTATCATAGGCTTTCTGGACTTTAAATACAAAGGTCGTCCGGTGCATACTCTGATTCAGAAACAGCTGGGTAGGTCCACTGATGGAAAAGCTCTGGTAGATATATTCCTTACCCAACTGCGCTTTTTTAATATAAAGCTGCACACTTCCGGTAACGGTATCCTGGTATAACGTAAAAAGGCCTTCAATTTTCTTACTGCCTTTCACTTTGTCAGCTATACCGGTTGGTTTTTTGGTTTTTACGCTATCCGTCGGCGCTTGGGGCGGAGGGGGCGCTGCCTGCTTGTTTTGTGCTACAGCAGATAGCATCGTACCTGTGATGATCAGGATCAACAGTGCTTTTCTATTCATATGTTGGGTTTTAATTTGAAAGGACTGACAAGAATAAGGGACTGGAAGATCAGAAAGATAAGGATTTCTATGAACGGAAGTTTTGGGGGATAAGAGCGGGCCGGCCGGGATAGTATTGTTAAGGGCCTGGGAATCCAGTCTGTTTAGACATGACAATATGCGTTGAATATCCGAAATTTGCTCCCCATTGATCGTTCACTAAAATCAACGCATGAAGCTTTTTCCCGATTCAGCGCAGGTGCAACTGGAGTTTAACAAGGTCAGGGACCTGTTGGCCCTTTACTGTCAGAGCGATCATGCCCGGGCCAAAGCGCAGGAACTGCGGGTGCATACCCGGCGGGATTTTATTGAACTGGAGCTCCGGCAGACACATGAATTCCGGCAGCTGACCAACCACAGTGTTTATTTTCCGAATGACGTAATCCTGAACCTTGCCAAAGAATTAAAACTGTTATCGATTCCTGGCGCCCTGCTGACCGGGGAGCAGTTTATGGCCATCCGCAAACTCTGTGAAAATACGGCAGCAATTTTCCGCTGGTTTGATAATGAACGCCGCCAGGCTTATCCGGGGCTGGCAAATGTTATCAATGATACCTATTATGAAAAAGTCATTGTGGAACTCATTGACGAAGTGCTGGATGAGTCAGGACAGGTTAAGGACAATGCATCTGAAGATCTGCGGAATATCCGTATGAATCTGTACCGCAAAAGAAATGAACTACGGAAAGTGTTTGAACGGATTGTCTCCAAACTTAATAAGCAGGGATACCTTGCTGAAATTGAAGAAAGTTTTATGAGCGGGAGACGTGTTGTAGCTGTTTTTGCGGAACAGAAAAGAACAGTGAAAGGGATTCTGCACGGGGAAAGTGACAGCCGTAAAACAGCCTTTGTGGAACCTGAAGAAACGATTGAACTCAATAATGCGGTGCATGAACTGGAAAACGATGAACGGAAAGAAGTGATCCGGTTGTTAAAAGAACTGACTGCGAAATTATCCGTTTATGCCGGATTGCTCAGTACGTACCACCGGGTAATGGGTGAGTATGATTTCATAAGGGCCAAAGCCCGTCTTGCCGGAGATATGAACGGAGAATACCCGGTGATTATGGACAAAGCCGGCGTTCATCTGGTGGAGGCCCGTCATCCGTTATTGTACCTGTACAACCGTAAGCTGAATAAAGAAACCGTCCCCGTTTCAGTTACCCTGGAAGAATCCAGCCGGATACTGGTGATCAGCGGCCCCAATGCCGGTGGTAAAACAGTAACCATGAAAACCATCGGACTGTTGCAGCTGATGGTACAGAGCGGTTTGCTGGTGCCGGTGCATCCTTCTTCACGGTTTGGCATCTTCAAACAACTGATGATCCATATCGGGGATACCCAGAGCATCGAATTTGAGTTGAGTACGTACAGCAGTCACTTGCTGCATATGAAAGATTTTATCACGCATGCCAATGGTCGGACTTTATTTTTTATTGATGAATTGGGAAGTGGTACCGATCCGAACCTGGGGGGGGCTTTTGCGGAAGTGATCCTTCAGGAACTGGTAAAAAAGCATGCGATTGGTGTAGTGACCACCCACTACCTCAACCTGAAAGTGATGGCCGGTAAAACACCGGGGATCATGAATGGCGCCATGAGTTTTGATGAGAAAAACCTGCAGCCATTATATAAACTGGTGCTGGGAAAGCCCGGCAGTTCCTATACGTTTTCCATTGCGGAAAGGATCGGTATGGACAAACAACTGATCAACCGGGCCCGCCAGTTAGTGGATGAGGATCAGTACCGGCTCGATAAACTGCTGAACCGCACTGAGCAGGACCTGCAGCAATTGCAAAAAAAGGAAAGGCAGCTGAGTCATACCCTGAAAGAAAATGAACAGATCCGGAAGGAAATGCAACAGGTATTGGAAAAGGAAAAGCATCGTCAGCAGGTGGAATTACTGAAAGAGCAGAACCGGGTGGCTGAACAGAAGATTGCTTATATGAAGGATATGGAGCGGAAGCTGAAGCAAATCCTGGTGGAATGGAGGAGGGAAGATAATAAGCAGAAAGTGATCAAACAGATGGAAGCACTCCTCTTCAAAAAAGATGAGAAGAAAGTGGTCGGTAAAATGCAGAAGAAAATCGATGAAAAATTTAAAGAAGTGGGAGGCGAGATCCGGGTTGGAGATAAAGTGAAAATGAAAAAAAATCACCAGGTAGGGCAAGTGATTGAAATAAGGGGTAAAAAAGCCATCGTAAAAATCGGAGTGCTGCCCATTCAGACTGATCTTGCCGGACTGGTGGTCGTGAAAGAAAAAGTAGCAGATCCACCTGCAGATACGAAATAAAAAAACGAAGCCTTACGGGGCTTCGTTGCTATTTAATGAGCAGGTAAGTCAGCTGTTGATGTAACTGTGTAACTGGTT
>Ga0138256_10007570_pt1 | contig 11444 bp, 9 predicted proteins | sample KNB2016incub_MG_FD_105486 | JGI IMG/M metagenome (GOLD analysis project Ga0138256, IMG submission 105486) | Active sludge microbial communities from wastewater in Klosterneuburg, Austria - KNB2014incub_MG | ecosystem: Engineered > WWTP > Activated sludge > Unclassified | place: Austria...
CGCATATGCAGCGATCACCGGGATCGGGTTCATGTTGTTTCCCGGCGCGTCGCCGTAGATGACGGTCGGCCGGAATGTCGTCAATCCCCACGTCCGCTCGCCTCGCTTCTCCTCGAGATACTGTTCCTGTACGAAGTAGAAGTTGCGATGTTCCCGCCGCGGGTCACGTTCTCGCAGCGGTATCCGTACGCCCTGCATCCCAACGCTTGGATGGTGCAGGCCGTATGCCTTGGTGCCATGCAGGAGCGAAACATGTTCGAGCCCTGTTGCCGCCGCGCTGAGCGGGTCGAACAGGTTCCGCAGCATTTCCCCGTTGCGCTCGATGTTCTCCTCGTCGAGCCAGCCGGCGTAGAGCCCGGGGGTCTCCGAAAGCGCCGCATACACGAGGTGTGTCACATCGCTCATCGCCCCGAATACCTCGGCACAACGCCCGCGGTCCGTGAGGTCGACCGGCAGCAGCGTAACGCCGTCCAGCCCTGCTGGGACGCGCCGTGACACCCCCACGACCTGCCACCCGGGCATCGTTGCGAAGTGGCGGATGGTTGCGTACCCGACCAGGCCCGATGCGCCGGCCACCAGCACCTTTCTTGTCATCAGGGCACCCTTCTCACTTAGAGGCGCAGGCGCGGGTCGAGCACGTCTCGCAGCGCGTCGCCCATCATATTGAATGCATAAACGGTCAGGGCGAGTGCAGCGCCTGGTGCGAGAACCATCCACGGCGCCTTTCGCAGGAAGAACGTCCCTGGCCCGGCGATCATGTTTCCCCATGATGGCGCTGGAGGCGGCACGCCCAGCCCAAGGAAGCTCAGCGAGGCCTCCGTGATGATCACCCCGCCGATATTGATGCTCACCATGATGATCAAGATGTGCACAATATTGGGCAGGATGTGGTGCGACATAATCCTGACGTTCGAGCAGCCGACCGACCTCGCCGCCTCGATATACTGACGGCTCTTTATCGACAGCACCTCAGCTCGAACAACACGCGACGGTGCGGCGATCAGGAAGAGAGCGATCGCAAAGATGACATTCTGTTTGGAGGCACCGAAAATCGATACGACGAGCAATATCAATATCAGCGTCGGGAATGCCATCATCATATCCACGAGTCGCTGGATGGCGACATCGACCCACCTTCCGAAGTAACCAGATACGATTCCGATAACGGTCGCCGCGAGGATACCCAGCGCGACGGCACTGGCGCCCACCGTGAGCGACACCCTCGCTCCGTGGACGGTCCTGCTGAATACGTCCCGGCCGATGTTGTCGGTGCCGAACGGATGATCAAGCGTCGGAGACTGCGAGACAGCCCTGGCATCCTGGAACGACGGGTCGACGCGCGAGATCCATGGGGCGGTCACAGCGGCCACGGTCATGATCAGGATGATTCCGCCGCTGATGAAAAACTCGAATGGATGACGCTTGATTAGTTGCCGCAGCGCATCCACCAGGAAGCTGGCTCGCTGGCTTGCAAGCCGCTCGTCGAACTGGACTTCTTCAGCAACCGTCGAACGGTCTGATGACACCATCGCGCGTTCTCCTACTCGTACCGGATCCGCGGGTCGAAAACCGAATACATGATGTCGGTCACCAGGTTCGCCAGCACGACAAACAAGGCGTAGACCATCGCGATCGCCTGGATGCTCGGGTAATCCCGCTTTGCCACGGAGTTAAAGAAGAACCGCCCCATCCCCGGCAGCTGGAACATTTGCTCGAAGATGATCGAACCGCCGACGATGTATGCGAGGTAGATCCCAATAACCGTGAGGACCGGGAGCATTGCATTGCGCACAACATGCCGCGTAATCGTGACGCGCTCTCGGAGCCCCTTCGACCGTGCTGTCCGCACATAATCCTGGCGGATGTTCTCAAGCACCGCCGTGCGCGTGAACCGCATCAGCCCTGCCGAGCTACTCAACCCCAGCAGTACGGCAGGGAGCCACATCTGCTGAAGATTCGCGACCGGGTCGTCCGTGAACGTGTGATATTTCAGCGGCGGCGCCCAGCCAAACCATTTCGATCCGAACACAATAATCAGCGTCCCGATCAGAAATCCAGGCACCGATAGGAAGAGCACTGAGCCCGAGCGAGTGATGTAGTCCAGGATCGAATTCTGTTTGACCGCCGAGAGCACACCGACCGGAACCCCGATCACAGTCGCAATCGTCACCGACAACAGTCCGAGTTCCAGTGTGACCGGGAGCGCGTCTCCGAGGTCCTTGCCGATCGGCCGCTTCGTTACCAACGAGCTGCCGAAGTCGCCCAGCGCCAGGTCCCCGATCCAGGAGCCGAACTGTATCAAGAGCGGGCGGTCGATGCCGAGCGCCTTCGCCAACTGGTCCCGCGACTCGACATCCGCGTAACCACCCGACTGCAGGAGCACGTCGACGGTGTCGCCCGGGAGAAACCTGACGGCGGCGAAGACGATGAACGAGCAGCCGAACACTGTGAGCACGGCGATGAACGCGCGACGCAGAAGATACTGGGTCACTCCGGACTCCCTTCTGAAATGCGGGCAGGGAGGGTGCGGCGAGCGGAGTGCGGGCCGGAGGGAAGGACCGCGCACTCCGCGTCTTTGGCCGGGTCAACTCTTATCGATGTAGACCTCGTCCATGTAGTTCCGCTCGAAGAGTGCGCCTGCGCTGTACTGCCAGAACCAGCCCTTCGTCCATTTCTGCGTTGCCACAATGCCGAGGCCTTGCGGCATCCAGAGCGAGATGGCGTTGTCCACGAGGTACTTCGCGATCTCCTTGTACTTGTCCGCGGCGCGGTCTGCCTGGAGCTCCTCGCGTGCCGCGACGAGCAGCTTGTCCAGCGCCGGGTCATTTACGTGGCGGTTGTTCGCCGAACCAGAGGAATAGAAGGCGTTGTACAACTGCCGGTCAGGGCTGATGTAGTCGAATTCGCCGCCAATCGTGATCTCGAAGTCACCTTTGATCCCGTAGACGTTCTTGCGCCAGTCAGCCCACTCCATCTCCTTCACCTGCATATCGATGCCGGCTTCCTTGAAGGACTGCTGCAGCTGCAGCGTGCCAAAGGCGTTCGCTCCGCCCTGGAATGTCTTGTCCGTGAACGACAGGTTCGACTGCCCGGCTGCCGAGAGGAGGTCCTTGGCTTTCTTCAGGTCCCGTTTCGGAATCTGCGACTCCGTTAGGTTGTACCGGCGGAGCCACGCCGGGATCGGCTGACCCGTCTCTGCAAGACCCTGGTACGCCAGCGACGTGATCAGCTCCGGGTCCATTGCGTAGTACAGCGCCTGCCGTACTCGCGGATCGTTGAATGGCGCCACGGAGTTGTTGATCATCACCGGGTTCATCACGCTGAACCGCTTGTCGTAGTTTGCGTCCTTGTAGTCGCTCTGCAGCTCGAGCATCGTCTGGGCCGGCGCCCCGATGAGCGTATCCAGGTTCCCTGCCTTAAACGACGACGCGCGGACCGCCGCGTCGGCAACAATCACGAAGTCGATTCCATCGACGTATGGTTGGCCCTTCCGGAAGTACTCGCTGTTCTTGTCGAGGGTCTGGCCGACGCCCTGCTTCGCTTCCTTGAAGATGAACGGCCCGCTTCCCACCGGCCGCACCTTCGCCTGGTCGCCGTCGTACAGCTCCGGGGGGATCACCTTCGCCCAGATGTCCGCGTTGTTGATGATGAACGGACCGTATGGCGCCTTCAGCGTCACTTTCACGGTCGAGGCGTCCGGAGTCTCGATCTTGTCGACCATCGAGAACATCGGCCGGAGGACATAGTCGGGCTGGTTCGTCACCATCCGCTCAAAGTTCTTCTTGATGTCGTCCGCAGTCACCGCGCGCCCGTTCGTCGGGGCCACGTTCTGCCACTTCACGTTGGGTGCAAGCTTGAACACGTACGTGCGGTCGTCCGGCTGCTCTGGCAGCTTGTCCACCATGTCAGGCTCCACGGTGAAGTCTTTGCCGATGGGCAGCCGTGTCCGCAACAGCGCGTTGTACACCGCCGACATAACGATCAAACCCGGATACCCGGCGTCCCGATGTGGGTCGTACTGGTCCGGTTCCCCCGTGTTCAGTTCCTGGAGGCGTCCTCCGCTCTTCGGTGTCCCCGCCGCCGGCGTGGAACCGGTGCCGGGCGCCGTCGTCCCTGTCGCGTTGCCGTTGCCGTTGCTGTCGTCGTCATCGCCGCAGGAAACACCCGCAGCGACAAGCGCTCCCCCAATTCCCACGGCGCCGGCGCCACGCATGAATCGCCGCCGGTTAAGACGTTTCCAGTAGTTCGTTTCCGGTTCCATTGATCCCTCCCTGCCCAAACGGTTCTGCCTGCTCCCCGGCTGCCTGCCCGCGGGTCGCATAGCCAAAGCGAGATACTTCGCGCGAGCCTGAATATTTGGGGAATGACGACTGTTCGATGCGCGGCAATCTTGATCCCAACGATAGGCGATGTCAATGATTGCGCGTTCGGCTTTCGCAGCAGCCTTCGGAGCTGCCGGGAACGCCGCGTGGTAAGAAGCGAGTCCGAAGGAGGATGATTCGATGCCGAGTATTAACACGCTGGGTGGCCCAATCGATACGACAGAACTGGGACGGACGCTCATGCATGAGCACGTCGCCATCCGCACCCCCGGTATCGGTGAGAACTGGCCAGAACTCTGGGACGAAGACGGTTGCACCGTTTCCGCCCACGAAAAACTCACAGCGCTTGAATCTCGCGGCATCGGCACGATCGTCGACCTCACCACCGCCGACATGGGCCGCGACATGCACTACCTCGATCGAGTCGTCCGGGGCACGTCCATAAACATCGTCGTTGCTACCGGCGTCTACTGGATCGTCCCGCGCTACTGGTGGAACCGCGATTCCGACACCCTCGCGAGCGTGTTCGTGAAGGACATCGTCGAAGGCGTGCAGGGCACCCCGGTGAAGGCCGGCATCATCAAGCTCGCGAGCGACCACGAAGCCGGCGGCGTCAATGCACTCAATGAGATGTGCCTTCGTGCTGGAGCAAGGGCGCACCGCCAGACCGGTGTACCGATCGCGACCCATAACAATCCTCCGGAGCTGGGGCGGGAACAGCAGCGCGTCTTCAAAGAAGAAGGTGTCGACCTCAGCCGCATCGTCATTGGTCACGTCGGCGACTCGACGGACGTCACCTACCTTAAGGAGCTGATGGACAACGGGTCATACGTCGGCATGGACCGCTTCGGCATGGACATGATCGTGTCATTCGATGATCGCGTGAACACAGTCGCTCGCCTCTGCAAGGATGGGTATGCCGAACGCATCGTCCTCAGTCATGACGCGTCGTGCTGTCTCGATTGGATCGCGGACCGGCGTCTTATCGACCAGATCGCGCCCAATTGGACGTTCACGCACATCTCCGACCAGGTCGTCCCGGCGTTGCTGGAACGGGGTGTCTCGGCGGCTGACGTGGACAGGATGCTGATTGGAAACCCGAGGACCATCTTCGAACGCCAGGCAGCCTATTGAGCAAAGCCTTTACCCGCTTCCTGACCCGCTCCGTGCTGCCTGCTTCGTAATGATCATCGTCCTCAATGGCGCCTCCAGCAGCGGGAAGACGACGCTGGCGCGGGCGCTTCAGGCGTCCTGGGAGGCTCCGCTCGTCTACCTCTCGCTAGACGGCCTCATCGGCATGCTCCCATTTCACTACTCCGGAAGCGGATCTCGTGCCCACGAAGGCGTTGAGCTCTACCCGGCCACCGAGGATGGGTATCTTGCGACCGGGTTCCGCATGGGCCCTGCCGCTCATAGGCTGAATCTGCAGCTCGCGCGGTTCGCGGCCAGTGTCGCCGCTGACGGTTTCGAGGTCGTGGTCGACCACATCTTCCTAAATGAAGCGATGTTCGCGCCTTTCCGTGAGGCCCTCGACCTGGAGACCACATACCTCGTCGGCGTCCGATGCACTTTGGATGAGCAGCTTCGCCGCGAGGCGGCCCGGGAAGACCGGATGCCGGGCCTCGCCCGTTTCCAATCTGCAAGAGTCCATTGGATCCGGCCCCTCTACGATCTTGATCTCGATACAACGAGCACCAGCCCAGATACTCTTGCCGCCGAGGTAGTTTCGTACGTCCGCTCGGGTCAGCCCCCGCGGCTGGCGGCAGCTCGGCCATAATTCGCATGACATAAGCAAACCAACCTCCTGCGCCGGCACGCCGTCGGACACTCGGTTCAGTGCCGGTAAACAGCCTGTTGGAACCGCCACGCCTCCCCTGGCGTCTTAATGTGCAAGGCCGCCCCCGCGGCGTCAGGAGGATCGCCAATGAGTCCACTACTCCAAACCCGCCGCGGCACCCTCGCCCTGGCCGCCGGCGGCATCGCTATCGCCGGTGCGCTCTTCGGAGCGGGATTTCTCACCGCTTCTGCAACCGGCAACAAAGGGAATTCGGACGGGCCGCCAGCGAACACCGGCACTGCAGGCCAGAGCGCCTTACCGTCGACCAGCGCTGTACGTCCTGGCGCACCAGGTAGTCTCGCGCCTGTGCCCGAGCCCAACCGCAACATCCCGGCTGCCTTTGGCGCCAGGGATTCTGCGACCGGCAGCGGCAGTTCGGCCGGTGTTGCCATTGCGCCGCAGCCCTCGTGTCAGGGCAAGCTTCCAGCCGTGCTCGCCGGCTCGAATATTGACCTCTCGGGCGCCGGCTTTGTCATTACACCCCTCGGAGATGGGTACACGCTCCGCAACATCTCAGTTCGGACTGAAAGCGACTGCGACAACAATGGCGCGCCGGTCGGAGAACCTTCCATTGTCGTTGACACGGCCTGGGTCCACACCGCCACCAACGTTGAGGTCTACGTCTCGCAGCGAGCCGCAAGCGACCCCGTTGCCAACCTTATTACCCCGTACAACGCCCAGGCCTGGACAGCTGGATACAGCTACTCCGTCTGGGTCAATTCCTACCCGGTGAAGCCGCTCGACGGCGCGACAGAGCCTGCGATGCGGGGCGGTGCAGACTCCGATCCCCGAGTCGCTGAGGTTCTGCGCGATACCGTTGCTCGCCTCGCCCCGTCGGTTTCGGCGCAGTGCTACTACCAGCAGATCGAGGGAAGTTGGGACGACCTTGCCGCGCTCGGCGTCGGCGATCCGCGGCCAGCCCTCCCGGCGGGGCTCGACGAGCAGTACGCCGAATTTGTCGTCTTCGCCGCTCCGCCCGCCGGGTGTAACGCCGTCGCATTGGACAGCGCGGGCAGTTTCTCTGCCTCCTGGGGGGACCGTTCCGGCCTTTCCGTCTCCGTGAGCGCCTACTCCACCGGCGAGGGATCCGTTGCCGGGTACGGCTACTTCGCTGATGGAGGTGCGAACTGGGCGAATCGCGGCCTCAGCTTCAGCGTCTGGGGCTACGGTCCCAATGGCCCGCTCGGCAAGGACACCATCCGCGCGATTGCATCTGCCATGGACCCGGACTTCTCCAGCGCGTGCCTTGTCACCACCCGCCAGCTGTCTCCAGGTGAGCTTTCCTCTCTTGGGTTCACCGCGCCCTCTGCTCCCGGCGGGTTCGCAGTCTCGAACTCGAACCTCCAGGCGACGGAAGCGCCGGGATCCGCAGACTGTGCCGGGCTTTCGGATGCGGAGTACTACCCCCAGTACAACCTGAACTGGACGCTCGAAGGGAAAGACGGACTGGTCATCGAAGCGACAGCCTCACGCCATCCGAAAGCCGGTGAACGATCTCCGGGTTTTATCTTCGATGGCGGGATAAACTGGATGGCCGCAGACGGGACGTTTTACTCCGTCTACTCCTACTCAAGAGACGGCGGCGCAACGGTGAGCCGTGACACGCTGATAGCCGTCGCCCGCAGCATGGATCCGGCGCTCGACCCGTCGACGCTCCAGGAGGGGGGCGGCATCGCGAGCGTCGATAAGCCGTTGCCGGCGGGGTCGGCGTCCGGGCGTTAGCCAGCAAGCCGCCACGGGACGCCACTTCAACTACAGCACGATGGCCCGGGCGAGTTCATCGGAGCATTCCCGGGCCATCCTCTCGCGCTCGGCTGCGGGCCTCGGTCTGCCGCCTACATTCTGCCGTGGGCTTTGGCGGCCGCCCGTGACCGCCTCAGCGAATAGCACGTCGCGCAAAAGTCGCGTGATTGCGAGACCACCGTTGCGCGGCGGCCACAGCCGGTCGCACAGCGACGGAACGTCTGCCGCGGAGCGGCAGATGCAGAACGGGATGAGGACTCCATGTGGGTGTGCCTTTGAGCGGTACGGCGGCATAGCCCGTTCGACGGGAAGCCATCGTGGCCTCTTCGGACGGGACGGTCGGGCAATGCTCTCGGCAAGCCCGGGCCGTTCGCTACCCGCCAGCGTAACACGCGGGAGCGGGCTCCTGTACGACGTGCCCGTATAACACCCGAATGCTTCCCGGCACGGCAACGCGGCCGGAGCGGCATTACCAGCTTGCCGCTGAATAGATCTCCTTCAGGAAGCGGCTCGGGCGCCTCCCAAGCAGCTCGGTGTGCGAGAACCCGGCGTCTTGCGCCATCCGTTCCCAGCGGGAGTATGGCGCCGGATGCGGCACGGCGAAGTTCCCCCTGCGGATGTTGTATTCGACCACCAGGAGCCGCCCGCCCGCGCGCAGATACCCGCGAACGAGCCGCACCACGGCATCTTGCTCCAGCTGGAAATGCAACGAGTTGGCCATCACGATCCCGTCGAGCAGCGAAAGGTCCAACGCTTCCGTGAAGTCGGCGGTCCGGTAGTGGACAGGGTTCGCCGGAAAACGCCGGAGCATCGCCTCCGCGTTCGCTCGGAGCGCTTTGGAGTCGCGGTCCACCACGTGGATCTCGCCACCGGGCCCCAGCAACTCTGCCAGCGCAAGCGTAAATGCCCCGGAGCCGGCGCCAAGGTCCGCCCAAACGCCCCCGGGCGCCACGACGCCGTTTCGCAACAGGTTGACGTGGTCGGTGTGGTCCACTGGTCTCAGGCTCCCGCGGCTACCACCGGGCCGTTCTCCTCAGTGCGCGCCGACGGCTGGCGCTTGTTCCTCTACACGTGGTTCAAGTCCGGTCGCCTCTGCGACCAGCTCATACGACCGGACGCGCTCCCCGTGAGCATGGATCATGGTCGTGATCATCAGTTCGTTTGCGCCCGTGCGCTCGACGAGTTCCGCGAGACCTGCCTTCACGGTTGCCGGGTCGCCGACGATTTGCGAACTTGCTCGGTCGTCGAGTAGCGCCTGTTCGAACGGGGAATACGTGTGCGCTGCGGCATCCTCAGGTGACGGGAACCGTCCCGGCCGCCCACTCCGCAGCCGCACGAACGAGAGCAGGCCTGATCCTGCCAGCCACTGCGCCCTTTCGCTCGTTTCCGCGCACACGACTGAGACGCCAAGCATGAGATACGGGGCGTCGAGCACAGCGCTCGGCCGGAACGATTTGCGATATGTCCGCGCCGCCGCCATCGTGTTCGCTGCCATGAAGTGGTGCGCAAACGAATACGGCAGCCCGAGATAGCCCGCAACCTCAGCCCCATAATCCGAAGAGCCGAGCATCCAGATCGCCGGCCGGTTTCCCAGCCCGGGCGTTGCTGTGATGCTCGCGTAAGGGTGGTTCGCCGGCCACTGACCGTCGAAGTAGCCGAAGAGCTGCACCAGCTGATCGGGGAAGTCATCCGCGTCCCGGCCGGGCACGTGGCTACGGCGCAGTGCTCGTGCGGTCAGCTGGTCAGTCCCTGGAGCCCGGCCGAGCCCGAGGTCCACGCGCCCCGGGTGCAGCGCTTCGAGCATCCCGAATTGCTCCGCGATCACCAGCGATGAATGATTCGGCAGCATGACGCCGCCTGATCCAATCCGCATCGTCGACGTCACCGAGGCGATGTGCGCCAACAATACCGCCGGCGCCGATGACGCGATCCCCGGCATATTGTGGTGCTCCGCGACCCAGTAGCGTTCGAACCCAAGCTGTTCCACTCGTGGCGCCAGATCGAGCGAATTACGCAGCGCGTCACCCGGGCTGGAACCTTCCGGGACGGGGGCGAGGTCAAGGACGGAGAGGGGGATACCGAGGGAAGAACTCACATGCATAGCCTACAGGCGCGGCGGCCCCGGGCGCAGCGGCCGCCGCTCCCCGCGACGGCGGGAACGACGCTCATGCATGGCGCGCCCACGACGAACGGATATCATTCAGACCACTCAAAGGAGGTCCATGCTCTTGGCAACCGGCGAAGTTTCTGAGATAGCCGCAAGCTTCCGCGAGCGGGATGCAGCGGCGCCTGAAAGCTACCCCACTGAGAATATCTCTGCCCTCTACGACGCCCGCATGGTCCCCGGCCCACTGCCAGCCAGTCTTGGTGGCAGAGGGTGGACCCTTCGGGAGTCAGTCGATGCGATATGCACGATTGCCTCGCAGTCGCCATCCACCGCTCTTGTCGCGTCGATGCCGGTTGGCCTGGCTGGTGCATGCTTCGCAACGAATCCAGACTTCGCTCCCCCCGATTGGCGGGACCGTTGGCGCGAGCAGATCGAGTGGGCAGCGTCCGAATTCCGGGCGCACCGGCTGTTTGCCGCCTGCAACTCTGAAAAGGGCGCTGGTGGCTCGCTCGCGGCGATCAATACGGTCGCGACAAGTTCAGGAAGCGGGTTCCAGCTAAACGGGGAGAAGATCCTCGCCTCCGGCGGAAGGAACGCATCGTGGTTCTTCTCAACCGCGAAGGTCGACCCGGCGGACCTCCCCGGAGCCGGTGTCGTCGAGCTCTTCCTGATGCCGTCGGAGGGCAAGGGCGTCGACGTGCGCGATGACTGGGACGGCTTCGGCATGCGATCCACCGAAAGCCAGTCGGTCCACTATCGAGACGCACCGGCCCATGCTCTCCTCGGATTCCCGAACTTCATTAATACGGTCCGGCCGCTGCAGTACTGGTTTTGCCTCTTCGCTGCGATCCCCCTCGGATGCGTTCGGGGCATCATCGACGCGCTGGCCACGCCGGCCCCCGCCTCGCCGGCCATACGCCTCCGGATTGCCGACGCGGTCATGCGCTACGAGGCCATCGAAGCGTATCTGCAAACCACGGCGGAGTCCTGGACTCCCGGAGCGGAAGCTGCCTACGCAGGACGCGTCCTTCGCACGAAGACGTACGTCACGATGGAAGCGGCAAAGCTGTCGGCGGAACTGTTCAGCCTCAGCGGCGGGCGCCACTACCGCCGAAACGACTACGTCGCCGGGCTCCTGGCGGACGCATTCGCTGGCACGGCGCTTCGGCCCCCGCTCGCCCTGGCGCTCGAAACGATGGTCGAACAGTTCGAGGACGTCGTCCTGCGCGCTTGACGCGGTCGCGTACGCGCCTCGGTCACGAATCGCAGCGCGCCCTGCCCGGCCCGTTGTAACCTGCGACATCCGCATCGGAAGGCCGACGCACCGGGCCCTGCGAATACGAGACCTTCGCGATGACCTACAAGCGCACTCGTCAGCAGCAAAACGGCATCAACGTTGCAGGAGGCTCGGTCGTTTTCCAGACGACCCAGGTCA
>Ga0138256_10007571_pt1 | contig 11443 bp, 14 predicted proteins | sample KNB2016incub_MG_FD_105486 | JGI IMG/M metagenome (GOLD analysis project Ga0138256, IMG submission 105486) | Active sludge microbial communities from wastewater in Klosterneuburg, Austria - KNB2014incub_MG | ecosystem: Engineered > WWTP > Activated sludge > Unclassified | place: Austria...
AACGATCATGATACATTAAAAATTCTTCGAATCAATAACCAATGGCTTGTTGATTTCAAATATTTATACGAACATGACAGAGACACCTTGATGAATAAACCAATAACCAAAGATTCTCTTCGATGATAAAAAATATCTTACTAGTCGGTTTGGGTGGCGGTATTGGAAGTATGCTTCGGTACATTAGTCAGCGAATGGCTGATAAAGTATACCCGATTCATTTTCCCTGGGGCACTTTTGCGGTAAATATTATTGGTTGTTTTTTAATCGGGATATTTTGGAGCATTAGTTTCAAATCCTTTGAAACTAATGAAAACTGGAAGTTATTTTTAATGACCGGCCTTTGTGGTGGCTTTACCACTTTTTCGGCTTTTACGTTGGAAGGAATAGGTTTGTTGAAAGAACAAAAATTGGCTTTATTCTTTTTATATGTAGCAGGAAGTGTTTTAGTAGGACTGGCAGCTACTTATTTGGGAATGAAATTGAGTAGGTAAAATATTAATTATGCAAACTGTTAATCATCCCTGGCATGGTGTGCATTATGGAGAAAATTCTCCGTCCACTGTTAATGCCATTATAGAAATTCCGCAAGGCTCAAGGGCTAAATATGAAGTTGACAAAGCAACAGGTTTATTAAAATTAGATAGGGTTGTTTATTCTTCTTTTCATTATCCAGTTAATTACGGATTCATTCCTCAAACATTGGGTCAGGACAATGATCCACTGGACATATTGGTTTTATGTTCACAATCCATTCAATCACTTTGCTTGGTTGAAGCAAATATTATTGGGAATATGCAGATGATTGATCAAGGACAGGTAGATGATAAAATAATTGCTGTAGCTGCAAATGACCCTTCCGTTAATCATATAACCAGAATGGAAGAGCTACCTCATCATTTCTTACTGGAGTTAAAAAACTTCTTTGAGCAATACAAAGTGCTTGAAAATAAAAAAGTGGAGATAGATAATTTTCAGGACCAGCTGATTGCTTATCGCATCATTAATGAAGCGATTGCTTTTTATAAAGACAGTTTTATAAAATAATACAATTGAAAAAAAAATCTGGCGATATGGGTACAGAAACATTAATACTGCTGATAGCAATTGGTTTTACGGCGGGTGTACTGAGCGGACTGGTGGGAATTGGCGGTGGAATTATTATTGTACCTGCCCTGATCTTCTTCCTTGGTTTCAGCCAGCAGGAAGCACAAGGCACTTCATTAGGTTTATTATTATTACCTGTCGGCATACTGGCGGTTATTAATTATTACAATAAAGGATATATTGATGTAAAAGTAGTTGGTGTGATGTGCCTTGCTTTTGTCGTTGGCGGATGGGTGGGCAGTAAGGTCGCATTGCAGCTTTCTGAAGAAACAGTGAAGAAAATCTTTGCAATAATATTATTATACACCGCTTTTAAAATGCTAAGCTGGGATGCAATGATTGTGAGATGGGTGAAGGGAATTTTTTAAATCACAAAAATTCTTCTAACAGCTCTTAACCGCAAGGTCTTTTTCCCGGTTTCGCTATTTATTATTCCTTTCTTAGTCAATAAGTCCATTCTTACTTTTCCTGATGAATGTATTAGCTGATTATTCTCCAGTATAATCCCTACATGTATAATATCTTCTTTGTTATCAAAAAAAGCAAGATCACCCGGCTGTACTTCATCAAATTTTTTAACAGATTTTCCAACCTGAGCCTGTTGCCATGCATCACGGGGAAGATCAATACCCATTAATTTATATATCACTTGAACAAATCCACTGCAATCAACACCCAATGGCGTTCTTCCTCCCCATAAATAAGGAGCATTCAACCATGCCATAGTTAATTGAGTAACAAGTTCCGTTGATGGGACTTGCTCGTCTCTTTTAAAATATTTTCCTGAAAAAAGATATTCAGTCTCTCCCAATCTTCCTTTCCCATTTTCAAAAAAGGGTAAGGAAGAGCCAACCGGTATTTGCATTTTCTTTTCTGCCAACAAAGCAGAGCCTAACATTTCTGCCGTCACAAAAACATTCATCGTATTAGCTCTGTCTTCTTCTGTGGATTGTAGCATTGTATTCGTAATCCATCCAATATAACCATCATGTAGGCTTTGAATTTTTACCCATAATTCTCCTTTTGTCTTTAATACTTTTACTGACTCGCCAAACAAAAGCTGGTTCACCATTTCTTTTCGGTGGCCGGGTTTTTTACGAATTGGTGCGGCGGGAACTGAAACAATTGCATATTGCATGAGATAAAGTTTCATCTAAAATAATAAAAGCTGATTAATCAACTAAATTTTTATTGAAATTGTAAAAACCTGCATCTAACTCGTAACAAATAACTATTTTCCAACTGTGAAGGGCGATAAATACCAACATATAACCGATCAGGAATTGCTGGAAAAGTTTCATTCAGACCATAACAATGAGTGGTTGGGTATTTTGCTGCAACGCTATACGCTGCTTTTGCTGGGTGTAAGCATGAAGTATTTGAAGAATGAAGAGCAGGCAAAAGATAGTGTGCAACAGATTTTTTTAAAAGTGATTCAGGAGCTGCATAAGTATAAGGTTGAATATTTCAAGTCGTGGCTATATATGGTGGCTAAAAACCATTGCCTGATGAAACTGCGGGAAAGAAATGGCAAGTCAACCGTTGAGGTTAATGATAATATTACTAATAAAGCAGATGAAGAAGCAGATCGCCAAGTTTTATTACAAAACGATCATACGCTGGACCTGCTTGAATTGTCGCTAAAAGAACTAAACCCTGAGCAACAGCAATGTGTAACTTTGTTTTATCTTGAAAAGAAAAGCTACCAGGAAGTAAGTGACGAAACAGGGTTTACCATGCTACAGGTTAAAAGCTATATCCAGAATGGAAAACGAAATTTGAAAATTTTAATTGAGAAAAAACAAGAAGAAGAAAAGAACAATAAATAAGATGTCAGAAAATTATAAAGACATATTATCCAATTTATCTACCAGTATCGATCAGGAAACATTATTGCTTTACCTGCAAGGAAAACTATCTGAAGATAAGAAGCATGAAGTAGAAAAACAGTTGTTACAAAATGAATTTGATGAAGAAGCGGTGGACGGCCTGCAAGAGTTTCATGACAAGGAGCAGTTGCAGTACATGGTAGAAATGCTGAACCGTGACCTTAAAAAGAAAACAGAAAAGAAGAAACGTCGCAGAGAAAAGATGAATATTAAGGACCAGCCTTGGCTCTATGTTTCCATTTTGATATTAATTATTATTCTCGCCTTATCCTATATTTTCATTCGCAGAATGCTGCATAATGGGTAAGCTTTAATATTTCACTTTCCCTTCCCAGTTTTTCCAGGCTTCAAAAACCTCTAAGGCTTTTGGATGCGGACAATGAATAAAAGGAATATTCCGGTCACTCATCTTAGCATAAATTTCTTTATAAATATATTCATCGTCAAAGTCGATTGCAGCAGCTTCTTCTTTTGTATTGGCATACACCACTCTTTTTGGTCTTGACCAGTAAATAGCACCTAAGCACATCGGGCAAGGTTCGCAACTTGTATATATTTCGCAATCCGTTAATTGATATGTTCCTAATTTCTCACAGGCATTTCGAATTGCCACCACTTCAGCATGTGCTGTTGGATCATTTGATGAAGTAACTTCATTACTTCCCTCTCCAATAATTTCATCTCCTTTTACAACAATACATCCAAACGGGCCGCCTTTTCCACCTTCCATTCCTTTTTTAGAAAGTTCAATTGCTCTTTCGAGAAATTTTTCATCTCTGCTTTTTCCTGTATTCATATACTTTATTAATGATTTTGATACAAAACTGTGGATTTCTGCGCTATTTTCCACAGATTATTCACTCCACTCCTTCCAATATGAAGTTAATATTAATTTTAGGTTAACCCCATATTACCAGCAGTATTGATTGTAATTTGAGCCTCGTTATAACCACTAAACTTTAAGCCATGCGATGGGAATCAGTTTTATCAACCACAGAAGACCAAGTGTATCACCTTTACAAAAAAGATAAACACCTTCTTACACTTACAGTCCATCCTTTTTCAAACTCAGCAAGAGTAGAATGTAATAAGCAAAAAAGAGTATTCTTTATTAGAAAGGAAGGCCTTTTACGCAACAAAACTGTGCTGCTATGTGAGTATGGAACTCGGATTGGAGAGTTAGGCCATGAAAACAATGAAACGTATATCAGTATGAATGATGAACGATTCTATTATTCAAATGATAACGAGCCTGGTGGTAAATTGAATATTTATAAAGACAATAAGGAAAATCCCATTGTAACTTGTAATGGGGCTGATGAATTTAAAAAAGATAAAAAACTTTCTGACATTTCACATCCGGGTTTATTGATGGCAGTTTGTTGGTATATGTTCTTACCGGCTATGAAAGAAAAAATGACAGAGTTGGTTCCAGCTTAGTTGCTATAATTTTTCCCAAGTTTCTTTTGCAAATTGCTCCAACGATGGATCTCTTGCTGCCATTAATAAAATGGTACAATCATCCGTAAAATGTGGCCGGGCAAATTCCAGAAAATCATTTCTATCTTCTACAAAAAATGCATTCTTACCCAAAGCCTTTAAATCATTGATCAAATCATTTGCAGAAATATCTTTTACGGCTGTGCCACCTACATAAAAAATTTCACTCATCCATATTTCATCATCTTGTCGCAATGAGTTGGCTATTTCTTCCACAAATTCTTTTCGCAGAAATTTTGTCGGCTTGTAACCGTGTGGTTGAAACCAGGCTATTACTTTCTTGGCAACTGGATGACAGCCCTGTATGGCTGCTGCACATTTTACCGGATTATGTGCATAGTCATCAATTAACCAAACTCCATTCTTTTGGCCATACACTTGAAAGCGGCGATAGATTCCTTCATAACCTTTTAAACCAGCAGCACAGGTTTCTAAATCAACACCAATGGAATTAGCAACGGCTGTTGCTGCCAATGCATTTTCCATATTGTGCTTACCTGCGGTTTGTATTGAGAATTGTGTATTATTAATCAAATATTGAATATTGAAGCCTGATTGTTTAAAGGCTTTGGCTATATAACCTGCTTCCTGTTCATCGGTAGAAAAATCTTGTGCTTTGTTTTGAGATAAACTTCTCGCCAAAGGGTGTGATTGATTGACTATAAACTTTTTACTATTATTTTTAAACTCGCCAAACACTCTCATCAATTCATCAATCTCCTGATGGTCTTTATCTATGTTTAATAGCAACCCTATTTCCGGTTTGTATTGTACAATTGAGCCATCGCTTTCATCTGCTTCAATTACAAGCCAGTCGCCTTTTCCCACTTTTGCATTTCCAATTTTTCCTTTCTTTATCAAATTTGTCAATCCAGCACCGCTTATAATACTTGGATCTAGTCCGGCATATTCCAATATATCAAAAAGCATAGCACTGGTAGTGCTTTTACCACTAGTTCCTCCAACTGCAATTGTTTTTTTGCTAAGAGCAATCATTGCCAGCAATTCGGATCGTCTGATAATTGGAATACCTAATTGCTTCGCCTTTTGAATTTCCATCACTGTATCTTCAATAGCAGTAGAAGCAACGATAAGATCAGTTTGTTCAGTAATACCATCTCCATTTTGTAAAAAACAATGTATGCCTTCTGCTTCGAGCTTTTCTTTTGTTTCATTATACTCGTCTGGTGCAAAAAAGCGATCGCTGCCAGAAACTTCCATTCCAATTCCTTTTAGGTATTGAGCTATTGCACTCATCCCTACACCGGCTATTCCAATAAAAAATGGGTTTTTGAAATCTTTTATAGAGGAAATCATACTGCAAATAAATGAATTAAAGGCAGATAAGAGTCATTATATGTATCATAAGGTTTCCCAATCTATGAAATTGGAAAAATTATTGGTATTTTAAACTTTAATTTGAACAATCTGTCATAAGCCCCACCAAAAGCATATTTATGTTTGCCACCAGACCGAAAACAACTACTACCGCCATTATTCTTTCTCTTCTCTTTTTCATAGCTTGTACCAAGAATTCTGATTCAGGAGCCACTGCACCACCTGTTGATCCAGTAAGTTTGGTTTTAAACCTGCCTGCCTTACCATTTAATTATGCTAACCCAACCTTACCAGCTTATATAACAGCATCTCCAATTCAGGCACAAATCAATACACCGATCAATAATCAAATAACGGATAACGGAGCTACACTTGGCAGAGTACTTTTCTACGATAAAAATCTTTCTATTAATAATTCTACCTCCTGCGCATCCTGTCATAAACAAGCCAATGCATTTTCAGATACTGAGCTAAAAAGCGAAGGCTTTAATGGTGGTCTTACAGGAAGGCACTCAATGCCTTTAACTAACGTAAAATATTATCCCAATGGACGTTTTTTCTGGGATCAACGAGCTGCAACATTGGAAGAGCAGGTACTAACTCCTATTCAAGATGCTGTAGAAATGGGAATGACATTACCCCAACTGGAAACTAAACTAAGAAGCCTGCCTTATTACTCTTCCCTTTTTACAAAAGCATTTGGAGATGCGACTATAAACAGTAATCGTATTTCATTGGCTCTTTCACAGTTTGTAAGATCAATAGTTTCCTTTCAATCAAAATACGATGCAGGCAGAGCAACTTTTCCTGTAAACCCTGCTCCGCCAGCTAATGCTGTCTTTCCAAACTTTACCGTTGCAGAAAACAGAGGAAAAGAAATTTTTCTATCGCCACAAAATGCATGTGCCGCATGTCATGGTTCTGAAACTTTTACAGCACCGCAAGAAAAAAATAACGGCTTGGACTTAACAACTACCGACAGAGGCTTCGGACTTGTTGCAAACAATACAAACCTTGATGGAACATTTAAAGTAGGTTCGTTACGAAATGTAGAACTTACTGCGCCTTATATGCATGATGGCCGGTTTGCAACATTGGAACAAGTGGTGGAACATTATAGCACAGGTGTAAGGGATCATCCAAACCTTTCTCCTCAATTAAGACTGCCAGGAGGTCAGCCACGACTATTAAATCTTACACCACAAGATAAAGCAGCATTAGTAGCATTTCTTAAAACACTAACGGATGTGTCTGTAACAACAGAAGTGAAATATTCGAATCCTTTTAAGTAAGAGAAATTATTTTTTTGAGGCTCTGATCATTTCAGGATAACCCATTTTCTTTGCCAGTGCATTTACGGCCATAGTAATCCGTTTTACTTTAGTAGGCTCTGTCTTAGCACTATCAATCCATTTGCTGAAATATTTTTGATGAGAACCGGTTAAGCTTTTGAAAAACAATTTCCCTTTTGGCTCGTCTGCCAGGCAATCCATAAAATCTTTATTAAAAACAAAATCCTTTTCGTCTACTGATAATTGCACTTTGAGTATTGCACCTTTTCGTTTACCAATTTCTTTTCGTAAATCGGCATTCAACGCCATTATAAAAATTCCGCTACCCATTGGAATCAAAGCAATCCCATCAATTTTAAAATCATCCAATTTACCTTTTACCCGAAATGATTTTTTATTGCCCGGTTTTAATTGCTGAGCAATATCTGCAGGTATTTCAATATAAGTCCAGCCGGTTTTTTCTCCTTTAGCTTCAAACCGATGGATTGTGGCAGTAAATTTTGTTATACTTCCCATAAAAAAATTAATTTTATAACAAGAAGGCTTTAAAAATACTTCTTAATCCAGATATGAAAAAAATAACATCCGCTTTTGAAAAATTCTCTGCCAAGGTTACTAAAATAACAGGCAAACCTATTTCATTTTTGATGGCCATGTTTATTGTTATTGTCTGGGGAATTACCGGCCCTGTTTTTAAATTTTCCGATACCTGGCAATTGGTAATAAATACAGGTACTACCATAATAACATTCCTGATGGTATTTGTTATTCAACAATCGCAAAACAAAGACACTATAGCCTTGCAATTAAAATTAAATGAATTAATTGCTGCCACATCTACTGCCAGTAACAGGCTAATTGATGTGGAAGATATATCAAGTGAAGAATTAGAAGTGCTTAAGAAATTTTATATAAAGCTGGCTATGATGGCGAAAAAAGATAAAGACATACATAAGACTCACTCTATTGATGAAGCAAAAACACTGCATGATAAAAAAAAGAAATAAGCCGTTAGAAATCGGCTTATTTCTTTTAGTTCTAACGGACTTATAGCTGATTAATCATCATTTTTTACTTTCGTTTCGCCTGTTTCTCCATCTGTTTTAACCTTGGTATCACCATTTTTAACTTTCATGTCACCATCGTCATCCATTTTCACTTTGTAATCCCCGTCTTTGTATTTTAATGACCCATCATCATCTATTTTAAGCTTTTCATCACCATCAAATACATACTTATTTTCTGAAATCTTTATCACATGACCATTAATTACTTTTCCGGTAGCACCAAAAATGGTATCCTTATTTTTTGTATCCACATAAATATATACTGGTTGCTTATCGGAAGTTCTCACCATCAATCCAGTGCTTTCATCTTTTACAATTTCTATTGATTTACCTGTTTCAAGGTCAATATACTTTTCGCCTGAATTAGAATCAGAACATGCAAACCCAATCCCCATAATTAATGATACACCTAAAATTGTCTTAACCTTTTTCATAATTTATATTTTCCTTATGATTTCAATTATCAAGCCAATATTATTTGATTGGCGGAATAGATACTTTTGCAGCATACTTTAGAAAATGTGGAATCCTTTCTACATTTTTGCTTTTAAATCCTCAGGATCAATGCTTAAATATATAAGTCTCTTTAGCTTTTTTTTATTTTTCTCTACACTTGTAAAGGCGCAGGAAATTAATGTAACTATTAAAATTCTGACAAGTAAAAAAGAGCCTGTATTGTTTGCCACAGTTACATTATTCAACCGGTTGGATAGTGTAAGAACATTTACTAAACTGACTGATAGTAGCGGTATAGCACAATTTGTTCTGCGATCAAACAATCAATACAATGTAAATATCAGTTCTGTTAATTACTTATTAATAGATAAAGGAATAACTGTTTCTGGAGAACAAAATATTTTTAGTTTCGTTGCTGAGGAAGCTGGCAAAACACTCCAAGCAGCAGTTGTTACTTCCAAAAAGCCTTTAATGAAAATGGAAGATGACAAACTAATTGTTGATCCAGAGAATCTTGTTGAAGCCTCTACAAGTGGTTATGAAGTAATTGAAAAAACACCGGGTTTATTTGTAGATCAGGATGGAAATATTTACATCAGTAGTATGACTCCAGCATCGGTGCAAATTAATGGCCGTGACATGAAAATGAGTGCTGCCGATGTAGCTACCATGCTAAAAAGTCTGCCGCCAAATTCTATATCCAAAATTGAAATAATAAAAACCCCTTCGGCAAAATACGATGCTTCTGGTAGCGGTGGCATTGTAAATGTGGTTTTAAAAAAAGGAGTAAAAATCGGATTAACCGGAAGTGTAAATGGCGGTATGCAGCAAGGTGTTTACGGAAACCAGTTTATTGGATTTAACCTTAGCAATAATGATGGAAAGAAAAGCTCTTACATAAATCTGAATTACAGCAAAAGAAATAGTTTTGAAAAAATTGTGACTGACAGAATTTTTGCACCTGATTCAATTATTAGCCAAGATGCGTTCACAAAATATCCTGCTAATACGTACTATGTAGGATACGGTCTCAACTATTCATTAGGTAAAAAATGGGAGCTTGACTTTTCAGGAAATGTAAACATAAATACAAACGATAACAGAACGAAGAACCAAAGTTTGATTCAAAAGATAAGTACTTCACAAACCAACTCTGAAAACCTTAACACGGTAAGAAATGAAGGAACCAACTTAGTAATTGGCAATGGTATTGAATCAAAATTAAAGATTGACTCCGCCGGTTCTGAATGGACCAACCAGGTTTTTTATTATGCATCGCATAACACTTCAGACCAAACCTACGCTACTACTTTTTATCAACCTTTTTCGACAACTCTTGCAGGCGATGGAAATGGAGATAATAAAAGAGGATTTTTTTCGGCGAAGTCAGATCTAAAAATAAAGATGAAAAATAGATTCACTTTCGAATCAGGAATAAAAACCACAACGCATACTTATAAAAATGTAACAAACTATTTCCGAGAAAGTAACGGATCAAGAATTAAAGACAACAGCAGAACCAATACATTTAATTACAATGAAAACATCAATTCAGGATATCTGCAAGGTTCTCAAACTTTGGGTAAAGATTTTGTAATTAAAACCGGACTAAGACTGGAAAACACAAATATGAATGGACAGCAAGTAATTCCTTCCGATACAACCTTCAACATTCATCGGACCGATTTGTTTCCATATATATACCTGAGCAAAAACCTGATGAAGATTGCTGGTTATGATTTAAGAGCTTATTTAGTTTACCGCCGCACAATTACAAGACCCGTTTATGAACAGCTAAATCCTTTTTCCCGATTTGTTGATCAATATTTATCTGAAGCTGGCAATCCCACTCTTAGGCCACAGTTCAACCAGAACTACGAAGCAAATATCAGTGTAGATGAAAGGCCAATTCTTGCCATTGGTGTAAATGATACGAAAGATATTTTTACAAATGTTATATATCCATCTGATACAAGCCAGATTCAAAACATTCGTACCTACGACAATTTGGGAAAAAATAAAGAGTGGTATTTCCGTGGGCTTGGTGCAATACCTCCGGGTGGCAGGTATTTTTTTGTAGCCGGAGCTCAGTACAATCATAATTTTTATCAGGGATTGTATGAGAACAAACCTTTTTCATTTAAAAAAGGAACCTGGACATTCTTTACTTATCAAACATTCAAAATTGATAAACGTTCTGTAATAACTTTAAATGGATTTGTACGATTAAAAGGTCAGCAACAATTTTATGAATTGACCACATTTGGTGCATTAAATATGAGTGTAAACAGAAAGTTTTTAACAGACAAATTTGTAGCGACAATAAGCATCAGTGATATGTTCGCTACCAACCAGAATAACTTTACTTATAACCAGGGCTCAATTGATGCCAGTGGTTATCGCCAATCAGACACAAGAAGAGTCGGACTTAACCTTCGTTATAATTTTGGCATCCGTAAAAAAGAAGAGCAAAGGAGTATGTTCAATGTAGAACCACCGGTTATCAACTAAAACAAGTTTTAAAATAAAAGCAATAATCTGGCTTTAATTGATTAGCTTTGCATCGTTAATTTGAGCGAACAGCATTTTAGTAAGTGAACGATTTTTTCTGCTACGCATTTCTGCTAATAGTTAGTCTTCTTTACCCATTGCGTTAATCTCAAGAATTTTTAAAAGTTAATTTTTTTACATGAACATTTATGTTTCAAATTTGAGCTTCGCCGTTGTGGACGAAGACCTTAGAAGCTATTTCGCTGAGTATGGTGAAGTTACTTCTGCAAAAGTTATTATGGAC
>Ga0138256_10007572_pt1 | contig 11443 bp, 3 predicted proteins | sample KNB2016incub_MG_FD_105486 | JGI IMG/M metagenome (GOLD analysis project Ga0138256, IMG submission 105486) | Active sludge microbial communities from wastewater in Klosterneuburg, Austria - KNB2014incub_MG | ecosystem: Engineered > WWTP > Activated sludge > Unclassified | place: Austria...
GGAGGCGTCGTCGGGCCAGCCGGTGTCGATCCAGGTGAAGGACAGCGCCGGCCGCCCGATCGCGGGCGCGACGGTCAACTTCGCGGTGCGCCTCGACCAGGGCGCTCCCGGATTCGGGACGCCGACGCTCTCCCGCACGACGGCCACGACCAACGGCCTGGGCATCGCGGTGACCGAGGTGCACGTGAACGGCTATCCGTTCCCCTTCCGCGTGGTCGCCACGACGCTGTTGCCGGCCGCCACGCTTCAGGCGGCACCCGGCATGGCCGCGTCCCTCGAGAATGGCGTTTTCGAAGTCGAGTTCCTCGTGATGCCGCTGGCCGTCGCGGATCCGGGGGCGAACCCCCAGGGCGACGCGGACCAGGACGGCATCCCGAACAGCGTGGAGTTCGCGCAGGGCACCTACGCGCTCGACAAGGACAACGATGTCTTCCGCGATGCGCGGCTCTTCACGATGCAGCAGTACCGCGACTTCCTGCGCCGCGAGGGCGATGCGGAGGGCATCGGCTTCTGGGTGGGGCAGCTGGAAAGCGGCGCGCTCTCCCGCGACCGCGTGATCGAATCGTTCTTCGATTCCGCGGAGTTCCAGGGCCGCATCGCGCCGGTGGCGAGGCTCTATTTCGCCTATTTCCTGCGCGTCCCGGACTACGGCGGCCTCGATTTCTGGACGGGCTTCTACGGCAGCGGAAACCCGCTCGACGCGATCGCCAACGCTTTCGCGCAGAGCCCGGAGTTCGTCGCGCGATACGGCGCGCTCGACGACACGCAGTTCGTGACGCTCGTCTACCGCAACGTGCTCGGCCGCGACCCCGATCCCTCCGGCCTCGCGTTCTGGGTCGGGCAGCTCGCCGCCGGCGCGTTCACGCGGGGGCAGGTGATGCTCGGCTTCTCCGAATCCGCCGAGTACCGCGACGCGATCCGCAACGAGGTCTACGTGACGATGGCCTACCAGGGCATGCTCAGGCGCGAAGCCGACCCTTCCGGGTTCGCGTTCTGGGTGGGCACCATGGATGCGGGCAACACGGGCCGCGCCCTGCTGAACGGCTTCCTCAACGCGCCGGAGTACAGGACGCGCTTCCTGCCCTGATCGCGGGCGATGCCGGATTCGCTCAGGGCAGGCAGCCCTGGGCGATGATGGCCGCGACGCGCCCCTGGAACTCGCCGCTCGCGATGAACTGCTGGCGGATGGAATTGCGCGTGGCGCCGCCATTCAGTTGCCCGATCCAGAAGAGCACGCCCGCCTGGTCGCCGCCGCGGCGCAGGAACGCGTTGTACAGGTCGCCCACGAATTGCGCGTTCGTCCGGTTGCGCGCGGCGTACTCGCTGCCGTTCATGAACGCGCTCGAGATCGCCTCCACCTGCGTGTTGACGGCCGCCGCGCCCGTGCACTGGGCCGTCCTGAACTGCTGCACCCAGAAGTTGTAGCCGCCGGTGTCGGGCAGGCGCGACAGGATGCCCCGGTAGAAATCGACCACCGTGTCCACTTCCTTCCTCGCCGCGGTGTTGCCGAAGATGCCCTGCGCGAAGGCCTGGAATTCCGTCGAGAACATGAACGACACGAGGATGATCTCGCGCGGCACGCCGGCGGCGATCTGGCCCGTCCAGAACGCGAGGCCGCCGGAATCGGCCGGGCGGTTGAAGAAGGTGTTGTAGAGGTCCGACACGAACTGGGTGTCGGTGCGCCCGAAGGCCGCGTACTCGGGGCTGAAGTAGAAGAAGGTCGCCATCGCGAACCACGTTTCGTTCACGTTCGCCTGCAGGCCCGCGAGGCGAGTGGCTTCGCTCTCCCAGAACGCCTTGCCGCCGCTGTCGGCCGCGCGGCGCAGGATCGAGCGGTAGTAGTGGGTGACGAGGGATTTTTCACCCGTCCCCGTGAGGCTCGCGGCGTTGGGGCTGCCCGTGCCGTTGCTCGCGACGAGGAGGTTGCCCGCCACGGGCGTGCTCGAGAGCAACGTGCCGGCCGTGACGAGCGGCGAGAATGAAACGTTCACCGTGCAGCTCGCGCCGGCCGCGAGGCTCGTGCAGGTGTTCGCCTGCGCGAACTGCGCGTTGTCCACCGACACGCTGGTGACGGTGAGGGTGCCCGTCCCAACGTTCGTGACCGCGGCCGCGATGGCGGGCGAGGTGGTGCCCATCGACTGGGCGCCAAAATCGAGGGGCGATGGGACGATGGCCGCCGTGGGCGTGCCCGCCTGCGGGACGAAGGTCGCGCTCACCGAAGTGTCCGCGGCGAGCGTGACGGCGCAGGCGCCGGTGCCGGCGCATCCGCCGCCCGTCCAGCCGGCGAAGACGGAACCGCCCGAGGCCGCCGCCGTGAGGGTGACGGCCGAGCCGCGATTGAAGGGGCTTGCGCACGTCGCGCCGCACGAAATGCCCGCGGGGTTGGACGTCACGGTGCCCGCGCCCGCGCCGGCCTTGGTGACCGTGAGGGTCGATTGCGGCAGCTGCGCCTGCGCCGAGTTCGGGTTCACCTGCAGCACGGAGGTGTCCACCACCTCGAAGTTGCTGCCCGCGATGGAGCCGAGCTCGCTGAAGACGTCGTCGGGCCAGCGCGTGTCCGAGACGCCCTGGAAGAACCAGTTGCTGCCGCCGTCGGCGAGGACGAGACCGTACTTCTTGAACGCGCGCAGGATCACCTGCGTCTCCGGGCTGTAGGGCGTCACGTCGAATGACGCCTTCAGCCGGAAGCGCGCGCCCATCGGCGGGCGCGTGGAAAGCGAGCCGTTGCCGGACCAGTGCCGCGCGGGCCAGAGGTACTGCCGCGCGCCGGTCGTGGCGTCGCGGCCCCAGATGTTCACGGCGGTGAAGCGGATCGCGTGCGCGATCTCGCCGGCCAGCACCTCGTCGTAGCGCACGAGGCCCGGGAAGATCGGCAGGCCCGCCGCGTCGGCGGAAGTCCATCCCGCGGGCCGCAGCGCGTTGGAGCCCAGGGGCCACTTCGCCCACGAGGTCGCCGTCCACGCCGCGCCGCCGTTCACGGGCGTGGCCCGGTACAGCTCGTAGAGCACGCAGTTCGTGGTCTCGATCACGAGGACGTGCCGGTCCCCCGTGCTCGCGGGGCCGCCTTCGATGGGGGCGTTGGGCGGGATCGGATAGGGGCCCGGGTCGCTCTCGTCCTCGTAGGCCTCGTCCGGCGCGGGCAGGATGGGCACGAAGGGCTGGGTGCCGGGCACCGTGACGAAGGGGATGCCGTAGTTGTCGGCGAGGACGTTGCCCCAGTCCGCGTGGAGCCGCGCCGTGTTGCCCACGCTCGCCACCCAGGCCGCGCTGCTCGGGTGCAGCGGCAACGTGTCCACCGGGGTGTTCCAGTAGTTGTTGGCGGGAAGGATCGCGCAGCCGCCCACGGAGGGCGGTGCGGCGAACGAGGGAATCGCCGCGAAGGCCGCGGCGAGGGCGAGCAGGGAGCGAACGGTCCGCATGGGGACTCCTCGGAGCCGGATGGCCCGGCTGTCGGCGTTCGCTACTTCAAACCGGTTGGCGCGGGGCGTCAACCGGAATATTCGGCGCTACGGCAGGCAGCCCTGCGCGATGATCGCCGCCACCCGGCCCTGGAACTCGCCGCTCGCGATGAACTGCTGGCGGATGGAATCGCGCGTGGCGCCGCCGTTGAGCTGCCCGATCCAGAAGAGCACGCCGCCCTGGTCGCCACCGCGGCGCAGGAACGCGTTGTAGATGTCGCCCACGAACTGGGCGTTGGTGCGGCCCCGGCCGAGGTACTCGCCGCTGTTCATGAAGGCGCTCGAGATCGATTCCACCGTCGTGTTGACGGCGCCGGCGCCCGAGCACTGCGCCGTGCGGAACTGGCCCACCCACGAATTGAAGCCGCCGGTGTCGGGCAGCCGCGACAGCACGCCCCGGTAGAAGTCGACCACGGTGTCCACTTCCTTGCGCGCGGCGGTGTTGCCGAAGATGCCCTGCGCGAAGGTCTGGAACTCCGTCGAGAACATGAACGACACGAGGATGATCTCGCGCGGCACGCCTGCGGTGAGCTGTGCGGTCCAGAAGGCGAGGCCCCCGCCATCCGCCGGCCGGTTGAAGAAGGTGTTGTAGAGGTCCGACACGAATTCCGTGTCGTTGCGGCCGAAGGCGGTGTACTCGCCGCTGAAGTAGAAGAACGTCGCCATGGCGAACCAGGTCTCGTTCACGTTCGCCTGCAGGCCCGCCAGGCGCACGGCCTCGCTCTCCCAGAAGGCCTTGCCGCCGCCGTCGGGCGCGCGGCGCAGGATCGAGCGGTAGTAGTGGGTGACGAGGGATTTTTCACCCGTCCCCGTGAGCGGGGCGGCGTTGGGGCTGCCCGTGCCGTTGCTCGTGATCGTGAGGTTGCCCGTCACGCTCGTGGTCGAGAGCAGCGCGCCCGCGGCCGTCGTCGGGGTGAAGGTGACGTTCACCGTGCAGCTCGCGCCGGAGGCGAGGCTCGTGCAGTTGTTCGTCTGCGCGAATTGCGCGTTGCTCACGGCAAGGTTGCTGATGGTGAGCGTGCCCGTGCCGGTGTTGGTGACAGTCACCGCCTGCGCGGGTGCCGTCGTTCCCATCGACTGCCCGCCGAAGGCGAGCGAGGCGGGCATGAGCGTCGCCGTGGGCGTTCCGGCGAGCGTCACGAAGTTGGCTGTCACGGCCGTCGCCGCGTTCATCGTCACCACGCAGGTGCCCGTGCCCGTGCAGGCGCCGCCGGACCAGCCGGCGAAGACCGAGCCGCCCGAGGCCGCGGCCGTGAGCGTCACCGACGAGCCGCCGCCAAAGGCGAAGGCGCACGTGGCGCCGCAGTTGATGCCGGCGGGGTTGGAGGTGACGGTGCCCGCGCCCGTGCCGGCCTTGGTGAGCGTGAGGGTCTGCGTCGAGAGGATCGTCTGCGTCACGCCCGTCGACAGGCTCGCGGCGAAGGTCGTGTTGCCCGAGTAGCCCGCGGCGATGGAGTGCACGCCGACCGCCAGCGCGCTCGTGTTGCACGTGGCGGTGGCGCCTGCGACGGCCACGGCCTCGCATCCCGCGATCACGGCCCCGCTGTCGTAGAAGCCGACGGTGCCCACGGCGCCGCCCGGATTCACGGTGGCCGTGAAGGAGATCGATTGCCCCAGCGCGGCCGTCGGCGTGTTGGCGATGACGGAGACGGAGCTCGGGGTCAACGCGACCGGCAGGCTCACGGAATCGATCCAGGCGCGGTCGGCGCAGGTGCCGCCCTGGGGCGGCGCCGGAACGGCGTTGGAACAGGCGAAGCCGAAGCCCACGCGGTAGCGCCACACGAGCGTGTGGGCGCCGGCGGCGATCGTCGTCGAGAAGGTGCGCCAGCCCGGGCGCGCCGGGTCGTCGGCGACCGTCGCCGGGTTGCCGGAACGCGAGACGAGGACCACGCCGTCGACGAGGAACTCGAAGACGCCGAAGTTGGGATAACTGTCCACGCGGTAGGCGAAGCTCACCTCGCCGGCCGGGAACGTGCGCGAGACCTGCACGGCGGACGGGCAGGGCAGCGTGCCCGCGCCGGAGGGGTTGCCGTTCGCGTCGCAGCCGTTCACGCCGAACTGGATCGCGCCGGACTTGAGGCTCACGGCGTCGCCGTCGTAGGAAAAGTCGGCCGAGGTGGTCCACGCGTTGCCGGAGGTGCCGGTGAAGCCGGCCGGGAAGGTGCCGCCGGGCGGCCAGGATTCGAGGATCGCGGCCGTGGCCACCGTCGGGTGCCCGAGGTAGAAGCCCGCGGTGCCGGCGGGGGTGGAAAGGGTCGCGCTCAGCGACTCCACGCCCTCGACGACCTGCTCGTTGCGCAGGGTGACGGTGATGGTCTTGTCGGCCGCGTCGCCGTTCGCCCAGTTGAGGGTGCCGCTGGTGGCGATGAAATCCACGCCGGCCGTGGCGGAGACGCCGCTCACCACGTAGGCCGCGGACACCGCGCCGGTGCTGCCGTTGGTGCGGCTGGCGGTGAAGGTGACCGTGCCGCCGGCTTCCGTGCCGACGAAGCGCGTCTGCTTGAACTGCACCGAGCCCGGGAGCGCCGGGATGGTCGAATTGCGATAGGCCGCGACGTTGCTGCGCACGGTGTTCATCGACAGCGCGTTGTCGTTCACCCCTGCCTGGCCGCAAGCGTGGGACGGGCCGGCGCCGCCCGCGGGCACGCACTGCACGTTCGGGTTCGAGAACTTCATCGCCGTCGGGTTGACGTACGACATGATCGTGCCGAAGTCCACGCCGGTCACCCGGCTCGCGCACTGGGCGTAGTTGGACGGGCATCCCCCGGGCGTGAAGGCGTCGCAGGTGAAGCCGTTGGTGCAGAAGTTGTGGCCGAAGGAATACGGAAACACCCCCGCCGTCGGCGAGACGGTGCCGGTGCCGCTGTCGCGCGCCACCGTGTTGCGGTCGTGGGCGTTGCCCTGGTTGTGGCCCAGCTCGTGCGCGAAGATGCTCTCGCAACCGCCCGCGCAGAAGTTGTTCACCGAATGCGCCGCCGTGGACGAGAGCACGCCCGGCGTCGGGTTCTTGAGCACGAAGGCGATGCCGCCGGTGTCCGTCGGCCCGTCGCGCACCAGCGCCACGAAGTCCGCGCCCACCTGGTCGCGCAGCGAGCCCGCGCCGTGGGAGAGGCCCTGGAAGAAGGCGATGTTGCTGCCGGCGCTGCCCGCCATCGAGCTGAGGGTGTCGCTCGAGCCGGCCGTGTTGGGCAGGTTGATCTTCGTCGCGTTGACGAGGCGAAGCGACAGCGCCACTTCGCTGTCCGCGAGCGCCAGGTTGTTGGTGGCGACCAGGTTGTAGAGCATGGGCATGAGGCCCGCGCCCAGCTTGGTCGCGATGTCGTCCGTGTAGAGGATCATCACGTCGGCCACGAAGGCGGGTGCCGGCGCGGCCTTGGCCGTGAGGGCCTTCTGGACCATGAAGGGGCTCTCGAAGGTCGGGATGCCCTTGGGAATCGGGATCCGCGGATCGTCGTCCGGGGCCGGAATGGCATCGCCGCCGGAGAAGGTCGGCGCGATGTTCATGAGGGGCTTTTCGGCGATCCAGTCGTGGTCGGATCCCGGATAGATGCGGTACTCGCCCCAGGGGGTCTTCATCCAGCCCCAGGTGCCGGCGTCGCTTTGCGTGATGACCGCGCGCTCGTTGTTGCCGCGAAGGGGACTCTGGCCGATCCAGGTGCGGATGCCGCCCCCGTGCTCGATGACGCGCTCGAAGACGTACGACTGGACGTCCGCGTTCGGGAGCGTGAGCTCCACCGTGGCGCCCGCGGGCAACGCGAAGAGCGTGTCGCCGTTGAAACGCACGGGCGCGGCCTGGGGCCAGAGCGCGGGCGCGTTCTTGGCGACGGCACCGCGTACCGGCGAAATCATCTGGGGCGCGGCAGCGGAGGCCACGGTCGTCGCGAACGCGAGAAGCAGGCCGGCGGCCCGCAGGACGAATCTCTTCACCGACACCTCCGGAGCGACGTGAAAGACGGGAGCCGGCGCGCCGGCTCCCGGGGAAGCTCAGGGCAGGCAGCCCTGGGCGATGATGGCTGCCACCCGGCCCTGGAACTCGGGCGTGGTGATGAACTGCTGGCGGATGGAATTGCGCGGGGCCCCGCCGTTGAGTTGCCCGATCCAGAAGAGCACGCCGCCCTGGTCGCCACCGCGGCGCAGGAAGGAGTTGTAGAGGTCGCCCACGAACTGCGCGTTGGTCCGGTTGCGGCCGATGTACTCGCCGCCGTTCATGAAGCTCCCGGAAATCGACTCCACCTGCGTGTTGACGGCGGCGGCCCCGGAACATTGGGCGGTGCGGAACTGCTGCACCCAGAAGTTGAAGCCGCCCGTGTCCGGCAGCCGGGAGAGCACACCCCGGTAGAAGTCGATCACCGTGTCCACTTCCTTGCGCGCGGCGGTGTTGCCGAAGATGCCCTGCGCGAAGGTCTGGAACTCCGTCGAGAACATGAACGACACGAGGATGATCTCGCGCGGCACGCCCGCGGAAATCTGCCCGATCCAGAAGGCGAGGCCCCCGCCGTCGGCCGGCCGGTTGAAGAAGGTGTTGTAGAGGTCCGATACGAACTCCGTGTCGTTGCGGCCGAAGGCGGTGTACTCGCCGCTGAAGTAGAAGAACGTGGCCATCGCGAACCAGGTCTCGTTCACGTTGGCGCCCAGGCTCGACAGGCGCGTGGCCTCGCTCTCCCAGAAGGCCTTGCCGCCGCCGTCCGGGGCGCGGCGCAGGATCGAGCGGTAGTAGTGGGTGACGAGGGATTTTTCACCCGTCCCCGTGAGGCTCACGACGTTGGGGCTGCCCACGCCGTTGCTCGTGAGGGTGAGGTTGCCCGTCACGTTGGTGGTCGAGAGCAGCGCGCCCCCGGCCACGGCCGGCGTGAAGGTGACGTTCACCGTGCAGCTCGCGCCGGAGGCGAGGCTCGTGCAGTTGTTCGTCTGCGCGAACTGCGCGTTGTTCACCGCGACGTTGCTGATGGTGAGCGTGCCGGTGCCGATGTTGGTGACCGTCACCGCCTGCGCCGGCGCGGTCGTCCCCATCGACTGGCCGCCGAAGGCCACGGCCGAGACGGAAACGCCCGCCTGCGGCGAGGCCGTGATGGAACAGGCGCCCACATTGACGCCGCGGTAGTAGATCTCCGCGCCGGTGGTGGTGGCGGCCGCCGCGTCGCGGAAATCGCTCCACACCATGTGGAAGACGCCGTTGTTCACGATGCCGCGCGGCTGCATGGCGTCCGCCGAGCCCGTGGACTTGGCGGCGATCTTCGCCTGCAGCGCGCCCGCGCTGTTGAGGCACGTGTAGAACAGGTTGCCGGTAAGGTAGCCGTCGCGCGTCGAGGTGCGGTCCGCGAAGACGAAGTGCGTGTTGTTCGCGGCGTCCTCGCCCAGGCCGAACACCGACAGCTCCGCGGCGGTGCCATCCCACTGCAGGTGGTTCGTGCCCAGGCGCGAGATGTCGATCGGCGGGCCGAAACCGGCGCCGTTGGGCACGCCCTTGCGGTAGTAGAGGTTGGTGCCGGCCTTGTCCGCCCACCAGGCGGCGTGCAGCGCGCCCGTCGGGCCGGCGTAGACGCTGCCGCCGTAGGTGTTCGCCAGCTCCTCGGGCAACCCGCGCGAGACCTTCTGCGCCGGGTAGAGCCAGGAGGGCGAGCAGCTCGTCACCGGCGCGCTCGTGCGCAGCAGGTACTGGTCGAAGGGCGGCCAGCCGCCCTGCGGGGCGCCGTTGCGGCTGGTGCGGTAGAGCATGTAGAGCGTGCCGTCCGGCGCGAGCGCGATGCGCGGCGCCTCGTTGTCGACGACGCCGTCGTTCGCGAGCACGCTCACCGGGGCGTTGAACGCGCCGCCGACGGTGTTCGAGCACATGTAGAACACCTGGCCGAAGCTCAGGCCCGTGAACGAGTTGTCGTAGTAGGCCACGTGCACGCGACCGCTCGCGTCGACGATGATCCCCGAGGGGCGCGAATAGCCCACCGAGGTCGTGATCTTGGCCGGGGCGGAGAAGGAGACGCCCGCGTTCGTGCTGAACACGTAGTAGATCTCGCCGTTCGCCTGGCTGTCCGTCCAGGCCACGACGACGTTCGCGCCGTTGGCGGCCACGAAGGGCTCGGTGTCCTGCCGGGCGGCGTTGTTCGAGATGTTCGCCGTGGCGTTCCAGGAGGTGCCGTTGGTGGTCGACACCCGGATGAACACCTCGGAGTCGAAGCCGCCGCCGCCCAGGGCGATGTTCTCGGCCCAGACGACGTAGACGTTGTTGCCGGTCGCGGCCACCGTGGGCGAGAGCGACGGGCCCGACTGGTTCGAGAGGCGGAACTCGGCGTTGAAGCTCTGCGCCGCGGCGGGCAGCGCGGCGAGCGCGAGGGCCGCGGTGGCGGCGGCGGTGCGAAGGAAGGTGCGGATCGTCTTCATGGTCGTGTCCTCGCGCGCCATCACGGGCAGTCCGTGGCCGGGGTGGATTTGTAGATCCCTCCACCGTCCGTCAGCCAATGGATCTGGTTGTTCAGGAAGCGCACCTCGCGCACCGGCATGGCCGGAAGCCCGCCGAGCGAGACGGCGGCCCAGGTCGTGCCGTCGTCCTTGGAGCAGAAGTAGCCGCCCGCGAGCGTGCCGCCGAACAGGCGGCCGTCGCTCGAGTAGGCGATGGAGGCAAGATTGAAGTCCGTGAGCCCGGTCGCCGCCACGCGCGAGAAGCTCGCGCCGCCATCGGCCGAGCGGAAGATGCCCTTGTTCGTGGAGCCGACCACGACACCCGTGGCGGGGCGCTCGGCGATGTCCCAGAAGGCGATGCGCATGAAGCCTTCGTGCGAGACGACCACGCGGCTGAAGTTGACGCCGTCCGAGGCGCGGTACGGCTCCGAGTCGTACATCAGGAAGAAGACCCGGTTGAAATCGTTGGGGCTCACCACGACGCGGTAGGAGCCCGGCGCCACGCCCAGGGACGGGTTGGATTCGAAGATGGGCCGGCCGGTGCCGGCCAGCGTGGAGGGCGCGGTGCTCTGGTACAGCCCGCCCGCCACGGCGCCCTGGCCGGCGGCGCCCGCCGGGTCGAAGAGGGAATAGTAGAAGCGCGAGCCGGCGGGGTTGGCGACGAACGCCTGCGGCTTGTGGTCCGTGGCCGATCCGAGGATGCCCGGATTGGCGGAAGTCCAGGTCGTCCCGCCGGTGAGGTTGTAGAGGCCCAGCGTGCGCATGCCGACTGCGACGACGTTCGTGTCGCCCGGGTGCGCGACGATGGATTGCGCGCTGCGCAGGGAATCGCCCGTCGCACTGCCGAAGACGACGTTGAGCCCCGTGTTGAGGGGCGTCCAGGCGGTGCCGGCGTTCGTGGACTTCTGCACGCCGCCCTGCTCGAGCGCCAGGTAATAGGTGTTGGGCGCCGCCGTGTTGTGGTTGGCGAGGGAGCGCACGCGGTCCGCCGTGAGGCCCGTCGCGAGCGTCCAGGTCTGTGTACCGGTGTTGTTGGGCGCCGTGGAGATGCCCAGGCCCTTGAAGGCGCCGAGCACCGTGGTGCCGCCACTGCCGATGGTCTCGAGGGCGCGCACGCCGGTGAAGTGCTGGGGCGCCGCGTTGAGGGTCTGCTGTGACCAGTTGAGGCCGCTGTCCGTGGACTTCCACACGCCCACCTGCGCCGAGCCGGCCCAGAAGGTCGTCGTCGAATTGCGGTCGCGGCGCACCGACAGGGCGCCGAAGAGATCGCCTTTGGTTGCATCGAAAACCAACGGCATCGACCACGCGCCCGCGCTCACGGAGCGCTGCACGAAGCCCGAATTGGTGAGCATGTCGAAGGTGGTCGCCACGACGGTGGTCGCGTTCGTCGCCACGTCGGAGACGCACTTCGTCGGCGTGATGACGCCGGAGGGCGAATGCGAAAGGGAAACGAGCGCGAGCGTGGTGACGTTGGACCACCCCGACGACCCGTTGTCGATCGTGCGGAAAAGCCCGCCGTAGTTGCCTTCCTTGAAAGGCGGCGAGACGTCCTGGTAGTTGCAGGCGAGCACCGCGTAGGCCACCGCGCTCGA
>Ga0138256_10007574_pt1 | contig 11440 bp, 9 predicted proteins | sample KNB2016incub_MG_FD_105486 | JGI IMG/M metagenome (GOLD analysis project Ga0138256, IMG submission 105486) | Active sludge microbial communities from wastewater in Klosterneuburg, Austria - KNB2014incub_MG | ecosystem: Engineered > WWTP > Activated sludge > Unclassified | place: Austria...
GCAAAGCTGGCTGCGCACAAAGGCAAATAGTTTTGCAGCATTTAAAAAGACCATGGACATGGGTGCCAACCCCAGCAACAATACCGTGTATGCCGATGGCGAAGGAAATATTGCCTACTGGCACGGTAATTTTTTACCCAGGCGTGATGCAAAATATGACTGGAGCAAACCGGTTGACGGCAGCATTGCTGCAACCGAATGGAAAGGTTACCATACTGTAAATGAAAGTGTTCACATGTATAACCCGGAAAACGGTTGGTTACAGAATTGTAATTCCACGCCATTTACAGTTGCCGGTAAATACAGTCCAAAAAAAGCGGATTATGCAACCTACCTGGCACCCGACGGAGAAAATTTCCGGGGTATTAATGCAGTCCGTGTGTTGGATGAAGAAAAGAAATACAATATTGATAAAGTAATAAAAGCCGGTTATGATACGAGGCTGGCTGCTTTTGAGGTTTTGGTGCCGGGATTGATAAATGCATTTCATAAAAAAGATCTTACCAATTACCCGAAAGATCAGTTTAACCAGTTAGCGGAAGTAATCACTATATTAGAAAAATGGGATTATCGTTGCGGAGAAAATTCCATTGCCACAACACTGGCTGTTGAATGGGGACAAAAACTTTTACCGCTGATCATCAGATCAAAAAACACAGGTGACCAGGTTGAAAAAACAAATCATTTTACTGCCAATGCAACTGCCGTTGAATTAATTGATCCCATGCTGGCTGTTATTAAAGAATTGCAGAAAAATTTTGGCAAATGGCAGATCCCTTGGGGAGAGATCAACCGTTTTCAAAGAATTTCGAGTGATATTGACAGTAAGTTTGATGACAACCAACCCAGCTTTCCAGTTGGATTTGTTTCATCCACCTGGGGTATGCTGCCCTCTTACATCAGCCGTAATTTCCCGGTCACTAAAAAAAGATATGGTGTTCACGGGAACAGTTTTATTGCTGCTGTGGAATTCGGGGGAAAAGTAAAAGCCAAATCTTTATTAGCCGGGGGAGAAAGCAGTGACTCCAGTTCAAAACATTTTTTTGACCAGGGGCTGATGTACAGCAAAGGGCAGTTTAAAGATGTGCTGTTTTATAAAGATGATGTGTTGAAACATGTGGAGCGGAAATATCACCCGGGAGAGTGATGCCGGGATAACTTTGCCAAAGTGTAAAACTTTGGCAAAGATGTAAATAAATCATTCTTTATTTTTTACCAGCTCCTTAATATGATACTCCTGGATCAATGCAGGGTTCTCCGGCGATAACGTGAAGTAGATCTCCATATTTATTTTTTCGCCTTCAACAATAAAAGAACCCCGCAACTGGTTCTCGGGTTTCATTTCCTTAACCGCAACTATTTTTCCTGCCTTTGCATATAGATCCCTTGCCTGTTTTTTTAAACTGTCGATCGGGTAATCCGGGAAAAAGTTTTCGGCAAAGATGCCGCTGTGTTCAGCATAATTCCAATCGGGTAATATCTTCATCAATTCATTTTTGCGTTGCTCCAGTATTTTTGATGGTTTGATCTGCCGCGGTTGCAGCCCGGCTATTTTGATCAGTGTATCCAGCACACGCATGTTGATATTACCTGTTGGCGCATATGTACGGTTGGCAAAGGCAACAACGCCGATCCCGTAATCTGGCATGATGCGCCACTGGCTGCCAAAACCCGGCAGGCCGCCGCTATGGGCAATATAAATTTTACCATCGCAATCCTTCATCCAGCCCAGTCCATAGCAATAGGCTGCTGCAATAGCACAGGTTCTGCCATCGGTATATTTATAATCGGGAACAATGGCAAAGGTCCGCCAGGGATGATGCATTTCCCTTACCGAGCTTCTTTTTACCGGCCCGTCATCCTTTGCATTGTTGGGTGGCCAGGCGCTCATATGAAATGCCATGTAGTTGGCAAACTCATCAATGGAGCTGATCATAGCACCCATGGCGCCCCAGCTTCCGTCTTTGGTATCGTGTAATAATGTTTCTTCATTCCATTTTTCATTCAGCCAGCGGTAACCATGTGCCAGTTTATCAGCAGCCACATCGCCATACTCATAAGTGGTTGTGTTCATACCCAATGGTTCCAGGATATTTTTTTTGATATAGTCCTGGTAACGCATACCCGAAACCTTAGTAATAATTTTTCCCTGCAGGGCAAAGCCCAGGTTGCTGTATTCAAATGCTATACCGGGTGGATTGGAAAATGAAATTTGTTTGCCAATAAAATCCAACAGGTCTTTATCCGTATCGGCAAGTTGGCGGTCGCCCCAGGGATTGTCTTCCGGGAAACCTGCGCCATGCGTCATTAAATGGCGGATGGTAATTACCGGCGCATCGGCTGTTGGATATTTTAGTTTTTTTAATTCGGGGATATATAAATGTGCCGGGTCATCCAGGTCAAGTTTTCCTTCATCACGCAGTTTTAAAATGGCCATGCAGGTAAAACTTTTACTCATGGAAGCAATGCGGAAGAGCGAAGAAGAGGTTGCCGGTATTTTCTTTTCCAGATCGGTATAGCCATAACTGTTTTTATAGACCAGTTGCCCATCTACCACCAACCCAAATGAAATGGCCGGGAAATGGTTGTCTGCTGCATGTTTTTTATACATGCTGTCAATAACCGCAAATGCGGCTTCTATTTTTGCACTGCGGTTGGGGTCGGCAAAAACTGCCGGCATGTAGGATGAGTCATATTGAGAAGCTGTTGCAGTTTCTTTTTTATCTGCCTGTTTACAGGAAATAAATAATATAGTGGTGGCAATGAATAAAAAATATTTTTTCATTTTACAGTTAGTTTTTGAAAGAGAAAGTGGAAAACTGAAATTACTGAAATAATTTGAACTGCTTTTTTATTTTTGAAGGGTCTTAATAATTCATCAGTTTCTCTACACACTCATCCAGCCTGCTGTATGCCATAAAATTTTTCTCCAGCTCCAAATTAAAAGGAATGGGGGTATCCAGCGATGCACAACGCATTACAGGCGCATCTAAATGATCAAAACAATGTTCAGCGATCCAGGCGGCGATCTCTCCGCCGATCCCGCCGGTGAGTGTGTCTTCATGCAGGAGTAAAACTTTACCGGTTGCTGTTACAGCTTCTTTTATTGCATCATAATCCAATGGAAGCAATGTTCGCAGGTCAACAATATGAATGGAAATTTCGGGATGATTTTTTGCATAGTCCATGGCCCAGTGCACGCCGGCGCCATAAGTGATGATGCTGATATCATCGCCGCTGGTAACCAGTCTTGCTTTGCCGATTTCCACTTCGTAATATTCCTCCGGTACGGGACCACTTACAGAACGATACAAAGCTTTGTGTTCAAAATATAAAACGGGATTGGGATCATTGATGGCAGCGATCAGCAAACCCTTTGCATCGGCAGGTGTGCTGGGGTAAACTACTTTTAACCCCGGTGTATGTACAAACCAAGCCTCATTGCTTTGTGAATGAAATGGCCCTGCACCTACACCACCGCCTGTTGGCATGCGGATGACCACATCGGCCTGTTGTCCCCAGCGGTAATGGATCTTTGCCAGGTTATTGATAATTTGATTGAACCCTACCGTTGCAAAATCAGCAAACTGCATTTCCATGATGGCCTTGTACCCTTCCATGCTTAACCCGAGTGCAGCCCCCACAACAGCACTCTCGCAAATGGGCGTGTTGCGTATCCTTGCTTTACCAAACTCCTCCACAAATCCTTCGGTTATTTTAAAGGCCCCGCCATACTCAGCAATATCCTGTCCCATAATGATGAGGTTGGGATGTTTGATCATGCTTTGATGAAGGGCTTCTTTGATGCCGTCGATGAAGCGTTTGTCGGGAGCAACTGGATGCTGGATGCTGGATACTGGTTGCTGGATATCGGAGTCTGAAACTTTAAAGTTCTTATCCAGTATCAAGTATCCAGTATCTTTTCGTTGGGCATACACATCATTCACTTCTTCATCCGTATCTACCATCATCGGCTTTACATTCCCGGCGATATTCAATTCCGTTTCAATATAGGATTTGGTTTCTGCCTTAATATTTTCAACCTGTGTTACGGTTAGAATATTTTCACTGATCAAATACTGTTCATAATTTTTTACCGGGTCCTTTGCTCCCCACAATTCAAACAGTTCGGGTGGCACATATTTAACACCGCTGGCTTCTTCGTGTCCACGCATCCGAAAGGTCATACATTCGATCAAATAAGGTTTCTGGTTTTTTATGCAGTAATCCCGTACCCCTTTGATGGTATCGTACACCGATAAAATATTATTACCGTCGATCTGTATGCCTTCGATGCCGTAACCGATCGCTTTATCCACTAAATGTTTACAGCGGTATTGCTCACTCACCGGTGTACTTAACCCATACCCGTTGTTTTCAATAATAAAGATCACCGGCAGGTCCCAAACAGCTGCCAGGTTCAAAGCTTCGTGAAAATCGCCTTCACTGGTTCCTCCATCGCCGGTAAAAGCAACAGAAACTTTTAGTGGTGAGCCTGTTGAACCATGACGTAATTTATAGGCCAGCGATACACCATCGGCAATGGCCATCTGCGGGCCCAGGTGCGATATCATACCGCAGATATGATGTGCTTTGCTGCCAAAATGAAAACTTCTCTCCCGCCCCTTGCTGTATCCCTCCTTATTGCCCTGCCACTGCATGAATAATTTGCTGAGCGGCATTTTTCGGGATGTGAAAACACCCAGGTTACGGTGCAAAGGCATGATCCATTCATCTTGCTGCAGCGCTAAGGTGACACCAACTGCAATGGCTTCCTGGCCAATACCGCTGAACCATTTGCTGATCTTTCCCTGGCGCAACAACACCAGCATCTTTTCCTCGATCATGCGTGGCAGCAGCAGCTTTTTATACAGGTCTGTTAATGTATCATTACTTAAATTCCTTCTGTCGAATTGCATGGTATATGATCTTATGTATTATATGTAAAGTTAGCCGTTGTTGTGGCAGAAAAACAAATCACATTTGTACAGCCGGGTTGTTAAATAAATGTAAAGAGCCACTGATTAATTCCCATAGCTTGTGCAAATTATAAAAACCCGGCATCTCCCTGGAAACTATTCATTATGAACCAACTTTTTAAACCGGCCGCCATTACACTGCTTATTGTATCTGCGCTTATTATTGTATCATTTACCGGCAAACCTGTCATACCCAAAGCCACCGGCACAAAACTAAACCCCAGGATACAGGTTGCTGTTTTACTGGATGTAAGCGGCAGTATGGAAGGGCTGATCGAACAGGCCAAGGCACAATTGTGGAACATGGTAAGCACCCTGGGGAAAGCGAGGTGTGAAGGCGAAATTGCCCCAAAAATTGAAATTGCGCTGTATGAATATGGCCGCTCCTCAAACAATGTTAAGGAAGGGTATGTTAAACAGATCAATGGGTTTATCAGCGACCTTGATTCCTTATCACAGAATTTATTCAGTTTAAAGACCAATGGCGGCGATGAATATTGCGGACAGGTTATTTACAGTTCGCTGAATGAACTGAAGTGGGATGCAGCAGCCGGACAGGCAAGTTATAAAGTGATCTTTATTGCCGGCAATGAAGATTTTTTACAGGGCAATCTTCATTATACCAAAGCCTGCAGCCTGGCCAAACAAAAAGGCGTGATCGTTAATACGATCTATTGCGGAGATAAAATGCAGGGCATACGGGAAAACTGGAACCTGGCCGGTGAATGTGGCAATGGCAGCTATACCCATATCGATCAAAATGGAAAGGAAGATGAAATTCCCACGCCTTATGACAGTCTCATCTATTCGCTGAATCATAAACTCAACGGCACTTATATTTCCTATGGATATGGCGGCGCAGCTTATAAGGCCAAACAGGCCGAAATGGATAATGCCAATGCATCGATGAGTAAAGCAGCAGGCATCAAAAGGATAAACGCAAAAAGCAATGGGGCTGTATATAACAATGCAGGTTGGGACCTGGTTGATGCCAGGGGCACCGGCGCTGTTGATCTTGCAAAAATTGATAAGAAAGATTTACCGGACAGTTTAAAGAACAAAACAACTGCAGAACTTGAAAAAATAGTAGATGCAAAAAGCAAAGAACGCAATTACATACAAAAAGAAATTGCAACATTAAATATACAAAGGAATACTTTTATAGCTACTGCAAAAGCAAAAAATGCAGGCAATAAGAACAACGGGGCCACATTGGAAACTGAAGTGGAAAAGATCATCAGGGAACAGGCAAAGCGGTATAAAATGAATATTCAGTAAACGGATGCTGGATACTGGATGCTGGATGCTGGGGACTTTAAGTAAGCAGGAAGTATATCCAGTATCAAGAATCTAGTTCCCGGTATCGGGTTTCTTTTCCTCCGGAAACGCCTTTTTATGTACCAGTGAATTAAAGAATGAAAGCAATGCACCAAACAACAGGGCATGCCAGAAGCTTTGAACTTCGAAACCATGCACAAAATAAGCATCTATTAAAATGATGCTGGCATTGATCACAAACAGGAAAAGTCCAAGCGTAAGGATGGTTGCCGGCAGGGTAAGCAGGATGAGCAGCGGCTTTACAATGGCATCCAGTACCGACAATACCACAGCAACAATGATGGCTGTAAAAAAATCAACAATGTGGATACCCGGCAAAATATAAGCCAGTATAAATACATTGACCGAACAAACCAATACTTTAAAAAACCATTTTTGCATATCTTATTTATTGCTTTAGTAGTTTTAACGTGTTGTGGTAATAACATTAATTCCGTTCAGGAAATCGTCTTCGACATCCCGATAGCTATCGGGACATACTGACAGCCTTCTTCCATGTTGAGCCTGCCGATCCTGCAGGCAAGCGTGTCGAAACATAGACAGAAAGTGGTTTATGAATGATTCACTTTTTTTAATGCTGCAACAAGTTAGTTTTATCAAATTACAACTAATTCGTAAAATTCCTCCGGGTTCAAATATTTTTTTGCCAGTTCCTGTAACTCTTCTGCCGAAATGGTTTTAATCGTTTCTATTGACCGGTAAAAATAATCATCGGTGAGGTTATTCAGTACCAGGTTCTTCCAGCGGCCCATAATGTGAAAGGGCCCGTCCAGGTCGCCCAGGATAGTGCCTATTAAAAAATTACGGACCAATAACAGTTCTTCTGCATCTATGGGTTCTTCCCTTAATATTTTCATTTCCTTATACACTTCTTCAATGGTGGCTTCACATACATCCTTGCCTGCTTCGGTGCTGATCATCCATGCCGAATCGTGAATATGGTTTTGCACAAAACTGTGTATGCCATAGGTATACCCTTTATCCTCGCGGATATTGCTCATCAGCCTCGAGCCAAAAAAACCGCCAAACAGGGTATTCAGTACCATCACTTTCATAAAGTCGGGGTGATGCCTGTTGTGAAACGGCCTTGCAATACGGATTGCGCCCTGCACCCCGTTCACATCATTTTGTATGCGGTACTTTTTTTCAACAGCTGGTAATTGAGCAATCTGCGGGATCACTTTATTGAAAGGTTTTAAACCCAGGTCGCCAAAGGCATTGTTCAGCTGCTCGGGTAAATTTTCCGGCAATTTTCCGCTCACAAAGATCACACACTGCCCGTTGAGGTAATACTGTTTAAAAAAATCCTGCAGCAGGCTGCTGTTAAGCGCATCCAGGTCTTCGGGATTGGTATATTTACCATAGGGGTGCGTTTCGCCGTACAGGTAAGCATCCGCCAAACGGGTGGCCACATAATCACATTTTTGCAGACTAACCTTCAGTTTTTGTTTGGAGTTTTGCTTGTAAATATCCAGTTCGGTCTCCGGGAAAACAGAATCGGTGATCATTTCCCGCACCACCGGCAGCAAAGCGGGCAAATGCTTATTGATGCAGGAAAGGGTAACAACAGCCGTTTCATTGTAACAGCTGCGGTTACAATAAGCGCCATAATAATCAAAGGTTTCATTTAACTGGAAAGCATTTTTGCCCGATGTGCCGTTCTTTAATAAATAACTGGTGGCGGCAGCTACATTCTTTTGCTGCTCGAACCAGTTACCTGCATAGAAAACAAGTTCAAGCTGCAGCACTTCCTGTGCGCCGGCATCAATGGCATACACGGGTACGCCGTTGTTTAAAGTGAACTGCCGGCAGGGTTTTAACTGTAAATTAAATTCAATGGCATCTTTTATGACCGGGGCTTCAATTCTGTTCATGTAGGTTTAATTATCAGCGTAATAATACAGCGTATTGCTGTTCTTTTCGTCGAAAATGATATTGCTTTCTTTCTTTATTTCATCGGCAGTTACAGTCCGGTACCTGTCCAGTTCTTTGTTGATCAGTTCAGCATCTCCCAGCAATTCATAAATGGCCAGGCTGGCTGCCCTGTTGGTGATGCTCATGTCTTCAAAAGCGATCATGCTTTCCGTTTTGTTTTTTACTTTTTCCAGTTCACGCTGGCTGATGCCATCCTGCTGCAGCATCATCAGTTCTTCATGAATGCCTGCTTCTGCGTCTTCCATTTTTACGCCTTTAACCAGTTTGCCTTCAATGGTGAGTAAACCGGCATCGGTACTGCCCAAATGATAACATTCAATATTGCTGAACAGTTGTTTCTCCTTTACCAGCGACTGGAACAACCGGGATGAACCGCCTCCGCTTAAAATTTCGGTAATCAGGTCGGCAGTATAATAACGCATATCCGTTCGCGGGTAAATATGCCAGCATTTGTATAAAGCATCCAGCGGAACCTTTGCTTTTACTGTTTTTGATCTTGCAGCTTCCTGTTTGGGTTCAACCGGCAGGTTGCGTACATATTTTTCACCGGCAGGGATAGGTGCAAACCATTTTTCGGTTAGGCGTTTAACTTCTTCAACAGTTATATTGCCGGCAACAACCAAAATGGCGTTCGACGGGTTATAATGTTTATGAAAGAATGATTTAACATCATCCAGTGTTGCATTTTCAATATGGCTCAGTTCGGCACCAATCGTCATCCAGCGGTAAGGATGAACGGTATAAGTAAGTTCCCGGAGCTTATGCCATACATCGCCGTAAGGTTTGTTGATATAATGTTCTTTACACTCTTCGCTAACCACTTTGCGCTGCACTTCCAGGCTTTTTTTGCTGAAGGCCAGCGACAGCATCCGGTCACTTTCGAGCCAGAAAGCGGTCTCCAGGTTTTCGGCAGGCAGCTGGCAGTAATAATTGGTGAGGTCGTTGGTGGTAAATGCATTATTCTCGCCGCCGGCCAGTTGCAGCGGTTCATCATACACGGGAATATGGATGCTGCCGCCAAACATCAGGTGTTCAAACAAATGAGCAAAGCCTGTTTGGGCGGGGTTTTCATCCCTGGCACCTACATCGTACAGGACATTTACCACGGCCATGGGCGTACTCACATCCCGGTGAACCAGCACTTTTAAACCGTTGGCTATTTCAAATCTTTCAAACTGAATCATGTGCAAATGTACGGAGCCGTGCAAAAAAGCCCGCATGTTTATCGAATACTTACCGTATTTAAGGTCAGTTCTTTTAAAAGTCCGGCACGCCTTACCAGTATCTTAATGGATTCAAAAGGTTTTTGCAACATGTTTTTATACAACTGCATATTCAGTGAAAAATTCCTGTTCACGGCAATGATCTCATCATTTATTTTAAAATGAGCCTTGTCAGCCGGCGAACCGGCGATCACATCTTCCACGGTTATTTTGCCATCCACATAATAAATGCCCAAACCGGTATAGGCATAATCAAAGTTTTCATTAAAATGGCTGTTGGGCAATATATGAATTTCGCGGTTGGGGTAATTGATGATCATATTGAACCTGCGCAACAGGTCATTTCCCAAAAGCCCCCCGGTAAAGGGGTACGCGGTAACGTTATAGTTATCTTTATAGAGGTAGGCGGGTACTGTTTTAAATTTATACGGGCCTATTTTTACTTCTTTGATGATCGTAAGGCGCATCTGCAGCTTGCCGCCCATACCCTCGGCCTGGGTAATAACGGGCTTTCTTTTTTTCAGTAAAATGCCGCTGTCCTTTGCAAATTTTTCGCTCAGTAAAATACAAAGCCCGGCCCCCGTGTCGAAATAAAAATTAAATCCCAGGCTTTTTTTGTCTTTAATATTGAGCCACTGGATGGGTAAATTGGTAAATGCAGGGTGCAATAAATGACCCTGCTTGGGATAATCCATTTTGCCCGGGCTGTACACTTCGATGATGCTGCTGTCGAAATTGATCTTTACAATATAACGGCTGAAAAAACTGTAGCCGATGATCCCGTCTACCTTTTCGCCATAAACACTGCTGAGTATCTCATAATTATTTACATGAAAATTAAGGTGCTCCAACCGAAGGCCGGGCAGGGTGAGTGACTGGTCAAAAGCAAAGGAAACTTTCCGTATACCGCCAATGCCGGTAATGGTGGTGTCACTTTTTTTAAGGGGAATATTAAATTCTTCGCAGGTACTCGAGTCGAGGGAAATGCCCCCGCTGCCGGTATCCAGTATAAAATTCAATGTATCGGGTATATCCCCGAATTTTGCCTGCAGCACCATTACCCCGCCACTGAACTGCTTAAAAGGGAAACGGGTAATGAATTTTGCCTCCCGCTGGGGTAATATTTCCTGTGCGGGCAAAAATGCCGGTACAAATAAAAATAATATGATGAAAAAACAGTTCCGCATGCTGTACGAATACCAATTTACAACCTATTGGATGTATTTTTGTTGATTATTACACAAATGGATGATCATATGGAATTAAATGACCTATACCGCAAAGCCCTCCGCTTTGAATTTCTTTCTGTTGAAGAAGGCATGTTCCTGTTTGAAAATGCTGCATTAACGGAACTGATGTTCGTGGCAGATGAACTGAGGAAGAAACAGGTGCCACATGGAAAAGTTACCTGGCAGATAGACCGGAATGTAAATACCACCAATGTGTGTATTGCCAACTGCAAGTTTTGTAATTTTTACCGCATACCGGGACATGCCGAAGCGTATATTACCGATATTGAAACCTATAAAACCAAGATCGAAGAGACCATTAAATATGGCGGCGACCAGCTTTTACTGCAGGGAGGCCATCACCCGGAGCTGGGACTGGGTTTTTATGTAAACCTTTTTAAGGAACTTAAATCACTTTATCCCGATATTAAACTGCATACGCTGGGGCCGCCGGAGGTTGCACATATCACCAAATTGGAAAAGAGCAATCATCGTGACGTACTGATGGCATTACAGGAAGCAGGGATGGACAGCCTGCCGGGCGCCGGTGCCGAGATATTAACGGACAGGGTAAGACGCCTGATCAGCAAGGGAAAGTGCGGCGCACAGGAATGGCTGGATATCATGCACGAAGCACACAAACTCAACATCACCACTTCGGCCACCATGATGTTCGGGCATGTGGAAACCCTGCGTGAACGGTTTGAACACCTGGTTAAGATACGGGAAGTGCAAA
>Ga0138256_10007575_pt1 | contig 11439 bp, 12 predicted proteins | sample KNB2016incub_MG_FD_105486 | JGI IMG/M metagenome (GOLD analysis project Ga0138256, IMG submission 105486) | Active sludge microbial communities from wastewater in Klosterneuburg, Austria - KNB2014incub_MG | ecosystem: Engineered > WWTP > Activated sludge > Unclassified | place: Austria...
AGGCCGTAGTACTTCTCGTTGTCTTTCGGGTGACGAACCTGTCCGGTGACATAGTCGCCGGGGCGAAGGCCGAACTTCCGCAGCTGTGACTGCGAAACATAGATGTCGTGCGGGCCGCCGCGCATCGATTCCCCACGAAGGAAGCCGTAGTTGCCGTCGTCGCTGACTTCGAGGAAACCACCCGAGAAGACGTTCCCTCGCGCTTCAGCCTGCGCCTGCAGAAGGCGGAAGATGAGATCCGTCTTGCGCAGGACCGTCGCCTCTTCAAGGCCCATCCCGATCGCCAGTTCGGCGAGTTGCTCGCGCGTCTTCTGTTCCATTTCGGCGATATTCAGCGGCGCCATCTGGCTGCGGTTCGGGCGCTCATCGCGCTCCCCCGAGTCGTCCTGGTCACGGTCGCCGGTGCGGTCGCGCCAGCGGCGGTCGCTGCGGTCCCCTCGTTCGCCGCGATTCTCTCGATCACGCCAGCGGCGTTCGTTCCGGGGCTGCTGATCCTGCCCCCGGTTGTCGCCGTCGCGAGCATCCTTGCGGCTCTCCGCCCCGTCGGCCGTTTCCGTGGATGTGTCGCTGGCCGGCGCCTCTCCGCTGGCCCGCGCCGGCTTCGAACGCGGACTCCGCTTGAAGGTGCGTTCGCGGCGGGGACTCGCGTCTGTTTCAGCGTCGCTCTCCGCGCTGGATTCACCATCCCCGGCAGAGGCCGCTTCGGCTGCGGCAACGGCGGCAGTTACATCCACCGTGTCTTCCGGCGGAGGGGCTGCTTTCGCGCGGGTGGTGCGACGGCGCGGCGCTGGCTTGGGGGCATGCCCGTTTTCCGAAGCGGATTCGGGGCTCGTTGTGACTTCTTGGACTTCTGTTTCTTCCAATGGGGACTACCGTATGCGCAGAGTGTGCCCGGAGGGCGGGGCGGAGGGGCTAAAGGATTTGTGGAAGGTATGGCCGCGTCCAACGCTCTAAATCGGGACGCCGGGACAAATCGAGGGGGCTGAACCTGCCTGCCTTGGCAAATTCCTGTCCAGCCACCCACACCTTACGACGCACGTCAACGCGATGCAAGAAAAATTCCGGCGAACACGCGACGTTGGCCAACAATCGCGCGATGACGAGCACGGATCGGTTCGACGCTTACTCCAGACAGAGGCAAAACGGGTGGCCGGCCGGGTCCAGCATCACGCGGATGTCGTCCCGGCCCTGGAATGCGGCCAACCGCGCGCCACAGGCAATGACCCAGGCCACCGCCGCCTCGAGGTCATCGACCTTCATATCGAAGTGGACCATCTTCCACTGTTCGCCACGTTGCTCAGGCCATACCGGTGGCTGGTAATCGGGGTACTCCTGGAACGAAACGTTCGGCCCGCCCGTTGGATTTCCCAGAACGATGAAATCGTGGTCGCGCCACTTCACTCCCCAGCCGAGGAGCTCGCCGTAAAAGTCCGCCATCTCCTGCGGATCTCGGCGGTCCATATTGATGCTGAGTAGTTGGATAGCTGGACGCTTCGTCGGGTCGAGCACCGGTGGGGCTCCTGGTGATGACGCGGGCCACACCGCCTATCGGCGGATGAGCCCGCGTTCTGCTGCCGCTTCGATAATCTGCACAACGTTTGTGGCCGCACCTTTGCGAATGCTGTCCGTCACCGTCCAGAGCGTGATGCCGCCGGGCCGCGAACTGTCGCCCCGAAGCCGCCCCACCAGCACCTCGTCCGTCCCCGCGACATCCATCGGCGTCGGATACAACTCCTGCGAGGGGTCGTCGACCAGGCGGACGCCTTTGGCCGTCGCAATCAGATCGCGGGCCTCTCCCGGAGTTATCGGGTTTTCAAACTCGGCCCAGACGTTCATGGCGTGTCCGAAGAACGTCGGGATGCGCACGCAGGTCGCACTTATCGCGATATCCGGCGCATGAAAAATCTTGCGGGTTTCGTTCGCCATCTTGATCTCTTCCTTCGAGTAACCGCCTTCATCGAAGAGGTCGATCTGGGGCACGGCGTTGAAAGCGATCTCCCGCTTCTGCGTGCCCGAGGGCTCATGCCGCCCGTCGAGGACGGCCGCAGTCTCGGTGCGCAAGCCTTCCACGGCCGCCGCCCCAGCGCCCGCGACCGCCTGGTAGGTGCTCACCACGATTCGCCGCAACGGGTTCACCTGGTGGATCGGTGCCAGGGCCATCACCATCGGGGTCGTTGTGCAGTTCGGCTGGCTGATGATGCCCTTATGCCATTCGAGATCTTCCGCATTGATCTCGGGGATCACAAGCGGTACTTCAGGATCCATCCGGTAGGCGCTCGAATCGTCGATCACGAAGCTCCCGTGGCGCTGCGCAATCGGCGCATACTGCTTCGATGCCGAACCCGAAGCCGAGAGGAAGACGACGTGGTCATCGGGCGTGAAGCTCGCGTCGGAGGTCTCTTCAAGCGTGATCTGTTCGCCGCGGAAGTCGACAACCTTCCCTGCCGAGCGCGCGGTCGCGAGCAGCCGCAGGCGTTTCACGGGAACGTTTCGCGTTTCGAGCAATTTCAGGAATTCGCGGCCGACAATACCGGCCCCACCGACGACGGTGATGTTGTAGGCGTCCACAGGGCGCGCTCCGAAGCTAAGGGTGCCTTTTATGGTAGCGGCACAGGCGACCTTCGGTCACTGCCAGCCAGCACCTGTCACCCCGTGCGCCGGCGCAACGTGGCCGCACCGAGCGCCAGCGCAAGAACGGTCGTGAGGAGGAGGACAGCCGTGTCACCCGCGACGCGCGCAGAAAATCCCTCGCCGGTTGCTACTCGGCTGAGTGCGTTGTAGGCGTAGGTCATGGGGAGGAAGTCGGAAACGATTTCCAGCCCTCGTGCCATTGTGTCGCGCGGCCCGAGCAGCCCACAGAGGAGCATCTGAGGCAAGAGGAGCGCGGGCATGAACTGGACCGCTTGAAATTCGGACCGGGCGAAAGCGCTAACCAGGAGTCCCATCGCCATGCCAACGATCGCGTTGAGAATTGCCAGCGCAAGCACTGCCGCCGCCGGCCCCTCTGTCTCCAGCCCCAGGAGCCCAAAAGCGACGATCGAGACGACAGCCGCCTGGATCGCCGCGATCAAACCGAACGCGAGCGCGTAGCCGGCCAGCAGGTCCATCTTGCCAAGCGGCGTGGTCAGCAGCCGCTCGAGCGTGCCGCTCGTCCGTTCGCGCAACATCGTCACCGATGTGACCAGGAACATGGAGGTCATGGGAAAGATGCCGAGCAGCGGCACCCCGACACGCTGGAATACACGATCCTGGCCGTCGAACACCCACTTCATGAGCGTCATCAATACCACCGGAACAACGATGAGTAAGGCGATGGTGCGAAAGTCGTTTCGGAGCTGGGCGGTCACGCGCGAGCCAGTCGCCAGGGCGAGACGAAGATTCACGACGCGACTCCCGGCCGTTGGACGAGCTTGAGGAAGGCAGACTCCACATCGGGCGCCGCCGTTTCTTTCAGGAGTTGCTCCAGCGTGCTGTGGGACAGGATCCGCCCCTCGCGCATCAGGATGAGCTCGTCGCACCGCTCCGCTTCGTCCATCACGTGGCTCGAAACCAAGAGTGTGGCCCCGTCATCGGCCAGTTTGCGAAAGGTGGCCCAGAGCTCACCCCGCAGGACGGGATCCAGGCCCACCGTCGGTTCATCGAGGACGAGCAGTTCCGGATTCGGTATCAGCGCGGTGGCGAGAGAAACTCGCGCGCGCTGACCACCGCTCAGGTTCCGGACCAGCTTGTCGCGAACGTCCGAGAGACCCACGGTTTCAATCGCTTCCTCCACCAGGGCCACCGGCACCCCATAGAGTCGCTGGAAGTATTGGAGGTTCGCGAAGACCGAAAGGTCCTCGTAGACCGATGGCGATTGGGTGACATAGCTGATGTTTTTTCGGAGTGCGGTACTGCCGGCCAGGTGCCCCAGCACCTGGATCTCCCCGGCCTCCACAATCTGGACGCCGACGATCGCCCTCATCAGCGTCGTCTTGCCGCACCCACTCGGGCCGAGCAGTCCGGTGATACGCCCCTTCGGAATGTCGAGCGAGAGATCCTTCAGGACCACATTGCCGCCGCGAATCACCCGCAGACCTTTAATCGAGATCGCCACTTCGTTCATTGGCCTTCCTCCGGAGAACCCGTGTCCTCGCTATCGTCGTTGCGCAGCCTTAACTATGACCTGAACGCGACAGGCGTCGAATATGGCGGGCGGCAGCCAAGCGTAGACTGCGCCACACAGACCACACTCATCTTGGAGCATTGTTATGACCGAACTCACCAATATCGCCTACGAATCCGATGGTCCCATCGGCTGGATCACCTTCAATCGGCCCAAGTACCGCAACGCCCAGAGCTGGCGCCTTCTCGACGAGTTCGACATCGCGATGGACATGGCTGACGCCGACCCCGGCGTCCAGGTCATCATCGTCCGCGGGGCCGGCGGGAACTTCTCCAGCGGTCACGACCTTGGCACGCCCGAGCAGATGGCCGACCGCGAGGCGCGTGCCGTCGGCGATGCTGGCGTCGAGTTCTACAACAACTTCAAGCACTACAACCTCGATCTCCTGCTCAAGTGGCGAAATTGCCGCAAGCCTACGATCGCCATGGTCGAGGGGTACTGCATCTTCGCCGGCTGGATGATGGCCGCCTGCGTGGACATCGTTTTTGCCGCGAAGGACGCCCGCTTGCTGCCCGCCCTGCTCGAATACTTCTCCCTCCCGTACGACATCGGCACCCGCAAGGCGAAGGAACTCATGTTCGAAAGCCGTTTCCTCACCGCCGATGAGGCAATGGAGTGCGGCTTCGTCAATCGTGTTTATGACCCGGAGAAACTGCTGGAAGAGACCACGAACTATGCGCTCCGGGTGGCCGAAAACAGCCCGATGAACGTCCGCATGGCGAAAGTCGCCGCGAACAAGTCCCAGGATCTCATGGGCTACACCGCCTCGCTCGAATCGGGCCTCTCCGACTACATGCTGATGGCGGCGCACCGCGGCTCCGGCAGGGTCGAAGGGAGGCGCCGCCTGGGAGGCGTCGACCTCGCCGTTCGTGGCCTCAAAGGCGACCGCGCCGGCCTGGCCCCGGCCGAGTAGTTGCGGCCTTCGGGCGCTGGGGCGCCCATCTGTCACATCGCCGCAAGATCCACGCACCGTTCCTTGAGGCCTTTCTGATGCCGCCATCGGTACCGTTTGCTGACGCGAGAGCGGCAAATGTGAAAGGAGAACAACCATGGAAAAGTGCGCACATCGAGACTGTTCCTGCTCGGAAGCCACCTACGAACGCGCCGGGGCCAAGTTCTGCAGCCAAACCTGCGCCGATGCTGCGAACGCGAAGAACCTTGCGGACGCGATCTGCGGCTGTGCCCATGCAACCTGCGGTGCATAGCTTCATCGACAATCTCTGGTCGAGATCTCAAACCCCCGTCCCAGACGGGGGTTTGTGGCGTCCGGCCCACCAGTTCATGCCGATGCGGCATGAAGCGCCTTGCCCGAAGCGCCTCGAACGCCTCCCCTGCCCGGTAAACCGCAAGAGCGAGGTTTGATCGCCCTTGGGGCCGATGGTATAACTCGCTTTGCTACATGATTCACAAAGTAGCCCGGGACGTGCCGCGCGCTCGGGGACCCGTAGAGGGGGGAGGCCAACAGGTTTGGAATTCGCGAATCTCCCGCACGACTTTGCCGAAACGCTGGAGCTTGTCTTCGTTGGCATCACAATTATCGTTTCGCTTCTCATCATGGTGGCCTTCGGTCACTGGTGGCAGAGGTAACGATCGATGGCCGTAGAAGCTCCCACAAAGCCAAGTTTCGCCGATAAGGTCTACGACAAGATGTTCCACAACTATGTGTGGAAGTCCATCTTCCGTACCGGCTATCCGAACACCCCGCGCAACCAGATGCTGGTCGTCGCGACGAACGTGTTCCTTCACCTCCACCCGACGCGAATCCATCGCACCCACGTCAAGATCACACACACCTACTGCCTCGGTGGCCTTTCGTTCTTCATGTTCCTGGGCCTCACCGTCACCGGCATCCTCCTGATGTTCTACTACGTGCCAAGCGTCGAACGCGCTTATTTGGATATGCAGAACATCACGACGACCGTCCAATTCGGCCAGTTAATGCGGAACATGCACCGCTGGATGGCCCACGCGATGGTCATCCTCGTGTTCCTGCACATGATGCGGGTGTTCTATACGGGCGCCTACAAGCCACCGCGCGAATTCAACTGGGTGGTCGGTGTCATCCTCCTGGTGCTCACCTTCCTCCTCAGCTTCACCGGCTACCTCCTCCCGTGGGACCAGCTCGCATTCTGGGCAATCACCGTCGGCACCAACATCGCCGGTTCGGCGCCGGTCCTCGGCCCGAAGACGCGGTTCTGGCTCCTTGGCGGCTTCGAAGTAGGCCCCGATTCACTGATCCGTTTCTACACCCTTCACGTCATCGGCCTGCCGCTGCTGGCCGCAATCTTCATGGCCATCCACTTCTGGCAAATTCGCCGGGATGGCGGCCTCGCTCGCCCGCTCTAAGGGCGAAACAACCCGGTCCAACTCGGTAAGAAACCGAAAGTCAAAGAGGGGAATGCATGGCAACCGCAGTAGTAGCCCGGCCCGTCGCCCGCCCACAGGCACGCGCCCGAGATGAGGAAGTCCTCGTCTGGCCGGACCTTGTGTTCATCGAATTCATCGCGGCGATGGTCTTCACGATCGCGTTGTTCATCCTCTCCGTCGTCATCAACGCCCCTCTCCTTGACCAGGCAAACGCGGATGTCACCCCGAACCCATCGAAGGCTCCGTGGTACCTCCTGAACCTGCAGGAACTGTTGCTCCACATGAACGCCGCGATGGCCGGGATCATTATCCCCACCATCTGGCTCGTCATTCTCGGCGCATTCCCCTACTTCGACCGTGATAACGACGGCCAGGGCTCGTACTTCAGCACAGAGAACTCGGTTCGCCTCACGATCGTCGCAGGCGTCATCGGCTTCGTCGGCACCTGGCTCCTGATCATGTGGGACTCGGGCAAAGTCGCCTACCTCGCCCATGACTGGTTCGGACTTTCGGGTGGGGACCACCTCCGCTTCCTCGAAAACGTCCGCTCGATGCAGTCACAGTTACCGTGGCCCGATTGGTCCAAGGACATCACCTATCTGCCATTCAACCTGAAGCTCCTCGACGGAGGCGGCTCGGGTGGTCCAACCACCTTCCAGCACCTCGACTTCCCCGGCTGGCTCGTTGAACAGGGCATCCCGATCGCCGTCATCCTCGGCCTGCCGTGCTTGATGATCTACACCTTCTGGCGAATGGGCTGGGTCTTCGACCGTCGCAGCGCGCTGCTCGCGCTCTTCAGCGGTTTCGTGACCGCCTACGGTGTCCTGACACTCGTTGGCACAGCCTTCCGTGGGCAGGGCCAGGAACTGGTCTTCCCGTGGGAACTCAAAGTGAGCGAAGGCATTCCGGGCCAGGAGGCCGGGCACTAATGGCAGCAGAACCAAACGCCCCACGCGCAACCGGCAAGATTGAACATGCCCGCCAGGTCGAAGCCCGAAAGCTGGCCCGGCGCTCGTTCCTCCGGGTTAGCGCGTTCGCCGGCCTCTCGCTCTTTGTCGGCGCCCAACTCGCTGGCTTCCTCGGTTTCTTCAACCTGCGAAAGCCCAAAGGCTTCGGCGGCGTTGTCACCGTCACGGCAGGGCAAGTTCCTGCCCCCGCTGCCGATCCTGTCCGCGTCAGCTCAGGCAAGTTCTGGCTGAGCAATCTTGATGGGCCCGAAGGCGACGTCCTCGGCGTTGGCGGTACAGGTGGCCTCATGGCGCTCTACTGGAAGTGCCCCCACCTCGGCTGCAGCGTCCCGTGGAACCCGGCCTTCAACGCCGCCACCGTGAACTTCCCCGGCATCATCGGCTGGTTCCGTTGCCCCTGCCACGGCTCAACCTACTCCCGCGCTGGTATCCGCGTCTTCGGTCCTGCCCCGCGTCCAATGGATACCATGGCCCTCACCGTTAACCCTGATGGCTCCCTCCAGGTCAACACCGGCGCAATCACGCGCGGTGCGGCCGACAACCCGCTTCGCGCGGTCCCATACAACGGTTAGGCGGAGGAACGTTTGAATACCCAGAAGCAAATCGTCATGATGGTGGCCCTGATGTTCCTCTTCGTCGGTGGCTGTGCCGCCTACACGGCGATCGAACTTCCTGTCCGCGCTCCATCCCAGGCCGATTGGACACGCGATCAGTCTCTCGAACGCGGCGCACTCTTGTTCGCGAACAACTGCCGCACCTGCCATGGAAACCTCGGACAGGGTGGCGTCGGCCCCCAGCTCCTGAACAATCCCGATACACAGTTCCAGGATCAGGATCCCCTCAAGCTCGCTGCCAACAGGGAACTCCTCAACCGCACCCTCAGTTGTGGACGCGCCGGCACGCTTATGCCCGCCTGGCTCAACACCAACGGCGGCTCGCTCAACGCGATCCAGATCCAGCACCTCGTCGACTTCATCAGTTCTCCCGTCGAAGTATCCGAAGATGGCGAGGCCACTTCTGAGTGGTGGCACGAAGCAGAGAACTTCGCCCACAACCTGAATGGTGAAGTCACCGCGCTGGTCGGCGGTGACTCGCTCGAAACCATCGCCAAGTCTCACGGCATCGGCCCGAAGGAACTGGCCGCGGCCAACAATCGCCCGATCGAAGGCCTGATCAAGACGGGAACCAAGATCAAGATCCCCGGGTTCAAGGGCGATCCGAACGGATTCACCTACACCGTTTACAAGGACAACGAGACGATCACGAAGATCGCTGAAGCGCAGTTCGTGGGCGCTGTCATCCTTGCCGATCTCAACGATATTCCCTACAAGTTCAGCGAAAAGCGCGGTGTCGCCACCTTCGGCCTGAAGACTGCCGATGGCAAAGACATCTCCGGGCTCTTCCCCGGTACTACCCTCAAGCTTCCTGAAGGGGCGAACTACACGATCGCTGCCGGGGATACGCTAGAAGCGCTCGCCGCCAGTCATGGAATCTCCATCAGCGCCATCGTCGACCCGAATAAGGATTTGCTTGGCAGCCTAAAGGACGACGAAGAAATTCCGTTCGAACGCCGCCTGAACCTTCCCAAAGAGGTCGCAATCGTCCAGTCCGGCCAGACCCTTGGGGCGATCGCCCAGGAACACGACCTTGAGGCTGCGGATCTTGCGACAGCAAATTCCCTCGCCGAAGATGCCGTCGTCACGGCTGGCACCGAACTGAAGCTTCCGGCAGGCACCCGCTACATCGTCCAGGCCGGCGACACGTGGGCACTCGCGGCGACGATGCACGGCACGACGGCTGTCGAACTCGCTTCGGCCAACAACGCGAAAGAATCCGACCCGCTGACCACCGATGTCACCATCAATCTCCCGAAGATCGACGCCTACGTCGTCCAGGGACAGGACCTCGCGGCGGTCGCCGAAGGCTATGGCAACGTCGACGCCGATAGTCTGGCCCAGAAGAACGGCGTCCAGGCCAACAGCATTCTTGCGGTCGGCACGTCGCTGAAGTTGCCCGATGACGCGTTCGGCTCGGCAGCGCCGGATGCGAAGAACCTCGGCACCGCCTGTGTCCAATATGCAGTCCCGGCCAACATCTACGACACCATCATCGGCAAGGTCGAGGCTGTCGTGAAACCAGAGACGCCGTCGACCGCCGTGAAGATCGATGCTCACGCCAATGATTGGACCGTGAACGCCGACGGCGCGGCCCAGCCTGCGAACAAGGGTGTCGTTCTCGTCAAAGCCGGCACTGCGGTCGATTTCGATTCCGTTGTCGGCCTCCATACCATCACGATTAACGGCGCAAAAGATGATGGCGACCTGAAGCAGGGCGACAAGCGCACCATCACCTTCAACGACCCGGGCGAATTCAAGATCACCTGCGACTATCACCCACCGATGTTCGCAACAGTCTTCGTCGAGTGAGCCCACGCTCCGCGTAAGAACCGAAAACGAGGGGCATGACCGCCCCTCGTTTGTTGACCGCCGAATCTACCGTCGGTAGCATCCGGCATACATACTCACCGGCGGTGGGCCGGATATTTAGAGAAGAGGTCAGGGATGGCAGCAGCACAAACAGGTAAGCGTTACGTCGTTCCCGGCGGCGTCGCCGAATTCATCGTCACCAAGGGTGGCGCGGGCGAACTTCGTTGCGGCGACGCACCGATGCAAATGCGCGGCTCAGAAGACGCCGGCGTTACCGTGGATACGGCAGGAATGGACGCAGTCCAGCTCGGCAAGCGCTACAAGGATGAAGAGACCGGTGTCGAAGTCCTCGTCGTCAAGCCCGGCCCCTGCGCACTCAACGTCGATGGCCGCTCGATGGAACTCCTTCAGCCGAAGGTTCTCCCCTCGGCCGACTGAGGACCAATACCACCACGATCACACTTCCGGGGCCGCTGAGGCCCCGGTTCTATGTCCCGGAGCCGCCGATGTCGCCATCCAACACTGAATCGAAGATCGTGGAGCCGTTCACCCGGGCCGACGGGCCGGGTCGGTACATCATCAACCGCGTCTCCGCGGGTCCGTGGGATCCCAACTCACTGCACGCTCGCGTGCTCGCCGGGCTGTTTGGGCACGAAGTCGAATCGAAGTATGGCGGCGACGATTTCCACGTGGCGCGCCTCACCATCGACCTCTACCGCCTCCCGACGCTCGCCCCCTGCGACATTGCGAGCAAGTACATCCGCGAAGGTAATCGCATCCGTGTCGTCGAACTGGAATATCTTTCGGAAGGCACATCGTTCGCACGGGGCACGGCTGTCTTGCTGAAGCGCACCGAAAATCCTTCCGGGACCGTCTGGAGCCCACCGGACTGGGATGCTCCGAAGCCGGAGACACTTCCACAGCAGCAGACCCCGACTGGCCTGAGGAATTCGAACTGGACTCCCATGTGGGAGACGCGAGCCATAACCTCGCGCGATCCCGAGAACGTCGTCCAGGGCAGGGCCTGGCTGCGCGAAACCCGCGCGCTTGTCGAAGGCGTCGAACTCACGCCGTTCGTCCGCGCTGCTTCCGCGGCAGACTGGGCGAATCCCGCGGCCAACTGGGGAAGTAACGGCCTCGAATTCATCAATGCCGACATTACCCTCTACCTGCACCGCTACCCACGCGGCGAATGGGTCGGCTTCGAAGTCGCCTCCCACCACTCGGCCGATGGCATCGCCGTCGGCGAATGCACGATGTACGACGAGCAGGGCGCCATCGGCTCCAGCACTGTCTGTGCCATCGCCCAGCGTCGCAAGTAACCTCGAAGCCTCAACCGGAACGCATCATGCGTTCGGCAGTGAGTAACGTAGTTTTCTGTGACTCCTTGGGAGCCTGCCCGCGCTTGCGGCTCGGCAAATTTGCTACAATCGCCGGGCGATGAGCCTTGAAAAGACCATCGAAGGCGCGATCCAGGAAGCAATGGCGGCCGGGGCGTTCGCCAACCTGCCCGGCG
>Ga0138256_10007576_pt1 | contig 11439 bp, 8 predicted proteins | sample KNB2016incub_MG_FD_105486 | JGI IMG/M metagenome (GOLD analysis project Ga0138256, IMG submission 105486) | Active sludge microbial communities from wastewater in Klosterneuburg, Austria - KNB2014incub_MG | ecosystem: Engineered > WWTP > Activated sludge > Unclassified | place: Austria...
CTTCACAAATGCATTGCAGATGGCCATGCTCGCGCAGTGTTCAGCGGAAAAATTATCGTGCACGCAGATGCGCAGCAGACCAATGCCAGACAGATGAACCGCAATTTATTGTTGTCAAGCAAAGCAAGTGTGGATACCAAGCCACAGCTTGAAATTTTTGCTGATGACGTAAAATGCTCGCATGGCGCCACGGTAGGTCAACTGGATCAGGATGCGCTGTTTTATCTGCAAAGCAGAGGGCTGGATCTGACCAGCGCGCGTAATTTGCTGACTTACGCCTTTGGTGCAGAGGTAATTGAATTTATTCCCGTAGACTCTGTTAAGCAGCAGCTTGCGGATTTAATTCTCACCAAAACACAAATCCATTAAATCATGAAAATTGTTGATGCATTACTGACACCTGCCATGCGGCACTCGGGAACAGAGTTAGCACAACTACGTGCGGATTTTCCGATTCTCTCCACCAAGGTAACAGGAAAACCGCTCGTCTACCTGGATAATGCCGCCTCCAGCCAGATGCCACAACCTGTGATCGATTGCCTGGTTCGTTATCAAACTACTCAACATGCCAATATTCATCGTGCAGTGCATCACCTGTCCGAACTTGCTACGCATGAGTATGAAGCCGCACGACATAAATTACAGCACTTCATCGGCGCCAGAGAAGCACGCGAAGTAATTTTTACCAGCGGAACAACGGAAGGCATTAATCTGGTGATGCATGGTTACGGGCGTAAGTTTATTAATCAGAATGATGAGATCATTTTGACAACACTTGAACATCATTCAAACATCGTTCCCTGGCAGATGCTGGCGGAAGAGAAAGGTGCGCATATTCGGGTAGTGCCGATCAATGATGCAGGAGAATTGTTGCTGGATGAGTATCAGCGACTATTTAATGCCAATACTCGTTTTGTCGCGCTGTCGCATGTCTCCAATGCACTAGGCACTATCAACCCGGCCAAAGAAATGATTGCCATTGCCCATAAGCATGGGGTGCCCGTTTTGATCGATGGTGCACAGGCCGCGCCGCATATGCAGATTGACGTGCAGGCGCTGGATTGTGACTTTTATACATTCTCGGCACATAAGATGTGTGGCCCAACTGGTATTGGCGTACTCTACGGTAAGGCACACCTGCTGGAATCGATGCAACCTTTCAAAGGGGGGGGCGACATGATTGCTTCGGTCTCCTTCGAACAAACTATTTATAACGAACTGCCCTATAAATTTGAAGCGGGTACGCCACCTATCATGGCGGCAATTGGGTTTGGCGCCGCAATCGACTACCTCAATGAGGTGGGCATTAGTAAGATAGCTGCCTTTGAGCACGAGTTGCTGGTTTATGCAACTGAGACAATCAACTCCATTCCCGGTGTTCGCATTATTGGCGATAACTCACAGAAAGTGGCAGTGATATCATTCACGATTGATGGCATTCACCCACACGATGTTGGCACGCTGTTAAATGAGGAGGGTGTAGCGGTCAGAACGGGACATCATTGCGCACAGCCGATTATGCAACGTTTTAATATCCCGGCCACTTCCCGGGCTTCATTTTCTTTTTACAATACTAAAAATGAGATCGATACTCTGGCTGCAGGAATTCGATCCGTACAAAAGGTCTTCGCACTATGAGTCTACAATCTATTTACCAGGAAGTTATTCTGGATCACAACCGGAAACCACGACACTACGGTTCGCTTGAACATCCCACTCATCATGCCTTGGGCCATAATCCCCTGTGTGGCGACAAGATCCATGTTGACTTGAAAATCCAGAATGAAATAATTGATCAAATTGCCTTCCACGGAGAATCATGTGCGATCTGTAAAGCATCTTGCTCGATGATGGCCGCAACCGTTAAGGGGAAATCTTGCCAGGAAGCAGAAACCCTCGTCCAGGAATTTCGTAAAATGCTTGTAAGTGGCGCAGACGCAGAAAGTCTGGAACATCTTGGGCGGCTGAAAGTATTGGCTGGTGTACGCGAATTACCGACCCGGGTCAAGTGCGCAACTTTGCCATGGCATACACTGCATGCTGCGATGAATTCCGTTGTCAGCGTCTCAACAGAAGAAAAAACAAAAAAAGAAACCAGCAACTCAGTACAATTTGCTACCAGTTAGTGAGTAACCTATGCCAAAAATTGCCGAAATTGAGGGAACACCCAATCCCAACGCACTGAAATTCATCCTGAAAGAACCCCTCACTTGGGGAATCGTTCGTTCTTATGAAAATGCCGAGCAGGCTGAGGGCGACCCCCTTGCAAATGCATTATTCGAAATTGATCATATTACCAATGTGTTCTATGTAGACCGCTGGATTACCATTACCCAGGATGGCGAGGCGAACTGGCAGGATTTGGCACGTGCTGTTGCTGATCCAATCCGGGCAGCGCCAGCAGCGACTGCAGAATCAGCAGTTGCAGTAGCAGCGGCAAACGAAACACTCTCCAATCTCAGTGAGACAGATCAACAACGACTGCAGAAGATTAATATCTTATTGGATGAAGAAGTCAGGCCATTTTTACAGAGTGATGGTGGTGATCTTCATATACTGGGGCTTGAGGAGAATATTTTGCGCATTCACTATCAAGGTGCCTGCGGGACTTGTCCGAGCTCAATCAGCGGCACACTGAGAGGAATAGAACAACTGCTGAGAACTATCGAACCGGATTTAAGAGTAGTGGCTGCATAAACGCATCATATCGCACGAGTTAGCCAAAAATACCCTCAAGATAAATGCTGTATGTACCATTCCATTGCTTGCCTGAGCCCCTGATCAACCTGATGTGTCGGGACATAACCCAATAATTGAGCGGCTTTACTGATATCCGCTTGCGAGTGCCTGACATCGCCAACGCGGTAATCACGATAAACCGGCTGATGATCCCGCAAGTGTGGAAACTGATCGACCAGCAGAGTCTGCATCATGGCGTAAAGCTGATTAAGACTGGAACGAGCGTTGACAGCAATATTATAAACCTGGTTGATCGCGTTATCATTCGTTGCTAACGCAGCCAACATATTGGCTTGCACCGCATTCTCCACATAACAGAAATCGCGGCTGGTTTCGCCGTCTCCATTAATATAAAGTGACTGGTTCTTGATTAGCGCAGCAATCCATTGTGGAATGACTGCCGCGTAGGCACCTTCCGGGTCTTGTCGTGGGCCAAAAATATTGAAATAACGCAACCCGATCGATTGGGTGTCATAACAACGAAAAAATACATCCGCATACAATTCATTTACATATTTGGTAACAGCGTAAGGCGAAAGAGGGCGTCCAATGACTGATTCCACTTTGGGCAAATCCGGATGATCACCGTAAGTAGAGCTGGACGCAGCATAGACAAAGCGTCTGACTTTAGCATCGCGCGCAGCCACCAGCATGTTGACAAATCCAGAGATATTGTTCTCATTTGTCAGAATGGGATCTTCTATTGATCGCGGAACCGACCCAAGCGCAGCCTGATGTAAAACGAAATCCACATTCTTGCAAGCCTGCTGGCAAGATACCAAATCGCGAATATCTCCCCTGATAAAATCGAAGTTTGACCAGGCATCCGCAGTTACTGCAGCTTTTACCTGATCCAGATTATGCTGATAACCGGTTGCAAAATTATCCAGCCCGGTTACTCGTTGATTCAATTTAAGCAATGCTTCCAGGATATTGGAACCGATAAAACCAGCAACCCCCGTCACCAGCCAGTGATAGCGGTTTTCCAGAAGATGTTGTTGCGTCTGTTGATAATGATTTGTCATGAATTTTTCTGAAATATATTAAAAAAACTACTCAGGATAGACTTTGCAAGTTCAGACACAAACAAACTACAATGAAATATTCTTTGCAAACAACAATATATCGTGACAAAATCAGATTTACAGAAATAGCCTTTAATTAAAGCCGCCAAACGTGATACCCGGCCTGCGCAAGGGTGTCTGTATCAAACTGCGATTTGACATCGATGAAGCAGCCGTGCTCAACCAGCTTGGTCTGTAATTCCAGTTGTGGTTTGCTGATAAATTCCTGATGCGCCACCGCAACAATCAGCGCATGGGCTCTTGGCAAATCTTCCCATGACTTGAGCGTAACGCCATATTCATGACTCGCTTCATCGCGCTCCGCGATCGGGTCATGCACATGCACATCCACGCCATAGTCCTGTAGTTCACGAATGACATCAGCAATTTTTGAATTTCTTAGATCCGGGCAATTTTCCTTGAACGTCAAGCCAAGCACATTGACTTGCGCACCTTTGACGTTGAAACCCGCTTTAATGATCTGTTTAACAGTTTGCTCCGCAACATATTTAGCCATGGAATCATTGATACGCCGACCGGCAAGAATAACCTGCGGCATGTAACCGACCATTTCCGCTTTATGCGTCAAGTAATAGGGATCCACGCCGATACAGTGCCCTCCTACCAGACCTGGCCTGAAGGGCAGGAAGTTCCATTTAGTTCCTGCTGCCTTCAGAGTTTCCAGCGTATCAATACCCAATTTGTCAAAAATAATGGCAAGCTCATTCATCAACGCAATATTGAGGTCACGTTGAGTATTTTCGATCACCTTGGCAGCTTCGGCAACCTTAATACTGGAAGCACGGTGAACGCCCGCAGAAACCACACTTTCATAAAGCCTTGCGATCCGTTCCATCGATTCCACGGAGTCGCCAGAAACCACCTTGGTGATCGTAGTCAATGTATGCTGTTTGTCACCAGGATTAATCCGCTCCGGCGAATAGCCAACATTGAAATCTGTCTTCCAGCGCATTCCAGAAAATTTTTCGAGTACCGGAATGCAGACCTCTTCAGTAGCACCTGGATAAACTGTGGACTCATAAATAACAGTTGCACCCTTTTTCATGTGTTTACCAACCGTCTCGCTGGCACGTTTCAATGCGGTAAAATCGGGCTGGTGCGCAAGATCTACCGGTGTTGGTACGGCAATGATAATAAAATCTGCGTGTGCCAGTTCTGCCGGATCAGCAGTAAATGTCAACTGTTTTGCCGCCGCAAACTCAACGGATGATACTTCACCGGTAGGATCAGACTGACATCGATAACTGTCGATTTTATGTTGAGTGATATCAAAACCAATCGTATTGATTTTTTTACCAAATTCGATAGCAAGGGGTAATCCAACATATCCCAGTCCTACCACGGCGACTATCTGCATAAGCGTGTTCCTTGTCTGTCAAAATTTTAGGGATGAAATGATTTCTGCTGGTACGGCTGCCTGGAATCCTTGAGATAAAAAACAGCGCATTCAGAAAACAAAATAACCGATTATTTCGGGTTTAAGTTTAACATCAAAGCGTGAAATAACCGTTAATTACCAGAAACGCCCCTCCTGAAAACTGTGATATAACTGACACATTCCATCGTCGATGACGAAGTAATATTCCCGATGAATCTGTTGGTCTGATGTATTCTGCCAAAGAGACGTCCCCTGTCATTATATTCACCAAGCGAGGTAAAAATGAATCAGCCAGACAAAACCAGTATGCAGGCAAAACTTGGAACGACTTCAGCGCTAATACTAATTGCAGTTCTTATTCTTTCGGCATGCGGCCAGTCAAAGGATGCACAGGCATTGGTCGCCGAAGCAAAGCAGCACCAGCAAAAAGGAGATGATAAGGCAGCGATTATTCAGCTAAAAAATGCGTTACAGCTTAGCCCCGACGATGCGGAAATACGCTTTCTACTTGGCGCCCTCCATAACAAGGAAGGTAATATTCAAGCAGCCGAGAAAGAATTAAGTCAAGCGCTACGTCTTGGAATGGACGCCACCAAGGTGTTACCTGAATTAGGGCAAACCTGGCTAGGAACCGGGCAATTCCAGAAGCTGCTTGATGAAACTGATAAGCTGGACAATCTGGAAAACCAGGTAGATCTGCTGGTACTACGTGGCAATGCGTTACTGGCACTGGGAAAATTTCAGGAAGCCAAAGAAATGTTCGAACAGGTGCTGAAAGATAATTCTGGCCAGGTAGACGCCCTGATCGGCATGGCCCGATATTCGCTTACTCAGAATAATCTCGAAGCTGCCATGAACTTTACTGATGATGCCGTAACACGCAATCCGCAAAATAGTGATGCTGCCCTATTCAAGGGTGACCTGTTACGGGCACAGGGCAGGACTGCCGAAGCACTGACGCTCTATGAAAAAGTCATCTCGTTGCAACCAGATGCCGTAGCGGCCTATATTAATCGCGCAACTATTTTGATTGGCGACAAAAAATTTGAAACCGCCCAGGCAGATTTAAAAACCGCGCTCAAGCTCTCACCTGGAAGCCTGGCTGTCAGCTACGCACAAGCACTACTGGATTTCAGCCAGAACAAACATGAAGCTGCCCGGGAAATGCTGCAACAAATTCTCAGCGCGGCCCCGGGGCACATGCCGAGCGTCCTGTTAATGGGCGCGACACAATTCGCACTTGGATCGTATGCCCAGGCACACCAGCAAGTAGAAACCTACCTCAAGTCCATCCCTAACAACCTGTACGCCATCAAATTGATGGCGTCGATTCAGCTTAAAAACAATCAAGCCAAACAGGCGGTAGTCACACTGACTCCCGCACTCAATGCCGCACAACAGGATCCACAATTGCTCGCCCTGGCCGGCGAAGCCTACATGCGAGCCGGTGATTTCACCAAGGCAACCGAATATTTTGAAAAAGCCGATGCCTTAATTCCGAATAATGCCGAACTGCATACTGCCATGGCCATGAGCAAGCTGGCGCAAGGAGACAGTAAAAGTGCGATAGCCGACCTGGAAATGGCCACCCAGCTGGATAGCGAGTCTGGCCGGGCCGGAGTCATGCTGGCTATGACCCATTTACAACGTAAAGAATACGATAAAGCGCTGGAGGCTGTTGCTGCACTCCAGGCCAACCAACCTAACAACCCCTTGTTTCACAATTTACAGGGCGGCATTTATCTGGGTCAACAAAATCTGGCCAAGGCACGCGCCAGTTTTAACCAGGCAGTCACGTTACAGGCCGATTATTTTCCTGCTATCGTTAATCTGACCAGACTCGATATGCAGGAAAACAATCCCAGTGCGGCGCGCGCGCGCCTGACCGCCGTCTTGCAAAAAGACAAAAAACACTTACAGGCCATGCAAACGCTGGCTGGAATTGCCCTTGCACAAGGCGACAATGACGTGGCAACCCGCTGGATGGAACAGGCAAGTGAAGCCAATCCGGATAACCTGGCGGCTGCGTTGCAACTGGGACTGCACTATCTGCGTGTTGATCAACCCAAGAAATCGCTGGCACTCGCCAAAAAACTGCAGATCGCCCATGGTGAAAATCTCAGCGTTATAGAGTTACTGGCACGCGCATCCCTTGGCAATAATGACAAGGAAGCCGCGCTCGACAATTTCCAGAAACTTGCTGCACGTATGCCAGATTCCGCGCCTGCTCAACTACAACTGGCACAACTGTATGTTGCCATGCAGGATAACAAGGCGGCTGAAGCGGCACTTAAAAAAGCCCTGACAATCCAACCCGATCTGGTCGAAGCCAAAATTGCTCAGGCACGCCTCGCCGCCCAGGCTGGCCACGAAGATCAGGCGCTCAAAATCACACGGGGAATTCAGCAACAACAGAATAAGCTGGCAGTTGGATTCGAGCTGGAAGGAGATTTGTTGAGCCAGAAAGATGCCGCCGCTGCAGCCAAGGCTTATGACAAGGCATTGACAAATCAAGAAAGTAGTCAGTTAATGATCAAACTGCATGAAGCGCTGACGCGCAGTAAAAATGAAAAACAGGCTGAAAAACGTATCAATGATTGGCTCAAGAAACACCCGACAGATGCGATCACCCGCACCTATCTGGCGGGTATTCATCTTGCCAAAAAGCAATATGACCCGGCAATCAAGCAATATCAGGCCATTTTGGCACAGCATCCCGAACATGCCGCCACATTAAACAATCTGGCCTGGATTTATCAGCAACAGAAAAATCCGGCAGCCCTGGAATTTGCTGAAAAAGCCCATCAGCAGGCACCTGGTGCGCCAGCAATCATGGACACCCTTGGCTGGATTCTAATCGAGCAGGGACAAGCTCAGCGCGGCGTCACGCTACTGGAAAAAGCCGTTTCGATATTGCCGGAAGCTGCAGAAATCCGCTATCACTATGCAGTCGGCCTCAGTCGGGCCGGCGACCAATCCAAAGCGCGCAAGGAACTGGAACATCTGCTGGCAAACGAACAGCCTTTCCCACAACGGGAAGAAGCGCGCAAATTGCTGGATACACTCTGATTTATAAACCCACGAAACCGTAGCCCGCTTTACCGGCAGTCTGGGAACTCATTCCGAGCTTTCCAGACTGTTAAACGCCTCTTTCTCATTTCCTGTTTGGATCATGCTGGAATGACGGCGAATGATACAATCACTCATCATTCCTGTTCGTTCAATGAGGAGTCGCATGGCTACAATCGAATCCATTCTGCATGAAAAACGTGTGTTCCCACCCGGTGACGAGTTTGTCCAACACGCTAATGTTTCTGGTTTAGAGGCTTATCAGGCGTTATGTAATGAAGCACAGCAGGATTATCCAGCGTTCTGGGCAAGACTGGCACGGCATCATATCGATTGGCATACTCCATTCACGCGCGTATTGGATGAAACTGACGCGCCATTCTACAAATGGTTCGACGATGGCCAACTCAATGTATCGTGGAATTGTCTGGATCGACATCTTGCCACGAATGGGAACAAAACCGCGATCATCTTCGAATCTGATGAGGGGGTAGTTGCGCGTTGCAGTTACCGGGAATTACATGCACAGGTCTGCCGGTTTGCCAATGGCCTGAAATCCCTTGGCGTCAAAACCGGTGACCGCGTGCTGATTTACATGCCGATGCGTATCGAGGCGGTGGTGGCCATGCAGGCATGTGCGCGCATTGGTGCGATTCATTCAGTGGTTTTCGGTGGTTTTTCGGCAAAAAGTGTGCATGAGCGCACGATTGACGCAGGTGCCTGCGTCATTATCACAGCAGACGAGCAAACACGTGGTGGCAAGCAGCATGCGCTGAAAGCAACGGTTGATGAGGCGCTGGCGATGGGTGGCGCTGATTGTGTACATGCCGTCGTCGTTTATCGCCACACCAGCGCCACGATTGCATGGAATGCGTCTCGCGACCACTGGTGGCACGAGCTGACGGAGAATCAATCTGCCGAATGCGACCCCGTGTGGGTCAGCGCCGAACATCCCTTGTTTACCCTGTATACCTCGGGTTCGACCGGCAAGCCCAAAGGCGTGCAGCACGCCTCGGCGGGTTATCTGCTGGGCGCGATGGTCAGCATGCAATGGATTTTTGATTTCAAGCCAGACGATGTATTCTGGTGCACAGCGGATGTCGGCTGGATTACCGGTCATACCTATGTTGCTTATGGCCCGCTGGCGATGGGCGGGACACAGGTCATCTTCGAGGGCGTGCCCACCTACCCCGATGCGGGGCGCTTCTGGAAAATCATCCAGAATCATCGCGTTTCAATCTTTTACACCGCACCCACTGCCATTCGCTCGCTGATCAAGCTGGGGGCGGATTTGCCTGCGCAGTATGATTTGTCATCCCTGCGGTTGCTGGGTTCGGTGGGAGAGCCGATCAACCCGGAGGCATGGATGTGGTATTACACAGTAGTGGGTCAGTCGCGCTGTCCGATTGTCGATACCTGGTGGCAAACCGAGACGGGCAGTCACATGATTGCGCCAACACCGGGGGCGATTGCGCTCAAACCGGGTTCCTGCACCTTTCCGTTACCCGGCATCGATGCTGCCGTGGTCGATGAGGCGGGGCATGCTGTTCCGCCTGGGCAAGGCGGTTTTCTGGTGATCAAACGCCCTTTCCCCTCGCAATTGCGCACCTTGTGGAATGATCCGGATCGCTTCAGGCAGACTTATTTCCCGCAGGATATTGCTGGTGGCCGCTACTACCTCGCAGGGGATTCCGCGCAACGCGATAATGATGGCTATTTCTGGATTATGGGGCGTACTGATGATGTGCTGAATGTTTCCGGTCACAGATTGGGCACGATGGAGATCGAATCAGCGCTGGTTGCCAATTCACTGGTCGCGGAAGCCGCCGTTGTCGGCAAACCCCATGAAATCAAGGGGGAAGCAATCGTCGCATTCGTGGTGCTGAAGGGCAGTCGGCCTCAGGGAGAGCAAGCTGTCGAGATTACAGCCACGCTGCGTGACTGGGTTGCCAGGGAAATTGGCCCGATTGCCCGTCCCGATGAAATTCGTTTCGGTGACAATCTGCCAAAAACCCGCTCCGGAAAAATTATGCGGCGGTTGCTGCGTGCTTTGGCCAGAGGGGAGAGCATTACTCAGGACACATCCACGCTGGAAAATCCAGCCATACTCGAACAACTCAGTCAATCAACACGCTAAAAAATGATGCCAACCGATTTTCAGGCTATTCCTGCCATCACTGATTACGCAACAGGCATCAGCGTGATCGATGCCCAATATCATCGTCCAGGGCGGGCCGCGATTCATCTGTTGGTCGAAAATGGCGTGGCGGCACTGATCGATACCGGTACGCGCTTTTCAGTTCCAGGCGTGATGGCGGTGCTCGCACAGAAAAATATTGCGCCCGAACAGGTTGCCTATGTCTTTCTGACGCATATTCATCTTGACCATGCCGGTGGTGCGAGCGAATTCATGCACCAGCTACCGAATGCGCAACTGGTGGTGCATCCACGTGGCGCCGCGCACATGATCAACCCGGTAAAGCTGGTTGCGGGCGTAATGGCGGTTTATGGCGAAGCAGCATTCCGGCGGATGTATGGTGAAATCGAACCCATTGCTGCTGAACGTGTCATTGAGGCGCCGGACGGAACAATCATTGAACTTGGTGGCCGACCACTGCTGTTGCTCGATACGCCCGGACATGCGCGGCATCATTACTGCATTCATGATGCGTGCAGCGAATCTATTTTTAGCGGCGATACCTTTGGGGTGTCTTACCGTGAATTGGATGTCGATGGACTGGAGTTCGTTTTCCCCACAACCTCGCCGGTACAATTCGATCCACAGGCGGCGCATGCCTCGGTTGACCGACTGATGGCACTGCAGCCCCGTCAGGCGTTTCTCACACACTTTGGCCGGATCCGGCATCTGGAACATCATGCCGTGCAGATGCACGAGTTAATCGATGCTTTCGTCGAAATTGCCCGCAAGGCATCAACCCACCCAGAACGGCACGCCAGCATGGTCGAGGCGTTAAATGCGTTACTGTTGCAGAAGCTGACTGTGCATGGCTGTACGCTGTCAACCGCCGCAATCACATCTTTGCTGAAAACTGATATCGAACTGAACGCGCAAGGGCTGGCAATCTGGCTGGATCATGCCGCCGCGAAGGCATCATAAGCAAGCGGCTATTTTAATTCGTTCGGCAGACAATTCAACGGGGTAATACC
>Ga0138256_10007579_pt1 | contig 11438 bp, 8 predicted proteins | sample KNB2016incub_MG_FD_105486 | JGI IMG/M metagenome (GOLD analysis project Ga0138256, IMG submission 105486) | Active sludge microbial communities from wastewater in Klosterneuburg, Austria - KNB2014incub_MG | ecosystem: Engineered > WWTP > Activated sludge > Unclassified | place: Austria...
AAAAGACTACGAATGTTACTGTGGAAAGTACAAAAGAATTCGCTATAAAGGCATCGTGTGTGATCGTTGTGGTGTTGAAATTACCACAAGTGCAGTCCGACGTGAACGCATGGGTCACATAAAACTTGCCACACCTATTGCGCATATTTGGTACTTTAAGGGTGCATCTTCACCATTAAGTATTCTATTAGGCATTACAACAGCAAATCTCGAAAGAATAATTTATTATGCGCTCTATCTTATTAAGGACGTGAGCGAAGATGGTAGAGATAAAGCACTTAAAGTCGTTCACGAAGCTTACGAAAAAGAGATGGAAGATCTTCAAAAATGGCATGATCTTGAAAAAGTAAAAGTCGAAACTGACCAAGAAAAAACTTTAAAAGATGCAGGAAAGAAAGTTAAAAATAAAGAACAGTTAGAGCTTACTGCTCATGAAATTGAATTTAAATTCCGAGAGCGATATGCCGGATTAACCCAGCAAGTCAACGAAAAGAAAACTGAAAAGGATATTTTCTACGAGAGAATGGAGAAATTGATTAAATCAGCCACTCCAATGTCGATCGTAGAAGAAGAAGATTTTATGTATCTTCGTGAGATCGGAGCCGATGACTTCTTGGTCGTTGGTATGGGCTCAGAAGTTCTTCTTGAAGTCCTTTCTTCCCTTGATCTTAAAAAAGAGTATGGCGAAGTCATAAAGAAACTTACAAAGCAAAAAGGTGATAAGCGTACCAAGATGTTAAAGAAAGCTCGACTTATCGAAGCTTTCATGAAATCTGGTATTTCTCCGAAATGGATGGTAATGGTAGTCCTACCAGTTATTCCACCAGATCTTCGACCAGTCGTACAGCTTGCTGGTGGTAAATTTGCCACATCAGATTTGAACGATTTCTATAGAAGAGTCATTAACAGAAATAATCGTCTTAAGCATCTTATCGAGCTTGGTGCTCCTGAGATTATTCTTCGAAACGAAAAAAGAATGCTTCAGGAGGCTGTCGATTCATTGATCGACCTTTCTAAGTCACGTGGCTCACAAAGAAGAGTAGTTCGTGCTAAGGCTCTAAAGTCATTATCAGATATATTGAAGGGTAAGCAAGGGCGCTTTAGACAGAACCTTCTCGGTAAGCGTGTTGATTATTCTGGACGATCGGTAATTATTGTTGGACCAGAACTTAAGTTAAATCAATGTGGACTTCCAAAAGAAATGGCTATTGAGCTCTTTAAGCCTTTCCTATTACGAGAAATCATTATTCGAGGACTTGCACAGAATATTAAAAGTGCCAAGAACTTCTTAGAAACAAAAGATCCAGTTATTTACGATATTCTTGAAGAAATAACAAAGAATCACCCAGTTATGTTGAATCGCGCACCGACTCTTCATAAGCTTTCTATACTTGGATTCTATCCAGTACTTACTGATGACTATGCGATTCGTTTGCATCCTGTTGTTTGTCAGGGATATAACGCTGACTTCGATGGAGATCAAATGGGTGTCTATGTCCCATTGTCACAAAATGCTATTGAAGAAATTGAGCAGAGAATGTTGCCACAGCACAACTTCCTTAAGCCTTCAGATGGAAGTCCAATTCTTGTACCAAACAAGGAAATGGCACTCGGTTGTTACTACTTAACAACTGTGAATGCTCACATGGAGAATACTGAAAAAGAAAAGCTTAAGTATTATAGAAATGAAGACGAAGCACTTCTCGCATACGCGCTTACAACATTGAAATTACGCGAGCCAATCCTTGTTCGCATAATGGGCGAGATGATTCAGACCACTATTGGTAGAATTCTCTTTAACCAGCAGCTCCCAGAAGAAATGGGTTATCGTAATGAAGCATTTAAATTGGGAGACCTAAAACAGCTGGTTGTTGATGCTATTCGTCTTTTCGAAAATGATGATCAAAAAACTGCCGATCTTGTTGATAACCTTAAGCACTTAGGCTTTTGGGGAGCGACAATTTCTGGAGGAGTCTCAGTATCTGTATTTGACTGTGAAATAATTAAAGAAAAGAATGAACTTATTGCTGAAGCGGATGCAAAAGTTCGCGATATTGAGAAGAACTACTTCAAAGGTCTTATAACAGAAGAAGAGAAAAAGAGACTTTCCAATAATATTTGGATTGATGCTACAGAAAACATGGCCGATAGAACCTGGGATCAGATCGATGAAGAAAACCCAGTCAAGATTATTATTAAATCTGGAGGAGCTCGTGCTTCACGAGAACAACTTAAACAGCTTTCAGCAATGAAAGGTCTTGTTATTGATCCACTCGGAAAGATTATTGAGGTTCCTACAAAATCAAACTATCGTGAAGGACTTTCTGTCTTTGAATATATTACTAATGCGCGCGGAGCGCGCAAGGGTCTTATCGATTCGGCTCTTAAGACTGCAGATGCAGGATATTTGACCCGACGATTAGTAGACGTTTCGCACGACATGATTATTCGTGAAGAAGAGTGCGAAACAACCGAAGGTCTTACTGTACGTAAAGAAGGCGAGCGCGGTGACAAGTTTAATGAGCGTATTCGCGGAAAATACATTCTAAAAGCAGTACAGGGTAAAGATAAGAAAACAATTCTTAAGAAAAATGATCTCGTTGATGTTGCTGTACTTGAGCTTCTTGAGAAGCATGGCATCGACAAAGTTGTTGTTCGCTCTGCACTTTACTGTACAACTGAATATGGATGTTGCCAAAAATGCTATGGTATCGACTGGGCAACTAATCAGATAGTAAATATTGGTACGCCAGTCGGTGTGCTTGCTGCGCAATCTATTGGTGAGCCAGGAACACAGCTTACAATGCGCGTTCGCCACTTCGGAGGTATTATTATCGCAGACGTTACCCAGGGACTTCCACGTGTAGAAGAGCTCTTTGAGGTTCGTATGCCAAAAGTTCTTTCACCAATCTCAGATATTGCAGGTAAGGTTTCGGTGCAAGAAGACCTTGATAAAGATATGTTTGTCGTAAAGATTACATCAACCGACAAAACTAAAGAAGTACGAGAGTTCTTACTTCCAACAAACAGAAAATTAAAAGTGAAAGATGGACAGCTTATTGCATCGGGCCATTCACTTTGTGAAGGATACCTAAATATTAAAGACGTTCTTTCAATCAAAGGACTTGATGAAGCACAGATTTATCTCTTAAACGAGATTCAAAAGGTGTATGAATCACAAGGTATCGCTATTCATGATAAACATTTCGAGGTTATTATTCGCAAGATGAGTGATAAAGTCATTATTGACAGCGAAGGTGACACAAAGTTTATCGTTGGCGAAGTCGTATCACGCTACCAATTTGATCGTGAGAATCGAAAGATTCTTGTACAAGGTGGCCGCCCAGCAATCGGACGTATCTCAATCCTTGGTATTACCCAGGCTGCGACATACTCTGATTCTTGGCTTTCGGCAGCATCGTTCCAAGGTACCACGAGTGTGCTTACACAGGCATCTTTGAAGGGACAAATAGATCACCTTGTAGGTCTAAAAGAAAATGTTATAATTGGAAGACTTATTCCTGTTACGAAAGATCTTCTAGATAAATATTACGGGGAAAATTTTGAAGCGGTAACTGCTGACTCGGCTACAATCGAAGTTGCATCTACACCTAGTGAAGATGAGACCTTCGAAGAGCAAGTCACAGAAGCCATGGAAGAAGGACCTATTGTAGAAGCAGCTGGTCCTGACGACGAAGAGGTAGAAGATGAGGCAGGAAATGAAGTGGAGGAAGAACCAGAAGTTAGCGAAGTTGCTGAATAACAACATGCCAACAATAAATCAGTTAATCAAACATAGACGAACAACTAAGTCAAAAAAGGCAAATGCTGTCGGACTTAAGCATTCGATAAACAATATTAAGCGCAAAAAAGTGCCACACAATAGCCCTTTTAAGCGTGGCGTCTGTACTGTGGTAAGAACAATGACACCTAAAAAGCCTAACTCAGCACTTCGTAAAGTAGCTCGTGTGAAGCTTTCGAACGGTTCAGAAATTACTGCTTACATTCCTGGTATTGGCCACACATTGGCTGAGCACTCAGTTGTTCTAGTGAGAGGTGGAAGAGTAAAAGATTTACCAGGTGTAAAATACCATATTGTTCGAGGCGTATACGATTCAACAGGAACTGAAAACAGAGCTTCCTCACGATCTAAGTACGGAGCTCGCAAACCTAAAAAAAGTTAATATTTAGATAATTTAAACGTGCCAAGACGATCATACAAAAAAAATACAACAAGCAACGAAATGATGCATGATAGCTACGAGGTAGCTAAGCTCATTAATTATGTTATGGTTGATGGAAAGAAAACTGTCGCGCAAAAAGTTGTGTATGGCGCATTGAACCAGATTAAAGAACAAAATCTCGATCCTGTCGAGGTCTTAAGTAGAGCCATAGATAATGTCGCCCCAACAAAAGAGGTAAAAGCTCGTCGTGTTGGAGGTGCATCATACCTCGTTCCTATGGATACACGCATTCAAAGAAGACTATATCTTGCTCTAAATTGGATTGTTAACGGGGCAAACTCTCGTTCAAACAAACAATATAAATCTTTTGAAAATAAACTTTTCGCAGAAATAATGGATGCCTATCAAAATCAGGGCGAAGCTGTTAACAAGAGACTCCAAGTCGAAAAAGTGGCTCAAGCGAATAAAGCATTTGCCCACTTTAACTGGTAAAATACTACTACAATGGCTCAACAGAACATCATTACTAAGAACAGGACTATTGATCCTGAAAAAATCAGAAATATTGGTATTATTGCGCATATTGATGCGGGTAAGACTACTACGACCGAGCGAATTCTATTCTATACTGGACGCACCTATAAAATCGGTGATATTGATGACGGTGATACACAAATGGACTGGATGGATCAAGAAAGAGAAAGAGGCATTACAATCGTTTCTGCTGCAACAACAGCCTTCTGGAAAGACATTCGTATAAATATTATTGACACTCCTGGTCACGTCGATTTTACCGCAGAGGTTGAGCGATCACTTCGCGTATTAGATGGCGCGGTTATGGTATTTGATGCAGAAGAAGGTGTCCAATCTCAATCTGAAACAGTATGGCGACAGGCTGATAAATATAACGTACCACGTATCTGTTTTATTAATAAGATGGATAAAATCGGTGCAAACTTTGAGAATACAATGGCTGATATTCGTGAGCGCCTTCAAGCAAAGCCAGTTCCTATTATGTATCCGATTGGCGCTGAGTCAACATTCGTAGGCGTTGTAAACCTTATTACAATGGAAGCATATGTATGGGGTAAAAAAGATGATAAAGGAACTGACTACGATGTAGAAGAGATTCCAGCAGACATGCTTGAACTAGCAAAAGCAAAAAGACTAGAAATGATCGAAGCAGTATGTGAATTTAACGATGATCTTTTAGAAAAGTTCTTTGCAGGTACAGAAATATCTAATGAAGAGTTAATGAAAGGAATTCGTAAAGCGACCATTGCATATAACATTGTTCCTATTTATGCAGGAACTTCTCTAAGAAACAAAGGCGTGCAACCACTCCTTGATGGTGTTGTTGATTTCTTACCTTCACCAGCAGATCTTAAAGTAATTAAAGGTCTTAAGCCAGGAACAGAAGAAGAAATTGAGCGCAAATTAAGTGTTGATGAAGATCTAGCCGCAATAGCATTCAAAATTCAACTCGATCCTCACGTAGGTAAGCTCACATATGCACGTATTTATTCAGGAGTTCTTGAAACAGGATCATATCTTTACAATGCAAGTAATGGTAAAAGAGAGCGTGTAAGTCGCATCATGATTATGCATGCGAATAATCGTGAAGAAATTGATAAAGCATATGCAGGTGAAATCGTTGGACTTATTGGTCCAAAAGACACTGGTACCGGCGATAGTCTTTCTGATGAAAAGAATCCAATTATTCTTGAACAAATAACATTCCCAGAACCAGTTATCTCGCTTGCTATTGAACCTAAAACAAAATCTGATCAAGAGAAACTTTCGTATGTTCTCCAGAGACTTGCAGATGAAGATCCAACATTCCGTGTAAAAGTTGACCATGAAACTGGTCAGACCATTATTTCAGGAATGGGTGAACTACATCTCGAAATTCTTGTTGACCGCATGCAGCGCGAAATGGGATTAAATGTAGATGTTGGTAAGCCGCAAGTCGCCTACCGTGAAACAATTTCGAAAGAAGTTGAAGTCGAAGGAAAGTATATTCGACAAAGTGGAGGTCGTGGACAATATGGACACTGTTTCTTACGTCTTAAGCCGCTTGGTAGAGGAGAAGGATATAAGTATGTTAACGCAATTAAAGGAGGAGCAATTCCACAGGAATTTATTCCATCTGTAGAAAAAGGTGTCGTTGAAGCAATGGAAAAGGGTGTCTTATTAGGCTATCCAGTCACTGATATGGAAGTTACTCTCTATGATGGAACCTTCCATGATGTCGACTCTTCAGACATGGCATTTAAGATTGCTGGATCTATCGGTTTACAAGAAGGAGCTAAAAAAGCAGGACTTTCCTTGCTTGAGCCAATCATGAAAATGGAGACTACTGTTCCAGACGAGTTTATGGGAACAGTAATTGGCGATCTTTCAAGTCGACGTGGAAAGATTCTTGGAACAGAAAATAGAGGAAACTCAACAATTGTAAAAGCCAATGCACCACTTGCTGAGCTCTCAGGTTACGCAACAACCATTAGATCCCTAACTCAAGGTCGTGGATTCTTCTATATGGAGCCTTCTCACTATGAGGAGGTACCTAACAGCATCGTTGAAACAATGAAGTCAAAGAGGGCTTGAGAAGCTAATTAATTCAATCTTTGTTACTACTTCAGCTTTTGATGGAATCTTCACAGTAATTAACCCATCTATAAGACCCACATTTTCTCCTAATTGATAGTTTATTTTAAAGAGTGAGCTCAAATCTATTGATCCCTGTGGATTTGATGAGGTTGAAATAGATATGCCCTGAACACTTTTTTTGTTAGGTAAAGTGATTTCACCACTTTTCGTAACATTAAAATTAATAGCAAGCGGATACTCTCCTGTTTTTATAGGTAGCAAGCTACTAATATCTATCTCCGAACTCCATGCTTTGTTTTTATAAACTTTTTTATTAGGAATAAAAAGCACACTTTGTGTCAACGGCGATATGAGGTCCGAAGGAACATTGTCAAACGCTTTAGTAGAAAAGAGGGGAATGGGTAAGCCATAGATCCCCGAATTTTTGCATAAGATTTCAGTCGAGACCTTTTTCCCTGTTGTCGCATTAGCTGTTGAAAATTCTATTCTACCTAAACTTTTTCGTGTGAGTTGAGTTGATATAGTTACAGCTTCCGCATTGGTACCTGTGGTTGTTATTTTATATTTCCATACTGCTCCTTCTTTGATATTAATATATGGACCAGAACATTCCGCCAGAGCTTCTGTAGGAACCGGAGTCACAATCGCCACTTTTTCTTTAGGGACGGTAGGGGGGTTATAGTTTTTCTTAAATACATCAGAAGCGAAATATATGAAAATTCCTAACAGCGATGCACCAATTAATAGATTCTGTAATTTTGGAGACATAGGATAAGTATAATGGATACCATGCAGCAACGTCTTTCCATTACCGCAGCAGTAACTGTCTTGCTAATCTGTCTGATTATTCTAAATATGCGTCCAGATAATGCATTGGTCATATTGTTAGTACATTGCCTGGGTGCATTTTTAGTCTACCTTATTCTGACTCTCTTACGTGTGAAAAGAGTAATAGCGACTACCTTCTCAATATTTATTGGCATTGCTAGCATACTATTTGTCTTCAATATGCTATCCCTTATAAATTTTGCTCTGCTGTGCGCAATTGGTCTTACAGGATTTGTGTATTCACATACCAAGTAGTATTCTGCTATAATGGAAATAATGAAATTTACTGATATGACAACCCAAATCAATAGGTATGATGTTGATAAATCGAGTAAATTATATCGCTTTATTGAAATAATGATCCCGCTCCTAGTTTGGGCAACAATCTTCATGCCAGTTTGGCTGTCATTTTTTCATCCCGCAGTCGCTGCTTACTTAATTCTTGGTTATATGATCTATTTCTTCTACAAAGCGATGAAGACAGCATACTATTCCATGGTCTCATTTCGCCTTATGAAGCGGGTTGAGCAGATTGATTGGCTCGCAGAAGTCAAACAGATAGAAGGTCATAGGGATATTCATCATTTTATTCTTGTCGTCAATTATAAAGAATCGGTCGCAAAGCTTGTTGCGACCATGGAGTATCTTACAAAGCAAAACTATGACCTAAAGAAAATTCATGTAGTTTTTGGCATGGAAGTTCGAGAAGGAAACGCTGCAAAAGAAAGAAGCGCAGAGATAACAGAAAAGTTCGGAACAGTCTTTGGTAGTATGGATACAACATATCATGAGATTGCTCCAGGGGAGGCGATAGGAAAAGCGAGTAATGCAACTCATGCAGCAAAATTTATCTCGGAAACAGCGAGACAGTTAAATATTCCTGCTGAGAAAGTTGTCGTTACTGTGTGCGATGCTGACAGCTTATTGCCACCAAATTACTTAGCATGTGTTACGTATAAGTTTTTAGTAAATCCCGAGAGCCAATATCATTTTTATGCAGCCCCCGTACTGCTATACAATAACTTCTGGAAACTACCAATGCCTGTCCGTGTACAAACGATTTTGTCATCAGTTGCTCGATTTGCATATCTATCACAAGAAGATGTGCTTATTCAGATATCAACATATTCAACAAATCTATCGCTAATTGAGACAATTGGCTATTGGGATACTGATGTTATTCCTGAGGATTGGCATATCTGGATGCAAGCTTTCTTTACGCTTGGCGATAAGGTAAAAACAATTCCAATCTACATGCCAATAATTCGAGATGGACTCTTATCTACAAGCCTTATTAAAACATTTAAAGCTCGCTACGAACAAGAAAAGCGCTGGGCTTGGGGCGTTACTGATATTCCATACGCACTGATTAGATCGTTCCATAGCCCACAAATAAACTTCGTTATTAAACTTAAAAGAGTATTGCATATATGCGAAACACACTTTTTTTGGCCCACGTCATTTTTTCTTCTGACGGTTAGTGCATCAATCCCGCCTCTTGTTAATCCTATTTTCAGTAGAACTGTCTTTGGTTTTCTTTTGCCAAAGCTATCTTCCTTTATTTTAACGTTATCGTCCGTAGTGCTTATTTTATCGATATATCTTGACTACAAGCTCAGAGAAAGGGCCAAGATTAAAACAGACTTAAGAAATGTGCCTATGCTGTTTATTCAGTGGTATCTTTTACCAGTTATTTCTTTACTATTCTCATCACTTCCTGCACTAGAAGCACATACGCGTATGTTAATGGGTAAGAAACTTGAATATAAGGTCCAAGAAAAAGTTTGACTACATTTTACTTCCACCAAAGATAAGATTTACCGTAGAATCAGTTACTCCAATCCCCACATGCGTCCAGTCTGGATCCTTCTGATTTGCATCGTGACCAGGACTTTTCGCAAAAACCCATTCAATTACATGTGTGCCATTTAAAGGTCCACCATAATAAGAGTTTTCACCAAGGCGGTAGAATCCTAGCTTATTAAAACCATCTTCTTGTTCAAGAAAACGATTGAATCCTTCATGTTTATCTGTAGTTTGAATGCTATTCATATGATCGGCGCGGCTTTGTGCATAAGATGCTAGTTTATCGTCCCATGACAATGTTGATCGCCCACTTGTGTTGCGGTACGCATTCAAGGCGGCGAGAACTTCTTGTGGATTACCCATCGCTGCATCGCTTCCAACGCGAATTGTATAAGTTCCCTCGCTAATTTCCTTAGCAACACCCCATTCTTCTTGTGCGGGTACTTTCGTAGTGGTGGTTTTTCTTTTTACTTGAGGTGTTATGGTAGGTTTTTGAAATGGTGTTACCGTAAGAAGTCTGGAAGTGTTCAATTCTACAATTCGATTATCATTAGGTCCTTGTGTTTTTTGTCGATATTCTGAAAGCGAATCCAGAATATAATTCTCATACATTAAAGAGATTGATATGATAACAAGAATAGGAATTATATACAAAAAGCGTTTCATTTTTGAGCCGTATCGTATAGTTCTGAGACTTTTTTCCAATCCACTACATTCCACCAAGAGGCGAGGTAATCGGCTCTTTTATTTTGATACTTGAGGTAGTATGCATGCTCCCATACGTCGCATGCTAGTATTGAATGAGTGCCTTCCATTAAGGGTGAATCCTGATTTGGAGTTGAAACTATTTCTAGAGCATTATCTTTTACTGTAAGCCAAACCCATCCACTACCAAATCTACTGAGGCCTGTTTTATTAAATGTTTCGATAAAAGCGGCAAAGCTCCCAAAAGTTGTATTGATTTTTTCTTTTAGCGTACCTTCTGGTTCTCCGCCACCATCAGGAGACATAAGAGTCCAGAAGAAACTGTGGTTGTAGTGGCCACCACCGTTATTGCGGACCGTCGTGCGAACATCTTCGGGAACTTTCTCAATGTTTGCGATTAACTCTTCGATTGACATGGTACTAAACTCACTGTATTTCTCAAGGGCAGTATTTAAATTGGTTATATATGTTGCATGGTGTTTATCATGGTGAAGGCGCATTGTCTCCTCATCAATATGTGGCTCTAGTGCATTGTAGTCATAAGGTAAGTTTGGTAGCGTAAACATGAGCCAATTGTACTCCCTACACTTATATTCTGTCAAATGTCGCACTTTGTTATAATGACATCATGTTAAAGAATGTAAGTATTTCGACTCCAGCGCTTTATATAGTCTCTTGTGTCGTTATGGTGCTTTTATTTGTGGTCGGATATTTGCGTCTACCGCCACAGATTCCATTATTTTATTCACTTCCTAATGGAACTGACCAGGTTGTCGACGTATGGCTTATTGTAATTGTGCCCATTGTATCCTTGATGTGTCTTCTCATAAACACATTAGTAACCACTCGGTTAATTGAAAGATCAGAATTTCTTGATAATATTGCACGGATAGCTAATATAACCATTATCACCATGACAACCTATATCTTTATAAAAATAATTTACATCGTTACTTGGTAATGGAAATAGGTGAATTACTCGTATCTATTCTTTTTTCTGCAATTGTTTCATATGTATTGTCTCCGACAGTTATACGATTAGCCCATAGATTGCGTCTTGTAGATGATTCACGAATTCGTAAACATCCTGCCAATATCCATAAGGGCATCGTTCCACGAGCGGGGGGTATTGGTATTTATTTTGCAATATTGCTATCAGCAATTATTTTGATCCCCATGAATAAGCTTCTTATAGGTATTCTCTTGGGAGGATTTTTAATAGTATTAATGGGTATTTTAGATGATTATTTTGACCTGTCCGCAATGTCTAGGCTGATAATGAATATTATTATCGTTGCGATTGTA
>Ga0138256_10007581_pt1 | contig 11436 bp, 8 predicted proteins | sample KNB2016incub_MG_FD_105486 | JGI IMG/M metagenome (GOLD analysis project Ga0138256, IMG submission 105486) | Active sludge microbial communities from wastewater in Klosterneuburg, Austria - KNB2014incub_MG | ecosystem: Engineered > WWTP > Activated sludge > Unclassified | place: Austria...
CATCGAACAAGACCGCAACCCCCGTGAAAAATCCGCGCGGTTCTGACTCGAAGCGACGAATGAGTTCGACCGTCTCTTTTTTGGGTGCCCCGGTCACCGACCCGGCGGGCAGCAGCTTCGGCAGCCATTCACCGATGTGGCTGCGCCAGTCGGCGGGCAAAGTGCCATGAATCTCGGTACTGGTCTGGTAAAGCGTGCACCCGTCAGCCTGGGGGATATGAGTCAGGTAGCGGTAGTCACCGAGCCGGATGTCCCGCGCGACACGGCCGAGATCATTGCGCAGCAGATCGACGACGGTTGCATGCTCGGCCTGCTCTTTCTGATCGGCCAACAGCGCTGCCGCGTCAAAACCCGTGCCCTTCATCGGCGTTGTGCTGATCTGGTTTTCCATAGCAGTGATGAAGGCCTCGGGTGAAAATGACAGAAATTGGTCTTCCAGCCAGACCGTGTAAGGTGCGGTGGATTGACTATATAAGGAAGAGATATCCGCGGTAACTGAAACAACAGATTGTGAACAATAGTTCACTAAATACGAATTTCCCACTGCCAGGTTTTGCTGCAGGTGACGGATGGCGGAAACAGCCTCTGGCCGTGGCGGTGGGCGAATAACCTCAAGACGCGGCCTGCTGTGAAATTCCATAGCAGGAGCAGCATGCCGGTCATTATGCGACGCCACATCGAACCGGAAGCGCAATTTTTTTCCGCCAATATCCATCCGCCCTGCAAAAAACCCCGGTTTTACTGGGCGAAAATCAGCTTCCAGTCGCGCAGCGGCGAGTCTACCGTCAAAATCCACCAGGGCAAAAAAAGGCTGCCGATTATGTCCCCACGCCGAAAGTACCGTAAAGTCAGGCAAAAAATTGAATTTTTTTATGGACACTTGTGGTCGAAGCTGTAAGATAACTGTGAGACGTAAAGAATCTGGTAGGAGGATTATAAATGCGTAATTTCATCATCTCTACCGCAGTGGTTGCCCTGGTGGCAGTTGGTTGCGGCGAGAAAAAAGAACAAGCGAGTCTTGACTCAGCAAAGTTTACCTATGTCAAAGGTGACGTACTGGTAAGCGGCAAACCTGCAACTCTCGGCCAAACCGTGAGCAAAGATGCTACTATTGAAGTGAAAAACAACTCAATGGCAGTACTGCAGTTTTCCAGCGCTGCTTCAATCACTCTGAAAGCTAACTCTGTACTGTCTATCGCCAATCTGGCAAAGAACGACACTGGCAAGCCAGTAATCGAACTTTCTCAGTCAAGCGGTGCTTCTTTCAGCAAAATTGCGAAAGGCCAGTCAGAGTTTTCAATCAAAACGCCAACCGCTGTCGCGGGTGTGCGTGGTACATCGTTTGAGCTCGAAGTTGGCAATGGTAAAACCACCAAAATCAAGCTCCTCGAAGGTAAAGTTGCTGTTGCTCACGTAACTCCAACTTCTACTGCTGCAGAAGTTAAAGAAGAACTGGCTAAAGCAACCGTTGTGGAAGCTGGCCAGAAAATCGAAGCTGACGCGACGCACGTAGCGAAACCAACAGAAATCACTGAAGCCGAGAAATCGAGCCTCCAGGCGATGAACACTGTTGAAATCGCTCCGGCAAGCGGCAAAGTGGTAGTACCTGAAAGCGTCGAAAAATACGCAACAGGCGCTTCGACTTCAGCTTCTCTGACAGAAGCGGCAGCAGCACCAAAAGCAGAAGTGAAAAAACTGACTCTGGCAGATATTAAGGCTAAATATGGCCGTATTGCTTGTATCGAAACAAAGAGCGGTAAGGCATATGTTGGCTACTTCAACCAGCAAGGCGACCAGATGACTATCCAGACTGTGGATGGCCAGGTACGCGTGCCAGTTGCCAGCGTTCAGAAAGTTACACCCATGAACTAATGCCCTCAAGGCATTAGTTCGGGCACCTTCGCCAAAGGCCGAAGGTGGTATGAACTAACCTGGTTGGCAACTTCGGGTTGCCAACTTAAGGGTCTGCGGCCACGGGGCCGCAGACACAATCCGAGCCCGCCTGCAAAGGCGGGCTTTTTTACGCCCTGGGGGAAAATCCCCCCCGCAGACATTAAATCGCGTGTCCGCGCGTAATGCCTGCTAAAATCGCCGATAATATCATAGTCCATCATGGTTTTTAAAACCCCTGAATCCTCCGTCGCTTTTCGCCTGTTTTTTTATCTTTTTTTTCTCGTTGCCTCGAATATCACCGCGCGCACCAGCCGCGACACCTTTCTGCTACAGGGAGAGTATGCTAAGCACCTGCCGATATTGATTGCTTTTACCGCAGTGCTCATGTATGTCATCGTGCGCGTGCAGACCCTGCTCTCGCGTGGTACGAGCCCCGTCGCGCTCGCCGTGGCATCGGCCCTGATGGGGGCTTTGTCCTACGGCGCTTTTCTCCCATTTAATATGTCGGGGCTCGCTTCGGTTGTCTACTTCATGTGGACCGAGGCGTTGAATTCGCTTTTAGCTGTACAATTCTGGATTCTCGCCTCGGCGGCGCTCGATGCGCGCACAGGAAAAAAACTGTTCGGTATCATTGGTGCCGGCGGCGCGATCGGCGGTTTTGTCGCCGGCATGGCACTCGTGCCACTGGGCAAACGCTATGGGGTGAACCTGTTACCCATCGGTGCGGGCGCGCTGCTTTTGACGGCGATTCCGTTCGCACTGGGAATACGGTCGCGTGAAGCGGATGGCCACGGCGGCAGCGCACACGACGCAGCGGGCAGCAACCAGTGGAATCTGTCACATCCGTACGTCAGGGTGCTGTGCCTGCTGCTGATACCGGCAACGATCGCCGCAACGCTGATCGATTATCAGTTCAAGGTCGTTTCTGCGGCTGCGATTCCCGACGGGGCAAAACTCACGGCGTATTTTGGCCGCTACTACGCGCTGTCGAATGGCCTCACGCTGGTCTTTCAGGTTTTTCTTACCTCGCTGTTTCTCACCCGGTTCGGTCTGTTGTTTTCACTCGCCTTTCTGCCAGCCGTATTGCTGTTGCTTGCCCTACCCGTGCCTGGGCTCGCGATGTTCGCCGGTGCACAGGCTTTGCCTCTTCTCGTCGGATTAAGTTTCGCCGGACGGCTGGCCGACCAGACGGTAAAATTTACCATCTACCAATCTGCCTTTCAGCTGTTGTGGTTACCTGTTCCGCCGCTGCACAAGCCGGCATTAAAAATGTCGGTCGAGGGTGTGATCAAGAACGGCGTTTCCGGCGTGGCCGGTCTCGCGATCGCTGCATCGGCGGCGATTTTTCCGCCTTCAGGTGCAACGCTCTATAATTTGCAGAGTCTCGTTTCTGCGATCGTGATCGTGAGTCTCGCGCTCTGGCTTTATGGCGCCTTTGCTTCGCGGCGCGGATACAGAACGTATCTGATCCAGTCGCTCGAAAACCGCATGATCGATTTTTCGGCCGAAGATATTGAAATCAATTCGCCGGAAATCCGCGAGACGCTGCGCAATGCACTGTTAAGTAGTGAAGAAGGTGCCGTGGCGTTCGCGCTCGACATTCTCGCCAACCAGTCGCTCGAAGGCTGGGAAGCCGACCTGCAGATGGTGTTCATGCGCTCGTCGAGTCTCATTCAGGCGCGCATACTCGACCTCGCGGGGCGCCACCCGGCGCTGCTCGATAAAGAATATATACTCGCTCTGGCGACCGATCAGGGTGAGCACCGTCTCGCCGCACAGATTATTGCCGCGCGGCGCGGCTACCCGGAACTCACGGCGATTCTCGACGCAGCGCCGGCTGTCGATGATCCCTACGCCGACATGGTGGCGCTCTGCTGCCGGGCGATTTCAGGCGGCGACAATGCCGAACTGCGCAAGCACTTTAATGTTCGCCTGATAAGCTCGGACCTTGTCGAGCGGCGGGCCGCGCTGATGGCTGCGACGAGCTTTCCCGAACTGGCCGATATTCCCTCCGTGCTCGAAAATCTCTGGCATCCTGAACCCGCAATAAGACGTCTTGCACTCGACGTTACGCGCACAGGTGTGAAGCAGGTATTGATCAGCGAAGTAATCCTGAATCTCGGCGATGCAAAAACCTTTGCCACCGCCAAATCAGCGCTCGCCACATTCAATCCTGTGGTGATTCAGAATGAACTCGAATCCGATCATTATTTCGACATGGCCAATGCCGACCTCGTTAACGGCATCTTCCGTTATCTGGGCAGCACGCGGTCTCCGGAGGCGTTGTCAATTCTGCTCAAACGTCTGCCGGTTGCTGACCCGCGGCTGTTTTCGACCGCCAGCAAAGCCGTCGCCGCCCTCATGCAGCCCGGCAACCGCAGCATGGAGCACAAGGCAGCCATCGAAGCAAAAATAGAAGAAGCCGCCGGATTAATCTATAAGGCGCTGAAACTCTCTGAATCGCAGAATCGTTTTGCGGGCGAACGCGGGCTCGTTTCTGAATGGCTGGAGATTGCCATGGCACGCTGGACAATCGGTGCCTGCCGCCTGGCGACGGCCGGTCAGGGGCTGGAGAATCTCGAAGCGCGTTTTGAAGGACGCAGACTCAAGGCTGCTAAACGGGGTGAATTTCTCGAACTCATGGAAAACGCCACGCGGGGTCGTGTGAAAGGTCTGCTTCTGGCAATTCTGGATAGTAAGTCTGATCCGGAAGCTCTGCGCAGACTGGGCTCGCTCGTCCAGAATCCACCCAATCTTGTCAGCCAATGGTACGATGCGGCCGGAGAATGGCCCGCGGCGATGGCGGTACTCGTGATACTCGGCTCGGGTGCGGACCCCGACCGGCGCTGGAAATTTCTGACATCACGCAAACTACCGGCGCTCGCCAATGAAATTCTGCTGCGCAAGGTCGCGGCCAAGCTGCCTTACTGGCAAAAATCGCTGTCGGCGAAAAATCTGTCGTCACTGCAACACAAACTGAAAACAGAGGTGAATCTCGCCATGTACCCCACACTCGAAAAAATACTACTTTTGAAATCTGTCGGCATGTTCAGCGATATTTCCGGCGAAGATATTTCGCGTCTGATCCAGATTTCGCGCGAAGTCGATATGCCGGCCGACACGCAGGTCTTTAAGGCCGGGGATGAGGGACATGAACTATTCATTATTCTCAGCGGAGAAATCAGCATCCATAAAGACGGCCGCAACCTGGCGACGCTGAAGCGCGGCGACTTTTTGGGCGAGATGGCGCTGCTCGACAACGAACCCCGTTCTGCCGACGCGACCACGCTTTCGGACTGCAAACTATTGAGCATTGGCCAGCAGGATTTTTTCGATGTGCTGTCGGGGCGCCCGGAAATTTTGCGCGCAATCCTGCGTCTGTTATCCGGTCGTTTGCGCAAGGCAATCCAAAGCAGCTCCGCAACGGTTTGACAACGCAGCGCGGGTTTTGTCTCACTGTTCCGCTTGCGCCTGTTCACTTACGGTTATATCTTACTGCAGACTTTCTGTTTTGCACTCCCTGTTCTTGCGCAAAAAAACCCGCACCCGGCTGCCAGCCCTGAAAAGCCGAAAGATGCCGATGTCGCTAAAATGATTGCCGAGGGCTGGAGCGGCAAAATGGGCTTCGGTTATGCGCTGAGTTACCCTTCTTACCTGTCGGGTGTTTTCCAATTTGCTGAAGTCAGCCTCGAAACCGCCAAACACCGTTTCCTGGTCAGCAGTGAAACCAGCGGCGTGCTCCAGAACGGCAACATCCGCCGCTCGAACGGCGTACTCAATGCCGGTTACGACATCACCTTTGACCGTCTGAGATTTTTTGTCTTCACCAACTACGAATTCGGGGTCATCGTCGGTCTCGACAGCAATACCGTATTCGGTGCAGGCATGCGTTATACGATATTCATGTTCGACCGCGTGCATTTAGATGCGAGCATCGCCCCGATCTATGACCGGGCCGCCTATGCCGATGATACGCTCTATGAGGCATTTTCGCTATCGATGCGCGGACGCATGAAAATTTTTGTTTCAGATATCGACACTCTCTTTCTCTCGTGGTTTTACATTCGCGCCGTCGACAACACCACGAACCAGTGGCATGCGGCCGATATCGTTAACAGCACACTGCTGACACAGAAAGTTTCCATGCGCGTCGGCTATCGCTGGCGCTATGACCTGTTTACCCAAGCATCCGCCGGGCTGGCCTACATGATAGCCGTCTTCAACTTTACATGATTTCATGGCTGCGCGGCAGCCCCTTTCGGAGATTTCGCGCTGAATGAGAATCAGAATTTGGCGCATGATTATGCGCTCACCAAACGCGATCCTTTTACTGCTGCTTGCTGGCATGGCCGCTCAGGCAGCCGATCTGCCCGCCAATGAAATCGGGAAGATCCCGGTTTTGACATACCACAAAATTTCCGATGAAGACACCGAATATACGCGCAATCGCACGAGCTTCATGAACGATCTGGTACAATTGAAGAAACTCGGCTTTTATCCCATATCTCTGAATGAATTCCGCAATGGAAAAATTGCTGCTCCGAAAGGAAAAATCCCACTGCTGATCACTTTCGACGACTCGTCAGAATCGCAGTTTAAATATGAGGCGGATGGTTCGCTCACCCCCGGCTGCGGTGTTGAAATCATGGAGCGCTTCCAGAAGGCCAACGCCGATTTTCCCTTGCGCGGCGTATTTTTCGTGTTGCCCAAAGCGCAATACCCGAACAACTTTTTTGGTCAACCGGCAAAGATCGGCGCCAAACTCAAGTATCTCACCGGCAAAGGTTTTGAAATCGGATCACATACCCTGTGGCATGCCAATCTGAAAAAATATCGCAACAAGATCGAAGAGCAGTTAGGTCTTGGCACCGCTGAAATTCAGAAATATCTCAAAGGCTACGCCGTTTACGCCTTCGCGCTGCCTTATGGCATTTTCCCGCCCAAAGCAGATGAGCCGCGCCTGCGGGCCGGTACGTTCAAAGGCAAAGCATACCGGCACGACATGATCTTCGATTATTCCAACGCGCTCAGCCATTCGGTGTACGATAAAAAATTTGATACGTACCGCATCCGCCGTCTGCATGGTAACGAAACGACGTTGCAGAAGCTGTTCAAGCAGGCGCGGCAGAAACGCGAAATCTTCTTTATAAGCGATGGCGACCCGGAAACCGTGACCGTGCGCAAGGCCGACGCCGGCCGGGTGCGGCTGCGCAGCAACCAGAAACTGGTCACTTATTAGCTTAGAGCCTATGAGGCATCGCCTCATAGACTTTGAGCCATACAAAAAGGCTTGCCGCTCAGATCGGGCAAGCATGCAGGTACCAAACGCATGCATGCAGCATTTTTTCGGGTGGTAGCAACTGCCCTACTCATCAGCAGCGCCCTCTTCGGTCTCGATGAATACCAGGAACGCGAAGCCAGCCTGAAGCTGAACCGGGCTTTCCGTGCGTATTACGCCGAAAAACCCGTGGCGGCGGCCCGCGCATTTGAAGAATACCTCAAAATCAAGGGAGACAAAGAGGTTGCGCTTCGCTACCTTGCACGCATTGCGCTGTCGAGCGGTGATATGACGAGCGCTACGCTCTACCTCGAGCGCGCGATCAAGGCAGATCCCGGCGGCAACTATTCGCTGCAGCTCCTGTCAGAAATCTACCTCAAGCAGAATAAGCTCGATGACGCGGCTCGCGTGCTGGCACTGATCCTGAAGACAGACCCGCTGAACGAACGTGCGCTGCAGGTGATGGCCTATATCTACCAGCAGAAAAACGACCCGCGCCAGGCGGCAACCTATTACAAACGCCTGATTATCGCGGTGCAGAAAGGCAGCGGCAACCCCGACTTGCTCGCTCAGGCGCTCTACTTTCTCGGAAATTATTATTACCAGCAGGATAACTTTCCGCGTTCGCTGCAATATTTCCGCAAGCTGCATGAAATCGATTCTGATAATGGCCGTTACCTGCTGATTATCGGTGAATTGCAGAAAATCACCGGCCAGTTCAGGCAGTCAGCCGCGACGCACGAAAAGCTCATCGAGCGGCAACCCGATTTTGCGCAAGCCTACGAATCGCTCGCTGAGACCTATTTCGTACTCAATGACCCGCGGGCATTACCGACGGTCCATAAATTCCGCAAGCTGAAAAAGAACGAAAAGCCGGGAATTCTGGAAGGCATCGAACAACTACTGAATGGAAAAGAGGATGCCGCACTGAAGGCCTTCGACCAGATTCTGGCCGCGAACCAGAATCGCCTGAGCGCCCGGCTTGGACGCTACCGCATCTTCGCCAAACGCGGCAATCACGCAGAGGCTCGCAATGAGGCATTTGCGGTCGTGGTTATTTCGCAGCGGCTCAGCGGCCACGAAGTCGCGCGCGAATATGCGCACATCACTCTCGATTACCTGAACCAGCAAGCCAAAGATACTCATTTTCGTGAACGTTTTTTTGTGTCGGCGCAAGCCATCGGTGAAGCAGCGCTCGATGCGGCGCACGAGCAGCTCGCTATTGATTTTGTCGAGCTGTATACCACCCACGCGACGACACTCGAAAACACCAACGAACGCGGTGTGGCAATTACCTATCAGGAACTCGCCGCACAGACAATAGAACAACTGCAGGTCTGGTACCAGGCCATGCTCAAAAATCCCAGGCTGACAGCTGACAAACAGCAACTGGCAAAACTGGAAAAACGCGTGCGCGAAGCGCACAACCAGCTCTACCAGACCCGCGTGAGCCAGGCATGGTCGCAAGTAAACCTCAAGGGAGGTATTCCCGATGCGATCAAAACCTCTGATGCCGCCGTGGCCATTGAAAAAGAGTATGCCACCGCGTACTTTGTAAAGGGTGTAATACACAATAATCTCGCAGAGAAAAATGCATCCGAAGCGCAGGGCAGTATTTCGGCACCAGCGGGATCAAAATCCGCCGCGGTACTCAGAGAGTACAAAATGGCGGCGCAGTATTTCGAAAAGGCAATCGACATTACAGAACAAAAGAGCAAAAAGAAGGTCGCGCCGGCCAACTATTACTTCTACTCCGGTATGGCGCTGGAAAAAATCAACGACTTCGACAGGGCTGAAAAACAGCTCAAGCGCACCATTGAACTCGACCCGTACAATCCGACTTACCTGAACTATCTCGGTTACATCTATTCATTGCGGAATATGAACCTGCAGGAAGCAAACACCCTTGTGCTGCGTGCACTCGAGGACGACCCGGAGAATGAAGCCTACCTCGATACGTTTGGCTGGATACAGTTCAAACTGGGCAACTACCGCGAGGCGCTTGAACAGCTGACCGTTGCGGCTTCATTCGCGCAAAAAAAGGCCAACGTCGACCCCGTAATTTATTTCCATCTTGCCGAAGTGCATTACAAAATGAACAACCGGGTTACAGCAGTTGAATACTATCTCAAGGCGCGCAATGATATTAAGAAAGCATCTGAACCGATGGATGCTGCCTATATCAATTCGCAAATAAAGAAGCTGGAATCAGAAAACAAACAAAGCAAAAAAGGTGAGGAACACAAATGAAGTACAAGGATTTCAACGAATTTCGCGAAGCGTATAAGAAACGCGCACTGAGTCCCGAATTCCGCAAGGCGGGTCTCGAGACGATGAAAAAGATCCATGACGAGATTCTCGACAAACCCATCGTCGAATGGCTCGAAATCGCTGAGAGTATTTCTCCCGAACGCAATGGCGAAAGTGAATGGCGCCATGCGCTCGAAATCATCGTTAAAGATGTGCGGCCGAAATCGCAGAGCATCATTGTCGGTAACGGTCGCACCGGTCGCGACATTTTCGAACAGGCAACCATCGATCATTGGAAAAAAGTTGCACAACGACCGGTGGATTTTCCGCCGGAAACAATCCGCGATATTATGAACCAAAAAGCGGTGAAAGAGCTGTTTCTGAACGTGGTGCACGATTCGATTACCGGTTTCACCAAGAGCATCAAACTGCCACTGGTGGGTGATCTGAACAAAGTCGTCGACGACAAGATGATCAAAGGATTTCTCACGCCGTTTATGGATTCGATCACCAAGATAGCGACCGATTTCGTGAACAACAAGTCAAACCAGCCAATGATGAGCGAGTTTGCCGGCAAACTGCTCGACATCGCACTCGACCAAAAACCAACGATTCTCGACGTGCTGATGGATGCCGAGCGCGAAGATGAAATCTGGCAGGCCATTCATGCCACAGCCAAGGATAAAACCTTCCGCAAGCTGGCGCATGAACACACGCTCGATGTGATCAAAGCGATGAAAAAAGACGCGGGTAATAAGAGCCTAAGAGAATGGCTGAAAGAACGCGACCGTACCATTCCATTTATCGAACCAACGGACAAAGAACTCGAAAACATGCAGAAAGTCCTGGCCGAATCGGAAGCCTGCGCACAGTTCATGTATACTGAACTCTCTTTCCACAGTGCCTGAGCTGAATAACCTAAGGCGCCCATTGCTGAGAGCTGCGGCTTTGGCACTGGGCGTGCTTTTTATCGGGCTGCGCGCTACCTGCGGCGGCGAGACAGTGAAAACGACGCAGACCGGCGGTGCGGCAGACGAACTTTCCAAAAAAGAGACGCAGCAGTTCTTCAACGATACCAACGCGCGGTATCCGGAATACAAATCTTTGAAGGTGAGTTTCACGCTCAAGGGCAGAGTGAACAATGAGGAGCTCTACTATGAAGGAGAGCTGAGCGCCGGAGGCGACGATCTCAGAATACACCTGAAAGATGCTGTTTTCCTCTCACCTTTACTGACACTGGATATCGGCAAAGAGCGCGTGAAGCTTAAAGACCACGCACGCAACAAAACAGAAACCGTGCCGCGCGCAGAGTACCAGTGGGTCGATCTGTTCGGCCGCGCCTTTCCGCTGCGCTTCTTCGAACCGCTGATGCGGGGTTTTCTGCCAGCCGATGCAACCGACACCCAAAGCTCGTTTGCGAAGACCAGCGCCGGCGAAGTACTGGTCAAAGCCGGCAACAGCAGCTACGAAGCAGCCATGTATTTTCAGGATGCTGCACTGAAAAAAATATTCTACCGCGACAAAGTCCGCGGCGAAATACTGGTCTTTCATCTGGCGAATTTTTTCAAAAAGCGGGCTTATCCGCAGGTATTGAAAATTGAGCACTCGCGCACCAATGACCAGCTGACACTGAGTTTCCGCGGCCTGCGCGTGACCGGCGAAACGGCCGTTGCTGCCAAACCGTAGGCCATGACTCTCGAAGAGTTATACACCTCGGCACAGAGCTGCCAGCTGTGTAAACTGGCAGCCACGCGGAAAAAAGTCGTCTTCGGCGAAGGCAATCCGCACGCACGGCTGATGTTCATCGGCGAAGGCCCGGGAAAAGACGAAGACTTAAGCGGCCGGCCGTTTGTCGGACGCGCAGGGCAGCTGTTGACGCGCATCATTGAAAACGGCCTCAAGCTCAAACGCGAAGATGTCTACATCGCGAATGTGGTGAAATGCCGGCCGACAATCGATGGACTCGGGCAGCGCGACCGCCCGCCTGAAAGCGACGAGGTGAAAGCTTGCTCGCC
>Ga0138256_10007582_pt1 | contig 11435 bp, 8 predicted proteins | sample KNB2016incub_MG_FD_105486 | JGI IMG/M metagenome (GOLD analysis project Ga0138256, IMG submission 105486) | Active sludge microbial communities from wastewater in Klosterneuburg, Austria - KNB2014incub_MG | ecosystem: Engineered > WWTP > Activated sludge > Unclassified | place: Austria...
CGGCCAAAGTCTTCGCTAAGCAATTGAATATAAAAGAATAACTGTTCTCACCGGCGTGGCCTCCTTTGGCATCCATCTTGCAGAATTTAGTATCAGAATGTCCACAGTCGCTGATCAGCGGGGCTCGGGTGGTTTAGGCACAGGGCCCGTTCGCCGGGTTGTGGGCAGGTTTATCGGAGACCCGGTCGGGCCCACACTCATCGTCGTGGGCAGTATTCACGGGAATGAACCAAGCGGCCGTCTTGCGATCGAACAAACGGCCGGTTCCATTCGGAACAGGAATCTTCCGCTTCACGGCCGTGTGTTTCTACTGACGGGCAATCTGAACGCCGCGCAGCAACGCCAACGCTATATCGATGCCGACCTGAATCGACGATGGACACGCGAGAATATCGTACGCAACACGCCGTCGCCGCAGCGGCCGTTTACTATCTCTGAAGACCGTGAGCAGCATCAACTTCTAAAGATATTTCGTGACATTCTTGGAACCGCCGCAGATGAGGTCTATGTGCTCGATCTGCATTCTACCTCTGCGGATGGCGTGCCCTTTGCGACCGTCGGCGACACGATGCGGAACCGCCGATTTGCAATGATGTTCCCAATCAACATCGTTCTTGGTATCGAAGAAGAACTTGAGGGAACAATGCTTGAATTCCTCAACAACGAGGGAGCGGTCACGCTTGGTTTTGAGGCTGGACGGCACGACGCGACCGGTTCTGCAGCCAATCACGAAGCTCTCATCCAGGCGGCGCTGGTAAACACCGGTATTGTTCAAATAGGCGACTCTCCTCGACATGAAGAATTTCTGGACCGATTAAAGAAAGTGACGGGTGTTCAACGCATCTTCGAGGTTCGTCACCGCGAACCCATTGCTCCAACCGATAACTTTCAAATGTATCCCGGCTTTGAGAACTTCGATAGTGTCAGAAAGGGCCAGGCGCTGGCTGCGAATTGTCGCGGTGAGATCCGGTCGTCTGAAAAAGGAATGATCATGATGCCGCTTTATCAGAAGCAAGGAGAAGACGGTTTCTTTATCATTCGCGAAGTGGAGCGATTCTGGCTGCGGCTTTCGGCAGTCCTTCGGGCGCTCGACCTTGCAAGGTTTGTTGCACTGCTGCCTGGCGTGAAGAAACACCCGAGGCGGCCGGAGCAATTGCAGGTGAACACACGCATCGCGCGCTTGTTCCCACTTCAGATATTCCATCTGCTTGGTTTTCGCAGGCTCCGATGGATGCACGAATTCCTGGTCGTTAGTCGTCGCCGTTTTGATACGCAAAGCCCGTTTACGCACAAGGAGGCACACCATGGGTGAAAAGAATGTTACCGAAGAAATCGGCGAATCCCAACTCCGGAACTTCACACGTGCCGTACTGAACGATCTTCAGGCTTTGAATCTCATGTTCTCAAACGGCCAGCTAGAAGAAGATGTCCGAAGGATAGGCGCCGAGCAGGAGCTTTTTCTTGTCGACTCAACGCTCCATCCCGCGCCAGTCGTACTTGATATTATCAAAGCCGCAAAGGACGGCAGACTGACGACCGAGATAGGCCGCTTTAATCTCGAAGCCAATCTGACACCTCGGGAGTTCACAGATACGTGTCTGCGAGATATGGAAAGTGAGCTGTACGAGATCCTTGGAATTGTCAGGGAGGCGGCGGCCGAATTAGATGCCGGAGTTGTTCTTGCGGGTATTTTGCCAACGATCCAGCGTTCCGATCTGACGGAGGCGAATCTAACGCCAAGCCCCCGTTACCAAGAGCTGAATCGCGTTGTAACAAAACTCCATGGCGACAAGAGGGAAGTCTATATTAAAGGTATTGATGAGCTTCAATTGAAGCTGAGCGATACCTTTATCGAGTTCTGCAACACTAGTTTTCAGGTACATCTTCAGGTTGGAGCGAGTGAGTTCTCGCGGCACTATAATTGGGCGCAGGCAATTGCCGGCCCTGTTTTGGCCCCGGCGGTGAACTCCCCTATCCTGCTCAACCAGCGGCTTTGGCACGAATCCCGCTTAGCCCTATTCCAACATGCTATAGACACCAGATCGCCTATACACCGGCGGCGGGCCCAAACGCCTCGTGTAAATTTCGGGGATGCCTGGATCGGCGAGAATGTTCTTGAAATGCTCCATGATGATGCGGTCCGATTCCGTATTCTGCTTACACAATTGAACGAAGAAGATTCGCTCAAGGTGGTCGAGGCGGAAGGCATTCCACAGCTTTTCGCATGGCGCCTTCACAACGGTACTGTCTGGCGGTGGAACCGGGCCTGCTATGGCATTGTAAACGGAAAGCCAGGACTTCGGATCGAGGCCCGTTTTCTTCCATCCGGGCCATCGGTAGCTGATGAGATCGCAAATGCCGCCCTTTTCCTAGGATTGATGGCCGCACTTCCTGAAGAATTCGGTGATGTTGCCAAGCTAATGCCATTTGAGACGGCAAAGAACAATTTCTTTAACGCGGCACGATATGGGATAAATTCCCAGACCGTTTGGATAGACGGGGCCAGCAGACGCGCGGGCCGCCTTGTACTGGAGGAATTGCTTCCGAGAGCACGTCGAGGGCTGGCATCGGCCGGAATCGATCGGGCTGATATAGACAGGTTTCTGGGGATAATTGATAAACGAGTACACGCAGAGAAAACGGGATCGCAGTGGATGCTGGACTCCATCGCCCGAATGGATCGCAGCGCAAAGCCCAACGTAAAGATGAGGAGCCTAACGGCGGCAATGATGGCGAATCAGGAAAAAGGGATCCCGCTCCACGAGTGGGAACTCGCCGATATTCCGCCGCATTCGGATTGGATCGATAACTATACGACAGTCGAGCAGTTCATGAGTACGGACCTGTTTACGGTTCGGCCTGAGGATATTATTGATCTTGCGGCCAGCCTTATGCACTGGAAGCATATTCGCCACGTGCCGGTCGAGAATGACGGGGGTGAGTTGGTCGGGCTGCTCTCACATAGAGATCTGCTCGAACTCCTATCGCTTGACCGGATCGGACGGAGTGAGACGATCGCAGTTCGCGACGTTATGGGAACAAACCTGATAACCGTTCCGCCTGAAGCGTCGGCGGTCGAAGCTCTTAGACTAATGCGCGACCATGGGATCGGATGTTTGCCTGTCGTAATCGGGAATCTACTGGTCGGACTGATCACGGCACATGACTTTCTTACCGTATCAACCCGGCTTTTTGAGGAAAAGTTGGCCGAGTATTTTCACCGAGATCGGCCCGCTGGCAAATCGTTGCGCGCCCATGACGCGAAGGCAGCCAAGGTTTCTGCCAAGGAGCGATGAAGCGTGGGACATATCAGAATATACATAATGCGAGCGTATCTCGACTGGCGGCGTTCCAAAGAACGGCTTGGGCCGAGACCGAGTATGATCTTTGGATCCTATTGCGACGACCGATCTTAGACTAGGTCTTTTGCTTAGACCGAGGGTATACCCAATGTCACAAGAACAACTATTCATTGGCGCGGCAGGAACACATCTGCTCGAAGCGGACGGCAAAAAACGCCAAAAGAAGCGGTCCCACACGGACATCCCCACACAAATCGACTGTAACCACTGTTGCTGGCGAACAGATCAATACTACTGCAGTCTTCCGGACGAAGTCCTGGGTGATCTGCAGGCACGCAAGATAACACGTACGTATTCAAAAGGGACCATCCTCTATTTGGAAGGCGAACTGGCTGAGGGTATTTTCATCTTGTGTTCGGGTCGGGTCAAGCTTTCTGCCTACTCCGAAAACGGCAGATCGCTAATACTTCGGATCGCCGAACCGGGCCAGCTGTTGGGCGTGAGCGCGGTCGCCGTGGGCATTCCCTATGAGGCCACGGCGGAGGTTATCACCGATTGCCAAGTAAATTTTGTCAAGGCCAACGACTTCCTCATCTTTCTGGACAGTCATAGTACTGCTGCCCTGAAAGCGATCCGCGAGCTAAGCCTGACATACCGTCGAGCCAATTCTCAAGCCTGCTCACTGGGCCTGTCTTCAACCGTAAGCGACAAACTAGCCAAACTTCTGATCGAATGGTATGACCGATCCGGGGCAAACGGTTCGGGTGCTCATATTCCTATGAGCCATACACACGAGGAGATCGCCGAGATGATCGGTACAACACGTGAAACTATCACGCGGATCCTAAAGATCTTCAGATTGCAGGAACTTATCGCGATCGAGAAAGCTGAACTCTTTATTCCCGACCGCAAGAGGCTTGCCACTGTGATCGGGACGCGCCCGGGTCGAAGATGACCGATGTCTACATTTTGAATCTCGAAGTGATTTTCGATGGATCCTAGCCTACATGTTTCCATAGACTCGCTTTTCATCATTTTTCCGAACTAACTTGATGTTCGCGGTCCGCGCTTGGGGCTAGGCCGAATCTGCTCTCAGCCAGCGTGACACAGAGAGAGCTGGATGTTGTTGAGCCTTGCCTGAATGGGCGTGTGTCCCAAGTGATGGCATGCGGTCCGTGTATCGAGTTCGGGATGCAGAATAACGTTCAGGGTAGTGATGCGTATCACTGAACACGGTCCAAAATCATACTAGGCTGACGATGATGGAACAATTCTATCGAGTTGAAGCTTTAGGGGCGTGGCCGGCATTGAGAAACTCCCGGTACAAAAATGTGCCGTTGGGTCAGTTCATCGAACGGGAGTTTGCTGGGTCACGCCAAATTATCAGATCTGATCAGTAAGGCCGGGAGGCTCAATATGTTAAATCAGCATTCTATAAAACTGGCATTACTTGGTGGTTTCTTCGTTGTTTCGGCAGCGTGGCTGATGGCCGGGCCGGTTCTGACCACAACCGGCAATACCGGCAGCAGCGATCTCATAGTTCCTAGTGTCGAAGCAACCCCCGATGAACGTTATGTTGGAAGCGAGACCTGCGCTGGATGCCACGAAACACAAGCGAAAAAAGTTGGTAATACAAAACACGGCCAGCTACATAACCTCTCGTCATGGAAAGGCAAGGTTGTCGGATGTGAGACCTGTCATGGCCCCGGAAAGGAACATGTTGAAGGCGGCGGCGATAAAAGCAAGATATTTTCCTTTCAAAACGTCGATGCTAAGACTGCTTCCGAGACGTGCCTGGCATGCCACGCAGGAAAAGAGGCACATAACAATTTTCGCCGTGGCGACCATTGGCGAAACAATATTGGCTGCATACAGTGTCATTCAGGACATGGTTCAGATTCGGTTATTTCAACCGGAGCTAAGGGTGTAGAAACGCCGTTGCTCCATAGATCAAATCAACGGCTGCGGGCAATGCTCCGGTCGGGAGAAACACAGCTGTGCATGTCATGTCATAACGAGGTGAAAGCCCAGTTCAGCAAACCCTTCAGGCACAAAGTGCTTGAAGGAGCAATGAATTGCAGCGACTGTCACAACCCGCATGGCGGCTTTGAATCAAAGCAGACCAAGCTGGCGGTCGGGACCGATGCGGCCTGCATCAAATGCCACACTGACAAGCAGGGCCCATTCGCGTTCGAACATGGGCCGCTGAAGCTGGAAGGCTGTACGTCCTGTCACACGCCGCACGGCTCGTCGAACCCGAAGATGCTAAAGAGGGCACAGGTCCGGCAGCTTTGTTTCGAATGTCACACAGGTATAACTGAGGAGCTGACGCCTGGAGCCCCGAGTCTTCATAACCAGGCCCAAGTGCGTTACCAGCAGTGCACCGTTTGCCATTCCGCGATCCACGGGTCGAACTCAAGTCGATATTTCTTCAGATAGGCACCCGGAGGGAACATGTGCACACATACAAAAACATCCACAAAACATTTTTGGGCCGGTCTGTTCTTAGGGACATTTTTGGCGTTTCCGATTATGCTGCATTCCCAAACGGCGTCATCCTCGCCTCCGAGCAATGGCGACAACGGATATGAGGTGAACTCTAGCGTAGAACTTGGCGTCAGAGGCCTGGACGTGAATGGCGACCATCAGAAATTTAGAAGTGATCTAAACTATAGCGCCGGATTTAAGCTCTTCAATTCAAGCGTGCTTATTAAGGACAAAAGTGAGCGGATCAAGCCATTTGATGAGGCCCTTATCCAGGCGGACGGGTGGGGTTCCGAACCTGCAAGCTCGTTCCGAATGAATTTTGACCGGACCGGGGCCTACAAATTTGACGCTGCGATCAGGCGCGTCAAATATTTCAATGACCTTAAGAACTATGCTGTAGCCTGGTCGCGGCTTATCCCGAACCGGTCTGAGCATCGAGCGAATACCGAGCACCACTTCGGTGACCTTGACCTTACGATCTTTCCCGAACGAGACGATCTTCGGCTGCGCTTGGGCTATTCGTTCAATAACAGCGATGGGCCCGGGGCATATACGATCCGTTTCCCGGCATTTTCGGGGCCGAGCCTCTCGCTAAGGGGAGATGAGTTTGAAGTAAATTCGATCTTTAAGTCAAGGTCAGATGACTTCAGGGCCGGTGTCGAAGGAAAGCTCTTCGGATTCAATGTCGGCCTCAATTTCGGCCACCGGCAATTTCGCGATAATACGCGGTTCTTCATAGACACGTTCAACCTGGGCAATGATCCTGGAGCGACCAACGCTACGGTGAACAGCTACACGCGAGGCTACCCAACAAAGGGGACAACCGATTTTATTCACGGGTACTTCCAGAGGACGTTTGACCGCATTTTTGACATGACTGGCCGGCTCATCTATTCGGAGACAAATTCAACGTTCCTTGAGGAAGACCGAGGTGTTGGTACGAGTAGCCAGTCCGGTGCGGCGTACCCTCGTGTGCTGATCGACCTGGACCAGGTACGGGTCGACGGCGATGCTCGGCGCCCTCAAACTCGCGGTGACCTCGGCGTCACTTATCGCGTTACAGATTCGTTTAGGATCTCAAATACATTCACGTTCGATCAGTTCAACGTTGGCGGTGGAAATCGTTTTTTTGAATATATTATCAGCCGGACCACTGCTGGCGGAACGCGACCCGATGCCGCTTCTAACACTTCATCCTGGAGGGCAACGGCATATAGACGCTTCAGCAACGCTATTGAAGCTGACTATCAGGCATCCAGATGGTTTGGGTTCCATCTCGGCTATCGAATCACTCAACGAAAAGTTCACATCCACGCTCTTGATCTCAATCTCATTACGGGAGCGACAACACTGACCGATGACGAGGAATTCGACAACACGACCAACACAATATTTGCCGGCGTGAGGATAAAGCCGCGAAGCAATTGGTCGATATACGTGGACGCTGACCGCGGACAGGCGGATAGCGTGTTTACGCGGCTTGCAAACAACGACTTTTTCAATTTTCGGGTTCGGAGCATCGCAAAGGTGAGGGATTTTTCCTTGAACCTGTCGGCGGCGACCCGTGATAATGACAGCCCCGGCGTTACCAGCCCAACCAGCGGGGTCCCCAATGTTGAGGCGATAGCGAACTCTAAGATCCGTTTCTTTTCAGGAAGTATTGATTGGGCACCTCGGCCGGACCTCGCCTTCAGCGGTGGCTATACCTATAACTACCAGAACAGCGCGGTCGATATCGTGGTACCGGTCGGAAGTCCCATTGTCCCCTCCACACAGTTCCGTCTGGGAAGAAGTGAATATTTTGTTCGCGACAGCTTTTTCTTCTTCGACCTGACTATCCGGCCAGTCAAACGCGTGACGTTTTACGCAAGCTACCGGTTGAGTGATGACCAAGGCCAAGGAGACCGGATGGTCACAAGGCCAGAGGATATGATCTCATCCTATCCGCTGCGGTTCCATATGCCGGAAGCCAGGCTTTCATTCCGGATAACCCGTAATGTCGATGCGAATTTAGGATACCAGTACTACGCGTATCGCGAAACGCCCTTGTTTATTCCATTCAATCCGACGACCGTATTTCAAGCCCAGAACTATACGGCGAATGTGACGTATGCTTCGGTCAAGGTCTATTTCGGGCGATCGGCGGACCGCTAACAGCGACAGCCTGGCGGCGTTTGCAACAAAGGACCCGGGGGAGCGGCGACGCTCTCGGGTCCTTTGTGACGGCGAAGGAGGAGCTTGATCTCCTTCTATCTGGAAACAGGGCCTATCTCGGATGGCATTCAGCGCATTGAAACCGCGATATGTCGCCGAGGTTTATTGGATGTACGAAAGGCCTATCCGGTTGATGACATGAGCTGCACTGACGGTTCGCAAGGCCTCCAAGGTCAACTGGGTGTATGAACGACCCGATCTGCATATTCATCTCAGGTCTCGCCGCTGAGTCATATAGCGTTGTGTGGCACAGATTACAATCGTTCCTTATCATCGTGCCGGAACTGCTGAAGTGCTCTCCATCGTGACAGCGAAAACATCCCGCTGAATTCATGTGGCCCGCATTATTCGGGTGCGATCTCCAGTTGGTCTTCATTTCTGGAAAATTGTAGGTCTGAAAAATGCGTTGCAATTCAGTTACGGCCGCAATGATCGAATCCTGCTTTTGTGAGTAAACGTCTGGATAGCCCGTTTGATAGAAACCGCGGAGGCCGGATTCTATCGCGCTCACTGCTGCCGGTGTGGTGTCGTATTCGCCGCTGAGCAACTCTACTGCCTGCTTCTTTAGATATGGAAGGGAAATATCCAATTTGTTGGCCGAAAGGGCTTGATCGATGGCCATATCCGGCGGCAAATAAACATGTGCCGGCCTATTGTGACAATCTACGCAGTCCATCTTTCTAGGCTTGGCGGAGGCGATCGTCTCATTCGAGAGCGGATTCCGCCGGTCGGAATATTCGGTGATGCTGCCGTACATGTCCTTGATCCTGACCCAGGGAATCTCCTGCCTTCGTGCATCAGTGGCAATATAGCTGACTTCGTTCGCAATGCTCATATGCCAATGAATTCCGGTCACTTGGCCAGACGAAGGGCTTCCACCACCAACATTCAACAGCATTTTCGTTTGATGCAGACTGTTCTTTTCGTCATTGCCATAACGGTTAAACACCTTCATCTGCATCCCGAAGAACTTTTCGGGCCAGTGACATTGTTCGCACGTCTCAGGAGCCGGCCGGAGATTATGGACCGGTGAACCGATCGGCCTCGAATACTTGTTGAAAGTAACTGAATAAAGTTGGTATGCACCTGTAAGCTTCGAGCGAACGTACCAGTCGGCCCCGCCGCCGACATGGCAGTCCACGCACCGGACGCGCGCGTGCGCGCCAGCCAGATAGGCGGTAAACTCTGGCTTCATGACCGTGTGACATGTTTCACCGCAGAATGTTACAGATTCCGTGAATTCAAAGGCCCGATAGCTTCCGAAGGCGCTTGCGGAGATAAAGAAGAAGGCGAGCACAAGGAACAGTAGAAATCGACGACGCGTGCTTGGGTCGTTAAGGTCGAGCTTTGGATACGCAAGGACTTCGCCGGGAGTTGACCGCCGTCTCCGGCGGCGTTCGATCAATGCTCCGAAAGCCATTACCATCAAGCCAAAGATCAATATTGACGGGAAGATGATATAGGTGAGAATCCCAACGTACGGATTGTCCCCAGACGAAGTCATCTCCATAAAGAACAAGAGAATCACGCTCGCTAGGCTCGCAAACACGATTGCCGTACCAATGAAGCTTATATAGTTCCGCAAAAGGCTTGGAGACTGGCTTCCAGTGAATAGGCCTGATGTTGGACCAGTATTCGCCCCTTCTTCATTTTCCATAAACCCTCTACCTTAGCGGGTAAGGCGCCCCAAACCCTGCATGGGCGGTTAGAAAACATACTGCTCGAACGACGGCTTTCAGGGTTGCCGGATGCTGCGCATATGCGCCACAAGATCCTTCGCGACAGCTTCACTGATCCCCTTTGAACCAAATTCAGGCATGTAGGGTGGTTTTTCACCTTTCTTGCCTTTCAAGATCGCCTCGACATGCTCTTCGTCCGGCCCGGCCGGGTCGAACCATTTTGCGGCAGCGACACCGTGACAGGCCGCACACTTGGCTTTGTAAATCGCCGCTGTGTCATCGGAGCTTCCGGCAGCAACCGGTGTGGGGGTTGTTCGGAATGCAGTGAAGGCCAGCGGGACGGTAAAGAGGACGATTGCAAATTGTTTCCAGTGGCTAGTTTTCATGATTATCTCCTGATGTGTTTCCATGTAAGTCAACCGTTTGTTGATCCGGTCAAACCTAACGTCGCAACCCACGTGCCAGAATGATCGATCTGTAGCGTTCATTACTTCCCAACTAAATGAGGGTAGCCCGGCACCAGCACGCATCTATTTGGTCAAAATTCGCAGCCGGCGCGAAAAAGTTTCGCCGGTGGGCCTTAGAATCTGAACGACTGCCCTTGATGGCAACGCCTGCAATTGGCAAAATCGCCAGCCCCGAAGGCCCGCTTTCCGTTATGACAGGCGGCACAGCTGGCCACCTTCGACGGAGCAAAGTGCATCGAGGCAAGCGGCGATGAAACCTGCCTTCCCCGGGCCGCACCTGCCCGTACTGAATGACAGGAGCTGCAATTCAGCTCACGCGTTCTCAAGTGTTCCTGGTGGCTGAAGTTCAGCCTGAATGCTTTGGCAGATTCCGAGATCCGAACTGGACGCCCCGGAGCATGACACACACTGCATGAGCCGATCGGCTGCTCCGCAGTATGACATTGAAAACACGTCGTATGGGCCGAGGGCCCGCGCGGGATCGATAACGCTACACCTCGTTGTGACGACTTGTGACAAACAAAGCAGTTTGCCTTGCTGCCATGACGCGCGTGGTCGAATCGGACATTAAATGTCTGAAGCGAAGGGAACCCCCGCATGGAGCCGGTCCCCGGATCGGTATGGCAGATACTGCACATTGGGCTTGAGGCATCCGAGAACTGTGCCGTGTGACAACTGGCGCACGGCAGATGATCGGGTTTTCCGGGAAAGCGAAGGCGTGTTGACTGGTCATCGCGACGATGGCAAAGCAGGCACGGCAAACGTGAATGTGCCGGGTTCTGATGCAGGAACCGTGAATAGTCCGGCTGCATAGGATCCAAATTGGCGGATGAACCAGGCGAGATCTCAGCTAACGGCAACGGTAGATCTGCAGAATTGTCCGGTGCTGCCCCAACCACCTCGTTTGTTCCACATGGTGAAACAGCGACAGCAAAGCAATAGCCAAGTACTCCGAGTGCAACGACAGCGGCGAGCCTTGCTTTGAACATAGGTTTCACAGGCCTTTGTCCAGTTCCCATCATTGGCTGCTTGCCTCCTTGATCGCATTATTGTGCGACCCGGGTACTGGCATTTTGCCGAATCTGATATGGCACTTCGTACACTCGAACGCGGAAGTCTTCCGACGCTGCTCTACCTCGTAATTCAGAGCTCCACCATCTTCGACGGTCGCCGTTACATGACACGGCATACACGAACTGATGCTTACCCGCTTTGTATTCGGATCCAAGGTATTGATGGCTTCCGCGTTGTGGCACGTTGAGCATTCCATCTCGGCATGGCTTGAG
>Ga0138256_10007585_pt1 | contig 11430 bp, 5 predicted proteins | sample KNB2016incub_MG_FD_105486 | JGI IMG/M metagenome (GOLD analysis project Ga0138256, IMG submission 105486) | Active sludge microbial communities from wastewater in Klosterneuburg, Austria - KNB2014incub_MG | ecosystem: Engineered > WWTP > Activated sludge > Unclassified | place: Austria...
CGATCGTTCGGCGCGGCGTACGGATACTCCACGCTGCAAGTCAGCCAAATTCGCCCCCGCTCGTCGAACTGCATGTTCAGCGGCTTTTGAATATCGGGTTCAGCCGCGACCAGGTTGATCGCGAAGCCTTCCGGCAGCTTGAAGGCCTTTTGTTCGTCCTCGGGCGAGAGCCAGGGTGTGGTGCGCACGCCTTCGGCAAACGGATCGGCCGCGACGATTGGCGAAATGACGCACAGCCAGACAAACAGGAAGAGGAACCACCGTTGCATCGTCAAATTCTCCGCTGTCTGAGGTAACCCGAAGCGTCAGCGAGGAGAGCGCATTGGCTGGCTGCGTTCGGGTCATCGCCTATTCGTTCGCTGTCGCTTGGATCATTTGTGGCCAAAGAGTCCGTCAGATCAACCAAACGACTTACGGACGATGACTGATCGCGCGTTCGATGGCGCTCTCCTCGCTGACGCTTCGGGTTACCTGACTTACTGGCACGCTTTTATGGAGGGACTAAACTATCCTTATGACACCCGCCCATCTTATGCAGACCATCGACACGCAACTAGCGCATGTGTGGATGGTGCGCGCTTTTCTCAAACACAGCGAAGAAGCGGCCGAGGACGACGAACTGGCCGAAGTCCATCGCGAGCTCTACGACTACATGCTGGCCCTCGGTGGTCCGCTCAAGGAGAACAACGCGGAAGATTACTTGCGCATGGCCCGGAAGAAGCTCGGCCGCTTGAAGCGAGCCCGCGAATCGTTCGCACAGATTCAGCCCGAGATTTCGCAGCACACGAATTTTCAGATGGCCCTGCTGTCACTGACTGCAGCCGTCGCGGAAATCGTTCGGCTCTTGGAAGCCGGCCACGAATCGAGCGGCCAAACATCCGCGAGCAGTGAACGCAAGAGCAGCGAGCCCTGAATTTGCGAGAAAAATGTGCGGAAAAATAACGGACGAGTTTGCAACGAAGATGCGCCGCGAGGGTCGGCTGATCTTGCAACAGGTTGTACGGTCACTAAAATTAGAGATGTGGGCTGACGCAACGACGAGGTGTCGGCCGTGTTGTTTTACCTTATTGCCTGTACAGCGCGCTCGAACTCACGCGTGCCGCTGGCGGGGAGGCTCCCTTGCTTACCGAAGATCAAGTTCAACGCAGTTTTCGCAATCTGTTCAAGACGAAGGATTTTCCTCCCGAGAATTTCGAAAAGGCCGAGAACCTGCTCGATGAACTGCGTGCCGAAAGCCCGCTACGTCATCGCCTGAGTGTCGAGCTCGACGATCTTCGCAAGATCATGGATCCGAGCTTGATTCCTGTCAAAGCGACGAAAGCCAAGGCAAAGGCCAAACCCAAGGCCAAGCTCGCTGCCAAAGTCAGCTAAGCTCGCACACGCCTGCCCATTCATTCTTTCCAGCGGCACCAGCCCGGGCAAAAACCTGTTTTGCCCGGCCCCGATCATTGTCTATTCTTCTGCCGCTCGTGGTTTCGCCGAAGGTGAAGGCTGTTCACGCGAACCTACGGTCCACTGCCACCAGCCAGTTTCGCTCTGCGCATCGTGTATGCCGCAGTGTATTGACTCCAGGCACTGGTGCTCACGCCGTTGCGTGCCGAGCTGACAAAGGCGGGTGGCGAAGCGATCACCGAAACGATGAACACGCCCGTCTCGCCCGGCTTGAGCAAACCCATGTGAACCGCTGCCGTCGCGAGAGAACTGTCGGTGGTGTAAACATCGGTGCCGTAGCACGAACCATGCGGCGCGCCGGTCACGCGAAAGTAAAACGTCTTGCCGACCTCGTGCTGAAAATGGATCATGTTGCCGGGATCGGCCTGAATTAACTTCGGATCGATCTCATCGATGGTGGGGCCAGCGGCCTGCGATTCCAATTCACGGATATCGGCCAGCTTGAGTTGCAACTGACCGAACTGCGCCGAGCTGATCTTGAAACTGCTCGCCGCCAGCTTGCCGGCGATTTTGGAATCGACCGTGTAGACGACGTCGTTCAAGCGCACGTTCAATTGCTCCTCGGGAATCGTTTGTCGCAGTCGGTCGATGAGTTGATCGATTCGCGATCGCATTTCGGCATCGGTTTGACCGCGGGCGGCCCGCAGCAGCGGCGCGAAGCTCTTTTCTTTCCGCTCGAGCAGTCTGGCCATGGCCGCTTCACGAATCCTGAAATCATCGTGGCCAAGTTTGCTGAGGTCTTGATCGATGGCCAGCATCGTGTCTTCGGAAACCCGATGGGCGAACTCGATCCGCAAGATATCGCCGATCGGGAACGTCAACTTGCCGTGGGGCGTCTGCAGTTCGATTTGTTCTTCGGCCAGGAGCACTTTCAAATGGCTGCCGTCGGTGAAGGCCAAATGCACCGTGCGAGGATCGACGGTTGGCGTCTTCTCGCCAGCCTGCTGAACTTGCCCACTGGCCACCGGGCCAAGAACCAGCATGAATGCCAGTGCCCAGATTCTGCGTTGCGATAATGCCATCGTTTCGCCCTCACTCGGTGTCCCCAACGGAACGCTTGGCCACTCGATCTCAGATAGCAATTCCACTCTTGACACATCATCGCGCCGCAAACTACCCCAAGCAAGCTTGCGAGCGGATATTCGTTACGCCCGGTTCACGCTGAACAAGCAGCCGCGCGACCCAACTTGAATACCGCGTCAAAGATTCGCCTCACTCGGGTAAAGACTGCGCAATACTAGCGCGGGTCAGCGAATTCATAACCTTTCTGACGAATATTCGGCAACTTGCACCGAATCTGGTGGGTAGATTTGCCTGAGAAGGATGTGGTAAGGCTCGCACTGCGCGCATTCGCTCGGGCGGAGCATGGAACCAGCGATGCCGCGCAGCCGCAGCGTCGCGCCCCGGGTAGTGATTTTGATGAACAGCGAAATCGCAGGACTCCTGTGCGGACTCACCTTCCTGCTGGCGATCGTTACCGTCGTCGGTCACGTCAGCTGGCTCTTCTTTGCGATGATCTTTCGCGCGCTGACCAGCAGCACCGACGCGCTCCGCTGCAACAAGTGCGGCAAGCTGACGGTCGTCGATGGCCGCTGCACTGCGTGCGGGACGGTGCCGTTTGTGTCGGTAATGAACAAAACGCGAGAAGAACTGCTGGCGACGGTTCGGCAGTTGAATCGCCTGTATACCAATGGGCATCTTTCGCACGAGCAATGCTTCAGTCTGCTCAAGGTGCTGAATCAAGACCTGGCGCGGTTTGGCACGGCCGTGCCAGAAGCATGCTGGCCGACATTCACGAAACCAACAGAAGCTGCACCGCTTGAGCTTGGCACTGCACCCGCAGTCAGCGCTGTTCCCGCTCCCGAATCAACGCAGTCGACACTCCCTGAACTGGCAACACCTCTCGCGAGCAAAGTGTACTTCATCGCCGACGAACCTTTGGTCGCCGAAGTGGTCGAAGCACAGCTGGTCGACGAGAACACGACTCGGCCGGTTGTCTCACCACCTGTTGTCGCGCCACCGATTACCACCACCACGCAGGAACCGACCGTTTCCATTCGTGGCGCGATGCCGTTGCCGCCACGCGAGAAGATCACACCGTCTCGCACACTTGCCGACATGTTGCAGGGCTTCATGGAGGAAAGCAACATCCGCTGGGGCGAAGTGATCGCCGGGCTGGTGATCGTGATCAGTGCGATTGGCCTCGTGATTAGCCTGCGCCAAACCCTGCAGCGAATTCCGTACTTTCCAGCGCTGTTGTTTTTGCTCTTCACCGTCGCGTTTCATAGCACGGGGCTCTACACGCTTCGTCGCTGGAACCTGGCGGCCGTTAGTCGAGCGATTCTGATTATCGCCTTGCTGCTTGTTCCGCTCAGCTTTAGTGCGGGGGTGGTTCTTTCGGGACAAGGCGAATTGCAACGACCACTGGGCGATCCGCTTCTCATCGTCGCTCTCCTTACGGGACTCAGCGTCTTCGGTTGGGTTGCTTCCTCCGGCAGTCGCATTCTCGTCGGTGAAGGAGCGTTGAGACTTTCGGTCGCGATTCTGGGCTGTTGTCTTGCGCAAGTGATCGTCAATCGCGGCGCAATGTTCGACAGTCCTCGCCAGGTAATCACCGCCCTGGGCCTTCTTCCCGTCGCTTCGTTCCTCGTTGCGACTCTCGGGCAAATCTGGCGCGCCCAGGCCTGGCGCAAGATGTCTGAGAAGCGAATCGAGCAAACCTTCATCGTGCTGGGGATAAGCCTGTTCGCGATCCTACCGCCACTCGGGCTGTTGATCTTCAAAGTCGAACCTCAGTGGTTCACGTTCGCCCGCTTGGCTCCGCTCCTCACATTAGTCGCGAGTTCCACGCTCGCTTTGGGCCTGGTTGTGCATCGGCGAGCGCTATCGCCATCGTTGGCAACGTTGAGGACCGCCGGAACCGCGATTGCCATCGTCGGCGTCGCCGCGCAACTGCTGCTGTGGGTGGCAGCGTGGCCACGACCAGAGTTGATGCTCAACGTGGCTCTGCTCACGGGCGCTGGCCTGCTCGTGATTGCCATTCGCACTCGCTTGCCGGCGCTGCATGCGGCCGCCGCGGCTGCGCTGTCCCTTTCAGTCCTCATTGGCTTCTTCTGGTGGCAACAATTGGTCAGCAGCGCTTCGCCTGTTGGCCTACATTGGGTTCAAGCGGCCCTCTTGGGTCGCACGGGCCTCCTGCTGACGCTACTCGCCTTAGTGATTGCCGGCTGGGGAGCATGGCGGTACGTGCGCGGCGAACGCGAGATCGGACTTGCCTATTTGCTTACCGGCGGAGTGATGAGTGGCTTGAGTCTGCTCGTCGCCGGCTGGTCAGGCTTTGTGCCCATTGCAGGCTGGACCGGCGACCGCGATCTGACCGGGCCACTCTTCTTTGTCTATGCCGTCGCCCTCTTGGTGATCGCAATCAGGCTGACGAACGAATTTGCACTCGCCGCGGCGATGGCCCTGCTGTGGGTCGCGCTCGTGCAGCTGTTCGAAATAAACAGCACGATGCAATCCATCCTCGCGCAACTTCATCTGTTGCCCGAGCGAAGAATTTTGATGGCGACTTTGCTCACGGCTGAGATCCTCAGCATCATCGCGCTCGTGCTCAGCCGACCCAGTTGGCGACTGTCACCGACCGAATTTCTTGCTTGGGAGAATAGCGCGACCTACTCGAAGTTAATCATGCCGCTAACGCATGGAGCGGCGATCGCGGTACTGACTGCTTCGCCGTTTGTGCTGTGGGTATTGCCGGGGCGGTTCACCGTCCATGCGATTTACGCCGGACTGTCGCTCAGCATCTGTGCCATCGTCTGTCTCGCGAGGCGTTGGCCCGAAGCACTGGCGGCTGCCCAAGCAATGGTCGCCATCACCATTGCCTTTGCGATTGCCGCCTATTGGCCGCCAGCCACGACCGATCACCTGTGGTTCCTGCGCGGCGAACACTTGCAAGCGCAACTACTCGCGATTGCCGCCTCAGCTGGTGCGTGGAGCCTTGTCCGGCGATTCACTCCCGCAAAGACTGCCCTGCATGAACTTTTCCACCCAAAATTCGCGGCCTGCGATCACCTTCTGCTGGGCCTGAGCGTGGCTCTGTTGCTGTTGCTCACCATTTCATCCGCCTGGTCGGGAATGGCCTGGGAACTGGGAGCCATCGCCCAGGAACTCACCTCTGCCGATATTCCGTGGCTCGATCAGGCCCATCGTGGCCGTCTCGCCATCGGTGTATTTGCGGTAATCAGCGCACTGGTCATCGCCCTCGTCGATCGCATCACTTCGCTCAAACTGATCGGCCTTTCATTGACCGGTTGGGCGAGCCTGTTCTTACTGGCTCAAGTCTGGCAGGCCGAACATGCAACCGCCTCCGCTGCCCGTTGGCTTTTTGGCATCTATGGCATCGTGTTGCTGAGTCTGTATATCGTTCGCAACCACCTCACGAAGCTGTTGCAGGCTCAAGGCTGGCTTCGCTGGAAGCCGTGGGAAACCTACTCGCACGAATGGTTTCGCTTTCAACCACTATTTCTCGGCGTGTTGCCACTACTGGCCATCACGATCTTCGCCGTTGCCCAGAATGCGTCTGGCATTCCGATGCATCCGCCGAAGGCTGGTTCGATTTTCGAGTGGATGGGGCCGACTGCCTCGTATGCCGGTCCGATCTTGCTCGGCGTAGTTGTGTTTCTCGGTCTGGCCATCAGTGAACGGCAACCGGCTTTCGCCTTCGGGGGTGGCCTGTTGTTCCAGCTCGCCGCCAACCTGGCGTTCATTCTGCACATCGCCGGCAGGACCATTCCCGAAAGCATGGTTGCCGCCGAATGCTTGCAGTGGAACACACTGGCCGCGAGCATCTACGCCGCTCTTTGGTTGGGGCTGGCTCACTGGTTGTTGCCACGCTCACAGGAACGTTTTGGCGAACGCCTCCAACACGAACCCTGCTTTCAATCGTTTGTTGGCCTTGGTGGGTTGATGCTGACCGGCGCGATTCTGTGGTCGATCGGCTGTATTGTCTATATCCCTCTAGGAACCGCCGCCGAAGCGCAACATGTCGCACATTGGTCGACACTGTTTGCCCTGGCCTTGCTCACCGTCCCGCTTCTCATCGCGGTCGGTGTTTCGCGCGCACGGCGTAGCTGGTCGAAGGGATCGAGTGTGCTGGCGATCCTACTTGCGGGTGCAGTTCCGCTGATCGCGCTACGCGCTCAAGCGCTCGTGGCTGGCAGCCCCGACCTTGCCTACCACTTGCTGGAACTTGGCTGGCTGTTCATCGCTGCCGCCGTTGCAGGATTCAATGCTTGGAACGAATGGCGTGTCCCCAGCGAACTGCAGGGCGAAATCCCTTCGCTCCGTTCTCGGCGGGGCATTGCGCCTCATCATGCCATCGCCGCGATCTTGTGTGGTCTGATTGTGCCGCTGGCGATGTATATCAACTGGGATCCCTCAACGTCGGCGTTAATCGTCGCCGGCGTCTGCTTCACGCTACTCGTTCTGGGCCTTGCTCGGCGGAGTCAGCCTTATGCCATCGCAACCGTCATCGTCGCTCCCCTGGCAGCCTTGCTCCCTTGGTTTTGTGGCACTCCGATCTTCAGCTGGCTAAACAGCTCGCAGTTCTTAGTCGCCACCAATGGCTGCCTACTCGCAGCCATTGTCTTGGGCGGTTGGTGGCAGTGGATCGAGATCCGCTTTCAGCGAACGATACAGCAAACTTTCTCGCCACGCTGGACTGGTCCCCGCGCGGGAACACTCGCCATTTTGTTCGTCACCGGCATGCTTGGTCTGACCAGCGCCGCTCACCTGCTCTTCGTGGGAACTAGTTGGTACTTAAACGGTTTGCCCGGTTTCGACTACGGTCTGATCGCCTTAGGAGTGACTTGGCTGGTTCTCGGTATCGTTAACATCGGTTCCCTCTGGGATCGATTGGCAACGTACATCTTCCCGATGCTCTTCTTCTGGCTCTGGATTGCTTGCGCACTGGCAATGGCTCCGCTGCAACAATCTCCCCTACCGATGGGTTGTCTTCATGCCTTGGTAACGGCGGGCGTGATTGCCCTAGCGGGCCACTTGTGGAGCTACGGAGCCAACCTCGCAGCTTGGGGCGAGAAGTTGGGGATTAGCAACACGATTGGTGGACTCACGCGCATCGATCGCTGGTTCCCCCTCGTGACGATCCTTCTGGGCGCGGGCATCTGCGCGCTCGAAATGGCCGGCTTGTTCAACCTGGCGACTCGCGAACAACGAGTTGCGATTGCCTTCGCTCCGGCACTCATCGGCTATGCCGTTGCCTGTTTGGCTCAGCGACAACGACAGGTTCCCTTTCAGCTCACGGCGTTACTACTGGGCGGTTTGACGGCCGTCTATCTCGGTTGGTCCGACTTGCCACCGGGCGATTCGCTGATGGAATCGATGACGCGTGCGTTTCGCCTGCTGATGGTCCTGGCCGTCGTCACATTCGCGTATGGACTCGTCCTGCCACGCTTCATTTTTAGTGACGAGTCTTGGCAGAAGAGTTCCCTGCGCGCGGGATATGTATCGTCGACCTTGGCGATCCTTACTTTGCTCGCGCTTCTAGGCTGCGAGATATCCCTCTTTGAACCGGGCGTAGGCGCTGGCGTTGATAGTGTGCAGGTTGCTGCGGTCGCCGTGTTGCTCGTGCTGTTCATCGTTGGCCTGATCGCGCTGGCTCTCGCGCCGGGAGCACACGAGCGGGCGGAACAGCGCCGTCGAACCTGGTTCGTGTATGGCGCGCAATTGGTCGGCGGACTCCTCTTCGCACACCTCTATCTCTGCAAGCCCGATTGGTTTGATACGGTGCTCCGGCCTTATTGGCCGTTTGTGGTGATGGCCATTGCCTTTGCCGGTGTTGGCTTAGGCGAACTCTTTTGGCGGCTACGCTTGCCGGTCCTCGCCGAGCCGTTCCAACGCACTGGCTCATTCCTGCCATTGCTGCCAATCCTCGCCTTGTGGGTGGTCAACAATCGCGCGGACTACGACTACACAATGCTCCTCTTCTCGGCGGGCATCATGTATTTGCTGCTGAGTCTCGTCCGGAAATCCTGGTCATCGGCCCTCGCGGCCGCGGTTGCCGGTAACGGCGCGCTCTGGTCTCTTTTGCATCAATCGCACTGGAGCATTTTGCAACATCCCCAGTTCTGGTTAATACCACCCGCAGTTGCGGTGCTCATCGCTGCCCATATCAACCGGAATCGCTTGACGAGTGAATTGTTATCAGCGATCCGTTATGCGTCCCTCGTTGTGATCTATGTGAGTTCAACGTTTGAGATATTTTTGCATCGAGCAGAGATGAGTCTGTGGCCGCCAATAATTCTGGCCTGTTTATCACTTTCTGGCGCGCTAGCAGGAGTACTTTTAAGAATCCGTGCGTTTCTCTACCTAGGCGCTGTGTTCACTCTGCTCGCAATGATGAGCATGGTGTGGCACGCCGCTCGCGCTATCGAGCACGTGTGGCCTTGGTGGGCATTCGGCATCGGAATGGGCATCTGCATTCTTGCAATGCTGGCCTTCTTCGAGAAGAACCGCTCGCAAGTCCAAGCTCTCGTGGCACGTTTACGCCAATGGGATCAGTGAGAATGTTTTCGCTTGGGTTATAGCTCTAAACGAACTGTGACTCAAAAAGGATCATCACTCGCAAAGAATTTTTCGTTCGGTTCCGAAAGTCGAATGCCACAACAACTTATCAGTTGCCAGGCGCGATCCAGGTAAGACTGCTCTGAGAATTCTGGCGAACTTATTCCCGAAAATCTCACGCCCCTACCAAGATTTGTTGTTGGTTTCGTCGTTGTTAGACCATTAAGGATTGCTTCTCTCCAGCAATTCAAGGTTTGAACGACGCGCCTCGCGCAATCTTTGGACTGCGCACGGTTCGTTGCTGTTTCTCCTACCAGTCTTCCTCGCCCTCTCCGCCAGAGAGTCCACTCATGCGCCACGAGACCGGGACTGATCCCCTCTACTGCCGACCGGAAGCCTATCGCTGGTTTGCCGATCAAATGCCGGATCTGAACACCACCGACGGATTGCTGCGCGCGGCGATTGCCGTTTCGCTGCACGCCCTGGACGATGTCGCTCCCGAGCGAGTCGAACTGGCCGTGCAACAGCTGGCAGAAAAAATTCGTTCACAGTGCAAGAGCAACTCCCCCAATGCCCTGCTGGCACACCTGCACGATGTCTTCTTCGAAGAAGAGCGTTTTGTCGGCAATCTCGACAATTACTATGTCGCCCTGAATAGCTACGTGCCCGTGGTGCTCAACACCCGCCGCGGCCTGCCGATCATCCTGGCCCTGCTTTACAAGGCTGTGGGTGAAAAAATCGGCCTGCAAATCGAGGGGGTAAACTCACCAGCCCATTTCCTGGCTCGCGTCCGCATCGACGAATCCTGGTTGCTCATCGATCCGTTCTATGGCGGCCAGGCGCTCACTACCGACGAGGCATTCCGGCGCATCGAACAGGTAGCTGGCCGCAAGATCCCGCGCGACGAAAACTACCTCGCACCAGCTACGCATGCCCAATGGCTGGCACGAATTCTCGCCAACCTGCAGGCGCTGTTTTCCAAAGAAGGTCGGCACGACGACCTGGCTGCGATGACCGAACTGCAGCAGGTTCTCGTGGGTCTACAGAATTCGCACGCGACGCATTAATCGAACTTCGATGCCTGGCCCATCGCGTCTGACGATGCGCCATCGCCGATTTATTTCGCGATGCCGAGCGAAAGTCCTGGTGCCGGAAGCTGGCTGCTTCCCATCAAGAACTCGTCGATCGCTCGAGCAGCGCCACGGCCCTCATTGATGGCCCACACCACCAGCGATTGTCCCCGGCGGCAGTCGCCAGCGGCAAACACCTTGGGAACGGTCGTGGCAAACTTGCCGTGGGCAGCCTTGTAGTTGCTGCGCGGATCGTACTCGATGCCCAGCAACTCAGAAGCATATTGCTCCGGCCCTTTGAAGCCCATCGCGAGCAACACGATGTCGGCTGGGTAGAATTTGTCCGAGTTCGGCAATTCCTTCAGTTTCCATTGGCCTTCGACTTTGTGCCATTCGACCTGCACGGTCCGAATGCCAGCCACACGGCCATTCTCGTCGCCGACGAACTCCTTGCTCATCACACAATAGGCACGAGGATCGGCACCGAACTTGGCAGCCACTTCCTGATGGCCGTAATCGGTGCGGAAGATGCGCGGCCACTGTGGCCAAGGATTATCCGGCGCGCGATCCTTCGGAGGCTGCGGCAACAGTTCGAAGTTCACCAGGCTCTTGCAGCCATGACGCATCGACGTGCCGATACAGTCGGTACCGGTATCACCACCGCCGATGACGATGACATTCTTATCCTTGGCGGTAATGTACTGCCCATCCGCGAGATTGCTATCGAGCAAGCTCTTGGTGTTCGCCTTGAGAAACTCCATTGCAAAGTAAATGCCATCGAGACCGCGACCGCTGATGGGCAGGTCATTTGGCTTGGTAGCACCGGTGGAGAGCAGAACCGCATCGTTTTCATTCATCAATTTCTGCGGATCGACGTAATTCGCTGCTTCTTTGTTGCCCACGTCTTGATTGGTGAGGAAGGTGACTCCTTCATCGCGCAACAGTTGAATGCGCCGTTCGACGACCCCCTTATCCAGCTTCATGTTAGGAATGCCGTACATCAGCAGCCCGCCGATGCGATCGGCCCGCTCGTACACGGTGACCCAATGCCCGGCTTTGTTGAGCTGCGCAGCGGCGGCGAGGCCAGCAGGTCCGCTGCCGATCACGGCTACCTTCTTGCCAGTCCGACTCGGCGGCGGTTCAGGCTTCACCCAACCTTCGGCAAAGCCGCGGTCGATGATCGCATTTTCGATATTCTTGATTGTCACCGCCGGATCGGTAATGCCGAGCACGCACGCGCCTTCGCACGGCGCCGGGCAAGCGCGGCCGGTGAATTCCGGAAAGTTATTCGTCTTGTGCAAACGATCGAGCGCGTCGCGCCAGCGGC
>Ga0138256_10007587_pt1 | contig 11429 bp, 12 predicted proteins | sample KNB2016incub_MG_FD_105486 | JGI IMG/M metagenome (GOLD analysis project Ga0138256, IMG submission 105486) | Active sludge microbial communities from wastewater in Klosterneuburg, Austria - KNB2014incub_MG | ecosystem: Engineered > WWTP > Activated sludge > Unclassified | place: Austria...
CGGCAAATCCGTGAAATCCGCAGCCTCCTAAAGCGTCAACAGGCCCTGATTCGCGGTGTTTTCAATGCTTCCCATGATAGTAACGCGCGCCTATAATACCGCCCGATGACTTTGCCCAGGCCCACAATCGTGCTTTTTGACATGGACGGCACCAGCGTCCGGCACATCAACCCCATCTTCCTGCATGCGCTTGAATGGCTGGACGACACCGCGTTTAAAACGCGTAAAATTCTGAACAAACTCCTCCCGCGCAAGAGCTACAATCTCGACGTCACCGACCTCGCCCCGCGCAAGGTGCCCAAGCTCCTCGTCCACCGCGCCATCCACAAGGTCCGCCGCAAGCCGGTCGAGCAGATCGTCGAGCCCTGCCCCGGCATTTATTACGTGCTGGAATTATTGAAGCGCCACAATATTCCGATGGCGCTCGCGAGCAACGGATTGGGCAAGGGCTACGGCCACGACATTCTCGAAAAATTCGATCTGGAGAAATATTTCCGCGCCACCGTCTTCCGCGAGGACATCAAAAAATCGAAACCGCACCCGGAGCCGATTTTACTGACGATCCAGAAAATGAATCTGACGCTCACCCAGGACGACGTCATCTGGTATATCGGCGACCGTCACAAGGACGTCATCGCCGTGCTCGCCGCGCGCCAGCATCTGCCCTGCCGCATCGAGCCAATTGCCTACGGCTTCAACGCCGCCGTCGCCGTGATCGAAAAAAATATCGGCCCCGACCACATTCTCATGTCTTATCTGGATATGTACACGAAGCTGGATACGCTACTTGGTCTTCCCCCCGTCATTGCGAGGAGTGAAACGACGAAGCAATCCACTCTTACTGAACCCTCAGCGGCTCGTAAGTCGTGAAATTCGGCTGGCTGATTACATCCATCTGGTCCATGAACGGTTTCGACACCCGCCCGAGCATCGCCTGGAATTTCAGCCCCTCATACACCGCCCCCTGCTCGCTTAAGAAAGCAAGCAGCTCTTCAAACGTCGTCAGCGGTTTCGGCAAGATAACTATGTCGAGTCCAAAACGATCTTCAGCTTTCAGCAGCGTTGCCGTGTAATCCAGCGCATTCTGCAATCCACCGATTTCGTCCACCAATCCAACGCGCTTCGCCGCTTCGCCTGACCAGACTCTTCCGCCTGCAATCTTGTCGACCTGCTCGACGCTCATCTTGCGTCCCGAGGAAACACGCTTGAGGAACGCATCATAAACCTGGTCTAACATGGCGTTGATCCGTTCCGCTTCACTCTCGCTGAACGGTGTATTGATCGACCACAAACCGGCATTTCGTCCCCATTCGACGCGCTCCCAGTTCACGCCGAGCTTCGGCCACACATCCTTGGCCGAGAACTTGCCGCCGACAACGCCGATCGAACCCGTGATCGTCGTCGGCGTGGCGAATATCCTGTCCGCGTGCGCCGCGACCCAGTAACCGCCTGACGCGGCCGTCGAACCCATGGACACGATAACCGGTTTTCCCTTCTCGCGTGCTCTGTCTATCGCACGTAATATGGTCTCGGATGCAACGGGCGATCCGCCTGGACTGTCGACCCGGACAACAATCGCCTCAATGCTCTCATCTTCCGCCGCATCCAGAATAGCAGGCGCAATCTCGTCCGCCGCCGCGATTCCTTCATCGGCGAAACCCGACGGCGCTGACGTCACGCCAATCCGCGTATCCATGATCGCCCCAGCCACATGCACCAGCGCGACACGCGAACGCGCATCGCTAAAATGCCCGCGCACAAGATTGCTCTCGGACTGCTCGCGACCAAGAGCAGCGAGATAAGCTTTCGGATCGACAAAAAACTCTTCCTCGCTTTCAGAATCGCCTGTCAGCTCTTCACTGATCCGGCTTACCAGCACATCGACATAATTAAGCTCGGTCACCAGTTTTTCCTGCAGCGCTTCCGGACCCGTGAACAGACCCTTATTCACCAGCGCCTCAAACTTCACAGGGCTGATCTGGAGGTCAGCTGCAATATCACGCGTCAGTACGGCGCGCAGATCGCCGACAATATGCTCTAACGTCTCACGGTTCTGCGGCGACATTTTCTTAGCGGTCAGGTTTTCATACGCCGTCTTGTATTCCTTGCGCTGGAAGAATTGCGGCTCGACGCCGATTTTATCCAAAGTGCCGCGGAAGAATGGCATCTCGGCGGCGACTCCCGGAATTGAAACGATGCCGAGCGGCTGCATCCAGCGCTCCGCAAATGCCGAAGCGAGATAAAATCTTCCTAAACCGCCACCGGCTTCGCCATACGACGCGGAATAAATACGCGTGAATTTTCCACTCGCACGGAACCGCGCCAGAGCATCGCGAACTTCTTTTGTCTGCGCAGTTGAAAACGTTCCGCCATCCATACGCGCCATGATGCCCATCACGCGCTCATCCTTCGCGGCGAGATCAATCGCATCGACAACCTGGTGCACCGTCGGCGGCTCGAGATTGAAAGACCCCGCCAACGCTGACCCCGAAGGCTTCTCGTAAAAACCGTCACTGAATTCGAGATAAAGCGCCATCTTCTGCGGGAGTGGCGGCGCGGTGGTTTCATTCAGTCCCGAAAGCATCAGGATGCTTAGCAGAACCGTCACAAGAACGAACGCCCCGATCACGGTGCAGGTTTTTTTAATCGCCAGCCAGGCAATCGGCAGAACGCGCCACTGGATACGGCCCCGACGCACATCGCGCGAAACCGGATCGGAAAAAAGCGGTCTGTGTCTTGTCCAGCGGTTACGGGGCATGATTATCTATCCGCACTGCGCCTTGTGCCGCAGCCAGTGATCGGCGAGCACACACGCCATCATCGCCTCGACAACCGGCGCGCCGCGAATACCGGCGCACGGGTCATGACGGCCTTTTGTGGAAATTTCAGTATCATTGCCTTTGACGTCAATCGTCTTGCGCGGTGTTAAAATCGAACTCGTCGGCTTGAAGGCGACGCGCACAATAATATCCTGCCCCGTCGAGATGCCGCCGAGAATACCGCCTGCGTTGTTCGACAAAAACTTTTTACCCTTACGGATTTCATCGGCGTTTTTCTCGCCGCCCCATTCGACGGTCTCAAACCCGGCACCGATTTCCACGGCCTTCGTTGCATTGATCGACATCATCGCCTTGGCAAGGTCTGCGTCTAACTTATCGTACACCGGCGCACCTAAACCCGCAGGAATGCCGCTCGCGACAACTTCAATCAATGCGCCCGCGCTGGACCCCGCCTTGCGCTGCTTATCTAAAAACGATGCCCATTTATCCGTGACACCTGCATCCGCCGCGAAAAAATCATTCTTGTCTATATTTTTCAAATCACGCTTCTTCGGGTTGTCAGCGTGCGGCCCGATCTGCACGACATAAGCCTTAATTTTTACCCTCGATCCGATCTCGTGCGCCAGAACTTTCCGCGCAATCGCGCCAGCCGCGACACGCATCGCCGTCTCGCGCGCGGATGAACGCCCGCCGCCGCGATAATCGCGAATGCCGTATTTCTCCATATAGGTGAAATCGGCGTGACCAGGACGGAACTTATCCTTTATGTCAGCGTAGTCTTTCGACTTCACATCCATGTTTTCAATCAGGAGACCAATCGGCGTGCCGGTCGTCTGCCCTTCGAACACGCCAGAGAGAATTTTGATTTCATCCGCCTCGCGGCGCTGGGTTGTGAAACGCGATTGCCCCGGCTTGCGCTTATCGAGATATTTCTGGATGTCGGCTTCGGACAATTTGATTTTCGGCGGCACGCCATCGACCACGCAGCCGATTGCAGGCCCGTGGCTCTCGCCAAAGCTCTGATACTGAAACAATGTGCCGAAACGGTTGCCAGACATGACATTGTTATAGCTCGAAAAAACCCGCCTGTCATCTTTTGGGCCAATGCCCCTCCACAATCAATAATTGACCGCTATGAAAAATAAGTCTATGTAAAATTCAGGATCAAACCGGGAGCATAGATCATGAATATCACAGGCATTTTAAAAGACGCCAAAAACTTGGCAGAACAAGAATTTATCGCGGCAAACGAAAAGGGCTTGGACAAGAAAGAGGAAAACAGGCGCGCTTATACCTTCCTGGCCCGTCTTTTCACAGTCGCGGGCGGCGCAGCGCTTGGCACCGGTCTCACCGTTTGGAATGTCGTCGGCCAGATCAATGGCGAGTTTAACGCGCAGATAGACAAAACCCGTATAACCATATCTGAACAAAATGGCTGGAACTATAAAGAAATGCCCAGTGGAAAATCTATTAGCACGGACGAGATTCCGGCATTCAATAAATCAGCGCAGCTTACAAGCTTCGTTCAAGGCGAAATCGAAAAACACCAGACAAACATTACAGTTCATGATGCTGCAGTTGCAAGGGATGTTGCCATGGAACTAAAATCTGAAAGAAAATCGGACGGTGGCAGCCCCGGATTTTTCACCGGCGCTTTTACTGCTATTTCTGTTATAATAGCTGGCATAAATTATTCCGTCGTAATCGCACCGACCCATATTCCTAAGGCTATACGCCGCCGATACGACAACACGCCTGAAGCAGACATGGCATAACCGAGATCATCATGGACATGAAAATTATCCGCATCTCCGACCCCGAAGAACTGACCAAGCCAGACCCCCTGCGCTCAATACTGAAAGAAGCGGCAGGCAATCCATGGAAAGACGAATATGCCCGGGAATGGGATGCGCTGAGGAACGGAAATTTCTCGACCTACCAGGGTCTGAAAGACCGCGGCGCAAGTTTCAAATGGGTCGATCCGTGCGGCAGGCATCCGCTTCACGTCGCAGCGGAAGGCGGTAACGTCGCAATACTGGAAGACCTCGTAAACTCCGGTCACAATATCAATGTCATCAATGAGAAGAATGGCGAGACGCCCGTTCTTTACGCTGTTTCAGCGTTGAAAACTAAAGCTATCCGCTTTTTCAAAGACAGAGGCGCAGACCTGACGATAAAACCTCAGAACGCCGAAACTTTTGCAACGCGGATGCGCGCCAAGGGTTTGGATCTGGATCTTCTCTAAAGCTTTATTTTTTCTTTCTGCGCCGACAGCGTCCCCTGATCGATAATTGCGACCGTCAGCCGTGAAATCGCGACGCGCTTGCCCGTGCCCTCTTCCACGATATTCGTCTGCCAGACTTGCGTGCGCTTCCCCACATGCAGCGGCGTGCAGGTGCCGATCACGTGGCCCTTGGTCACCGCGCGGATATGATTGGCGTTGATCTCGATGCCGACGGCGCGGTATTTGTCCGGGTCGATGGTCATCCATGATGCGACGCTGCCTAGACTTTCCGCAAGAACGCAACTCGCGCCGCCATGCAAAATGCCGAACGGCTGCGTTGTGCGATTATCGACCGGCAAACGCCCTTTGAGGAAATCCGGCCCCACCTCGGTGAATTCAAAACCAAGATGCGCGGTCATGTTCGTGTTGCGGAAGCTTTTAAGATCGTCGAGCCTGTAATCCTTGAACCAGATCACGCGGCGGCATCTTTCTTCGGCGCGATGCCGTTGAGCAATTCAGCCGTCTGCGCGGCGGAATCGACATTCACCATGCCGACCGTGTGATAACCGGAATCGACATGCAGCACTTCACCCGTTACGCCGGAACCGAGATCCGAGAGCAGGAACAGGCCCGAGCGGCCCACATCCTCAATCGTCACGTTGCGGCGGAGCGGTGAATTAAGCTCGTTCCATTTCAGGATGTAACGGAAATCGCCGATGCCGGATGCGGCCAGCGTCTTGATCGGTCCCGCCGAAATCGCATTGACGCGGATATTTTGCGGACCCAGATCGGTGGCGAGATAACGCACGCTCGCCTCCAGCGCCGCTTTCGCCACGCCCATCACATTATAATGCGGCATCACGCGCTCGGACCCGTAATAGGTCAGCGTCACAAGCGAGCCGCCGTTTTTCATCAAAGGCGCCGCGCGCTGCGCAACAGCGGTAAATGAATAAACCGAGATATCCATCGTGCGCTGGAAATTCGCGCGCGTGGTGTTCAGGTACAAACCGTCCAGCTCGTTCTTGTCCGAGAATGCAATCGCATGAACAACAAAATCCAGCGAACCCCATTTTTGCTCGATGGCTTTGAACGTGCGGTCGATGCTGGCTTCATCCGTGACATCGCACGCCTCGACGATGGGCGACTTGACGCTCTCGGCCAGCGGCCTCACGCGCTTTTCCAGCGCATCGCCCTGATAGGTAAAGGCCAGTTCGGCACCGCTGGCAGCCGCCATTTCGGCGATTCCCCAGGCGATGGAACGGTCGTTCGCGACCCCCATAATCAGGCCGCGCTTACCCTTGAGAAACTGGTTGTTGTTATCCATGACATAAAACCCTAAAAACCTGAGTATCCTACACATTTCAGGGGCTTCGTCCAGTCTCTATACATGCTAAACTGACCGCCATGGGTCTCGAAACCGCCGCCGTCGATCATGCCTGCAACGTCGTCCGCAGGGAAATTCAGGAAGAATTTCCTCAGCTGACACTGCTCTATATCGTCCACCAGGACGGCCAGCGCACCAAAGCCCTCGAAGCGCGGCGCTCCGAACTGCTCGAACACCCGGCGGGCGAGGCTTTTCTCCCCTATCTCCAGAAACAGGCCGAAAAGAACGGCTCCGAATTTTCCGGAATATGCATCGGGCGCGAAAAGAAGCTCCTGAAGCTCATGGCCAGGGATAAAATCCTCGCCTGTTTCTTTGTGAACGCGGAATTGCTGGAAAGCACCGACGAAGCGCGGCGTCATGCCCTCTTTCTCGCCTGGCAGGCAATTTCCCTCGTCGAGGATTACGAAGAGGAAAAAAAAGACGACTTCCAGGAATCCGGCGGCGTTGTCATTCCCAAAGCCGACAAAGTACTCCGCACCTGGAAATACATGCTGGGCGAAGCCTTTTCAGTCCTGATGCTCGAGATGGAAAAAAAGCGCGATTCAATCGGTGCGCTTGGTCGCGCGCGTAGCACCATGGTACTGACGGCGAAGCCGGGAGCAAAGCCCGAGCATTACGCCTTCCCGCTTATCTATGACGCCACGCGTCTTCTTTATCATGAAATGGCGAAAGCACCCGGGGCCGAGCAACATGTCCGCCACGCGCTGCACCTGACAAAAGAAATCGGCGAAACATTCGACCGCACTGCCGTCCGCCAGTGGTGGCTCTTCAGCCGCACCGCGCAGGAAATGGCATGGCTCGGCGCCGACAACAAAAGCATCCTCGGCGCAGCGGTTTACAGCAGCGAAGATCCCTATATCCGCGCAACCGCCTATCTCGTCGCCGAGGCGCTGAACATCCAGACACTTCTGCCTGCGCCCGTTGGTTCCTACAATCCCTTCGCCGAACCCGAGACGAATGAGCGCCATCACATGAAAGCCTGCGAGGAAGCGTTCCGCTCGACCATCGGCCGCGCCAACCAGAACAACAGCTCGCTGCCCTTCGTCGAGGAAGCGCAGAAACACAACCGCCGCCTGATGAGCGGCAACCCGATCGGCTGGTGCGCATGGCCGCTCATGTGCGCGGAAGTTGCCTGCCGTACTTCACCGACTGAAGCTAAAATTGTTTTCGACAAGGCCCTCACTGAAACGCCATGGATCAAAGTTCAGGACATCGTGCGCATGATTATCCTGCTCCGCCGCGAGGGCGCAGACGTCACGTCCGAATTACTCACGGAAAAACTTCAGGAAGTCGATGACCTGAAATTCCTGTCACCCTGCTTCAGCGCGCGCTCAGCATAAGCTAATATTCTTGCCTTCCCCGCTCCATTTTGTCTTCCCCGCGAAGGCGGGGATCCGGCCATAAATAAAGTGCGGCGCTTTCGCGCCGCACCTCAATTCCAGGTCCCCGTTCACGCTCGCCTATCGGCTCGCTGCCGGGGATGACAAATGTCAATTAACCGTTGACGATTTCCCAGCTGCCGTCAGGCTGCTGGCAAGCCGTGCCGTAACCTTTTTCCGAGCGACCGCCGACCACGATGGTCTGCTGGTACTCACGGCAGTAACGGCCTGATGAGCTGTAACCGTCGCGGGTCGGCGTATAGGTACCGTGGTTGCCGCTTTGCGGGTTATTCCACGAGATACTTTCACCGACAGGTGCACTGTAAGCCCTCGACTGTGCCTGTGCCGCATAGCTGCGGTCGGCGTTATCGAGCGAAGCCCCAACTTCAGAGCCGACAAGCGCGCCGAGCAGAACGCCAGCGCCGGTCGCCCAGAGACGACCAGAGCCGCCGCCAACCTGCGAGCCAAGCAGACCGCCGGCAACAGCGCCAAGGCCCGTACCGACAACCTGTTTATTTCCAGCTCCGCGCATCGTATTGGTGCAGCCAACCATGGCAAGCGCCGCTACGGTCATGACTGTCAGAGCAAAACTATTCTTCATAAATAAGCCTTTCTTTATTGCGATTTTGGTCCCACACCATATATCTAAACAATTCGTGTGTACATGTTATACGCTTGAGATAGGAATTCCTCCCGCTATGGTCGATAATATTTTTAAAGAATATGGAAACAACCCGGCGATCCTCTTTCATAAGTGGCATGCCGAGGCTGAGAAATCCGAAATAAACGACCCTAACGCCATGGCCCTGGCGACTGTGGATAAGGAGGGTCGTCCCGAGGTTCGCATGGTCCTGCTTAAAGTCGTGGACGAAAGCGGCTTCACGTTTTTCACCAACCTCGAAAGCGCGAAAGCCGAAGCGCTCCAGACGCACCCCTACGCAGCCCTTAATTTTCACTGGAAAAGCCTCGAGAAACAGATCCGCATCTCTGGTCCTGTCGTAAAAACAACCGATGAGGAAAATGACAAATATTTCGCCAGCCGCAGCCGCGCCAGCCGCCTCGGCGCATGGGCTTCAAGCCAGAGCAGGCCGTGCGAGGATTACAGCACCTTCGAAAAACTCGTGGCCAAGGCTGAAAAGAAATTCGCAGGCCAGGAAGTTCCCCGCCCGCAGCATTGGGGCGGTTTCCGCGTTATGCCCGAACGCATGGAATTCTGGCTCGGCCACCCCGACCGGCTCCATAAAAGATTTGTTTACACAAAACAGGATAAGGATTGGACAGCGCACTGGCTGTTCCCGTGAGAAACTTTAATTTATCGTCATCCCGAGCGAAGCATCGCGAAGCCGAGGGATCTTGGGCATGAAACAGTTTGCGATATACTTTATGACGAATTGGACCAACAAAATTTTATACGTTGGGGTAACGAGCAATCTTGAACAACGAGTATGGCGACATAAAAGTAAAATTATTGAAGGGTTTACTAAAAAATATAATACCGACAAGCTTGTTTACTTTGAGCAATACGAAGATTCGGAAAATGCTATTAAAAGAGAAAAACAGATAAAAAACTGGAGCCGCAAGAAAAAGGATATTCTTGTAAACCAGATGAACCCTGACTGGAAAGACTTGTCACAAAAATGGTATAGCGAAGATCCCTCGACTTCGCTCGGGATGACGGAAATAAAATTTAAAGGAATATAAATGACAACCGATACAATGAATTTCAGTGCCGACGTTTCCCGCCTCCTCGATATCGTGGCGAACGCGCTTTATACGAACCACGACGTTTTCCTGCGCGAGCTGATCTCGAATGCGGCGGACGCCTGCGACCGCCTGCGCTATGACGCCATCCAGAACCCGGAGCTGACAAAAGACAACCCCTCCTTCCGCATCCATGTGTACAAGGACACCACGACCCGCACGCTCGTACTCGTCGATAACGGCATCGGCATGAACAAGGGCGAACTCATCGACCATCTCGGCACCATCGCCAAATCCGGCACCGCCGCGCTCATGGAAAAAATGAAAGCCGCACCCCCGCAAGGCGATTCACTGAAACTCATCGGCCAGTTCGGCGTCGGTTTCTACGCAAGCTATATGGTCGCCACGAAAGTCACGGTCGTCAGTCGCAAGGCCGGCGAAAGCGAAACATGGACATGGGTTTCCGATGGACGCACCGGCTTCGACGTGCGCGAAGCAACGCAGGACGAAATCAAAAAACTCGACGGCACGCGCGGCACCGCCGTTATCCTCAATATCAAGGACGAAGCCGCCGAATTCCTGCTCGATGAAAAAATCAAGCTCACCTCCCTACATTACTCCGATCACATCGATGTCCCGATTTTTCTGGGCGAACCCGGCACCGCAGACAAGGAAAAGCCGCTCAACAAAGCCTCCGCCCTCTGGACGCGGCCCAAAGCCGATATCACAGTGGAGCAATACAACGAATTCTACCGCCACATTTCGCATGGCTTCGACGAACCGCTGATGATCTCGCACTGGCACGCGGAAGGAAAAATCGAATATACCGGCCTGCTGTTTATACCTACCTTACGCCCTTGGGATCTGTTCGACCCCTCGCGCCGCAGCTTCGTAAATCTCTACGTCCGCCGCGTATTCATCACCGACAGCTTAGAGACCCTGATGTTTCCGTGGCTGCGCTTCGTGCGCGGCGTCATCGACAGCCAGGATTTACCGCTGAACATCAGCCGCGAAAGCCTGCGATACAATCCGCTACTGCCGAAAATCCGCTCCGGCGTCGCCAAGAAAATCCTCAGCGACCTCGACAGGATTTCACACGATGACGAACATGCCTTCATCGCCTTCTGGGGCCAGTTCGGCGCAGTCATCAAGGAAGGCCTCTATGACGCCGCCGAGCACCGCGAGGACATCTTCAAAATCTGCCGCTTCTATTCCACGCTGAATGACGGTGAAAAATTCATCAGCCTTGATGACTATGTGAGCCGCATGAAAGAAGGCCAGGAAGCCATCTACTACATCACGGCCGACAGCCTGGCCGCGGCCAAGGGCAGCCCGCAGCTGGAGGTCTTCCGCAAGAAGGGAATTGAGGTGCTGTTGTTCACCGATCGCGTGGACGAGTGGATGCTTTCGCACCTTTACGAATTCGACGGCAAGCCGCTGACCAGCGTGGCCAAGGGCGGCGTCGACCTGGGCAAGCTGCAGGATGAGAACGAGAAGAAGGCCGCCGAGGAAACGGCCGAAGCCTTCAAGCCGGTGCTGGAGCGGCTGAAAGCCGCGCTGAAGGACCGCGCCAAGGACGTGCGCACGACGACGCGGTTGGTCGATTCGCCGGCGTGCATCGTGGTGGACGAGGGCGACATGAGCTCACACTTGGCGCGGATGCTCAAGCAGGCCGGTCAGGGTGCGCCGCGCTCGCAGCCCATCCTGGAAGTGAATGCCGAACATCCCCTGGTAAAGCGGCTGGAAACCGACGAGCGCTTCGACGACCTGGCGCAGATCCTGTTCGGCCAGGCGCTGCTGGCCGAGGGTGGGCAGCTCGAAGACCCCGCCGCCTACGTGCAGCGAATCAACCGCTTGCTGGTGGGCTGAAGCCCCGGTTTCAGGCCATCAGTTCCAACTGCTCGCGCAGTTGGGCTGTCTGCTCCGACCAGTAGGCCGGCGTGCCGAAGTGCGGGAAGTTC
>Ga0138256_10007588_pt1 | contig 11428 bp, 12 predicted proteins | sample KNB2016incub_MG_FD_105486 | JGI IMG/M metagenome (GOLD analysis project Ga0138256, IMG submission 105486) | Active sludge microbial communities from wastewater in Klosterneuburg, Austria - KNB2014incub_MG | ecosystem: Engineered > WWTP > Activated sludge > Unclassified | place: Austria...
CATTACCAAACATATTTTACCTAATATTATGGCACCTGTTATCGTTATTTCTGCAGCCAATTTTGCCTCTGCTATTTTAATAGAAAGCGGCCTTAGTTTTTTAGGCATTGGTGCACAACCACCTATGGCAAGTTGGGGAGCCATGATTAAAGATCATTACAATTATATCATCCTTGGGAAACCTTACTTAGCCATTATTCCCGGATTTTGTATTATGAGTTTGGTGATGGCGTTTATGTTGATTGGGAATGCTTTAAGAGATGCTTTGGATGTGAAGGGTTAGCTTGGTTTGTTTAACGTTTTTATGACTTTGCGTAGTGGTGGGTTTTTAGCACTAAAGTTTAAATTTAGTGAAAAGTTTCACACAAGCGTTTCGCCCGCCATTACGCAAAACCACTGTTATAGGCTGACCAATTTTCCTATTTACAATTTGACCGTAAAGTTTTTAATTAGTAAGTTTGTTGTTTATTAATTTAATTTCCAAAGTTATGAAAATTGTGTCGTTTTTTGCTGGTGCAGGTGGGCTAGATTTGGGCTTTGAGAAAGCAGGATTTGATGTCGTTTGGGCAAATGAATATGATAAGGAAATTTGGGCTACATACGAAAAGAATCATAAAAACACTGTTTTAGATAGAAGAAGTATTGTTGATATTCCGTCCGATGAAGTTCCCGATTGTGATGGAATTATTGGTGGTCCACCTTGTCAAAGTTGGTCAGAAGCTGGTTCAAAACGTGGAATTGCTGATAAAAGAGGGCAACTTTTTTATGAGTTTATGCAAATTTTAGCCGATAAAAAACCTAAATTTTTCCTTGCTAAAAATGTGTCTGGAATGTTGTTGCCTGCACATAAAGAAGCATATTTAAAAGTAGCATAAATGGACAAAATAGAATTTCAAAATAATCAATATAAAGTAAGAGAAATTGAATTGCCTGAATTAGGAAATGTTCTAATTTCTACCACATCATTAAATCAGTTATTGTTAAATGATGATGGTAGTTATGTTTCTAATGAAGCGATTTTTGTTGATGAAAGTATTTACTTTTTTGTTGATGAAAATGAGATTGAGCTTTCTGATGACGAGTTAATAAATCTGTTAACCACCGAAGTAAAATGATAAGATTTCAATTCTTTCCTCGCTCTCAAGGAATTACAAAAGAAATACAAGCCGTAATTTCTTGTTTCGAAATTGAATATCAAAATATAAAATCTCCTGAATTTAATTTATCAAGTAATGATGTTTTAGAAGTTGTAAGACCTCATTTGGAAAAAATTGATTTCACTTGTGAAACTGGAAAAACAGCTGCAAAGAAAATAAGTGTCCCTGTGTTGTTCGGTTATGATAATAAAATTGATAAAGCATTTAATGCTGATGCAGTAAGTGCTGATGGAAAAATAGTTATTGAAATTGAAGCAGGACGAGCAACAGAAAATAATCAATTTTTAAAGGATATTTTTCAGGCTTGTATGATGTTTGAAGTTGAATATTTAGTTATTGTTGTTAGAAATGTTTATCGTAAACACAAAGATTTTGAGATAATCCATACCTTCTTGGAAACACTTTACATCTCAAATCGACTTCATCTTCCCTTAAAGGGAATTCTACTTATCGGATACTAATTCCATCCTGTATTTGCGTGAGGGATAGAAGTGAAAATCCTTTTTGCTTTTTCAACAAAAAGATTGCAACGGATAGCCCGACCCTTTAGGGGCACGCCCAGATAATTCTTCTAGATTTTCGTCAATGTTTATGTCAAGAAATCGAGTTCGTTCTTGGGATGAAGTTTCTTTCACAATTCAAGCTGGTGGTCGTCACGCACCGATACATCCACAAGCTCCGAAAATGAAATTTATAGAACTAAACGTTCGTGAATTTGTGAAAGGAAAAGAACATTTGTATCGCAGATTGAGTGTTCGTGAATGTGCAAGAATACAAAGTTTTTCTGATGCTTTTTCTTTTGAATATAGTAGTGTTGTTGCGGGTTATAAAATGATTGGAAATGCTGTTCCTGTGATAATGGGTAAGGTTTTAGCTGAAAAAATTTATGCTGATTTAGAGAAGTTGAAAGTTGTTAATAAAGTAACCCAAAAAACAATTTCTACTGAATACAATGGAAATATTGTGATTGAAAAATTGAATGAAATTGTAAACAGAGTAACTGTATAATGGCGAAAATTGCAACCCAAACCATAAATGGAAAAGCATTTGAATTTGCTTTGTTAAATGAATTGTTAGAACGTTTAAAAGTTCTAACTTCAGTTTCAGTTGTCGAAAATGAGTCATATAAAACTGCCTTGAAATGTTTCGACAGTTTTGACGATAAACAGCAAAGTCAGTATAAATTGGTTGCAAGTTTTGCTGTAAATTTTTTGCTTGATATTGAACCACGTTTAGCAAACGGAATTAGTGATAAAGATATTTTGCAACTTGAAATTGTAGCTGATAAAGCGGGTCAAACTGGCGATGTTCGTGATGTTTTGGCAATTCGTTCGTTGCAAAAGTGGGAAATAGGAATTTCGGCAAAAAACAACCATAGAGCTGTTAAACATTCTCGTTTGTCAAATGATATTGATTTTGGTGAAAAGTGGTTAGGTTTTCCTTGTTCTGTTGAATATTTCCAAGAAATAAAACCTGTTTTCGATAATTTAACAAAGTTGAGAACAGCAAGCAAAGCAACCCAAAAATGGGATACGTTGGGCGATTATCACACTTCTGCTTATGTTCCTATTTTGGATGCTTTTAAGAAAGAGTTACTACGTTTAGATAAAGAAAATTCTGGGATTGTAGCCGAAAACTTAATTAAATACTTAATTGGAAATCAGGACTTTTATAAAGTTATAAAAGGTAAAAACAAGGTCGAAATTCAAGCTTACAATTTACACGGAACTTTAAATTTACCGTTTGAAAGTATAAAACCAAAAGCAAAAATTCAACGTTTGAAGTTACCAAACAGATTAATCGAAGTCGTTTATCAAGATAATTCAAAGACGACAATTTTAGTGACGTTGAGTGATGGTTGGCAAATTTCATTTCGTATTCATAATGCAAGTTCAAGAATTGAGCCATCCTTAAAATTCGATATTAATTTGGTGTCTGCTCCGCATTCACTTTTCTCAAATCACTTGTTTATTGGTTAAGGTCGGTCGGTAGTAACGTTGGTCGGTGGCTTGCCTCTAATGGCTAATATAAAATCGTTTGAATGTTTTATATCTAATGTTAAACGAATTTAGTTGATTTTTTATACAAAATCAATAGAGGAGATAATTTAAAAGTAGAAAAGTTTAAAAAGTATCTAATTGCATATTCCCATTCAATCCATCAATATACCCTAAAACGTCATCTTTCCCAGCTTCGTTGCTTGATGAGGTTATAAAATAATTAGGCATCTCTTCCCAAGTTTCTAAAAGCACGGTTTTGTAGGCTGCAACTTCTCTTAAAATAGCATTTGGTTTTAGCTTATCGGCTTTTGTGAAAATGATGGAAAACGGAATGCCATTTTCGCCCAACCACTGCATAAATTCTAAATCGATAGGTTGTGGTTTGTGCCTAATATCCACTAAAACAAAGGCGGAAACTAATTGTTCGCGCAAACCAAAATATTCCGTGATAAATTTTTGAAAAACTTTTTTTGAACTTTTAGAAACACGGGCATAACCATAACCAGGTAAATCTACCAAATGCCAGTCGCCATTAATTAAAAAATGATTAATAAGCTGTGTTTTTCCTGGGCGTCCCGAAGTTTTAGCCAAACTTTTTCGGGCGGTAAGCATGTTTATAAGTGATGATTTGCCAACGTTACTTCTGCCAATAAACGCGTATTCGGGCAGTAATCCTTTTGGGCATTTAGCCACATCGGAATTACTCATTACAAATTCGGCAGATTTAATATGCATGGAAAAGGTTTTTTTAATTCCCTCGAAGGAGGAAATCTCATTAATTGAAAGTGATTGTTTATCGATAGATGCTTTTTTTGGCTTTTTTGAGTTGGAATTTGGAATTTTAAAGTTGTGATTTCTCTATTAAAGGCCTCGCTTCTGTAACCAAGCATCCAAAACTTTGTTAAACTCTTCTGGGTGTTCCATCATGGCTGCATGTCCGCATTTATCGATCCAAAACAACTCGGAATCTGGTAATAATTGATCAAATTCTTCAGCAACATTTGGTGGCGTAACATTATCGTTTTTTCCCCAAATAATGCAAGTTGGCGTCGTCATTTTGGGTAGGTCTTTTGCCATATTGTGGCGTATGGCACTTTTGGCAATAGCCAATGTTTTTATAAGTTTGTTTCGGTCGTTTACGGTAGCATATACTTCATCAACAATATCTTTGGTTGCTACCGCAGGATCATAGAAGACGTCTTGTGCTTTCTTTTTAATAACCTCATAATCACCGCGTTTGGTGTAGCCTCCGCCCATGGCACTTTCGTAAAGTCCGGAACTACCAGTAATAATTAGGGCCTTCACTTTTTCAGGATAAAGTTTTGTATGGTACAATCCAATATGGCCACCAAGTGAATTTCCTAGTAAAATAACTTCGTTATAACCTTTAAATTCAATAAAATCATGAAGGTATTTTGCGAAACTCTTTACGTTGGTTTTTAGTAAGGATTTGGTGTAAATTGGCAATTCTGGTATCACAACTTTATAGCCTTTTGCGCTAAAATATTCTGTTACCAAATCAAAGTTACTTAAACCACCCATTAATCCGTGTAAAACTATTATGGGAGTACCTTCACCAGCTTCAATGTAGCTGTAATTTTTCTCTTTTTTTAAACGATGCGTCATCAATCGGTTAATCATTTCTTGAAAACAAATATAGTTATTTCATTCATAATTCAACTATTTTATTGCTTCTCAAAAATATTATTTAGAAACAGTGCTATTAACAATCTTGATACACATAATTAAATTCAGTTAACCTTTTAATTATGTGTAATAGCATGTTTTTACGTGTTTAAAATAGCTTCTTCAAACCATTTCTACGAAAATTTATTAACAAAGTGGTACAAAGTGGTAAAAAGTGGTAAATTTTTCAATATATTTGAAACTTAAACACAAAAAGTGTAACGAAACGCAGTGGACTTATTAACAGGAACATACGATTGTAAAGTGGACACAAAAGGCCGATTAATGATGCCTTCTCCGCTTAAAAAGCAACTAGCCCCCGTGTTGGAGGATGGTTTTGTGCTGCGTCGTTCGGTGTTTCAAAAGTGTTTGGAATTGTATCCCATGAGCGAATGGCAAGTGCTCATGCAAAAAATTAATAAGCTTAATAAGTTCAAAAAGAAAAACAACGATTTCATTCGTCGCTTTACCGCTGGTGTTAAAATGGTTGAGGTGGATGTGAATGGGCGTTTGTTGATTCCTAAAGACTTAACGGTGTTTGCAAATATTTCAAAAGACATTGTAATTACATCGGTAGTGAACATTATTGAAATTTGGGATAAAGATTTATATGAACAAGCCATTGATGATGCTACAGTTGATTTTGCCGATTTAGCCGAAGAAGTAATGGGACAAGATGATGATAGCGATGGAATATCATAACCCCGTATTGTTGAAAGAAACTGTTGATGGATTGAATATAAATCCTGATGGTGTGTATGTAGATGTGACTTTTGGTGGTGGCGGACATAGTAAAGAAATATTAAAACGTCTTGGAGAAGGAGGAAAATTATTTGCTTTCGATCAAGATTTAGATGCGCTTGAAAACAAAATTGATGATGTAAGATTTACTTTGATAAACGAGAATTTTCGTTATATAAAACGGTTTTTGAGGTTTTACGGTGTGAAACAGGTAGATGGTATTTTAGCAGATTTTGGCGTGTCGTCGCATCAATTTGATGTAGCCGAACGTGGTTTTTCTACACGATTTGAAGCAGATTTGGATATGCGTATGAACCAGCAAAATACCTTATCAGCTTTTCAAGTTGTCAATAATTATGAAGAAGAACAACTGAAAAATGTGTTTTTTCAATATGGTGAATTGCGTGCTGCACCAGCAATGGCGAAAACGATTATTGAAAATAGAGTGCTTGAACCGATAGTAACAAGCGAGCAATTAAAAAAAGTATTGCATAAATTTTTGCCACCACGTTTTGAAAATAAAGTGTTGGCGCAAATATATCAAGCAATTCGGATTGAAGTAAACCAAGAAATTGAAGCGCTAAAAGAATTTTTACAGCAAACACCCGAGCTTTTAAAACAAGGTGGAAGGTTAAGCCTTATCTCTTATCACTCTTTAGAAGATAGATTGGTAAAACGTTTTATAAGAAACGGCCTATTTGAGGGCGAACCAGTACGAGATATGTATGGTAATTTCGAAGTGCCATTAACTAAAGTGAATGGTTTAATTGTACCATCAAACGAAGAAATTAAAAATAATAGTAGAGCAAGAAGTGCTAAACTTCGCATTGCTGAAAAATTATAATTATTGGATGAGCGGTTTTTCCCTTTGGGGAAAAGTCCGAAGGTCAATGGGGAATAATGAAAACAAACATCTATAAGATATTAAAAGGCACTTTTTTAGTTAGTGATGATTCTTTTAAGAATTGGAGGTTCATCATTTTCTTTTCGGGGCTGGCCATCGTGATGATTGCAAGTTCGCATAGGGCTGATAAAAAGGTATATGAAATAGCACGTTTGAAAAATGAAGTAAGCGAAATGCGATCGGCATTTATTGACGGACGTTCACGTTTAATGAAGCTTAAAATGGAATCGAACATCATGGAGGTGATGGCAGTAAAAGGCATCATGCCATCGGTGATTCCGCCAAAAAAAATAAAAGTAACATCTCAAAAATAAAGTAAAACCTTGGCAATAAACGAGAAAAGCATATTGAACCGATTATATTTTGTAGCAGGATGCATGTTCGTCTTCGGGCTTGCTGTTGGCTTTAAATTAATCAGTATTCAGTTTTTTCAAGGTGATAAATATAAGGCTTTGGCTACCGAGCGGGTTATCAAAAACGTGGTTATTCCTGCCAATCGCGGCAATGTGTATTCTGTTAAAGGAAATTTATTGGCAACTTCCATTCCTAAGTATGATATCCGATTTGATGCCATCACACCTTCCAATAAAACCTTTGAAAAATACGTCAAACCCTTAAGTGATTCGCTTTCAAAATACACAGGAAACCCAGCGGGTTACTATGAAAAGGATATTAGAAAAGCGCGCGCACTTCACAATCGTTACTATTTAATTGCAAGAAATGTGGGCTATTCCGATTATATCCGTCTGCGCAATTTCCCATTGTTAGGGTTGGGTGCTTTTAAAGGCGGGTTGATAGTGGAACAAACCACCAAGCGCGAACATCCTATGGGTGGTATTGCCCAGCGTTCTATTGGTTATGAGCGTTTTGATGAAAATGGCAATGTGACCAGAGCGGGTATTGACGGTGCTTTTGGGGTGAAATATTTACGGGGAACTGATGGCCAGCGAAAAAAACAGCAAATAGGAAAAGGGCAGTGGAAACCTTTGAACGATGCTAATGAAATTGACCCTAAAAATGGCTATGATGTTTACACAACTATTGATGTAAACATTCAGGATATTGCACATCATGCGCTTTTAGAGCAGTTGGAAAAATACAAGGCAGACCATGGTTGCGTGGTTGTTATGGAAACCAAAACTGGGGAAATTCGTGCTATTTCTAATTTAGGAAGAAATAGCGATGGGTATTATTATGAACGCTTGAATTATGCCGTTGGTGAACGCCACGAACCTGGTTCAACTTTCAAACTTATGGCGATAACTGCGGCGTTGGAAGATAAGGTAATTGACACTAGTGATGTGGTTGATACTGAAAATGGTGTGTTAAGCTTCTACGGAAAAAAAGTCCGCGATTCACATCATGGCGGTTATGGGAAAATAACTGTTGCAAGAGGTTTCGAAGTATCATCAAATACAGCCATTGTAAAAGCAATTGATAAAGCTTACAGTAAAAACCCGAGCAAGTTTATTGATAGATTATATGCAATGAACTTGAATAAAGGTTTGAATCTTCCAATTATAGGTGAACGCAACCCAATCATTCCAGACCCACGTATTAAAAACGGACGCTGGAGTGGCATCGCGCTTCAGTGGATGGCGTATGGCTATGGTGTATCATTTACGCCATTACAAACGCTTACTTTTTATAATGCTATCGCGAATGATGGTGAAATGGTAAAACCACAATTTTTACGTGAGGTAAAAGAGTTTGACCAAGTAGTCGTTCCTTTTAAAAAGGAAGTAATAAACAAACAAATTTGTTCCAAGGAAACCATTGGAAAAGTAAAGAAGTTACTTAGAAACGTGGTTGAGCAAAAGTATGGAACCGGACACAGATTGTATTCTGAAAATTTCTCGATGGCTGGAAAAACAGGAACCTGCCAAAAAGATTATGCCCAAAAAGATAAGTTGAGTTATATCTCATCATTCGCAGGTTATTTTCCTGCTGATAATCCAAAATACTCTTGCATCGTGGTTATTCACGAACCCGATAAAAGTGTAGGCTATTATGGTGCCGATGTTTCCGGACCTGTTTTTAAAAAAATAGCCCAAAAAATATTTACCGATACGCCAATTGTTGACCAGGTTAATTCATTAGATGTGAAAATGGCTTCCGTAGAAAATGAATATGAAAATTTTTATAAAACGGCGCAAAACTTCAAATCCATCATGCCAAATTTAATAGGCTTGCCAGCAATGGATGCCTTGGCATTGTTGGAAAATATGCAAGTTAAGGTAAAAGTGAAATTGGAAGGTAGTGGCATCGTTAAAAAGCAATCTATCGAACAAAACATAAAATTAAAAAATAATCAAATAGTCGTTTTATCAGCATCATGATCGCATTAAAAGACATACTATATAAAGTAACCATAAACGCTGTGGCAGGTTCTACAAGTGTGGGCGTTTCTGCTATCGATTTTGATTCCAGAAATATTAAAAATGGGTATGTATTTATTGCTGTAAAAGGAACAATTTCTGATGGGCATCAATACATTGAAACTGCTGTAAAACAAGGTGCAGTTGCGGTTGTGTGTGAAACTATGCCTGAAAATTGTGTTGAAGGCGTAACGTATGTGGAAGTGGCTAATTCTAGTAAAGCATTGGCGATGATGGCTTCAAACTTCTATGGAAATCCTTCTGAAAATTTAAAACTGGTTGGCGTTACAGGTACTAACGGAAAAACTACTGTGGCGAGTTTGTTGTATCAATTATTTAAAAAAGCTGGGTACAAAGTGGGGCTTTTGTCCACCGTGAAAATCATGGTGGATAATAAGGAATACAAAGCGACGCACACCACGCCCGATTCTTTAACAATCAATAAGTATTTAAAAGAAATGAATGAGGAAGGTGTTGAGTTTTGCTTTATGGAAGTGAGCTCGCACGGTATTCATCAGCATAGAACCGAAGGCTTGCGTTTTGAAGGTGGTATTTTCACCAATTTAACGCACGATCATTTAGATTATCATAACACCTTTGCGGAATATCGTGATGTGAAAAAATCGTTTTTCGATGCACTTCCAGAAAAAGCATTTGCTTTGGTAAATAGCGATGATAAAAATGGTTTGGTTATGTTGCAAAACACCAGAGCCCGAAAATATACCTATGCTTTAAAAAGTTATGCGGATTATAAATCCCAAATATTAGAAAATCAATTTGGCGGTTTGTTGTTGAAAATAAATGATGCCGAAGTATGGACACGCCTCATAGGTAACTTCAATGCCTATAATATTTTGGCAATTTACGCTACTGCGGAATTATTAGGACTTGAAAAAGTTGAGATTTTACGATTGATAAGTGAGTTGGAAAGTGTAAGCGGCCGTTTTCAATACATCATTTCAAATGAAAAAATAACAGCAATTGTTGATTATGCACACACGCCCGATGCACTTAAAAATGTATTGGAAACCATCAATAGCATCCGAACAAAAAACGAAGAACTGATTACCGTTGTGGGTTGTGGTGGCGATAGAGATAAAACCAAACGCCCAAAAATGGGACATATAGCTACGGCGTTAAGCACGAAAGTGATTTTCACCAGTGATAATCCGAGAAGCGAAGAACCTGAAACCATTTTAAAAGAAATAGAAAAAGGCGTAGAACCTCAAAATTATAAAAAAACACTAACCATTACTGATAGGCTTCAAGCTATAAAAACGGCATGCCAAATGGCGCAACCCAACGATATTATTTTGATAGCTGGAAAAGGGCACGAAACTTATCAAGAAATTAAAGGTGAACGTTTTGATTTTGATGATTTTAAAATAGTACAAGAAGTATTAAATCAATTAAATAAATGAAAAAAGTTAAGTCGTTTGTCGTGAAGTTGTTAAGCTGATTTTCACAACACAACAACTAACAACTAAACGACATACAACTTAACAACAAGCGAAAATGTTATACTACTTATTCGATTATTTAGAAAAACAATTCCAAATTCCTGGAGCGTCTCTTTTTGGTTTTATAACCTTTAGGGCAGCTTTGGCTATGATTTTGTCGTTGGCAATTTCTACAATTTATGGGAAACGTATCATTCGTTTTTTACAAAAACAGCAAGTAGGTGAAACGATTAGAGATTTAGGCTTAGAAGGGCAACAAGAAAAAGCTGGTACGCCAACTATGGGCGGTATCATCATCATTTTAGCCACATTAATTCCTGTGCTTTTATTAGCGAAACTAAGTAATGTTTATATCGTTTTGTTAATTGTTACAACGCTTTGGATGGGAACCATTGGTTTTATTGACGATTATATTAAAAAATTTAAAAAAGATAAAGAAGGATTAAAAGGGCGTTTTAAAGTCATGGGGCAAGTAGGTTTGGGACTTATCGTTGGCGCCACCTTATATTTTAGTCCGTATGTTACAATTAAGGAAAAGGTACCTGTTGAAGTGCGTCAGCAAATGCTCGTAGAGAATCCAAATGTATCGCCTACAAAGTTTTTTAAAGAAGAAGCAAAATCAACTAAAACAACGATTCCTTTTGTGAAAGGAAATGAATTTGATTATGCCAAAATCATCACATGGATAAGTCCAAGTTTAAAGGATTATGGCTGGGTTATTTTTGTCATTATCTCAATTTTCATTATCACAGCGGTTTCCAACGGCGCTAACCTAACCGATGGCATCGATGGGTTGGCGGCAGGTACGTCCGCCATCATCGTGCTCACATTGGGGATTTTTGCATGGGTTTCAGGTAATATCATTTTTTCCGATTACTTAAATATCATGTATATCCCACGAGTTGAGGAAATCACCATTTATATCACCGCTTTTGTGGGTGCGCTTATTGGGTTTTTATGGTATAATACCTATCCAGCACAAGTTTTTATGGGTGATACGGGTAGTTTAACCATTGGAGGAATTATTGCAGTTATAGCGATTGCAGTTCGTAAAGAATGGTTAATCCCAGTATTATGCGGTATTTTTTTAGCCGAAAATTTA
>Ga0138256_10007589_pt1 | contig 11427 bp, 11 predicted proteins | sample KNB2016incub_MG_FD_105486 | JGI IMG/M metagenome (GOLD analysis project Ga0138256, IMG submission 105486) | Active sludge microbial communities from wastewater in Klosterneuburg, Austria - KNB2014incub_MG | ecosystem: Engineered > WWTP > Activated sludge > Unclassified | place: Austria...
CGAAGCAAATCCTCGAATGGGTGAACCGCGCTGACCTGATGCGGGTCAACGGTGTCGGTTCCGAATATTCGGATCTGCTCGAAGCATCGGGAGTGGATACGGTGAAGGAACTCGCCACGCGGCGCCCCGATAACCTCCACGCCAAGATGGAGGAAGTGAACACCGCCAAGAAGCTCGTTCGCCGCACGCCAACCATGGCCGACGTCGAAAAGTGGGTTGCTGAGGCGAAGACCATGCCTGCAATGGTCAGCTATTAGATCGTAGGGTCGGGCTCGAATTGAAGACCGCAGGGGCAGTCCGTATCTTCCGGCTGCCTTTGCCGTGCCATCGGACCGAATAGCGCGAAATCGCGCCCAGGGAGTTCAGGCGGGCTCTTCTGCCTTCCGCTGTTGTTCGAACGAGGCGTTCCGCGAGAGCCGCCCACGCCAGACGAACAGCGTCCCCAGGATTGATGCCACCGCCGCGACCAGCATCGTTGCCAGGAAGGTGCTCGAAGGGCCAATTTCCGGCTGGAACAGCGACGTTGCCGGCGCGACCTTCACGACGGGCAGCGTAAACGCTCCCAGCACGATTTGAACCACCGATGCGCTGATGCTGATCCCTGGGACCTGGAAGTCCTTGCGCCCCGGCCTCCGCACGAGGATTTGAAGCACATCAAGGTCAGGCCGGGCCACACCCCACCGCGCGACAATCGCCGATACGCCGATCACGAAGAGTCCCGTTGCCAGAACCAGCGGGAGTATGCCGAGGGTGACGAGTCCGACACCCTCGCTCCGGGCGGCGACCGCGAACATAGCCACGCCGGCGATCGCCTTCGCTCCACCAGCCCAGTGCGGGATTAGGGCAGTCGACCAGGTCAGGCGGATTGTGGTTCGGTCGCTCGTCTCCGCTTCTATCACCGGCAGCCTCCAAATGTTCGGGCAGAAGACGAACGCGAACGCGGTCGCAATTTCGAAGACCCCGAACGCCCCGATGAACTGCATCGTTGTCCAATCGCCGAGCCCCCCGATGACAAGCAGCGTGAGGAACATGCCGAGCAGGTTCATCGCCGAAATCGAGAGGCCGAGGGTTAGTCCGCGGAGCGCCTTAAGCGTTTGGTGCATTCAGGAAGTATTGACGATGAGAGTTAGTTGCAGGGTGCAATGACACATCTTTGCAACGTCGAAGCTTTGGGCTGAAATGTCTACGGGACGGGCCCGGCAGTAAAGTCAGTCTCGGTAAAGGAGTCAACTATGCTACGTGCAAAAATCGAACTCATTCGCAGGCTGCTCGATCAGGCACAAACAATCGAGCAGGACGAAGAAGGTGCCGGCGGGATCTACATCGGCAGCGGCGCCGTCGTTGTCATCATCATCATCATCTTGCTAATCATTCTGCTTTAATCTCGAGTCAGAAGAGAATTGCAAGATCAATCCCAAAGACTGTAGTTCTGACGCAACGTCGCTCAGCATACGGTTTTAAGAGAACGCAAACTGTTCATGGAAGGAACCATATGGAAAACGACAACATCAAAGGCAAAGCAAACGAAGCTGTTGGTGCAGCTCGCAAGAAAGCGGGCGAGATGACCGGCAACGAGGAAATGGAAGCAAAGGGTGCCGCCCAGGAAACTAAAGGCGAAGCCCAGCAGGCCCTCGGAAAAGGCAAGGATGCCTTGAAGAAGGTCGGAGACGCCCTCGGGAGCTAAACCTGCAAACCATCATCTACATCGCAAACGTCCGGGCCACTCGCCCGGACGTTGTCACGTTCATCCGGGAGTGTGAAATGAACGAAGCATTCCGCGTCTTCTCGCGCGCAGCAGCAGAATGGATGGGTTCCACATGGGCGTTCCTTGCCGCGGCTGGCACCATCCTCGTCTGGGCCGCGCTTGGCCCAGTCAGCCAGTTCTCCGCCACCTGGCAGCTCGTGATTAACACCGGCACCACCATCGTCACATTCCTTATGGTGTTCCTCATCCAGAACACCCAGAACCACGATTCCAAGGCACTGCATCTCAAGCTCGATGAACTGATCAATGCAATGACGGAAGCGCGTTCGGAGTTCGTTGATGTGGAAGACGCGACCGACGAAGAACTCAAGTCCCACCAGGAAGAGTTTGCCGACCTCCGTAAGACCGTTGATTCGCACCTGGATTCCGTCGGTGGAAGTGAGCCCCCAGCGGTCGCTGCGCCTTAGCCGACGGTTGATAAGTCACTCGGAGAGGCGAGGGAGCGCCATCTGATCCGCGCCGCGTAGAATCAAGGCACTGAGCACGTTCCCAAATCGGTGCCCCTGGAGACTACCCAATGCGCGAAGCAGTCATTTGTACCCCGGTTCGGACGGCCGTCGGCCGCTACGGAGGCATCTTTCGCGACGTCACCGTCGAAGATCTTGCCTCGACCGTCATCGAAGCCGTCCTCCAGCGCTCTGGTCTCGACCCGGCCGCCGTCGATGAGTGCATCCTCGGCCACAGCTACCCGAACGCCGAGGCGCCCGCGACCGGGCGAGTCGCGGCACTCAAGGCGGGTCTCTCGGTCGAAGTTCCCGGCCTCCAGCTCGACCGCCGCTGCGGCTCCGGGCTCCAATCCATCTGCATGGCCGCCATGGAAGTGCAAACCGGCGTCGCCGATGTCGTCATTGCCGGCGGTGTCGAAAGCATGAGCCAGGTCGAGTTCTACTCGACCTCGATGCGATGGGGACCGAACCGCGGCGCTATCCAGCTCGTCGACCGGCTCGATCGAGGGCGTATCACTCCTGGAAGCTCCCGTTATCCCGTCGAAGGCGGCATGATCGAAACCGCCGAGAACCTTCGCCGCCAGTACAGCATCCCCCGTGAAGAACAGGACGAATACGCGCTCCGTTCGCATCAGCGAGCCATCGCTGCCATTGACTCGGGAAAATTCGATGCCGAGATCGTCCCGCTCCCAGTCACCGATCGAAAAGGGAACGTCACGATGCTCGCCACCGACGAGCACCCGCGCCGCGACACCACGCGCGAGAGCCTCGCCAAATTGCGGCCGGTTCGCGGACGCATGGACCCGGAATCGACCGTTACCGCCGGAAACGCGAGCGGCGAGAACGATGGCGCAGCCGCCTGCATCGTCACCTCCGCCGAACGCGCAGAAGAGTTGGGCCTCAAGCCAATGGCGAAGCTGCGCTCCTGGGCCGTCACGGGCGTGCACCCGGCGTACATGGGGATCGGCCCCGTCACCGCCAGCGCGAAAGCCCTCGCGCGCGCCGGCCTGGGCCTGGCCGACATGGACGTCATCGAACTCAACGAAGCCTTCGCTGCCCAGGTGCTCGCCGTCACGCGTGAGTGGAACTTCAACGACGGCGACTTCGAACGCCTGAACCCGAACGGCTCCGGCATCTCCCTCGGCCACCCTGTCGGGGCCACCGGCGCAAGGATCATGGCTACGCTCCTCCACGAAATGGAGCGCAGGAACGCCCAATTCGGTCTCGAAACTATGTGTATCGGCGGCGGCCAGGGCATCGCCGCCGTCATCGAACGCATCTAACGCGTACAGTCTCGTCCTTGTCCGCAATCGCCTCTCGCCAGGCTCAACCAAAGGAGCATGTCCGGATGATTATGAAACCAGTCCAACTCGGGAAGAACAGTGGGCTGCGCGTTTCGCCCCTCTGCCTTGGCACAATGAACTTTGGCGAGCCAGGCCGTGGCCACCAGGGCGACTGGACCCTCGGGATCGATGAGGCGCGCCCAATCTTTAAGTCCGCGCTCGAACAGGGTCTTTTCTATTTCGATTGTGCCGATGTCTACGGCATCGGCGCCTGCGAAAAGGTCGTGGGCGCCCTCTTGAAAGAACTCGCGCCGCGCGACGAATACGTCCTGGGTACGAAAATTTCAAACCCCATGGGACGCGGCGCAAACCAGGGCGGACTCTCTCGCAAGCACATCATGGAAGCCGTCGATGCGAGCCTCCAGCGCCTCGGCCACGACTACATCGACCATCTCACGATCCACCGCCACCCGCACGGCATCCCCGGCCAGGCACATCCACCGCTCGAGGAAACCATGGAAGCCCTCCACGACGTGGTAAAAGCCGGGAAAGTGCTCTACCTCGGTGCATCCTCGATGTTCGCCTGGCAATTTGCAGAGCTCCAGCACGTCGCCGAAAAGCACGGCTGGACGAAATTCATCTCGATGCAAAATCACTACAACCTCATCTACCGCGAAGAAGAACGCGAAATGAACCCGTACTGCGCCCACACTGGCGTTGCCCTCACACCGTGGTCGCCGCTCGCGCGCGGGATCCTCGCGGGCGCCTACAAGGGCGGGTTCGATGCCGGCTCAACCGACCGCTCGAAGGGTCGAGACCGCGTCCGCACCGAGGGCCTTTACCGCGGCGAAATGGACTTCCAGATCGCCGATCGGGTGATGGAAGTGGCGCAGAAGTACGAAAAAGCTCCGGCCCAGATCGCACTCGCCTGGCTCCTGAGCAAGCCCGAAGTGACCGCCCCGGTCGTCGGAGTGTCGAAGCTCACCCAACTCGACCAACTCGTCGCCGCGACCGAGATCGAGCTCACCCCGGAAGACATCACCTACCTCGAGGAACTCTACAAACCCGTCGAAAACCTGCTCTCGATCGGGACGTCGTAGGGGGAGTGCGGCTGGATCCCGCGCCTCAATCGTTCGTGATGCAGCGATAGGCCCCACCGGAAAGCGAACAGCCCGCTCGACGGCTTGGATCATGCTCTCAGACCGAGCAGCGTCTTCGATCTTCCCGGATAGAGTCGACTCGATCAGGATTCACCACATTGAGCGCCGGACGTTATGCGTACAGTGAACTCGATGCCTTCATGAAGCGCAGTTGCATGCGCTGCTCTGCGATACGTTTTCCACTTGCGTCATCTGCCCACGCTTCATACCAGAAGTACTCGGTCTTCGGGCTCTGTCCGAGCGACACGACCTCGCCACCAACCTGATACTCCGCTCCTACAAGCAATGGGCCGTTAACATTTCGAATTTCGATCGCCCCGAACAGGCCAACGACGCCGGTGATTTTCGCGCGGAGTTCCGAAAGGGCCTGTCCATGGAACACGTTCACGTACCCGGCGAGCGGTACGACCGGTCCTCCCCACCGCGAATTGCGATGCATCTCCATCGGCTCGGTGATCCGGGACATGTGGGGCTCGAACTTCTCTGACAGGTAGACTGCGGTTTGCGCCTCGAGAGGCATGCCCGGATAGAGATTGGCGAGGATTCGCAGTTCGGACGGTGCCACTTCTCGCAGCGGCTTACCGAGCAGGGCGCTCGGCTCGGTTGGCCGTCCCACGGCAGCACTTCCTTTCGCCACACGCATGCCATCTTCGCGGTCGACCCATGCCTGCACCTGGCTGTCTGCCGCATCCCCGAGTGGCATTTGCAGCGAGGCCTGGACGGGTTCGCGGTCTGTCGTCGCATTTGCGAAGTAAAGCGAGAGGTTCCCCGTTTCCCACCAGCGTTCGCCAAACGTCTCGAGGAGCAACGGCCCAAAGAGGTCCATATGCACCGACCCTGCCACCGTTCCGCCGCGCAAGCCGAGCCTGGTGGCGGTCGCATCGTCGTGAATGCTGCCCTTCACATTGATCGCACCGTTCACGGAGCGCCGGATCGGACCTTTCCGAATGCCGTCGGTGACTATTGTCTCTGTTGCGGTCATGCTTCCTACTCCTCACTGCGATTTTGCAATATCCAAGTGGATCGCCCGCAGTCGGCGCGGCCTCCGATTTACGAGCGTTACTGTTCAGGCGGGTTCTGCCGGGATCGTGGACAATAGCCGCGTGAGAATCAAGCACCTTTTGCTTATGGCGCCTGTGCAAATCATCATCGAGCCGAGCGCACACCGGGCCGGAGTGTTCGGTTGAACCTCGACCGCCTTCGGACGTTCCGAAAGGTCATCGAGCTCGAAAGCTTTAGTCGCGCCGCCGAGGAGCTGTTCTTGAGCCAGCCCGCCGTATCTCTCCAGATTCGGCACCTCGAGCGCGAGCTCGGTGTTGTGCTCATCGACCGTCATGCCGCCCGTGCCGTGGCGACACCAGCCGGGACGGCCCTGCTCACCTTTGCTGAACAGGTCGCGAAGGACAACGCCCAGCTTCAACGCCAGCTCGCGGCTCTGCAAAACAAGCACGCATTTGTTTCGATCGGCTGCTCGGCAACCTCCGCAAAGCAGTTTGTTCCACGAATTATTTCGGTTGTCAGCCAGTTAGCACCAGAAGTACACGTGCGCGTCATCACTCTTCCGCCGGACGAGGCTGTGGCGAAAGTCTTACGCGGTGAACTCGACTTCGCGCTCACAACGGAAGGCTTCCTTTCGAACCGGCTCAAGGCCGAACAGATCCTTACCGCGAGATTGTTCATCGTAGGCCAACCCGCCAACCCTCTCGCAAGGCGCGATAAAGTGACTCCGGCGGAGGTGGCGCGCTATCCGTTTGCGCTCCTCCCATCACCCTGGTCCGCCCAGACGCGATTCTTGGAGTGGGCATCGAACCAGGGCGTCGAAATCCGGGTGGCAATAGAACTTTCCAGCTACGATGGCCTTAAGGAAGCGGTCCGAAACGGCCTCGCCCTCGCGGTCATTGCCGAAACGGCCATCATCGGTGATGTACAGCGCGGAGATTTGGCGATCATCCGCACAGTCGGATTGCCAATTGAATACCCGATCTTCCTTGCCCACCGCGTTGGACCACTGACGTCACATGCTCGTGCAGTAAAGACTGCCGCGATGCGCATGGGGGCCGCCAACCGGCCTACACTCGAAATCGCCTGAAGCCTTTCCCGCTTTGCGGCCTGCGCTCGCTCTCTCGAGAACGATAACCGGCCCTTATAGCGCCGGTAATACCGCGTACAGAACAACACGCCTCAACGTACTGTCCGCGAGAGCCATCCGCCCGACGACCCTTTCAAAACGGTCATCCGCCAGGCTCAACGTTCCCCGAACCGGGGCCGATTGCCTCGATCACGGGGCGAACCAATCGCGACATGACATAAAGACCAGCCACGTATTCAGGGGGAAAGCAATGACAGAACCAAACTACTGGAAACGACTCGCACAACGCGGAACCAGCCGGCGCCGTGTGTTGCAGGCGATGGGCGCTGCCTCAATGACAGCCGCCATCGGCGGCTCCTTCGCTGCATGCGGTGGGGATGACGATGCGACCAGCGGTGACGATGATGCTTCGAAGAACACCCCGTCCAGCGGAACCACCACCAGCACTCAGCCAGCCGGTCCTGTTGCCAAGCGCGGTGGCGAGTTGGTCGTCCGCCGCCCCTCTGCGATGACGTTCGCTGACCCACACCGCAGCAGTAGCGGCTACGACCCGACAATTAACCATCTCTACGCGGCGCCGCTCCTTAGCATGGTTAACAGCAAGCTCGGCCCCAGCCTTGTTGCCAAGTGGGAGCAGGTGGACCACACAAGCGTTCGCCTGCAACTCCGTCCGGACCTAACTTTCACGGACGGCACTCCCGTAAACGCAGCGGCGGTTAAGTACTCAATCGAGCGCCAGGCCGACCCCAAGACGGCTTCCCCGCGCCGCCAGCTTCTCGACGGGGTCACCGTTGAGACACCTGACGAACACTCAGCACTGCTGAAGTTCGAAACGCCGAATGCGACGTTCATGGAGAACCTGGCCGCCAATGAGCCGATTGGCGTTGGCGCCCTCATCTCGCCAACCGCGTTCGAAAAGCTCGGCGCCGATAAGTTCAACGAAACTCCTGTCTCCGTCGGTCCATTCAAGATCGAGCAACTCAGACTTGATGCTGATTCGACATTTGTGCCAAATGAGGCGTGGCCGCTGACCGCCCCCAACGGCGACAAGCTCCCGTACCTCGATCGAGTAAAGATCCGCGTTATCCCGCAAACCGCCGTGGCCGTCGCCGAACTGCAGTCCGGCGGGATCGACATGGACTATGTTTTCCTTGGAGAGAACGTCAGCCAGATCAAGGGGCGCAAGGGCCTCGACATTGACGCGAACAAGGGCGCCATCACCCAGCGCATTGGCTTGCTGATTAACAAGGCGCCCACAGACATCGTTGCCTTCCGCAAGGCACTCGCCTATGGCATCAACCGCGATGAATTCGCGGCCGTGTTCACCGATGGCCTCGGCGGCCCCGGCCGGGGAGCGCTGACTCCCCTCACCTGGGCCTATGACGCGAATGCGCCGTTCTACTCCTATGACGAGAAGAAGGCGAAGGACTTTCTTTCACAGGCGGGCCTAGCCAGCGGCACCAAGGTCAATATCTGCACGTACACGTCCGGTGTTTACCCGAGGATGGGGGAGTTGATCCAGGCGCAGCTGAAGAAGATCGGCATCGATGTCACCGTCGATAGTATGGAAGTCCCCGTTTACACGGAGAAGTACCGGAAGAACGGCGACTACTTCATGGGTCTCGAAGGGGCCGGTGCGCCGCAGGGTGATCCATATCGTGCGCTGGAATCGCTGTTTGGTAGCTCGAATCAGCCGGGCGGCACCCCTATGCCGGAGGCGGATGCTCTCCTCGAAAAGGCCATTCAGGAGTTCGATCAGGACAAGCGGAAGGCCATCTATGGCGATATCGTGAAGCTCGACTACGACAACGCATACAAGGTTTGGCTGCTCGAAAACGTCACGCTCGCTGGCTACAACACCGCCGTGCACGGCTTCAACTGGCTGCCCAGCGGAAGCGCCATGGATGTCACCGCGGCATGGAAAGCCTAATGTCGCCGCGGGTAACCGTGCCGGTCCGGGGACACCCTTTGTGATCGCGTATGTGATGCGGCGTTGCCTGCAGATTCCATTCGTGGTTCTGCTGGTGACGCTCGCGCTCTTCTTCATCATGCACCTCCTCCCCGGTGACCCCATATACGCAGCCATCGGCGAATCTGAAGCATCGCTCGACGAGGTTGCGATTCACCAGATGCGCGAAGACCTCGGCCTGAACGATCCCCTGCCCGTGCAGTACGGGAACTGGCTTGCCGACTTGGCACGCGGGGATCTCGGGCGCTCATTCAAAGACCGGGTGTCTGTTGGCGATAACATCAAGGGTCGCATTCCGATCACGGCGCAGCTCGGTCTGATGGCTCTGCTCGTCGCTGTCTGTGTCGGTGTGCCCGCCGGAACCATCGCAGCTGTCAAACGAAACTCCATCCTCGATTACTGCGTCACAATCATCGCGATCTTCGGAATCGCCGTGCCGAGTTTCTGGTTCGCCATGCTGCTGATCTGGCTGTTCGTCGTCACCCTCGGGTGGCTTCCGGCATCTGGCTTCGTCGGCATCTGGGAAGACCCGTGGCCTGCCATTGAGCACATGGTCCTGCCGGTCGCCGCACTTGGACTGACGCTCTCCGGATCGATCATGCGCTACACCCGATCGAGCGTCCTCGATGTTCTCAACCAGGACTACGTCCGCACTGCCCGGGCCAAGGGCCTCAACGAACGAACCGTCATCATTCGCCACGCGCTCCGCAACTCTCTACTGCCCGTCGTGACCGTCGTTGGCCTGCAGTTGGGCTACCTCCTTGGCGGCAGCATCATCATCGAAAATATGTTCGCCATTCCCGGCCTCGGCCGACTCGCGCTCGATGCAATCAACGGCCGCGATTATCCGACCCTCCAGGGCGTCGTTCTCCTCTTCACATTCCTGGTCCTCGTCGTCAACCTCCTGACCGATATGAGCTATGCGGTGCTCGATCCCCGGATCCGCTACTCATGAAAGCCAACATGGACGACATAGCCCCGTTCGAGTTTGCCCAATCTGCCAGGCGCAGGCCACGCTGCCGTCCGGCCCAGTTCGCCAGGCGTCATCCGATGGCCGCTATCGCCGCCTCCATCATCGTGGTGTTCGTGGCGGCTGCACTTTTCGCTCCTTTGCTCGCACCCTACGACCCTGCCGCTACGGATGGCGTGAACCGGCTCCAGACACCCAGCGCAAGTCATGTATTTGGCACAGACACGCTCGGCCGTGATGTCTTCAGCCGCGCACTCCACGGCGCCCGTGTCTCACTCGAGGTGGCGGTCCTTGCCGTCCTCGTCGCAGGGGCGATCGGTGTTCCCCTTGGAATCCTCAGCGGGTTCCGAGGGGGCTGGATCGATACCATCGTCATGCGGGTCACCGATGCGGTTATCGCCTTCCCAAGCCTCGTGCTCGCACTCACCCTCGTGCTGGTTCTCGGTCCCACCGTCGTGAATATCATGCTCGCGCTTGGCATCGGCGCGGCGCCGAGCTACGCCCGCCTAGTCCGCGGCCAGGTCCTCTCGCTTAAGAACATGGAGTACATCACGGCTGCCCGGGCCATAGGCGCCACCGACATCCGCATTATGGCGCGCTACCTCTGGCCGAATACCCTCCCGACGGTAATCGTTGCGGCTTCCCTCACCATGGGTACGGCCATCCTCGCCGAAGCCAGCCTGAGCTTCCTTGGCGTTGGCGTCCGGCCTCCGACCCCTACCTGGGGTGGAATGCTCAACGAAGCCTTCTCCCAGATTTACGCGGCGCCATTCCTCTCAGTTTTCCCTGGTGCTGCCATCTTCCTTATCACCCTCTCATTCAACCTCCTCGGCGATGGTATCCGTGATGTCATGGATCCCAGGCTGCGCACCATCGACCACGGCTAACAGCCGTCAGTTGAACCCACTCAAGGAGAACCTATGCGCTTTCGCGATACTCCCGAACTTGCCGCCTGGAGAGGTACGGTCCGCGATTTCGTGCAACATAACTGGCAGACCAACGCCCGCCATGATGAGCACGCCACGCATGGCCCTCAGTCTGCCGCCTACGAGGAAATCGATGACCAGACGCGCACCTGGCTAGATGCCCTCGCTGAGCGCCACTGGATCGCGCCCGCATGGCCCAAGATGTACGGCGGGTCCGAGATGTCCGTGCTGCAGCAGTTTGTCCTGAACCAGGAACTGCATGAAGCTGGCGCACCCACCAGCCGACCCATGATGAACCTCGTCGGCCCGACGATCATGCTTCACGGCACAGCGGACCAAAAGGCCCAACATCTCCCGCCACTCCTGCGTGGCGAGGTGCGCTGGTGCCAGGGGTTCAGTGAGCCGGGCTCAGGCTCCGACCTCGCAAGCCTCCAGACCCGCGCCGGGCGTGATGGTGACGACTATATCATCAACGGGCAGAAGATCTGGACCTCCGGCGCCCATCGCGCTCAGTGGATGTTCATGATGGCGCGCACCGATCCAAGTGCGCCCAAGCACCGCGGGATCAGCTACCTGCTCCTCGATATGGCCTCTCCGGGCATCACTGTCCGCCCCCTGATGAACATGGCGAACGGACACTCATTCAACGAAGTCTTTTTCGAAGATGTGCGCGTTCCTGCATCGCAGCGCGTTGGCGAGGAGAATCGTGGTTGGTACGTCGGCGCGACGACGTTGGACTTCGAGCGTTCGAACATCTCCCGCGCAATTCATGCCCGTAAGGCACTCGGAAAGCTCAGTCGGTATGCCGCGGAACAGCGC